>Ga0114129_10001607_pt1 | contig 30691 bp, 26 predicted proteins | sample RhiMetdeltSRZDD1_FD_80071 | JGI IMG/M metagenome (GOLD analysis project Ga0114129, IMG submission 80071) | Populus rhizosphere microbial communities from Tennessee, USA - Rhizosphere MetaG P. deltoides SRZDD1 (version 2) (version 2) | ecosystem: Host-associated > Plants > Roots > Rhizosphere >...
CGTTCCCACAGTTTCCACAGCCTCTACTACTGGTTTCATATGTACAAAAGAAAAACCGAAACAGCTTCGCTCAAGCCGTAGGGTATTAAGCCTTGACATTCACATAGCAGTGCGCCGCCGCCGTAGACGTACCGGTCGCACAGGTCTTCATCGGGCGGCGCACTGCTATGTGACCGCTGACAACTGGTCACTCACCACCCCCTTTGTTACTATCCAAGCTGGCGAGCTGATAGGCTCGACTTCGCTTCGAAGGATTTCAAACCGATGACCACTTCGATGAATCGTCCCCTTGCCGATGTCGATCCCGAGATCGCCGCAGCGATAGCCGATGAAGAGCGCCGCCTCGCATACAACCTCGAAATGATTGCCTCGGAGAACTTCGTTTCCGAAGCAGTTCTGGAAGCGATGGGCTCGGTGATGACCAACAAGTATGCCGAAGGTTATCCCGGCAAGCGCTACTACGGTGGGTGCGAGTTCGTCGACGTCGCCGAGAACATCGCTCGCGATCGCGCGAAGCAGATCTTCGGCTGCGAACACGTCAATGTTCAGCCACACTCGGGCTCGCAAGCCAATATGGCCGTTTACCTTGCCGCTCTCAACTACACCGACACAGTGTTGGGAATGAATCTCGCGCACGGCGGTCATCTCACTCACGGCCATCCGCTCAACTTTTCGGGGCGGAGCTACAAAATCGTTCCGTACGGTGTGACCAGGGAGACCGAGACGATCGACTACGATGAGCTCGAGCGCCTGGCGCACGAACACAAGCCGAAGATGATTCTGTGCGGCGCGTCGGCTTACTCTCGAGTTATCGACTTCGACCGGATAGGCAAGATAGCTCGCGACGTGGGCGCCTACTCGATGGCAGACATCGCGCATATCGCAGGGCTGATAGCAGCCGGGCTGCACCCGAGCCCTATCCCGCACATGGACTTCGTCACCACGACGACTCATAAGACGCTGAGAGGTCCCCGCGCAGGAATGGTGATGTGCCGGGAGTCGTTTCAGAAAGAAGTGGACCGCGCGGTGTTTCCAACCGTGCAAGGTGGGCCGCTTATGCACGTCGTAGCCGCGAAAGCCGTGTGCTTCAAAGAGGCTTTGGAAGCCAGTTTCAAGGACTATCAACAACAGGTCATCGCGAACGCGAAGGCCCTGGCCGAAGCACTTTCGAGCGAGGGATTCAAGATTGTGTCGGGCGGAACTGACAACCATCTGATGCTGGTAAACGTGGACGTGCGAGGGCTGACCGGCGCGCAGGCGGAGAAGTCGCTCGAACGCGCGGCGATCACGGTGAACAAGAACGCGATTCCGTTTGACACTCAGCCGCCGATGAAGGCGTCAGGTATCCGCATCGGCACTCCGGCGCTTACGACTCGCGGGATGAAGGAAGACGAGATGAGTCTGATAGCAGGTTGGATCAGCGAAGTGCTCGGCGATCCCGAGAATGAGTCTGTGCAAACGAGCGTCCGTGATCGCGTGAAAGAGCTCTGCGAGCGGTTCCCGATCTACGAGAATCGCCTGGTCCGCAGCCGAGCGCAGCATACTACTTAACATGGCGACGATCGAACAGAGAGAGTAGGCTGAGGGTTATGAGCACACAGACCGCAAGCTACTACGACATTGTCTCGCAGTTACCTGAGAATGCGTCCGTGACGTTCCGCGACGTAAGCTGGGACGAGTACGAAGAACTGCTGGAACAAGTTGGTGAAGCTCCTGGGTTGCGCATCAGCTACGATAACGGGAGCCTGCAAGTCATGACCATTTCCGCCGAACATGAAAGGTATGCCGAATTCATCACAAGCTTGGTCGCTGGTATTCGGCTGCGTCTCCGGATGAATATACTCGGATTCGGGTCCGCGACGATGAGGAAGCGTAGGCACAAAAAGGGTAACGAACCGGACGCTTGTTTTTATGTACAGACCGCACCCGTGATCGGCAACAAGATTCAATTGGACTTTGAATCGGACCCCCCGCCGGATGTCGCGGTTGAGATCGATGTGCATCACGACTCGCGTTCGAAGTTCCCGATCTACATCGCGCTCGGCGTGCCCGAAATCTGGCGATATGATGGTGAAGCGCTGACGATTTATCACTTGGCCGAAGTTCCCGAGAGCGCGACAGCAGCGTACGTCGAGCAAGACACGAGCGCGGCTTTGCCAATGCTGACGGCTCAGATACTTACCGAGATGATCGAGCGCATGCGGAGAGACGGCGAGTTGAATGCACTATTGGCTTTCGACCAGTGGCTGCAATCACGTGAGTGAACCCGCGCAGTTTGGCATCACTAATGGAAGAAATATTCGGTCCCGGCGGTTTAATCGCCCAACATCATCCCAACTACGAATATCGGCCCGGCCAGGTCGAGATGGCCGAAGCTGTCAACAACATCCTGAAAGATGGCGGCATCTCGCTCATCGAAGCCGGAACTGGGACAGGAAAAACTCTCGCCTATCTGATACCGGCGCTCGCCGCGGGCCGCCGAGTCCTCGTCACAACCGCGACGAAGAATCTCCAGGAGCAGCTTCACAAAAAAGACGTCCCGTTTCTTCAGCAGATCGTACCCAGAGAATTTAAAGTGACCTGTATGAAGGGCCGCTCGAACTACGTGTGTCTCTATCGACTGAAGAAGGCCGCGTCGACGCCGATCCTCGAAGGGTTGGATGAGGTCGACTACTTCGATCAGATTCGTAAGTGGGCGGCCGAGAGCGAAACGGGCGACCGCGCCGAACTGACCGATCTGCCCGAGGAGCTTTCGTTTTGGCCGCAGATAGACGCGCGAGCCGATACTTGCCTCGGCCAGAAATGCCCCGAGTTCGACGCGTGCTTCATCACACGAATGCGCCGCGAAGCCATGGAAGCCGACGTCGTCATCGTCAATCATCACCTCTTCTTTGCGGACCTTGCGCTGCGCGGCGGCGACTACGGCTCGGTGCTGCCCGACTACAACACGGTGATCTTCGACGAGGCCCACGAGCTCGAAGACGTTGCCGCTTCTTACTTCGGCACCAGCGTTTCGAACTATCGAGTCACCGATTTGATTCAAGACGCGCACAAACTCGAGATCAAGGAATCCGATCAGCAGGGCGAATTGGTGAAGGCGTTGGCGCGGCTCTCTCAGCGTTCGGATACGTTCTGGTTGTCGTTTCGTGGAGATGGACTTGATGACGAGCCGGAATCGAGCGGCGGATCTTCGGCGGATGGCGGCGGGTGGCGATCACAACGCAGCAGCTATCGCCGACGTGGCGGAGCAGGCTCGCTGGACGGACGCTATCCGATAAACAGCTCACGGTTCGCTCGGACAGACAACGCGGGAGACCTCGCTCCGACGGCAACAGGTGAAGCTTACATCGCATTGAGTAAGTCAATCGATCGACTCATCTCGACCCTTGGAGTCGTGAAGGACCCGCCCGCAGAACTCGACAACATCGTTCGCCGCGCACAGAGCTTGAAGTTTGATCTCGAATTCATCGTGAATTGCGCGGAGCGCGATTTCGTCTACTGGTGCGAGAAGCGCGGACGTGGCGTGTTCATCCACGCTACGCCGATCGACGTGTCGGGAATACTGGAAGAGAACCTCTTCGCGAAAGTCCAAACGGCAGTGCTGACTTCAGCGACGATGACCGCCGGCGCGAGCTTTGATTTCATCAGAGGGCGGCTCGGAATCCGCGACGCACGTCAGTTGATCGTCGAGTCGCATTTTGACTTCAAGAAGCAGGCCGTGCTCTACCTTCCTCAAAGGATGCCCGATCCCCGCAGCCGTGATTTCCTGGACGCGTCGGTTGAAGAGATCGTTCGGATATTGAAAGCAACGAGTGGCCGCGCATTCGTTTTGTTCACCAGCCTGTCCGCGATGCGTGACACCTACGAACAAGTGAAGGACCTGATCGATTTCCCCACGTTCATTCAGGGGCAGGGCTCAAAGACCGGCTTGCTCGAGCGCTTCCGCAAGACCGAAGGCGCGGTGCTATTCGCGACCTCTTCATTCTGGCAAGGGGTCGATGTTCAGGGTCAGGCTCTTTCGTGCGTGATCATCTCAAAGCTGCCGTTCGCGGTCCCGACTGACCCGGTGGTTGCGGCGCGGCAGAGATACATCGATGATCAGGGCGGCAATTCTTTTTATCAGTATTCGGTCCCTCAGGCAGCAATAACACTCAAGCAAGGGCTGGGCAGGTTGATTCGTTCCACGACCGACAAGGGAGTTCTTTCGGTACTTGACCCGCGATTGAAAACTAAATCCTACGGGCGAGTTTTTCTTCAGAGCATTCCTCAGTGCCACGTAACCACGAGCATCGAAGAAGCAGCGGCGATCTTCCAAAGCGAGCGTTGAAAGTACCGACTTTAGTCGGCTGTCCCTCGAAGCGCGAACCAACAAGCGGGCGTTAAGAGTACCGACTTCAGTCGGCTCCCCTCGAAGCGCGAACCAACAAAGCGGGCGTTGAGAGTACCGACTTTAGTCGGCTGTCCCTCGAAGCGCGAACCAACAAACGGCCGACTAAAGTCGGTACTCTGAACGCCCGCTGCGCCACGTAGCGATCGTCACGCTTGATGGTCAACTCCGTTGCTGCTAGACTCCGGCTGCTTGCGCTCCCTCTCGCCTGGGTAGAAGCAATCGCGTCGGAGACCTGAACATTAGTATGAATGACAAACGCTTCCGCATTGCGTTCTCTTTTGCCGGAGAGAAACGAGACTTCGTCGCGCAAGTCGCGGGGATTCTCGCAAAGCGTTTTGGCGAGGATCACATCCTATACGACAAGAACTTCGAAGCGAAGTTTGCGCGCTCAGATCTCGGTATTGAGTTGCCTGATCTTTATCACAAGCAATCCGATCTCGTTGTTCTCGTGATCTGCAAAGACTACGAAAACAAAGAATGGTGCGGGTTGGAATGGACAGCCATTCATGCGCTTATCAAAGAGCGCAGAGCGGAGGATGTGATGCTTTGCCGCTTTGATCATGCATTGATCAAAGGGCTCTATTCCACCGCAGGTTTTGTGGAACTCGACCACAAGACCGCAGCGGAGTGCGCTAAGCTGATTCTCGAACGCCTTGCCGACAACGAAGGCCACCCGAAGGACCACTACACCAAACCTGATTCCGGCGGCGGAACTGTGCTCAAGACGTCCATCCCTAACAACCTGCCGCGGCTCCAGCCGTTCTTCGGGCGCGAGAAGGAACTGGCTGCCATTCGCGAAGCTCTCGACCCGGAGTCGCGGACCTGGGGCGCGCTCATTGACGGACCGGGCGGCATGGGCAAAACGTCGCTCGCCGTGCGCGCGGCATACGACTGCTCGCCCGATCAGTTTCAGCGCATCATCTTTGTCTCGGTCAAGGACCGCGAGCTTGATGATGACGGCGTGCGCGAACTCGGCACGTTCATCCTTCCGGGACTCCTGGAAATGCTCAATGAGCTTGCACGCGAGCTTGGGCGGCCTGACATCTCGAAGGCGCCGGAAGACCAGCGCATTCGCCTCTTGCTGGACGCGCTGCGCCCCGCGCAAACGCTGCTGATCCTTGACAACCTGGAAACGCTCACCAAGGGCGATCGCGGCCAGCTTTTCACCTTCGTCAAGCGCCTGCCGCAGGGATGCAAGGCGATCCTCACCAGCCGCCGCCGTATCGGCTCGGGGTCGGAACTCCTCATCCTGGAAAAACTCGCCGAAGCCGCCGCCCTCGCGACCCTCGCCGAACTCGCCCGGCACAATCCGCTGCTCGCGAAGACTAGCGAAGCCGAGCGCTTGACTCTTCACGCTCAGACCGGGGGAAACCCTCTGCTTCTGCGTTGGGTCGCCGGGCAACTCGGGCGCGGAAGCTGCCGCACGTTCACCGATGCGCTGCACTTCTTGCGCAGTTGCCCGCCCGAGAACGACCCGCTGGAGTTTATCTTCGGGGATCTCGCGCGGGAGTTCACCGACGACGAGACGCGCGTGCTCGTGGCGCTGACCTACTTCACGCTGCCGGCGAAAGTGGAGCATATCGCCGAACTCGCCGGCCTCAACGAGGAGCCGGTAGAGACGGCGTTGCGCGCGCTCGCTAATCGTTCTCTCGTGGTCCCGGATCAGGAGGAGACGGCGTTTGCACTCGTGCCGATGGTTGCCGAGTTCTTGCGCCGTTCGCGGCCTGAAGTTGTCGCTGAAACCGGCAGCCGGCTGGAGGAGCGTGCGTATGCGCTGATAGTGGAGAACGGCTACGGCAAGCACGAGCGCTTCCCGGTGCTCGATGCTGCCTGGCCCACCGTGGCCCCCGCCTTGCCACTCTTTGTCGCGGGGCCGAATCCTCGGCTCCAGACTGTGTGCAATGCGCTTCGCTTCTTCCTTGATTTCACGGGCCGCTGGGATGAATGGCTCTCGCTTGAACAGCAGGCGGAAGTCAGGGCGGTGGCGGCTGGGGATCACGACAACGCTGGCTGGCGGGCCTATTGGGTGGGCTGGGTTCACTATCTGCGGCAGCAGGCGGACGCGGTGCTGGCCTGTGCCGACCGCGCAGCGGAGCACTGGCAGACCGCGCAAGCCGGCGCCCGAGAGCGGGCCTACGCGATCCGTTTGCGTGGCCTCGGACACCGATTGAAGGGGGATTACCCAGCGGCCGTCGTCTCCTCTCGCGAGGCGCTCGATCTGCACCGTACCTTGTCTTCCGAGAGCGCAGACGTGGCCACCGTCCTGAACGACCTCGCGGGAACCGAGAAACTCTCCGGCGACCTCGCGGCGGCAGAGCGGGATTATCGCGAGGCGCTACGGGTGGCGCGCGCGGTCGGTTACCCCGAGGGCGAGGCCGATATCACGGGCAATCTGGCTGCGCTGGCGCTGGATCGGGAAGACTGGTCGGGGGCCGAGACCCTGGCCCGCGAGGCCCTGGCCTTGTCCGAAAAGGTGGGCCGCCAGGAACTGATCGCTCTCGACTGCGGCCGCATCGCCAAAGCGTTGGTGCGGCAGGGGAAGGCCGCCGAGGCTCTGCCGTACGCCCAGCGCGCCGTGGATATTTATACGCGGCTCGGCTCGCCAGACCTCAAATGGGCCCGCGAGATCCTGCAAGATTGCGAATCTTCATTATCCGACGTAGATAAGGAGTAGGAAACGCTGGCGCTCAGACCGGAATCCCCTAGCCAACGCTACGCGAGCGCCGCGTCCGTTTCGCGAACCCTGGGCATTCGTCCTCCGTCAGGAGGACCATGTTTATAGAAGGCGGCGTGAATAGCCGTTCGTCCTCCGTCAGGAGGACCATGTTTATAGAAGCCGGCGTGAATAGACGTTCGTCCTCCGTCAGGAGGACCATGTTTATAGCAGCCGGCGTGAATAGACGTTCGTCCTCCGTCAGGAGGACCATGTTTATAGCGGCCGGCGCGAATAGTCGTTCGTCCTCCGTCAGGAGGACAATGTTTATAGCGGCCGGCGTGCATAGACGGCACCCTTCTTTAGGAGTTCCCCATCGAGTTTGCGGACGCTAAAAGGCTAAATGCCGGCGCATCCACATTGCCCTCCTGACGGAGGGCGGCCGCGTATTGTATCGTCTCTATAAACATTTCCCTCCTACGGAGGGGGAACGCCAACTGTTTACTTCAACCAGGGGAGTGCGATCGTGGTTGTCTCCAATCAAATGGTCTCATCTCTTGACTCGATCGGTAATCTCAACAGTGGTGATCACCGGATCGCTTAAACCGCGCCAGCCTACGTTTTGAATAGTGATCCGAGCAGGGCCGGGCTTGATTGCATCGGGCACTCGAACCACCACCAGGTCGGTTACATTCAACGAAAAGTCCTTGTACTTCAGAGTGAATTCCCAGCCGCCCTGCTCGAACTTGATTCGGATATAGTTCGGGTTGTAATCGAGCCCGATTGCTCGAATCGTCACATATCGGGCATCGGGATCGTAGTCTTGAAACTCGCGGCCTTGCTTGAGCTTCTCGTCCCGAAGCGCCCGCAGCAGCGCCAGTTCCTGCTTACCGGCCTCGCTCACTTTGATGGCTAGCGGAGGCACTACTTCATCGACGATCTCGACAGGGGTGCCTTCGCTCAGCCCGTCGCGCTCGCCTCGCGCTGGATTGTAGACGCGCACGGTTACTTTGCCTCTGATCTCAGCGTTCTTGACCCGGGCAACCAGAACTGCCGGCATGCGCTCGGTTACCCCTGTTTGAAGCGCAGCCGAGTTCATCTCGGGTTTCAACTCCACCCGCTTCGCTCCCTGTTCGAGCACGATCAAAGTCTTTGAAGGATCGGGCTCGAGCCACTTCGCATCAATGGTTAGTTGCATTGCTTGCCCGATGCCAATCCGTTGCTCGCCGATGTTAGTCACGTGTGGCTTGATCGGGTCGGCGCTGCCCGTATTTCCAGCGCGGTCGGTTATCAGAACCTCCTCGGAAGCCGGCTCGCTGATCTGACCTCTCAACTTAATTCGAAGCTCAATCTGCGCGGGGCCAAGCTCGAGTTCGTCCGGGACACGAACAGTAACCTCATACCGAATCGGTCCAAAGCTCACCGCAGCGCCATCGGATTGAGTTCCCTCACGGCGGGTGATCTTTGCAATGACATCCTTCGTGAAGCTGCCCTGCTTAAAGATCACCATCACGCCTGCGTCCGGCGCTTCCGGGTCAATCAACGGACTAACGAGTAATTCGGCGTCGCGACCGCGCTCAAGCCTCAAGCCGCGCTTTTCAATTTGTTTCAAGTCCTCGGCGCTCGGAGGGAAGGGCTGCGATGATGTCACAGCCACATCAATCCCCTTAGCAATTCGCGGAGTCGGCAGTTGATTCGCAACCTTGAACTTGAATTCGTTACTGCGTCTGCCGCCGTAGTTGACTACCACGCCTGCTTCGCCTTCGTGCAAATCGAGCGGCACCGTGAACATAACCAACTGACCCGGCTTCATTTGGGTGAGTTGCTCACGGATGTCCGGCGCTTTTTCAGCCGCTGAAGCGGGTGGCGTCAACGAGAGTTGTGGATTCATAAATCCCATCGCGGACGACCTGACTTTCGCTCGGCGCGCGACACCGTCCTGCGTGATCACAACGTCGAAGCGATCCAGCGGAATTGGCGGCCCGTATTGCTCGTTGATCCCGGCTACGAACGCCTGGATCATCTGTCCGGGGACCGCGCCTTGCACCGATGAAATTCCTTCAATCTTGAGCTCGCGCTTTTGCGCGAAAGCAAACTGGCACAGCATCGACGACAAAGCCACCGACGTAACAACTCTCAAATACAGTTTCATCACATTACCCTCGATCCGGAAGCCATGCGTTCACTTCCTAACAAGCACCACGGGCGCTTGCTCAGCCGCCCTTATCCGTTCGTAAAAACTTCGCACCTTCGAATACTCGGCAACCGGAATCGTCGCATGGCGCACTACCAGCGTTCTGCTGAAGTGAAGCTGCCCCTCTTTCACGGCATAAGTAGTCGCGTAGCTCCCGAAGGTCGTTTCCAATTTCACCGGATCAGGCATCTCGTCGACTTCAAAGCCTCCCGGCAGTTTCACTGTCACGCTCTCAGTGTACGCGCGAGACTCGAGCACAACCGGATGTTTCCGCGTGGCCGCCGTCAAGAAGAGCGACTCCCGGCGCGATACGATCGCCGGCTTGAACACCAGCAACCGGCCTTGCATCAACTGGCCGTAGCTCGCCGCCGTGAAGTCGACGTCCAGCGCGAACTTGCCCTCGGCGCTATTGTCTGAAGGCGTCACCTTCGACACACTGGCTCCGGCGGCGCCTCGCGTAACCCATCCCTCTATCACCTTCACGTAGTCCGGCCGCGACAGTCCGCGCAACTCACTGCGCTGAGCGACGGCCGATTGGCCGGCGGCGCGCTCGTGTACGCTCGCTGTGATCGAGCCGTCCGGGGCAAGCACAACGTCGGCGCGCCGCTCAAGAAGGTTCGCTTCCGCCGGCGTCGCAGGCATTCGCAGCAACGCGCCGGCGTCTCCCGCTATGATCAACGCGAGGCTGCCTTGCTCGTGAGTCGGCAAGTCGCCAACCGGCGTGTTGTCGTCGGTGGGATCAAATATCAAAAGCCGGCCAAGCGATGCGTGCTTCACGATCGTCGCGGTTTCGGTCGCATCCATCACCTTCACCGCGATGATGCAGTGATTGAATTGCTGAGGCGAGGGCCATTCTTCCCGGACATAAGTCGGATCCCCGGAGTAGATGCACACAAGATAAGACTGAATTCCAACCGCTTTGAGCATCGCGCGCATCAGGTTCGCTTTGTCTTTGCAATCGCCATAGGACTTGGTAAAAACCTCTATCGACGAGTGAGGGCGATAGCCGCCGCCACGCCCGATCCCGGTTTGAATAGCGACGTAGTTCACGCCCTGAACGTATCGCCCAATCGCTTGAATGCGTTCGAGCTCGGTCTTCGCATTAGACGTCAAATGTTTCGCCTTTCCCGCGAGCGCGTCATCAAGCACCGCTTGGGATTCGCTCAACTCGGTCAACCACCGTGAAACGTCCGGCCAGTTGTTGAATGTCCTTCCGATTCCCGCTTTCTTATCGGGCGGCGGAAAGTAACTGATTGCGAGTCGCGGCGCCAGCGCCGTCACTTCCGGCCCCGATGGCTCTTCTTCGATATTAGGCAGATCGCGCAGCTCCCACGAATAGCTCGAGCCGGCTACGGTCGGTTCAATCCTGGCGTGATTCAACGTCACACCTTCGGCACGCCAGCCGGCCGGAAGCGTTATCGTGAAGCGCGACACGAGCGCCGGCAGGGTACTTTGGAATTGCCAGTCGAACTGAGTGAAGACTGAACGGTCCTCAGTGGTCCACTCGCAACCAAAGACGGCGCCAACTTCGGCATCGTCGCGGGCGGACATTAATCTCACGCGAACCTCGTTGAAGACGTCATTAGGCGCGCCGGCTATGTCCAGCGCTTCGTCTTTGCCGAACTTCTTCACCGCGCCGGACGGTCTGATCATCCAAGCGCGCATGTCGCGCACTTTGCCCGTATCGGTCAGATAGGCTACGCTGGCCACACACGCCCAGCGGCCTTCATTTGAGAGTATTCGCACGGCACGACGCTCGGTGGTGGTGACCTTGCCGTCGTCTTCCACCCTGATTTCGCGCTCGGTCAGAAGCACAACCGCCGGGACAGTCTTTTCGTAAGCGGGCGCGGTTTTAGAAGCCGCCGCGCGCAGCCACGGCGGCGGTTCATCGCCGGCAAGAGCAGCTACATTCATTACAGCGAGCGCCAACATAATAGCGCCAGTAGCAAAGGCTCGACGACTGAGCTTCAGCACTAGCCCGCCAGTTCTAATGCTTGATTCCGACTCGATGCATTCATTAGCACCCGTTTCATCGTTTAAATCCATGCTAATCCTTACTACTCGTCGACCCTTGTCTACTGACTCGCTGAGGCCTGCTTCAAGGTGATCGTGTGATTGTCGCCCTCGTGCAGCAACTGGAATAGCTGCTTCAAACCGGCGTAGCTGGTCTGAGGAAACATCAGTCCGCTGAAACTAAACTTGCGGTAATACTTGAGCGCTTCGTTCTTTCCAATCACAGAGAGCTTCACGCCATATTCGGCCACATTGGCTGAGCGGAACGGCTGGGGTCAATCGGCGTTGTCAAAGGCAAAGCCGGGCGGCAAATTGATCGTGACCGTATCGTCTTCCATCCATGGATAATGGAAGTAGATGGCGTGCTTGCGTGTGCTCGCCGAGAACAACTCGCCGATTCCCTTCTGAAAAAACGCGGGCTGCAAGAACAGGCGCTTTCCGGTTCGCTGAGCATAGCCGGGCACACGCACGTGAAAGGCGTAGATGAACGGCTTCTCAGGATCGTTCACGTTCTCGATCTTGATATCTGAAAGTTCAGCGGTGCTCATCCGCTCTTTTATCAAGTCGCGAACGTTTTCCTCGCGTTGGGCGGCTGAGTCGTCGTCATTTTGCTCTTTCTTCTCGACGGCGAACTGGCCCGTGTACTCGATGCGCACGTCGCCTTCGAGCGAGCCATCTTCGCTCAGCTTCAGCGTTGCGGTCCGCTTTTGAAGTGACTTCTCGGGAGGCGATATTGGCGTATTCACAAAGTTTGCTTCCTTCGGATCGCAGATCAGCGCCGGCATACCCTCTTCTTGCCAGCGAAGCATGCCGAACGGAACATACATGCTCGCCGGGTCAAAGAACCTCCATCCGTCGCCCAACTTGATCGCGATGTTGTACGCGCCGAGAAAGTAGCTGTTTGTGAAGTTGATATCGAAAAATGCGTCGCTTCGATCCGCGAGCCTTGCAATGCGGGCTTCAAACCCGGCAGCGGTCGCGAGCGCGCCGAACAAAAAGTCTATGTCGCGCCCCGTGCCCGTGCCCCGCTTGAGTGTGTCTGCCGGCGACTCGTTACGTTTGAGCTTTGCGAGGTCGGATTCAGTAAGCCCCGATGCGTCGTCGTTAATGTTCTTGATCTTTGTGCGGCAGAAATCAAAGAGCCGCTGAAGCTTCTGTTCAGGCGTTGTTGCATCGCCAATGGCCGCCGCCGCAGCTTTCTTGACTTCGTCGTTGACCTTCATGCTCGACTTGTTCTCCTCATAGAACTCCTTGCCGAGCTTCGGCCAATACTGCGCGGGTGGAGTCAGCTTATCCAACGAGTAGTACACGAGCATCCAGGTACGGACCTGGTCCTCGGGCGGCATCCGCGGCTCTTCGTGGAACGCCGGCACGTTAGTCATTCCAGTGCTGTAGAAGCCGTTCTTGTCTTTGGTGAACGGACCGAAGTCTCCGTTGAACGGTTTGGTCAACATTCCAAGCGAGGCGAACATTGATCCAATCTGAGCGGGCTTGAGAAAGTACCTTACGGACTGAACTGGTATCTCACGCTGGAACTGAAGACGAATGTAGTTAGCCATCTGCTGCGGTCTCACTTCCTTCCAGCGATACTCGATGATCACCCCGGGCTCGACTGCGGGCATGGCGAAGGACTTGGCTTTGATCTTGAACCCGCCGACTTTCGCGATCGTGCGGTCAAAGACGGCATCTTTCTTCAGCTCGATGATCGTGCCATCGGGCTTGATGGTCCGGCCGGCGACGTCGGTGATTTTGTTACGGCCCAAATACTCGATGTCGATTTTACTCTGCGACTCTTTACCGCGCTCAGTAAAAACCTTGAGGCGAATGTAGTGAGAGAAGACCAGATCCTGGTCGGCATCGTTAACGCGAACCTCCCAGAAGATAGCCTCGGCATCGGCGTCTTTCTCGACTACAGGCGCCTTGAGCGCGAGATGCGCCGGGTCGATAGGCTTCCAGTCGTCACCGGCGAAGGCTGAGACGGCTCCGAATGTTAAACAAACAAGAATAAACAATGCTCGTACAAACACACGACGAATTAGCATTGTGCCGCCTCCTCGAATATCGAAATATGAAGTTCCTGCTTGATCTTAGTCTGAAAGGAACTGCATTCACGAAAGGCCGTGGAGGGTGATTATATTTGTGGCGAGCCTGGGTTGTAAACAAAATAATGCGGCCACGTGCTCTTTCTTCCGACCCCCTTCTTGACTACGACAGCAGCTTAGTCAGCCAATCCGGATGCAGCTTGAGACCTAGCAATCCTGCTATCCCCATGACTACGCCAACCGTTGCGCCTAGCCATGAGACCCAGAGCAGCCACCGCTTCCCAGTGAGCGCCGTCACCGCGAGCATCGCGAGGCAAACCGAAAGCGCGGCGTCGGAAAGATCGAATTGGTCATCCCTGTAATTAAGAGCATCGTACTGAGCTTCGAAAGCACGCGCCTTTTTCTGTAGCTCGGCTTCCTCGTCTTGATAGCGAGCAATCTCCGCTTCGTAGTGCTGCACCTGACTCTCAAACTGGGATAGGTTCTGAGGCGCGGCGCCCGCGCGCAAGACCACGGTCTGATCGCGGCCCAGCTCCACCACGTGGTGCTTAATCCGTTTGGCTTGATATTCGCCCCAAGTGTCGATCGCATCGGACTTGGCCTGTAGCATTGCCTGCACGATATTGTCGTCCTTCACCTTGGTCACAGCCATGAATGCGGCAAGCAAGGCGACGCTGATCGCCACAAGACTGTTGAGGCGGCTGCTGGTCTTGTTGTCGGTGTTGATTTCAATCGGTGTGTCCATTTATTTCTTCTCCTCGGGCTCGTGTGACCTGAGCGCGAGCATCAGCTTGCTCAGGTCTCGCTTTATCAATGAGACCTCGGCGCGAATATCGGCGAGCATCGCTCCGCGGTCATCGAGCAGATCAATCGTCAGTGAGCGCTGCTGCGAGATGCTGCTGGTCAGCAGTTCGATTTTGCGCTGCCCCTTATCCGTATCGATGGGATCAATGCGGCCGAGTTGGGTCCAGCGCTTGATCAGGCCCTCTCTCCGCGTCCCCTTGCCGGGTTCGGCGGGTGGGACCGAATTCAGGTAGCTCCACACCTCCGCCGGGTAATCGCTGTGAAATTCCGGTTTCTTGTCGAAGAGCTTGGCAAGCATGTTGGGCGCGACACCGAGCGCGCGATGCCCGCCGCGCTGCTGGCGCAGGCCGATGAGCGAAAGCACCGTCGAAATGCCCGCGCCGGCCACCCCGATTGCGTTGCCCAGATTTGCCGTGCTGTTCTTGAATTGCAGCGCGGTCCCGGCGACACCGGTAGATCCGCTGGCGATGATATTCGCAATCGTATTGAGATTGAGTGCACGATCGCGCCGTGATTCGAGGTCCGCACGAATCGCGTTCACCTGGGCCAGCTCGCTATCGATCTCCGCGATAACGCCGTCCACGTCGAGTGAAGCACCCACCACGACTTCAGTAATCTCCTGTCTCAGCGATAACGCTTCAAGAGTCATCGGTCCGCCGATACCCCGGTCGCGCTCGGGCAAACGGTAGAGCCGTTCAATGAGAGGCGTAATTCCGAACTCCCTCGCCACTTCTTCCGCTCCTTGAGAGAGCTTCGGCAGTTGCGTATTTCGCGCTTCCGACACACGATTAGCAGCCCCGCCTGTTTCCTTCAAGGTCGCCACTTGTCCGTAGGTCAGCGCGGAATTGAACAGCAGAACAATAAACAGGCAGCATTCAAGGGATCGAGAATATTTCATGGTTCATCGCCCTTTTTAAGTTGTTTAGTGATGTGGAGAGGTCTACGAGACGAACAGATTCTACAACGCCGCAGTTGTTTAGCAAGCAATTCTGTTCACGAAATTAAGAGAGTTCGGCGGAACTGGAGCGGAGACTTCCGAGGCAGGAGATTCATAGTGCCGAATGTGGAAGGCTAAGCGTCGCTGAAAGACACTCGGCTGAGCAAGCGACTAAGGATCTTCTCTAAAACACCGCTCCACGCTCAGGACTCAACTCTCTTCGGATTGAAGCTCAGCTTGTGCTTCTCGATTATCCTGTCCTCATCAAAACCTCTTTTGTGCGTCGGAGTCGCATATCGGATCGGTGAAAGCTTGTTCTCGATCCGGTCTTCCTTGATTGGCCGAGCGTACAGTTCTGGACTTCGCAGACTTCTCCTATTTCGGCTACTTCGCTAATTTCGCTTGATCATGCTGCATGGTAGTTCATCGCATTGAACGCATAAAGGTCTCGAAAGGCCAGTTGACGAGAATTCTGGATGATACGTTTCACTTTTTCAGTGAATTCAAGCAGCACTTGTTATAGAATTCGACCCGCCACTGAGACGCAAATTCCCTCTCTCGCCGATCAGTGGCGACGATGAAACGCTATTAGGAATTGGACTTGGGCCAACTTAAAGTCAGGCTCGTACTCTAGTCCACAAAAAGTACGCAAGCGCCAGCACCAACGCAGTTGAGCCAAAATCAACGCCCGGCAGGCTACTCGAGCTTTCCGGGGAGGTACTTTGAATCCGATCATTCCGATCAGAGTCCGGCGCGCCGCTCTGGCCGCGTGGTTCCTCGCCAGGCTCGCAGTAGCAGCCTGGAGCGTCGCACGGTGAGCAGAAGTTGCCGGCCATTGTGCGACCAGCGAACGCGACGGTGGCATACGGACCCTGGTTGGTTAGCTCACCCTGAGAAGGTGAAAACAGAAGCGGAAGAGCTAAGATGCAGGCAGCCGCTATAGCCAGTCTTTTTCTCACGGGTTCTTCCTCCAAAGTGGGACTAGCTGACTCAGAAATTATCGTCAGCCGTGGCGGATCGATTCACCAGATCGTTGCGAGCCATTTGGCTCAGACCGTCCAATCACACGAGACATTTCTCAAACTCGCCAATACGTTGATTCATTCCGCAGAGCACGTCTATATGCAGCGCGATGTAGATGCGCTCGAAGAAGTGAGCAGGGTATTGATGAACCTGCCGATCGACGGTGCACGGCAAATCGGCCTCTATTATTACGCTCTCGCTATTAATCGTAAGGGCCAGATAGACGAAGCCGAAGGCTTGCTCGAGAGTGTGGCGGATAATGCCCCGATTACTTACAGAGCGCGAGCGATTCAAACCTTGGGTACTAATCATCATACCAAATGCCGGCTTGATGAAGCGTTAAGGTTCCAGCTTGAGGCATTGCGCGTAGCATCAGATAAGAAGGCTCACGGTTTGCAGACAAGGCTGCTAGCGTATCTGCAAGTATCGCACCTCAAGAGCAACACCGGCGATCACAGGGGCGCTTTAGGTGTTCTCGAAAGCATCTCGCCGCTCGTGCGGATCGTCAGTCGACAGAACCCGCTTTATTTTTATTTCTATCACAACGAGCTAGCCGTCGAGCTCGGCGAATTGAACCGTATCCCTGAAGCGGAAGCGGCAAGTTCAATCGCTCTTGCATCACCATTCGCTCCAGCTTATCCAGAATGGGCCGAGACTCGTCAGGAACTTGAAGCCAAGCGCACATCTGCAACGCCATCGGTTGTCGCAGTTAGTCGTGCGCCTCAAGCCGAGCAATCAGCGGAGCTCGAACCGCAACGAAAGCGAGAGTCGCCGCATAGACTCGCTGTCAATTGGCCGGGCGGCTGCAAACAGCCTTTTCAAATATCTGTATTACCATTTCCAGCAACAGCATCAACCGATCTAATCGCAATAAGCATCCTCAATCGGGTGCTTATATGCGCCGGGCCTCGTGCGCCTCCGGTTCTCTCCTGAATCAGCAATCGACCACCAAATCAAAATCGTAAGATGAGCCGCCATTTTCGGCGATGACGGCTCACCTAACCCATTCACGCACGTTCGTGTGACAGGATTTGTGTACCCAAAACACGTTCGCGCGCACGGAGAGCGACATGAGTATAAAAGAACGAAGCAAAAGAGCAAGTGCCAAATCGCAAAAAAAGGAGTACGCAGGACGCTATGTGGTTCCCGACCGCACAATCAGTGATTTTATCGGAGCCCTGAATATTAGAGCCGTAGACGCCGCAGCCGCCCGATTCCAGATTGTCGCGGATCTGACCGACAATTCGTTCGAGCAACGAACAGACCACCTCGACCCTGAAGCCTTAAGGCTACTCCAGCAGCTAGCTCGCGAAAGCAACAACAAGCACTATCGAGAGATAATGAGGGCGATCATCGCCGCCATCGCACAAGGCCCTCACGCGATTAACGGCGCACATCTGACGGCCACTCAAGTTGTGGAGTCCGCTTTTAGATGGACCCGCGATTACTTTTCAGCCCTTGAACGCTACAGAGAACGGCTGAGAGGCATAAGGCAGTCAGCCAAAAAATGAGTCAACCATTTTCAGAATGACAGTGCCGATGCTTGCAGAACCAAGAGACTGGCATGCGCAATGTAGTGATTGCCGCGAATCGCAAATTCGAGTTTGTTTCCCGCGCGCAAGGCGGCATTACTCTGCGCAACCGCCAAGCCGGCCACTGTTGTTTGCAACGGTGTGGCGCTGGGCGCTGCATTCTGCGAAGGAGAGTTCGAGTTGTCACGAGGAGGCGTCATGGATAATGAGAAGAACGGTCCCAAAGGCGTAGTCCCAAATCAGTTGCAAGAGGACGATGTTGATTCAACCGACGAGCAATTGCTTGAAAAGTATCTGGCAATGCCAAAGGAAACGCGCGATCGCCACTTCGTGGGTACCGCTTCGGCGGCAGAAATCGCGAACGTCTCACGGCGAACTATCGAATTATGGATCCAAGGCGGGATGGTGCGCGCCGTACTGGTCGGCAGAAAGTACCAGGTTAGTCTTCCGTCATTAGTAGCTTATCTCAAGGGCCGGTCGCGGCAGAGGAAACATTGATGAAAGTATTGGAAACACGTAGGGGCGGTCCGCCGTGGCTGCCCCCAGAGTGGCGCACGCAACCATCTCTCGACGCGGGTTCGACTCTAGGGCGGACACACGGAGGGCCGCCCCTACATTGTTCTTTCCGTTGTGTGGCAGACGAAACCGGTGAGGAGCTGATCGTAATCACTTCTGAAACACTTGATCGACCGGAACAACTTCGACCTTCTTCGAGTTGAAGTTCAGATGTAACCTTATCAAGGATCTCCGCTTCGCAAGCGTTACGCAAGCGACTGGGACCAACTCGATCCAATCCGCTCCTGAGTTATCGTTAGAGAAGCGGGCGCTGTAGAACATGCCGAAGCCAAAAAAAAGATGTGAATGGTTCTTCTGCCCAATTGCGTCAATGGTAGTTAGGAGGGCAAGAACGGTGGGTTAGAAACAAACGAAAAGGCGACGGTGCCAGGCGATCTGCCCGCCGAACCTTTCTTCTAGCTTCTTGAAATCGAGCAGCTTGCTCCAACCTTCCAATTCCTCATGCGATGGTGCGTAGCTCGTCCCGTGAATTACGCGCCTGGAAGTCTCCCCGAACGGAACCTCTGTTGCTGATAGCTTTAGCTCGCCAATAGCAGGTTCACCGAAAGGATCTTGTCGAAAAGGAGAGAATACTATGCCAAGCGAAAGGAATCCCAAAAGTAAGTCAGAAAATCCTCCTGGTAAAGGAGCGCTCGCTAGCGAACAGCGATTCGAGAAAGAGCGGGCACGGTTCAGAGAACTCATCCTCGCCAACCCAAACTATTTCGGCAACTTGAAAAAAAGCAAATTCAAGCCGAAGCTCCAGCTCCAACTCAATACTCTCTATGAGGAGATCGGCTGCGTTGGATTCCAGCCCCAGTTCAACCGGCTGGAGGCAGTGGTTTTTGTCAAACAGCCGTCTGGCTATGGTGGTGGTGTGTGCTCGAACGGCACGCCGGAATTTGTGCGCTTTTACCTGTCGTTCGACGATGGCGCTACCTGGCAAGACCAGGGTCTGACAAGTTTCACCGCTTACGACATTCCAGAGGGAACTACCGGCGGCAAGCAGCTTGAATACGCTGTCACGCGCCAGATCAATCCGCCGAAGAGGTTCTGTTTCTTCCGCAACATCGCGCGCGTTAGAGCGATTCTGTCTTGGAATGTGCCGCCCCCACCGAACGATCCGGACTTTCCGCCAGTCTGGGGCAGCGTTCATGACACACGCATCCAGATAGACCCGCGTAGGCTGTTCATCCTTGGAGACTATCTGACCACATTGAAGATCAATCTCCCGGCGGAACTGTCTGAATCAATCGATCTGACCCAGGAGGTTGCGTCTAAACCCAAAGCATTGGGAGCGCTGGAGCTCCAGGCGCTCTACAAAGGCAAGAAGGTCGAGCCGCACCGCTTCGCGTTGACCGAAGTCCAGAAGCTGATCAGTCAGCCCGCGGCAAATGAAAAACTTATGGCAGCCGGCATCGAAGAGGTGGTGCCAGGCCTCGGCATCGATCTGGGAAGTATCATCGGCAAGTTCTTTCCAACGGACGGCGATACAAGCTATGAAGAGCTGGACTGTGTGGGTCTCAACCCGAATGAAGACATGCTTGTAGGCGTCATCAGAATAAAACTACCTAACGGTTATTCGGGTGGCCTCTGCACTGCAGGCAGCAAGGAATTCGTCACGTTCTGGGCTGATTTTGATGACAACGGCACGTTCGAAACCTGTCTGGGCACAACATCGGTGAATGTCTATGACATCGGCGACATCCCAAAGGGAGGGCTTGAATATGCCGTCTTTCTGCCGGTGGATCTGAGCAGCCATCGCCAGCCTTGCAAACTTGGGCCTAAGGTGGTGAAGATCCGCGCGATCTTATCGTGGCAGGTCCCGCCACCGTGTAACAACCCCAATTTCATTCCAGTCTGGGGCAATCGGGAGGAGACGCTTATTCACATCGGCGCAGGAGTGGGAACTCACGAACAAGTACCCTTCTTGAGTGCGGTTGGCGACATTCCCGAAAGCGATGTGGACGGAAGCGGCAAGGCTAACGGCGTGGCGATCCATACCGGTTTTGTTGCTGCTGATAGTCCCTTTGGCGGGAGGATTACGATCGCCGGGCATATCTCGAATGCGTCCCCGGGTTTGAAATACCGCGTGATGAAGAAACCGCACAGCGCCCCCGATTCAGCCTACGTGCCCCTGACCAATGAGCCAGCCGGTCTAGACCTGATCATCAACACGTGGGATTCCGTGAACGGCTGGGTTCAAACACACACGACAGTCCATGCCCTGCCCCCGGCCTCTGATGGCTACTATGCGTTTGAGGATTACTCCTCGAACCATTCGGTTGAGGGAAACATCATGGGCGTTTGGTTTTCAACCGCGGCCGAAGATGGCAATACGTTTGATCTGAGGATCGACCTGAGTGTTGATGGCAATCCTGACCACGATGTTCACAGCAACGTGGTGACTGTGCTTGTCGACAACACGGCGCCTGATGCGGAACTCGACATCGATCTAGGCGTCGGGGTTCAATGCGCTGATTTCGATCGAGGGGTAACATTCACCGGTCATTACACCGCGACGGACCTTCATTTCAGGTCGTTTCAATTCGAGATCCAACCGAGCGGGCCTCCTAATGATCCGCCTCATGGAGTGCTGCCAGTTCCGGCCTCCGGGTCTTCCGTCTTCTACGGGGGCGCGATCGCCGATCCGGGCGTGACCGCTGGAACTTACACGCTGAACACCGGCAGGACTCCTCCTGTTGGTGAGCCGCATACGGGGCCCATGGATGCCTGTGGGTACGCGCTCATCTTGCACGTCTGGGATCGGACGAACGTAAACAGCGGGCAAGGAAGTAACTACAACAAAGCATCAGTTGGCTTCTGCTTGCGCGAACCGAAAGGTTGATCCGGAGGTCTCTGCCTCTAGTTGTTGGGACGCCGCCCGCTTATGTCTTGCGGGTGGCGTCCCAGCACAAGACGAACAAAGGTCCGCTAGACTCACTTCTGAAACACTTGATCGACCGGAAGAACTTCAACCCTCTTCGCGTTGAAGTTCAGTCTGTAGTTCTCGATTATCTTGTCCTCGTCCAGAATCTCTTTCGGCGGAGGAGTCGCGTAGCTGATCGGCGACGGCTTGTTCTCAATCGCAGCCTGTTTGAACGCCGCGCCGTCTTTGGTCACAACTACGATCTTCACGTTATCGGCTTGCAGGTATTTCTTGATCGCGCGGTTGACGTCTTCGAGCGTCAGCTTAGCCAGCGCGCCGCGCACATAATCGCCAAAGTTGGGGATTCCGTAATACCGGCTGTCCAACGCGTAGCCTAACTGTTCGTCCTGAGCTTTGGTCAGCACGTTCACGTACTTGGTCAAGAACTGCCGCGTCGCTTCGAAATCTTCTTTCGACATTCCGCTGTTCACCAGTTTGTTCAGCTCGAACAGCCCGGCTCGTAACGCATATAGTCCATTCTTCAGCTCCACCGGACGAATCCACACCTGGAAAATCTGCTGCTGGCGATCGAGGTTTGCGTCGGGATGAAACTGAAACATTCCACGCGGGAAGTATTCGATGTACGCGTAGTCGCCGTAGTTCAACCCGCGAATCGCGCGCAGCCGCTGATACAAGTAGCTGTTGCTCGATCGGTGCTGCCCGAGATAAGACTGCATCACAAGCAGCGCCGGCCAATCCGCGTGAGAGCGATTAACCGGGATTGGAAAACCAAATGAAATCGCCGTGCCGGCCGTGTCTTTGTCGATAACTTGCATCTCGATGCCGCTGATCTTTACAGGCTCGGGCAACAAGAGCTTAGCCGCTTTGCCGGCTGAAAGCTTGCCAGCGAAATCGGCCTCGACCTTGGCCTCGAAGCCTTTCGGGTATCCGCCCGCGAGCCCCACCACGAAGTTCGCCGTCGTGTAGTTCTCGCGATAAAACATCTTCAAGTCGTCGAGAGTCAGCTTCTCGAGCGATTCAACCGTGCCGATGTTCTGATGCCTGTAAGGATGGCCCTCGTAGATAAAGTTGTAGAGCGCTTCCTTGCCAAGTTCCTCATCGTTGTTGCCGCGCAGATTCACCTTTAGGAAATTGATCGCATCTTCGCGCAGCCGCTTGAAGTCATCCTCGCGCCAGCCTGGATCGAGCAGCATCCCGCTGATGATCCCGTAATACTTCTGAAGATTATCGGAGTGAGTAGCGCCGTAGAAAACGGTCATCTCCTTGTCGACTTGCGAATGGAACTCTGTGGCAATGGGATACATGGCCTCGACTATCTGCTGGTAGCTCATCGCCCGGCTCCCGCCGTCTGAAATCATGGAAGCGGTCAGCGCAGCCAGTCCCTCTTTGCCCTTGGGGTCCGAAGCGGCGCCGACGTTGAACAGCATGCGAAAACTAACCAGTGGCGACGAGTTCGGCAGAAGCACGGTTGCCATTTTCGGAGCACCCCTCCCGGCGCGCGCTACGGGCGCAGCGACCGCTAAAACTAAAATGATTGTTATCAAAATGAGTCGATTATTACTGAGCTGCATTCTTCGCGTTCTCCTTGCTCGACAAAGTCACGATCGTTCGGTGCTTGTCGACAAAATACCTCTTAGCCATCGCCTGGATATCTTCGGGCGTGATCGTCGCGTAGAGATTGTAGAGCAGATTCAAGGTCTCGGGCGTCCGGCGAAGCGAAATGTAAGGAGCAAGCCCGGATGCGATGGCTTCCGAATTATCCAGGCTCAAGGCGAAGCTGTATTTCAAGTTCGCCTTCACCGCATCGAGTTTGTCCTTCTGCACTCGTACCGTCTTGAACGAATCATAAGTCTTGATGATCTCGTTCCTGACGTACTCAACGTCCTTCGGGTCTTTGACGCGCGCGCCAACGCTCAGCAGGTACGGATCGCGATGGTCTTCAAAGTCTGAGAACAACTGATCCACCTTTTGTTCTTTGATGACCAACCGCTGATAGAGCTCGGAGTTTTGTGAGAAGCCGAGCGCCGAGATCAGATCGAGGGTCGCCTGGTCTTTCTGCTCATCTGAGTAAGCCGGTCCTTTGTACGAGACCAGCACCCACGGCAGCGTGGGCGTTGGCCAATCGACTTTGGCGGTAAGCTCCTTGGTCTGCTCAGGCTCAGAAGGAATCTGCGGAACGTAACTGCCGCGCTGCCAGTTAGTCCAATACTTGTTCACAAGCTGCGCAACGTTATCGTGTTTGACGTCGCCGGCTACGATGATCGTAGTGTACTCGGGCCGATAGTAGCGCTTAAAGAACTCGAGGCTGTAGTCGTACAGATTGGGGTAGTTCTCGATGTCACGCAAAAAACCCATCGTCGTGTGCTTATAAGTGTGAGTTTGATAGGCGGTGTCGCGCAGGACTTCGTAGAGCTTGCGGACCGGGCTTGCGGCGTTTTTGTTGTACTCGCCGAGCACGGCTTTTGTTTCAGTCTTGAAGAGGTCGACTGGGACCTTAAGGTTCTGAAAGCGGTCGGCCTCGAGCATCATTATTTGGTCAAGGTCTTCCTTCGAAAAAGTCGTGTGATAAACCGTGCGGTCGTCGCTGGTGTAAGCGTTCGAGTCGGCGCCGGCCTTCTTCATTATCCCTTCGTATTTTTCGGTCGGAAACTTCTCGGTGCCGCGAAACATGAGGTGCTCGAAGAGGTGAGCGAAGCCTGACTTGCCGGGCTCGATTTCGTTACGAGAGCCGGTGTTGACGACTATGTAGAGCGCGACGATGTTCGGGTAATCCGTCGGAACGGTGATCACCCGCAGCCCGTTCGGCAAATCGTCGGTGAAGTACTTATATGGAAAAATCTTGTTCTGAGCTGATGTTGTGAATGGCATAACGAGTCCCAGGACTAGTAACGCTGCTGTTAGAGTCTTCATCTGCAAGTTCCTTCCTTTGTTGCTCAACATTAGATTATTTCAGATGAATTCAAGTCCCGCCAAGTGCGCCGGAGGGCCTAGTAGTGATAGCGAGCCTGCAGGAAAGTTATCCGGTCATCATCGATCGAATAAACAATGCGATGCTCCCTGGTCAAGCGGCGCGACCACGCGCCTGAAAGATCGTATCGCAGAGGCTCCGGCTTGCCGATGCCCGTGAACGGATCACGCATAATGGCTTCGATCAGATCAAACGCTCGAAGCGCGACTGGACGGTCAGTCTGGACCCAATATTTGAGGTCTTCGCGAAAGCGCAGGTGAAACACGGCCTCGCGATCAGCCGCCCTCCTGCGCTTATCCTTCTTTGTCAATCCCAACCTCCCGCCGGAGCGAGCGGACCGACTGACGTTTTCCTCTCCGAGCCCTCGCGTCTCTTAACGCCGACAGCAACCGATCTGCGTTCTTTGGGGAGCGTAGCAGGTGCAGAGTCTCGAGTATACTTGACAATTCCTCGGCTGCGATGAGGGCGACGTCTCCGCCTTTGCGCCTCGAGATGATGACTATGTCGCGGTTATCCGCTACCTGGTCGCAAAGCTTCGCCAGATTTGCACGTGCCTTGGTATAAGTTGTCTGTGTTTCCATGAATCACCTTTCATTGACCAGTTTTCTGTACAGCTTAACTGTACAGCCTTATAGGGTAAGTTCCAAGCGAGTATCTTGCTGTTTTTGTTGAGAAGCGATGTCGAGTTGCGATTGCTGGAGTTCGATTTGTGGAATTGGTGATGTCAACCCGCGATCTTGAAATCAGGATTGTTCTTGCGTCGCCAGATGAAGCCATCAAGCACATAGTGAATGAGTTGAGGAAGAGCCAGCAAAGGCACGAGCACTAACTTAAGAGTACCAACATCCCACGGCGAGCCGAAGAGCCAGCTTCGATCCTGCCACACCCCGCGATCCCAGAACATTTCCTCGATGTATGCGACGGCCCACAATGTCACCAAAAAAACCGCGGGCCCGCCTTTGAAAATCCGAAAAACGCCTCGTCCACCGGTCTGTTTCATTCGCATCCGGCTGTACCAGTAGATCAACGCAAAGTACGGAACACCGTGAATCACAACGTTGGTCACAGTGAAGGCGTAATCCGAGTTGTATCCGACAATCCCGACGTACCAACAGACCGCGGTCGTCACAACCACGATGTCTTTGCCGGGGTTCCCTTCCCTTCTCACTAGCCAGCCGTGCAACGACTTCACCGCGTAAGCAGCGAGCGCCGCCCAATAGATCGGAGCCGCCACGCGTTCGATCGTCGAAGGAATGCCGGAGAAGTCGTTAGCGAGAAACCACGAGAACCGTCTCGGCAGATGTGTGTGCCAGTAGATCAGCGGATACAGCGTCGCGGCGTAGATCGCCACGGTGTCTATCCATTTGCCGATTGGATCGCGCTCGCCGGCTCGCGCCCGATAGAGTGCAACCCACCCGAACTGTTGCCTGATGAAATGAAACACAGCCAAGTAAGCGAGCGCTCGCCAGAAAACAAGCTCGCCTTCTGAGTACAGCGCGATCCCGATTGCGAAGCCGAGCACCGGAACTAGCGAATACAACCATGGCCTGCGCCTTAGCTCATCCTTGTCGAGATAAACCCGAAAGCTGGTCGACCAAACATGCGCGACATCAATCAGCAACACCGCCGGCACCCACGCCCAATCAGGCGTGTCGCCCTCGAGCACTCCGGCTCGCGCGCCGATCCAGAGAGCGAGCAAGGATACTATCGCGCTCCCGAGGAAGACGGTTAGATCAACGGGCAAGGAGAATAACCACCAGGAGTGACTCGGCTGTGCGCCGACACGGACATTCACGGAATCAATGCCTGCATCACTGGTTGCGATCGAACTCATTATTACGCTTTCAACGGTACCGTAGACTGTCCAGTCTGCGGCTGAGTGGTCCGCAGACTAGACAGTCTACGGTACAACTTCAGCCAGCACTTCATCAGTTGCCCGAATGCCGTGATAGAACGCTTCCTCGAACAACGGAACCCCGCTCAGGTCCGTGTTCGCGAAGTGAATTCCGCGATACGGTTTCGATGCCGTTCGGCGAGCTTCGCTCCACACGAAACCAGGGCGAGGTCTGATCATCGCGTGTCCCCATCTCATCACGTCAAGCCGCTCGGTCAACGAACGAATCTCCGGATGCGCGCGAGACAAGTCCGTGAGCGCAATATCTGCCCACTCATCGCGGCCCAAGCCGAGTAATTTCGATCTGCCCTCGCGGGGATCCGAATCGCATAACGGATAATAGTAAGTGAAGACTGTCGGACCGCGATCCAATCCGCGTTGGTGAGTCGCAACAACGTAGCCGAGCGACTCGCTGTCGTAAAGCACATTGTCCCACGCGAGCGGAAAGCCGCGATCCCGCGGTCGATCTTTCAAGACAAGGTTCGCGACCATCCACGCACCATACTGAAACTCGCCGACGTGCGCCGGCGGGCTCTCTCGATAGCGCCGTATCACATAACGAGTCAAGAAGTGAGGCGCCGCGAAAATTACGTGATCGGCGTGAAAGCCGGCGGCGTTTTGGCCTGCGTGATCGATAGCGACCACGTCCACGCCGGTTTGCCCGTTCGCGACAGTTGGAATGATCTCCGCCGCCGCGAGTCCGAGCCTGACTTTCGATTTCACCTTATCGTAAAGATGAGAAACCAACCGCCCATTCCCTTCCGGCCAGGTCATCAAAGGTTTCGCCTCTGCGCCCGCCTTCGTCACCCGCGAAGCGAAGTAGAAAAATCCCGCCCACGCGCTTGTTTGATCTATCGTCAATCCATAATCGTCTCGGCAACCATAATCGATCAACCAGCGAAGCCGAGACGAATTCCACCCCCGATGATCGAGCCACTCTGCCATTGAAGTCTTGTCCAGCGCGGTGACCTCAGCGTCATCCGATCCGTTCGCAACTGGAATCGCGAATGCGCGGCGGCCTCGCAAGTCACGCCACGCAACCCAGCGATTAACCTCCGCGTTGAACGCGTCATACTGCGCGAGATCTTCCGCGCTTGCGCCGGCGCGCAGGTAAAGGCCTTCGTACCAACGGCCGCGATAAAAGACTCGCTCTTCAGGATCGCGACAGAGAAATTGTTCCGCGACCACCGGCTCGCCGTCTGAGTCGCGACCTTCGAGAATTCCCATTTCTTCAAGCAGCGAGACGAGCGAGGCGTTTTCTTTCATCGGAGCAGGCAAATAATGCGCGCCCCAGGGATACGCAACAGCGCCGAAAGAACCGCTGCGTGATGTTCCGCCCGGCGACTGTTCAAGCTCGATCAACACGAAATCATCGAACCCGCTTTTCTTTAGTCGCCACGCTGCCGAGAGCCCCGCGATTCCGCCGCCCACGATGACTACGCTCGCTCGCTCCCACTGGTCTTGCGAAGGAGTAATGCTAAGCCCATCGCGAATGCGATGACCGATCAGGTCTGAGGCGCCGACGATTTCGCCCTCGGGCAACGGCGGCACTCTCTGCGAGTTGCACGCCGCGAGCGCCGCCGGCACGCCCAGGAAGGCCGCGAGCACTTCTCGTCTTGTGAAGCTGTGACCGCTTGATGAACCACTGCGCATTGATTCGCTGTGTCGAGTCATTTCAATGCAGGTCTACGAAGGATTGAAACGACTTCTTTTCCGCCGATGGCCGTGTCGCCCACGGTGACGCCAACGAACATAAATCCTTCGAGCCCGGCTTCGTTCAACTCCTTTTGCATCGTCGACGTCTTCTTCGTAGCCAGCAGCTTGTATTCCCACTGAACCAGTTTGGCATCCGAGTCACGCTCGAGTATCACCACGACTTCCTTCCCACCGAATGTGGACGAATACACCGACTGGCCTTTGTATTCGAACCCGTCGTTTCCAGCCTGTTGCAACTCTTTCTGCATCGTGGAGGTCTTGCTTGTCGCGAGAAGCTTGTAGTCGAAGCGCTTCTTTGGAGCAGCCGCGTCCCTGGACATGATTACGACGACCTCGGAGCCACCGAAGGATGTCTCGCCACCCATCGTGCCTTCAAAGCGAAAGCCCGCATCGGCCGCCTCGTTCATTTCCTTTTGCATCGTCGAGGTCTTGTTCGTGGCCAGGAGTCGAAACTCACGCTGACTGGGGGTGGCAGAAGGCTGATAACCGGTCTTCGCTATCGCCGGGGCGTAGAACCGTTCGCTTTGCGATCCACCGGTTTGCCCAAAAGCCACTCCGCTCAAACACAAAACGATCACACATATTCTTATTGACATGATCCATCCTCAATCCAAGAATTCGCGGGCCGGAAGCCTGAGGCTCGGATGTAAGACTCGTGATCCGTGGCCCGCGTTGTCCTACTCGTATCGCCTCCATTCCGACTCGTAATACCGAACCAGCGCTTGATTGTCCAACCTGTTGATCTCGATTGACACCGGACCGAGATCCGCCGGCAGGACGAACATCGCAGCCATTGATTGATCGTCTAGAAACCGCAGGCCGGGCGGCGCGTGAGTGGGTGGATCGAATGCTTCGACCCGAGCAAGCGCGAAACCCCACACGCCAAACGACGGCACCGCCGTTTGATAAGGCTTCACCGAAAAGCCCGCCGCTTCGACTGTCTTCACGATGCACCAATAAGAGCTCCGAGCGAACAGAGGCGACGTGCACTGGACCGATATTGTCGCATCGGGCGCAAGGTTCGCTTTGAGCAAGCGATAAAAGCGCGTCGTATACAGCTTGCCCAGCGCGAAGGTATTTGGGTCGGGAAAATCGACAATCGCAGTATCGTACGGTCCGCTCGGTTCTTCGAGCCAGATCATCGCGTCCTGGTTGATTACGTGAACGCGCGGATCGGTAAAGGAATGCTTGTTCAATTCAGCGAGCGGCGAGAACGAATCAGACAGGCCAGTCATCGCAGGATCGAGGTCGACCAGAGTGACCGATTCGACAGAAGGATGGCGCAACACTTCTCTTAGCGCGAGACCATCTCCGCCGCCAAGCACAAGCACCCGTCGCGGCGAGCCTGCCAGCACCATCGCCGGATGAACCAGCGCTTCGTGGTAGCGATATTCGTCGGCCGAGCTGAATTGAAGGTGCCCGTTCAAGAAGAGCTGAAATCCTGCCCGGCCTCGCGTGACCACTATTCGCTGGTAAGGCGTGTTCCGTGAGTAAATGATCTCGTCGGCGAACAGCTCGTCTTCCGCTAGCGTGGTCAGCGAGTTGGCTTTGATTATTCCGATCAACAGCAGTGCGATGACAATAGCGGCTCGCGCACGAAGCCCCGAAACATCTCCCTTGATCAGCGGCCGCATGAACCACGTCGCCCACAAACCCACGCCCGCGTTCAACAGCCCGAATACCAGAGACGTTCGCACGAGCCCAAGCTTCGGAACAAGAAAGAGCGGGAACAACAGCGACGCAACCAGCGCCCCTACGTAATCGAACGTCAGCACTCGGGAAACCAACTCTTTGAAGTCGAGCACGTCCTTGAGTATCCGCATCAGCAGCGGCAATTCGAGACCTACCAGCACCCCGACCGCGAACACCACCGCATACAGGACGACATGAAAGTAGCTGAGCCGCCCGAAACTCAAAAACAACAGCGGCGCGGATGCTCCGCCAAGCAGCGCTACCGCAAGCTCGACTTCGATGAACTTGCGCGCGAGTCCAGACTCGATGAATCGCGAGAGCCACGCTCCCACCCCGAGCGCGAAAAGATATATTCCAATGATGAGCGAGAATTGAGTGACCGAATCACCGAGCACGTAGCTGGCGAGCGTTCCCGCGAGCAGCTCATACACAAGCCCGCACGTGGCGATGATCAGCACGTTCAGGAACAATACAGGCGTCCGGTTCATCAACTACCCGTGTACGGCGGCGGCGACGATCATCGCAATCCCGATTATCACCGCTGCGATGACGATTCCAAGCGCCATGTTTTGATCTTCTTCAATCTCTTTGCGAATCGAGAAAGGCGAGACCTTCACGATGATCCAAAACGCGAGCGCAAACAGAAGGAGCCCGATGATGGTGAACGCTAGGGTTTCGATGATCAGGTCGGCCATCTGGTTCAGCGGCACCACGAAAGTGGCCGCAGAAGCCAGTTTGGTGTCGAGCAGCTTCAGCAAATGTGCGAGCATCTATTTTCCTCCTCGATAGCCTGAGTGCCAGAAGTGGAATGAGCGATAGCCGCCGGGCGATTGGCGCACATCGGCCGGCACGCGTTGTCTTTCGGGATCGCCGAATTCTTTTCCGGTGAATGCGATCAACCCATAAGCCGCGATGATGATGATTCCGATGATTAGATAGAGTTTGGTAAGCATGTTAGCTCCATAGTTCCAGGTTCAGAATTCAGGGTTCAGAGTTCCGGGTTCAGAGTTCAGGGTCAGGGTTAGCGTAAGAGCCTACTTGTACTTCACTCCCTTCATGCCGGATTGGCGAAGGTAGCCGATCAGACCTCCAATGAGCCGCTTTGCGGAATCTGCAAGTCTCTTCAGAGAAACGAACTCGTGCTCATTGATGTAAGCCTGATCCAGCGCTACATATAGCTGCGCTTCCAACTCACCTACCGAGCCCTTAGCTATCGAAAGGAACTGAATGAACTCCCTTGTACCGCCACGCTCGAAACCCTCAGCCACGTTAGACATCACAGAAACCGCCGCACGGCGCATTTGATCTCGAAGACCAAAGTCCTTCGAAAACGCACCAACCTTCGACCGCCGATAAACTTCATTCGTCAATTCACGGGCCTTTTTCCA
>Ga0114129_10001608_pt1 | contig 30685 bp, 29 predicted proteins | sample RhiMetdeltSRZDD1_FD_80071 | JGI IMG/M metagenome (GOLD analysis project Ga0114129, IMG submission 80071) | Populus rhizosphere microbial communities from Tennessee, USA - Rhizosphere MetaG P. deltoides SRZDD1 (version 2) (version 2) | ecosystem: Host-associated > Plants > Roots > Rhizosphere >...
CGCCGGCGTGCGCAAGAAGAGCCACTCGTCGGCGCCGCGCCAGTTGAGCAACAGCCAGCGTCCGTCGGGCGACCAGGCCAGGTTCGCAATCACGCCAGCGCCGGTGAAGACCGTCCTGCCGCCGACGTGGACAGAGCTCTGCCCGCGGCGCAGCTCCACGAGGGCGAGGCGCCGACCGTCGGGAGACATCGACCCCGCCGTGATCCGACCCGTCACGCCGATTCGCCGGAGCTGTGGCCCGCGCCTCGCGAAGATGCCGACGCTGCGCGGCCCGACCGCGACCAGCCTCGAGTCGGCTGTCCATTCGAGGTGCACCGGCGACAGCCGCGTGCGCACGTGCGCGGCCGAACGCGGGCGGTCGACGTTCGCGATCGCGATGTTCCCTGCGCGGTTGACATATGCGAGTGAGTGCGTCCCCGGCTGCCATGCCACTACGCCGGGACGTGCATCGCGGGTCAGGAGGCGGTCGGCCGTTCCGTCCCCGTTGACGATGCGGAGTCCACCGCCGGCGAAGTAGGCGATCCGGAAGCCCTCGTACGACCATTGCGGCGATTGGACGCCGCCGCGGCGCGCGAGCTTCCAGTGGACCTTGCCGTTCGGCTCGAGCGCGAAGAGCTCGTTCCCGCGGGCCGCCGCGAGGTACAGGCCGTGCGGCGACCACGCCGCGTCGCGATAGTCGCTCAGGAACCGCTTCGAGCCATCGGCGCTCACGACCCACGCGCCGTCGCGAGTGTTGACGAGCACGCGCCCGGCGGCTGGGAGCGCGACCAGACGATCCTCGTTGCCGACGGCGTCACGCAGCGAGCCCCAGACCGCGTGACCGGGCGGGCTCAGCGCGGCTGCGAGGATCACGACCGCCGCAGCGATCGCAATCAGTGGGCGCAGGTCGCGGCGAGTCGGCGCCGGCAGCCGTTCCTCGTACGCGCGGCGCACGACCTCCCAGCTGCGGCCCATGCTGTCGCGCTCGCCGGGAGCGGGATCGCGCCACCTGCTCACTGCACGTCCTCCCCGAGGCGTGCTGCCAGGTGGTCGAGACCGCGGCGGAGCCTCGAGTTCACGGTCCCGCGCGGAAGACCGGTCAGCTCGGCGATCTCTCCGGGCGTGTACTCGAGCAGGTGTCGGAGGACGATCACGGCGCGGTGCTCCGGCGAGAGCTCGGCGAGCGCCGCCGCGAGCGAGCGGGCGTGGGGGTTGTCCGGCGGCGGTGCCGCGGCGACGCTGTCGAGAGCCGCGTCGCCGGACTCCCGGCGGAGCGCGCGCGAGCGCGACCAGTCGATTGCACGGTTGACGACGATGCGGTGCAGCCACGGGCCGAACGGGCGACGGCGGTCGAAGCGGTCGAGCGCGCGCACGGCCGCCAAAAACGCCTCCTGCGCGATGTCCTCGGCCGCTGCCGCGTCGTGCACGACGAGGTAGGCGGCGCGATAGGCACGCGGCCAGTGATGCCTGAACAGCGCCTCGAGGTCCGCGGCCGAGCCGCGCTGCGCGCCCCGCACCCACGCGCGGTCATCGCGTTCGGAGCCCGCCATCAAGGTCCATTCAGAGGATTACGCGACCGAGGCGCGCGCAGGTCCAGGCGGCCGCAGGACCGCGAACTGGTCCGTCACCTCGAGGGTGCGGGTGCGGAACCGGAACAGCGCCCCCGGACGGCCGCCGGTCGGCCCCGACGCGCGCAGGCGGCCGGTCGACTCGAGCACGCCGCGCCGCAGGAGCACGCGCTGGAGGTTTGTCGCCGACACGTCGTGGCCAAGCGCTGCCGCGTAGAGATCGCGCAACTCCGAGATGGTGAACTCGCCGGGGGCCAGCGCGAACCCGATGTTCGTGTAGGAGAGCTTCGCGCGCAGCCGTTCGCGTCCGGCGAGGGCGATCGACTCGTGGTCGAAGGCCATGGCGGGCAGCGCCTCGACGGGATGCCACTCCGTGTCGTCGGGCACGCGCGGGTCCCCGTCACTCGGAACGAGGCCGAGATACGCGGTCGCCAGCTGCCACTCGTGCGGTGCCCGCTCGGGCTCGCTGCGCGTCTCGAGCTGCTCGAGGTGTGCGAGCTCGCGCACGTCCACCTTCTCCGCGAGGTGGCGCTGGATCGACCGCTCGAGCGTCTCGCCGGGCTCGAGGTAGCCGCCGGGCAGCGCCCAGCTGCCGGCGAACGGCTGCTGCGCGCGCTGCCAGAGCAACACCTGAAGGTCGCCGCCGCGCACCTGCAGCACGACCGCGAGGCTGACCTGAGCGGGGGTAGGGTGCGCGCTGCTAAGCTCCTTCACGGTTTTCGCCCCATAGTCGCAAACCTTAGCGGAAAGGTTCTGGATGAAGAGATCGCTCGTACTCGTCGGCGTTGTCGCACTGCTCGCCGCCGGCTGTGGCGGCAGCGGGAGCAGCAGCAGCTCGTCGACGACCACCGCCGGCAGCGGTAAGCCCGGCGCCGGCAAGAAGATCGGCCTCGTGACCGACATCGGCGGGCTGAACGACCGCGGTTTCAACCATCTTTCGTATGTCGGGCTCCAGCGCGCGCAGCAGGAGCTCGGCGTCCAGACGCAGGTCTTTCAGGCGAAGTCCACGCAGGACTACGTCCCGAACCTCTCCACGTTCGCCCGGCAGGGTTACAACCTGACCATCGGCGTCGGCTTCACGGAGGCGACCGCGATCGACACGGCGGCGACGAACTTCCCGAAATCGAACTTTTCGATCGTCGACGTCGACCAGACGACAGAGCCTCACAAGCCGCCGAACCTGCTCGGCCTGCTGTTCAAGGAGCAGGAAACGGGCTATCTCGTCGGCTACCTCGCGGCGCTCGAGGAGAAGCGGCGTCCGGGCCCGGACGTGATCGGCTCCGTCGGCGGGCAGAAGCAACCGCCCGTCGACCGTTTCATCGCGGGCTACCAGGCGGGCGCGAAGGCGGCCGACCCGGGGATCAAGACCCTGAACGCGTACTCGCAGGACTTCTCCGACCAGGCGAAGTGCAAGCAGGTCGCGCTCAACCAGATCGAGCAGGGCGCCGGCGTCATCTTCCAGGTCGCCGGGGGGTGCGGCCTGGGCGCCCTCGACGCCGCGAAGGAGAAGCAGGTGTGGGGCATCGGCGTCGACGCCGACCAGTCATTCCTGGGCCCGCACATCCTCACGAGCGCGGTGAAGCGCGTCGACACCGCCGTGTACGACGCGATCAAGCTCGTCGTGGACGGGAAGTTCAAGGGCGGCAACATCGTCTTCGGCCTCAAGGACAACGGCGTCGGCATCGGCAAGATCTCGCCGAAGGTGCCGCAGTCCGAGGTTGCGAAGATCAACCAGGTCCGCGCCGACATCATCAGCGGCAAGATCAAGAACATTCCGACAGAAGTCCCGTAAGCGGCACCAGGGACATGTCCCGGGACAGTCCCGGGACATGTCCCTCACGGGAAGGCGGCTGATTGCGGGCGGAGGTCTAACGCGCCGCCGGCGTAGCAGTTCGACGAGCGGTAGTCCTCGGGCTCGTTCGGATAGCCGTCCTTGTAGAGCCAGGCCTGCAGCTCCTGCGCCTGCCTGGTCGGCACCCCCAGTCGCTCGGCGACGAACGCGGTGTTCTGCAGCGCGTAGCACTCGGCGATGCCTTCGTCCTGGAAGCCGCGCAGGTGGAACGATTCGTGCGCGAGCGTGTGCGCGGCCCATGCCGCCTTGAACTCCTTGAACCCGCAGTCGCCGCGCTCGATGCAGGTGAAGTCGACGCGGTCGAGGTGGCGCAGCGCGGAGCACGTCGGAGGCGCAAGATCAGTGTGATTCGCGGGACGGCCGTCGGCCCCGAAGGCGACGCGTCCGGCTTCGCCGCGCGTGTCGACCAGCGACTTCAGGAAGCCGGGGCAATGGACGCCGACCGGACGGCCGGCGAGCTCGGTCGCGATCGCGGCGAGTGTCGTCTGCTGGCGGATGCGGTCCTCGCGGCGCGCGAAGCCGACCGCCGCGAGCGCGCCGACGATCAGAAGGGCTGCTGCGATGAGCCGCACCGAACAAGAATCGGCACCGGCCCGGACGGCCTTGACCTGCTAGCCCCCGGCGACCGCACCCACGACTCGGACCTCCGAGCCGGGCTGCAACGGCTCGTCGAGCAGCCGCCCGCCACGGACATCGACACCGTCGACGAACACGTTGATCAGGCGGCGCAGCTCGCCGCGCTCGTCGAAGAGGAGGTTGCGCACCGGCAGCTGCTGCAGCGCATCGCCGACCGTCGCGGCTTCGAGCTCGAACCGCTTCTGCCCGCCCGCCTCCGCCGCGAGCACCGCGGGGAGGAGGACGATCGCCACTACGCCGGCGCGGCCTCGACCGACAGGATCGGCGGCAGGTCGCGCGCGGCTTCAGTCCACCGAGCCCCGCCGCGCGGCGCGGTCCAGACGGAGCCGCTCTGCGTGCCGAAGTAGATCGCCTCGTCGTCGTACGCCAGGCCCTCGCGCAGCACAGCGACCCATGCGCGCTCGGGCAAGCCGTCCGACGCGAGCTCCCATGATGCGCCGCCGTCACCTGTCCGATACACACCCAGGCGGCCGTCGGCGGTGTAGTGATGCTCCTGCGACTGCTCGGGGATGACATACGCGACGTCGGGATCATCCGGGTCGAGCGCGAGCGGGAAGCCGAAGCTGGTGGGTAGGCCGTTGCCGTCGAGGCGCTGCCAGTCGTCGCCGCGGTTGTCCGAGCGGTAGACGCCGCAGTGGTTCTGCTGCCAGATCCGCTCCGGCTGCTTGGGATGCACCAGCAGCTTGTGCACGCACTGCCCGACGTCGGGATATGGGTCCGGCATGAACTCCGCCGCGACGTGCTTGTTGATCGGGGTCCAGCTGTCGCCGCCGTCCTCGCTTCGGAAGGCGCCGGCAGCTGAGATGGCGACGTACATGGCACCGTCGACGAGCTGAATCGAGTGAGTGCACATACCGCCGGCGCCCGGCTGCCATCGGTCGCGCGTCGGATGCTCGAACAGCCCCTGGTTCAGCTGCCACGTGCGGCCGCCGTCGCCGGAGCGGAACAGGACGCCGGGGTCGCCGCCGAGCCACAGCTCCGAGTCGCCGCCGGGCTCGATATGCCACGTCGCGTTGAGCTTGAGCTCGCCGTCCTCGGGGAGGCCCAGCTCGTCGGCACGCTCCCAGCTCTTGCCGCCGTCGGACGAACGGTGCGCGCTCGCGCCGTAGAACGGGTTGTTCGTGGCGGCGTGGAGCGTCCGGTCACGCGGGTCGGCGATCGCGTGGTAGACCGCCCAGCCCTCCAGCAGCGGGCCCTCGACCTCCCACTTCGTGCGGTCGTCGCTTCGGAGGAGGAAGAGCCCCTTGCGCGTCCCGACGGGTAAGACGACGCCCATCGGGGAAGACGCTACCGCCTCGGCCCGTTTGAGGTGGAGGCAAACAGGAGGTGGCGAGTGACAAAGCTGAAGGAACCGCAGAAGAAGTTCCTCGAAGAGAACCCCTATGTGGGGATCGTGACGACGCTCCGCGACGACGGATCGCCGCACTCGACGGTCGTGTGGGTGGACGTCGAGGACGGCAAGCCGTCGTTCAACACGGCGACCGGCCGCGCGAAGCCCGCACATTTGGAGCACGACCCACGAGCGTCGCTGGTCGTCGTCGACCCGAACGACGCATACAGGTGGGTCGCCGTCAGCGGCCATGCGCGCATGACCGAAGAAGGCGCGGACGACCAGATCGACAAGCTCGCGAAGAAGTACATCGGCAGGGACAAGTACCCCTGGCGCAAGCCGACCGAGCAGCGCCTCAAAGTCCTGATCGAGCCGGAGAAGGTCGACGCGAGCGGTTTCGACGGCTAGAACCGCGCCGTAAACTCGGCGCGTGGGCGCCGATCAATCGTCGAGTGTCGCGGCCGCCGCCGAGCAGCTGCGCGGCGCCGGCAGCGTTGCCGAGCTGCTCGGCCTCACCGCGGAGTCCTTCGTCGGCGTGCTCGACGCGCCGGCGTGCACGATCTCGCGGGTGATCGGCGACCTCCTGGTCGATCTGGTCCAGCACCGCCGCGAGGGCCGGCTCGCCCGGCTCGGGCACGGCTACCTGATCTCCGACTATCCGCTCACGCGGGCGGTGATCGAGGAACGGGAGCCCAAGACCGTGTACACGGGGGACCCGGACGCCGACGCGGCTGAGACGAACCTGCTCGGCGAGCTCGGCTTCGACTCGCTGCTGATGCTGCCGATCGAGGCAGAGGACGCGGCGTGGGGCCTGGTCGAGGTCTACGGGAACGGGCGGCGGTTCGGCCCTGCCGACGTCGACGTCGCGCGAGCGCTGGCGGCCAACGCCGGAGCGGTGCTCGAGCGGCTCTCGCGCGCGGCGCCGTAGCCATGCGCGTGACGATCTGCGATGTCGGGCCCCGCGACGGCCTGCAGAACGAGCCCGAGACGCTCCCGACTCAGGTTCGCGCCGAGCTGGTCAACCGCCTGGGCGCGGCACGGCTGCCGAGGATCGAGGCGGCGAGCTTCGTGCGGCTCGACGCGGTGCCGCAGATGGCCGGCGCGGAGGATGTCGTCCACGCGATCGAGCGCCGGGACGGAACGGAGTACTCGGGGCTGGCGTTGAACGTCAAGGGCTACGAGCGGCTTGCCGCAACCGGCCTCGACCGCGTCAACTTCACGCTCGCCGCGACGGAGTCGTTCAGCCGGCGCAACGCCAACCAGTCCATGGCAGAGGCCCGCGCGGCGGCCGCGGAAGTGATCGAGCGCTCCGAGCTGCCGGTGACAGTCACGATCAGCGTCGCGTTCGGCTGCCCGTTCGAGGGCAGGGTCGACCCCGGCGTCGTCGCCGGGCTCGCATCCGAGCTCGAAGCGGACGAGATCGTCCTGGCCGACACCATCGGAGTCGCTACGCCGCGGCAGGTACAAGCGCTCGTCGAGCGCACGCGAGCTCCAGGCGTGCACCTGCACAACACCCGTAACACGGGTTATGCAAACGCGGTCGCCGCGCTCGACGCCGGCGCGACGCTCTTCGACGCGTCGTGCGCCGGGCTCGGCGGCTGCCCGTACGCGCCACGAGCCACCGGCAACATCGCGACCGAGGATCTCGTGTACCTGTTCGAGGGTGACGGCGTCGAGACCGGCGTCGACATCGACGCGCTGATTGCGACCTCGGAGTGGCTCGAAGGGGTGCTCGGCCGGCGCCTGGAGGGACAGGTCTACCGCGCGGGCACGTGGGCGGGCTGAGCCGCCTCGCGGAACGACTTCAGCGCAAGGCCGATCTCTTCCTCGGTCGTCTGCCAGTTCGAGACCGAGACGCGGATCGCGCGCCGGCCGTCCCACGTCGTGCCGCTCATCCAGACGTCCCCCGCGTCCTGCACGCGCCGCAGCACGTCGTCGGTCTCCTCGTCGCTCGCGAACCGGAAGAGCACCTGGTTCAACACGACCTCGTTGACCAGCTCGACGCCGGGCACCGAGACGATTCCCTCGGCGAACTGCCGCGCGCACTCGCATGTTCGCTCGACCAGGTCGCGGAGCCCGTTGCGGCCGAGGGACCGCAGCGCCGCGTAGACAGCGAAGCCGCGCGCGCGGCGCGAGAACTCCGGAACCCAGTCGACCTGGTCGCGCACGGCCCGTCCGCCGTCGTCCTGGATGAGGTACGACGCACTCACCGTCATCGCCGCACGGTGCGCCTCGCCGTCCTTGCAGAGGACGAGCGCCGAGTCGTAGGGAACGTTGAGCCACTTGTGCGCGTCGGTGATCCACGAGTCGGCATGCTCGACGCCACGCACGAGCCCGCGTAGGCGCGGGCTCGCCGCCGCCCAGAGCCCGAAAGCCCCGTCGACGTGCATCCATGCGCCGTGTGCAGCGGTCGCCTCCGCGATCTGCTCGAACGGATCGAAGGCGCCGGTGTTCACCTCGCCGGCCTGTGCGCAGACGATCGTCGGTCCTTCGCCTCGCTCGAGGGCTGCACGGAGCGCGCCGGCGTCCATGCGTCCCTGGCCGTCGGCGGCCACGGGCTCGGGGGCGCCGAGCCCGAGCAACCGCAGAGCGCGGTCGATCGTGACGTGCCGCTTCTCGCCGACGAGCACCCGGACGCGAGGCCCGCCCGCCAACCCGTCACGTTCGACGTCCCATCCCACGCGCTCGAGCACGCGGTAGCGCGCGGCGGCGAGCGCCGTGACGCTGCCCATCTGGGAGCCGGTGACGAGGCCGATCGACGCATCGGGTGGGAGCGCCAGCAACTCGCACACCCACTCGCGCACGACCTGCTCGACGACCGACGCCGCCGGCCCGCACACGTAGAGGCCTGCGTTCTGGTCCCACGTCGACGTGAGCCAGTCGCTCGCCAGCGCCGCGGGCAGGCCGCCGCCGATCACAAAGCCGAAATACCGGCCGCTCGGAATCGCAACGATGCCGGGGTCGGCGGCGGCTGCGAGCTCCTCCACGACCTGCTCCGGCTCGAGCGGCTCCTCCTGGAGCGGTACGCGCAGCCGCGAACGCAACTCGTCCGCGGAGACCTGAGGGAACACGGGCCGGTCCTCGAGTGAGTCGAGGAAGTCGGCCGCCAGCTCGGCCGTACGTCGAAGCAGGGCGCGCGTGTCCGCCATCGTCTGAATCTACGTGCCTAGACGCGGGTCGCGCACGATTCCTTCCGCAGCGAGGCTCGCGATCGCGTCGTCGGCGTAGCCCGCCTCGCGCAGGACCTCGGTCGTGTGCTCGCCGAGCCGCGGCGGCGGCGATCGGTGCAGAGCGCGCTGTCCGTCGAAGGAGAGCGGAAGCGCCACGGTGGGCGCGGGGCTTTCCTGAATCAGGCCGAGCGCGGCCGTCTGCTCGTGGTCGGCGACCTGGCCGACGTCGTTGACCGGCGCCGCAGGGACTCCCGCGTCGGCGAGTCGCGCGAGCAGCTCGTCACGCGACGTCTCGGCGACACGCGCCTCGATCAGGGCCGCCAGCTCCTCGCGGTGCGCCAGCCGGTCGGGGTTCGTGGCGAAGCGCGCCTCGGCGGGGAGCATGTTCAGCCCGAGCGCCTCGCACAGCCGCACGAACAGCCGATCGTTCGCCGCCGCGATCATCACGTCGCCGTCGGCGGCCTGGAACACCTGGTACGGCGCGATCAGCGGGAACGCCGTGCCGTGACGTCCCGCCACGCCGCCCGTGCCGAGATACGCGGTCACCTGGTAGGGCAGCAGTGCGACCGCGGTCTCGAACAGCGAGACGTCGACGGTGCGCCCGCCGCCCGCGTGCAGCGCGGTGACGATCCCGAGCGCAGCCCACATGCCCGTTCCCTGGTCGACGAGCGAGGTGCCGACGCGCACGCCCGGCCGGCCGGGCTCGCCGGTCACGCTGATGATCCCGCCGAACGCCTGGAGCAGCGGGTCGTAGCCCGCGCGTTCACGCAGCGGGCCCGCGCGTCCGAACGCGCCGATGTCGCAGTACACGAGGCGCGGATTGCGGACGCGCAGATCGTCGGCACCGAAGCCGAGCCGCTTGGCGGTTCCCGGACGCAGGCTCTGGAGGAAGACATCGGCGTCGTCGACGAGACGGAGCAGCACGTCCCGTCCGCGTTTGACGTCGAGCGCGAGCGAGCGCTTGCTCAGGTTCGCCGCGTAGAACATGACGCTCGCGCCCTCCCAGAAAGGCGGTCCCCACGCGCGAGCCTCGTCGCCGCGGTCCGGATGCTCGACCTTGACGACGTCGGCGCCGAGCGCGGCGAGAATCTCCGTACAGTAGGGCCCAGCCAGCGAGCTCGTCACATCGACGACCCGCACGCCGTCCAGCGGCAGGAATGCTTTGTCCATACGCGCGCGACGATAGTGATGCTCGCCTTCCTCAACGGCCTGATCGACCTGCTGACGGCGTCGATGTGGACGTATCCGCTGCTCTTCGGAATCTGTGCGGGCGACGCGGTCTTTCCCGTGCTGCCCAGCGAGACCGCGATGATCGTGTGTGGGATTCAGGCGGCTCGCGGACAGCTCTCGCTGCCCCTCGTGATCGCCGTCGGCGCCGCGGGCGCGTTCCTCGGCGACAACACGTCGTACGCGCTCGGCCGCTTCGCGGGTCAGCCCGCCGTCGACCGCTTCTTCAGCGGCGAGCGCGCCCAGGCGCGGCTCGACTGGGCCAGGCGGTTCCTGAAGGAGCGCGGCAGCTACATCCTGATCGTGTCGCGCTTCATTCCGGGCGGACGCACCGCGACGACGTTCACGTCCGGCCTCGTTCACATGCGGTGGCTGATGCGCTTCGTGCCGTACATCTTCGTCGCGGCCGTCCTGTGGGCGCTCTACGGGGCGCTGCTCGGATACCTCGGCGGGCGGCTCTTCGAGAACCATCCGCTGTATGCGCTACTCGTCGCGCTCGGCATCGCCGCCTCGGTGGCGGCCTCGGTCGAAGGCGCTCGTTGGCTGCGCAAAAGGGGGTAGTCGACCGCCGACAACCCGTCTACGGTGACCCGATGCGGCGCGTAGGGGTCATCGCGGTCGTATTCGCTGCGCTCGTCATCGCGCCGCCTGCCGGCGCGGGGAAGCTCCAGGTCGGCCGGACCACGGCCGGCGTCGTCGAGCTGATGTCGCTGCGGGGGCACGCGTACGCCCTGATCCAGCTCCCGCGCGGACGGCGCGTGCCCGGCGCGACGCTCGTATCGCGACGGCTCGGCATCTGGCGGCTTCCGGCTGCGCACGCGGAGCGCGTCGCGCTCAGGTTGCACCCGCTCGCAATCGAAGCCGACCGCGCGGTGGAGCCCCAGCGCGCGGCGGCGGAGCCGTTCGCAGGATTCGAGTGGTGGCGTGCGGCGGTCGGCGCCGACCGCGCCGTGCCGCCGGGGCCGGGGAAGCGCGTGACCGTCATCGACAGCGGCCTCGACGTCGGTCACCCCGAGTTCGCCGGGCGGCCGAACACGACCCTCCTCGACGCGCAGTCGACGATCGGCGCCGAAGACGAGGCGCACGGCACCGCCGTCAGCTCCGTCGCGGCGGCGCCGGAAAACGGCATCGGCCTCGTCGGAATCTATCCGCAGGCTGCGCTGGCCGAATGGGATACCGGGCCGATGTACGTCAGCGATGTGATCCAGGGGATCGAGCATGCGCTCGACGCCGGCCAGAGCGTGATCAACATGAGCTTCGGCTTCGACGGCTACGACCGGCTGCTTGCGGACGAGGTCGACGTTGCATTCGGCGGCGGCTCGCTCGTCGTCGCGGCCGCCGGCAACGACTACCGCGAAGGCAACGCGCGCCACTCGCCGGCCGCCCTCCCGCACGTGCTCACGGTTGCGGCGACGAATGAGCAGAACCACTCGTCCGATTTCTCCAACCGGTCACTCGCGATCGACCTCGCCGCGCCGGGCGAGAACATTCCCGTCGCGGTGCCGACGTGGGTCAGCCCGTCCGGCTACGCGACCGCAGACGGCACGAGCTTCTCTGCGCCGCTCGTCGCCGGCGCAGCGGCCTGGGTGTGGACGCGCCGGCCCGAGCTCGACGTGACGCAGCTGTTCGACCTGATGCGTTGGTCGGCGACGGACATCGGCTCGCCGGGCTTCGACGAGGACAGCGGCTGGGGTCTGCTGAACGTGCCGGCCGCGCTCTCCAGGGATGCGCCGGCCGTCGACCCCGGCGAGCCGAACGACGATGTCTACGAGGTCGTCGCCGGGAAGCTCTTCCGTAATGCCGCTTCGCCGCTGACGTCGCCGGGTCACGGCAGCGCGACGCTCAGCGCCCGGCTCGACGTCACCGAGGATCCCGAGGACATCTACCGCGTATGGGTCCCGGCGCGGAACCGCGTCGCGATCCGCGTGACCGTGTCGGGCGACGCGGACGTCGAGCTGTGGAACGCGACCACGCCGTCGGTTCTGATCACCGGGGCCGTGCGCCGCAAGCACTTGCTCGACGGCAGCGGCTACGACGGAGATCATCCGGAGAACGTCGCATTCCGGAACCGCACGCGGCGCGGGACGTACGTCTACCTCGACGTCTACCTGCCCGAGCAGGGAGCGTCGTCATCGTCCTATCGCGCGGCGATCACGACGGCGCGCTGACTCACCGGCGCCGGAGGCGCGACCAGAAACCCTTCGCCTTCGCCTGCGGCGTGCCGGCCGCGAACGAGGTGGTGATCGAGCGTCGGACGAAGTCCTCGACGCGCTGGTCGAAATCCTCGCCGAGGATGTCTGCCTTGCTCGGGCCGAGGTTTCGCTCTGTCTTCAGGGGCGCGAAGTCCTCGTGCCCGTCGAGGGCGAGCTGGTAGATCCGCTCCTCGCCCACGTCCTTGAGCGCCTGCGTGCCGAGGTCGCGTAGGGACGACCCCTCCGGCACGTCGCCGCCGAGCAACGCGCGCGTCGTCTCGGAGAGCAGGATCTGGCCGCCGTGCCCCGATGAGCAGATACGCGCCGCTCGCACGACGTCGAGGCCGACATAGCCCTCGTCGCCGACGGACGGCTCGCCGGTGTGCAGGCCCATGCGCACCCTCACCGCAATGCCGCCCGGCCAGTCCTCCTCGGCGAGCGCGCGTTGCGCGGCGACCGCTCCGGCGACGGCGTCGCGCGCGCGCGTGAAGGAGAAGAAGAAGGCGTCGCCTTGCGTGTCGATCTCCTGCCCGCCGGCCGAGCCCAGCGTCTCGCGCAGGATGCTGCGCTCGCGGCCGAGGACGTCCGAGTACCGGTCGCCGAGCTCGCGCAGCAGCGCGGTCGACCCTTCGATGTCGGTGAACAGGAACGTCACCGTCCCGCTTGGGAGCAAGCTCACGGGGCAGAGTATGAGCGTGAACCGCCTCGCCGCCGAGACGAGCCCCTACCTCCTGCAGCACGCCGACAACCCGGTGGATTGGTATCCGTGGGGCGAGGAGGCGCTCTCGCGTGCGCGTGAGGAAGACAAGCCGGTCCTGCTCTCCGTCGGGTATGCCGCGTGCCACTGGTGCCATGTGATGGAGCAGGAGTCGTTCGAGGACGACGCGACGGCGTCCTTGATGAACGAGCATTTCGTCTGCGTGAAGGTCGACCGCGAGGAGCGGCCCGACGTCGACTCGATCTACATGGACGCGGTCGTCTCGCTGACCGGACACGGCGGCTGGCCGATGACCGTCTTCCTCACGCCCGACGGCGAGCCGTTCTTCGGGGGAACGTACTTTCCCCCGGAGCCGCGTCACGGGCTCCCGAGCTTCAAGCAACTGCTGACCGCCGTCGCCGATGCCTGGCGCGACCGCCGCGCGGACATCGAGCAGGACGCGGGGACGATCACGGAGCAGCTGCGCCGGGCGGCGCAGCCGTCGCGTGAGCCTCTCTCTTCGTCGCTGCTCGCCGACGCAATACGCGGGCTGCGTGGCACGTTCGACCCGGTGTGGGGCGGGTTCGGCGGCGCGCCGAAGTTCCCGCCCGCCTCGGCGCTCGAATTCCTGCTCCGCCGCGACGAGCTGGAGCTCGTCGGGAAGACGCTCGACTCGATGGCGCTCGGCGGGATGTACGACGTCGTCGGCGGCGGGTTCCACCGCTACTCGGTCGACCGCGAGTGGCTGATCCCGCACTTCGAGAAGATGCTGTACGACAACGCGTTGCTCGTCCCGGCCTACCTGCACGCATGGGTTGTGACCGGGCGGGCGCGCTATCGCGAGGTCGTCGAGCAGACGTGCGAGTACATGCTGCGCGAGCTGCGTCTTCCCGAGGGCGCCTTCGCTTCGGCCCAGGATGCAGACACGGACGGCGTCGAGGGCCTCACGTACACGTGGACGGAGGACGACGACGTCCCACGCGAGCTTCTACAGCCGTTCGAGCACGGACGCTTCGTGCTGCGCGGTGAGCTCGACGAGGGCACGCGCGCGCGCCTGCTCGCGGAGCGCGAGCACCGCCCGCAGCCGTTGCGCGACGACAAGGCCGTGGCGTCGTGGAATGGGCTGACCGTTGCGGCGCTCGCCGAGGCCGGCCGACGCCTCGACCGCGCAGACCTCGTCGACGCCGCGCGCGCATGCGCCGAGTTCGTGCTCGGCGCGCTCTCGACGCCGGAGGGTCGGTTGTTCCGCACGTGGCGCGCCGAACGGGCGCGGCACGCCGGCGTGCTGGACGACTACGCCGACGTCGCGCACGGCCTGTACGAGCTGCACGTCGCGACAGGCGAGCTCCGCTGGCTGCTGGAAGCCAGGCGGGTCGCCCTGCTCGCAGTGCAGCTCTTCGGCGACGACGAGCGTGGGGGCTTCTTCCTGACGCCGGTCGACGGAGAGCAGCTCGTGAGCCGCAAGAAGGTCTTCGACGATCACCCGACGCCGTCTGGCAACTCGATGCTCGCCTTCGTGCTGCTGCGCCTCGCCCGCCTGTGGGGAGACGACGAGCTCGAGCGCCTCGCCGTCGGGGTGTTCCGGTTCATCGTCGCGCAGATCCCGCATGCGCCGTCCGCGTTCGGTCATGCGCTGTGTGCGCTCGACCTCCACTTCGCACCGCCCCGCGAGCTCGCCGTGATCGGGCCGCCCGACTCGGAGGTGGCCCGCCGCGAGCTGGCGCCCTTCGACCCGAACGCCGTCATCGCGTTCGGGCCGAGCGAAGACGTACCGCTGTTACAGGGAAAGGACTACGTCGACGGGCGCCCGGCGGTCTACGTGTGCCAGAACTTTACGTGTGAGGCGCCGCTGACAGATTGAGAGGGGCCCGCAAACAACAGGCCCCTCTCGCGCTTCCGCAAACAGCTACTGGTCCCGCGTCACGCTCCGTGGTGGGTCTGCGTCACCGTCAATGGCCCCGCCGCCGTGTTGCACACCGTCGCCATTGGTGTGGTGAAGACCTGGACCGCGAGGATCGCGATCGGGACGTTGACACCACAGACGGTGGCCGCGAGATTGGCGGCGACCGCGAGGTTCACGTTGTTGAGGAGCGAGATGTCGCCCGTACTCACATTTACGAGGCCGGTCTGGTGAGAGTTGTTCCCACCTCCCGTCGAGCCTACGGGCGCACCGTTCAGCCCCTGCGTGACCGTCAGCGGCCCGGCGTCCGTCTGGCAGCCCGTGAAGGTCCCGCTCCCTGCGACAACCTGGTTGGCGAGTACAGCTACCGGGACGGTGAGGTCGCAGATCGTAGCCGCGACGTTCGCAGCGACCGCGAGGTTCACGTTGTTGAGGATCGCGACGTCGCCGAGGCTGACGTTCACGAGCCCGATTTGATTCGAATTGTTGCCGCCCTGCGCAGCCGCGGGCGACACACCCACGACGGCGATGAGCGAGCAGGCGCAAACTACCGCTAGAAACTTCCTCATTGATCCCCCCTTGTCGACGTGCTAGGAGCCCTTGGCCTACCCGGCGACTACTGGTTGAAACTTGGGCTCTGCCGCACTACGAGAAGGGTCACCGAGGTTACGAAAGCGGCTGCCTAACGTGGAGGAGGCGCTGCCGCGACTGTGACTCCTAGCAGGTCGACAACCGCGGGGGCGCGCCCCCTCATGGAAAGAGACCCGGGGGACGGCCGAAACCCTGCAGGCGATTATGTGACGTCGCGCACGTGTGCGTCCGGAAGGGCGGCGACCAGCCGTTCGGTGCCTACCGGGAAGACGGCATGCGGCGTCCCGCCTGCGCACCACACGGTGTCGAAGCGGCGGAGCGACTCGTCGACGACCGTGCGCACGGGCGGGTCGTGGCCCAGCGGCGGAACGCCGCCGACAGCGAACCCTGTCGCCTCGCGGACCTCGTCGGCCTTGGCCTGCCGGACGCCGTCGCCGAGCTTCGCCGTGTCGACTCGCCGGTCGCCCGCGCACAGGCAGAGCACCGCGCCGGCGCCGTCCATGAACACGAGCGACTTGACGATCTGCCCCAGCTCGGCGCCGACGGCGTCGGCGGCCTCCTGCGCGGTGCGGGTCGAGTCCGAGAGCTCGCGGATCTCGACATCGAGGCCTTGCTCGTGGAGCCGCTCCTGCAAACGTTGGGCCGTCGGGTGCACCTGCTTAGGCTATCCCGGCTTTGGCGCTGCTCGAGGTCGAAAACGTCACGAAGCGGTTCGGCGGGATCGTCGCGCTCGACGGCGTCTCCTTCGCGGCGGAGCCCGGCGAGATCGTCGGCCTGATCGGCCCCAACGGCGCGGGCAAGACGACGGCGTTCAACGTCATCACGCGCCTGTACACACCGGATGCCGGCGACGTCCGTTTCGAGGGCGAGAGCCTGCTCGGCGTGCCGGCGAGCGGCGTCGTCAGGCGCGGGATCGCCCGCACCTTCCAGAACGTCGAGCTCTTCCGAGGCATGTCGGTGCTCGACAACGTCCGCGTCGGCGCGCATGCGCGACGCGGCGAGCAGACGCCGGAGGACCTTCTCTACTACGTCAACCTGCACTCGCTGCGCTACCGGCCGGCAGCGGAGCTTCCGTACGGGACGCAGAAGCGGGTCGAGCTCGCGCGTGCGCTCGCCTCCGCGCCGCGTCTGCTGCTGCTCGACGAGCCGGCAGGCGGCCTCAGTCACGAGGAGGTCGAGCAGCTCGGAACGTTCATCAAGCGGATGCGGGACGACTACGAGCTGACGGTCCTGCTCGTCGAACATCACATGGGCCTCGTGATGAGCACCGCCGATCGAGTGCACGTCCTCGACTTCGGCCGCAAGATCGCGGAAGGGACTCCCGCGGAGGTTCGAGGCGACAAGAACGTGATCGAGGCCTACCTCGGAGCAGAGGCGTGACGGCGCTGCTCCAGCTTCGCGACGTCGAGGCGCGGTACGGCGCGGTCAAAGTGCTGCACGGGATCGCGCTCGAAGTCGGAACGGGCGAGCTCGTCGCGGTCCTCGGCGCGAACGGCGCCGGGAAGACGACGACGCTCCGCGCCGTGTCGGGGACGGTGCGCCGCACCGGAGACGTGATCTTCGACGGTCACAAGCTGCCGCGACGGCCCGACGCTGCCGCCCGCGCCGGCATCGCTCACGTCCCCGAGGGACGCGGAACGTTCAGCGAGCTCTCGGTCTGGGAGAACCTGCGCCTGGGGGCGTACACGCGCCGTGGCAGCGTGAAAGACGAGGCGCGGCGCGTGTTCGACTACTTCCCGCGGCTCGAGGAGCGGAAGGGGCAGCAGGCGGGCACGCTGTCGGGCGGCGAGCAGCAGATGCTGGCGCTCGGGCGCGCGATGATGGCGCGCCCCCGGCTCGTCCTGCTCGACGAGCCGTCGCTCGGGCTCGCGCCCATGCTCGTGAAGGAGATCTTCGACGCGCTCGACAGGATGAAGCGCGAGGACGGGACCGCCGTCCTGGTCGTCGAGCAGAACGCCAATCTCGCGCTCGCGCACGCGGTGCGCGCCTATGTGCTGGAGGTCGGCCACGTCGTCGTCTCGGGGGCGAGCGAGCGGCTCCGCGCGAACGAGTCGGTCCGCCGCTCCTATCTGGGGTACTGATGTACGTCGCCGCCTTCACGTGGACGGAGTTCGCGCAGCAGATCGCCGCGGGGATCCGGCAGGGCGCCGTCTTCGCCGGGCTGGCGCTGGCACTCGTGATCGTCTACCGCTCCACGCGGGCGATCAACTTCGCACAGGGCGAGATGGCGACGTTCACGACGTTCATCTGCTGGTCGCTGATGAACAACGGACTGTCGTTCTGGGAGGCGTTCCCGATCGTGCTCGTGCTCGCGTTCGCCGGCGGCGTGGCGATCGAGCGGACGATCATCCGTCCCGTCGAGAACGCGCCGGTGATCACGATCGTGATCGTCACGCTCGGCCTCGCGCTGCTGCTGAACGGCCTGATGAGCGTCATCTGGGGCGGTGGCAACCGGCCGTTCAACGGGCCGTTCTCCACGCGGACGATCGACGTCGGCGGCGTGCCGGTGAGCGTCCAGGACATCGGCATCGTCGCGGTCTCGTTCGTGCTCGTCGCGCTGCTCGCGGTGTTCTTCCGGTTCACGAAGCTCGGCCTCGGACTGCGCGCCGCCGCGCTCAACCGCGATTCGTCGGAGCTCGTCGGCGTCCGCGTCGGCTGGATGCTCGCGTTCGGCTGGGGGCTCGCGGCGGTGCTCGGCGCGGTTGCGGGGATGATGGTCGCGCCGATCCTCTTCCTCGACCCGAACATGATGCAGACGATCCTGCTGTACGCGTTCGCGGCGGCGGTGCTCGGCGGCCTCGACAGCCCGGTCGGCGCGGTCGTCGGCGGCCTGCTGCTCGGTGTTGCGATTACGCTGCTCGGGCGCTACGTCGGCTTCATCGGCGACACGTTGAAGCTGCCGACGGCGCTGCTCCTGATTCTGCTCGTCCTGCTCGTCAAGCCGAACGGGCTGTTCGGCCGAGTCGCGGTGCGCCGCGTATGAAGCTGAAGCTCTCGCTCGAGGTGCTCGGCCTGCTCTGCCTCGCGGCGCTGATCGCCGTGATGCCGCGCCTCGTCTCGAGCTTCACGGCCTACGAGATGGCGACCGTCGGCATGTACTTCATCGCGCTCCTCGGGCTGTCGATCCTGACGGGCTACAGCGGCCAGATCTCGCTCGGGCACGGGGCGTTCATGGCGATCGGGGGCTACACGACGGCCGTGCTCAGCGTGAACGGCGTCTACGGCCATCACATCCGCGACCTGTGGACGATCCCCATCGCCGGCGTCGTCGCGGGCGCCGCCGGTCTGCTCGTCGGCATCCCCGCGCTGCGCCTGTCCGGGCTCTATCTCGCGCTGATCACGTTCGGTATCGCGGTGTCCTTCCGGCAGATCCCGCTGAAGTTCGACCACTTCCTCGGAGGCACGAGCGGCAAGGTGCTGAGCCTCCTGACGACGCCCTTCGGACTGCCGACGACGCCGAACAACTGGATCTACTACCTGACCTGGGGCATCGCCTTCGTCCTGCTCGTGATCGCCTGGCTGTTCGTCCGCGGCAAGCCGGGGCGAACGCTGAAAGCCATACGCGACAGCGAGATCGCGGCCGCGTCGTCGGGGATCAGCCTCGCGCGCTACAAGACGCTCGCGTTCGCGATGTCGGCGTTCTACGCCGGCGTCGCGGGGTCGCTGTACGCGATCGCTCGCGGCTTCATGAACCCGGACGTCTTTCCGATCGTCCTGTCCGTCTATCTGGTGGCGGCCCTGGCGCTTGGCGGCGTCGACTCGTTCGTCGGGCTGATCGTGGGCGCGTCCGCGATCTACGTCCTCGTCAATCGCACAGCCGACGTGACGCGCTGGATCGACCACCTACCGGGCGTGAACCTCAATCCGCAGCGGCCCGGCATGCCAGACGTGATCTTCGGCGCCGTGCTCATCCTCGTGCTGATCGTCCTGCCGACCGGCGTCGGCGGGGCCTTACGCAGGCTGTTTGGCCCGCTAACAACGCGGTTGTACAGTAAGTCGTAGCTCCGTGGTGAGGGCTCTTCTCCTCTGCGTGCTGGCCGCAGCAGTCCTGGTGGCGGCTGCCGGCGCACGACCTCTGGCGACGCCGGGCGTCACGTCGACGGAGATCAAGATCGGCTCGAGCGTGCCGCTCAGCGGCGAAGCGGCAATCGCCGGCAACGTCGCACGCGGCATCGACGCGTACTTCAAGTACGTCAACGCCAAGGGCGGCGTCCTCGGACGCAAGCTGAAGTTCGTCTACCTCGACGACGGCTACGACCCGGGCCGGGCGGTCAACAACACGATCCGGCTCGTCCAGCAGGAGCAGGTGTTCGCGATGTTCTCCTCGCTCGGCACGAGCAACAACCTCGCGGTGCGCAAGCTCCTGAACGACGCCAAGGTCCCGCAGCTGTACGTCTCCTCCGGCGCGACGACCTTCGGCCGGGACTACAAGAAGTACCCGTGGACGATCGGCTACATCCCCCCGTACTCGGAAGAGGGCGCGGTCTACGGCCAGTACGTCGTCAAGAAGATCAAGAAGCCGAAGATCGCCGTTCTGTACCAGGACGACGACTACGGGCGCGATCTCTACGCCGGGCTGCGCCGCGGCCTCGGCAAGAAGGCGAGCGCGATCGTCGCGAAGGTCGCGTACGACCCGACGTCGGCGGACGTACAGCCGCAGGTGACGCAGCTGAAGGCGAGCAAGGCGAACGTCTTCATGATCTTCGCGTTCGGGAAGTTCTCGCTGCAGGCGTTCAACGCGGTCTCGCGTCTGGGGTGGAAGCCGCAGATCTTCGTGAACGACGTGTCCTCTGCGTCCGCGCTGATGGCCATCGTCCCACAGAACGCGGCCAACGGCTCGATCTCGATCGTGTTCGGCAAGGACCCGGCGGCGCCGGCTTGGCGCAGGGACAAGGGCATCCGGCTCTTCCAGTCGATCCTGAAGCAGTACGGCACGGATGTCGGCAGCCGCGATCTGCAAGACGGCTACTACACCGCCGGCATGGCGACGGCCTACACGCTCGTCGACACGCTGAAGAAGGCGGGTAAGAACCTGACCCGCGAAGGCGTCATGCGCGCAGCAACGCACCTGGCCGAGAAGAACAACCCGTTCGTCCTGCCGGGCATCGTGATCCGCACGACGCCGACATCACGGTTTCCGCTGACACAGGTGAAGCTGCAGCGCTGGTCGGCGAGGTCCTGGCACCCGTTCGGCAAGCTGGTGTCGGTCAAGCCGAGATAGCTAGGGGCACGCCTCGCCGTCGCGGCCCGCGATGGTCTCGAGCGCTCGCTCGGGGGTGACCGCGAACCGCAGCAGCACGAGGCCGGGGTGCCGGACGACGAGCCTCGTCATCCCATCGGGGCCCCGCGACAGGCACGCGGTCGGCGACTCCCAGTACGGCGTGTACGTGACGGCCACCCGATAGGCGCCGGGGCGGGGGACCACAAGCGCGATGGTCGTGTAGCCAAGCTTGCGGACGCGAGCCGGCGGGCTGACGAGCGGGCGCGGGTCGGGCACCGCGAAGATCTTCACGTTCGGCGTCGCATAGGCGACCCGCAGGTGCGTGCGCCCGCTCGCGAGAAGCCGCGCCTCGTCTCGTGAGCTGTAGTCGGGCGGACGCGAGGTCAGCACGACGTAGCGAACGCCCATTGCGCGCAGCCAGCGCACGTACGCGGCCGGGCCGAGGGGGCCGTACAGCACGCGGTTCTGCGGAAAGTCTTCCTGACGGAACCATCCCCGGACGAGTGGAATGCGGGCCCGTGCGAGGAAGTCCGCCGGCCAATGGTTCTTGGTGTCGACCGCTTCCACGCGGAACCCGGGCGGCAGGTGCGCCCGGAGAAAGCGCGTCGCGGGCGCCCAGTACGCCGCGTGCGCCGCCGGATCGTCGACCCCGTTCACGAAGCTCGCGGCGAGGGGAGTGAAGTTCCAGGAGACGGCAAGTGCGAGCCCGGCGATACACACGATTCGGGGCCGCCAGTTGCGAAGCGACATCGTCAGCACGGCGATCGGAGCCGCGGCGAAGCGCAGTCGCGCGATGTTCTCGCCGATCGGCGACGAGACTGCGAACGAGGCGCTGCATGTAGCGAGGTACGCCGCGTACATCCAGCGCAACGCACGCGCTTCGGCAACGCGCCACGTGAGCGCAATTCCGAGCACACAGAACGTCGTGACCGCGGCGAACTCAGCTATCGAGAACGGAAACCGGCCGTGGGCCGGGAACATGCGCTGCACGACCACTTCGAGGCCGGCAATCGCTGCGATCGCTGCGGCCGGCACGACGAAAGCTCCCGCGTCGCGGCGTCGCGCGAGCGCGATCCCCGCGAGCACGACGACGAGCAGGACGAATGCAAGCGGGCTCGCACCGAGCGCACAGAGAGCGAGCCCGGCAAACAACGCGCGGCGCCCGCGCTGGAGCGTCCAGAGCGCGAGCAGCGAGAACGCGCAGCCGAGCATGAACGGAAACGCGGCCGAGACGACGAGCGCCGCCCAGGCGAGCGCGAAGACGCGGATCGACCAGCGGCTGCGCGCGCCCCATTCCCGCCGGACGACGGCCGCGAAGGCCGCGACCGTGAGGACGACGGTCAGCACCGCGAGCAACTTGATTCCGAGCAACGCGGCGAGGGGGTAGTAGAGGACGCTGTAGTTGGCGAAGCTGTAGCGGCCCGCGTACCAGAAGTTGTTCCAGAGGACGAAGCCGTGATCGAGGTAGAGCGTCCTCTGGTAGGCGTGGGCGGCGAGGTCGGTTCCCTGCGGGCCGGCCCAGACGAGCACGGCGGCGAGGGCGCCGGCCGCGGCGACGGCGGCGAGCGTCTCCGTCCGGAGCTGCGATCCGAGGCGCGCGGTCATCGGGATCATCTTGCCGGTTCTTTTCTTAACGGGATTCTCATCTGGTGCCGATAGCTTCCAGGAAGTGCGGCGATCCTCGGCATTCAGCTTTGCGTTGCTCGGTGCGGCGGCGGTCGCCGTCGCCGCGGCGGCCCTGACTTTCGGCCGCCGGCCGGTGCACGACGCCCTGGCAACTCTCTCGGGAGTCCAGCCAGGCTGGCTGGTCCTCGCGGGGCTCGGGTTCGGCCTCTCCCTCGTGTGCTCGGCCAGGGCGTGGCACGCCGGGCTGCGCGCGTGCGGGACTGGCGCGACGACCACCGACGTCACGGCGCGGTACGCGGTGGGGTCGCTCGTCAACTCGGTTTCGCCCGCCCACCTCGGCGGGGCCGTGCGGATAGGCCTGCTCTCGCGCACGCTCCCGGGAAGCGACGCGGTCCTGCGAACGTTTGGCGTCGGAGCCGCCGTCGGCGCGGCCCGGGCGTTGGCGCTGGCGGCTCTCGTCCTGGGTGCGGCTGCGCTCGGCAGCGTTCCGCTCTGGCCGGCGCCGATTGTCGCGGCGGTCGTGCTCGCAGCGCTCGCGCTCGGCGCGCGGACGAGCAAGCGCGTCGCCGGCCGGGTCGCGGCCGCGCTCGAGGTCTTCCGCTGCCCGCGCACCGGCCTCGAGCTCGCCCGGTGGATCGCGATCTCCTTCGGAGCTCGTCTCGGGGCCGCCGTCGCCGTCGTCGGGTCGTTCGGCATCCCGCACGCGCTGACGGTCTCGATCGTCATGCTGGCCGCGATCGCGCTCGCCGCGCTGCTGCCGCTCACGCCCGGCAATATCGGCGCCGGCGCCGGCGCTGCGACGCTCGCGCTGCACGGAACCGGTGTCGGCACCGGTGTGGCTCTTGCGCTCGGGATGACGTTTCAGGCAGTCGAGACGTGCACGGCGATGCTGCTCGGGCTCGCGGGCTCCGCGGTGCTGGCGGCGCCCGGCACGCGGCTGCGTCGCTGGTCGCTTGCGGCCGCCGCCGTCGGAGCGATCGGCGTTGCCGCCGTCGTGGGCGTCGCGTCCGTCCATCTGGTCTAGCGCCTCGACCCAGAGCAGACTCGTCGCCTTAAGCTCCTCGTCATGGAGCTGCTCGACCGGCCGCTTGACGAGTTGTGCGCCGAGGCTCGTGCGCTCCGCGACGAGGGACATGGCCGGCTCGTCACGTATTCGCCGAAGGTCTTCATCCCGCTGACGAAGCTGTGCCGCGACGTCTGCCACTACTGCACCTTCGCGCGGCCGCCTCGGCGCGGCGAACGCGCGTACCTGGCGCTCGACGAGATGCTGGAGGTCGCCCGCGCCGGCGCGGCGGCCGGCTGCCGTGAGGCGCTCTTCACGCTGGGGGACAAGCCCGAGCTCCGCTACCGCGCAGCGCGCGACGAGCTCGCCGAGCTCGGCTGCACGACGACGCTCGAGTACCTGTATCGGGCCGCGGCCGCGGTGCTCGACGAGACCGGCCTGCTCCCGCACCTGAATCCGGGAGTGCTGACGGGTGCAGACGTGAGCGCACTGCGGCCGGTGAGCGCCTCGATGGGCGCGATGCTGGAGACGACGTCGGAGCGGCTGTCGGCGCGCGGCGGGCCGCACTTCGGCTCGCCCGACAAGCTGCCGGTTGCGCGCATCGCGACGATCGCGGCCGCCGGCGAGGAGCGCGTGCCGTTCACGACGGGGATCCTCATCGGAATCGGAGAGACGCGCGCCGAGCGGCTCGACGCACTGCGCGCGATCCGGGACCTCGCCGACCGCTACGGCCATGTCCAGGAGGTCATCGTCCAGAACTTTCGCGCGAAGCTGGGCACCCGCATGGCCGACGCGCCCGAGCCGCCGCTCGAGGAGCTCCTGTGGACGATCGCGGTTGCGCGGATCGTGCTCGGTGCGCGTGCGCACGTGCAGGCTCCGCCGAATCTCTCGTACGACGACTTTCCACGGCTGCTCGACGCCGGCATCGACGACTGGGGCGGCGTCTCCCCGGTGACGATCGACCACGTCAACCCGGAGGCGCCGTGGCCGGAGGTGGAGCGTCTCCGCGCGGCGACCGAGAGCCGCGGGCTCGAGCTCGCCCCCCGTCTTGCGGTCTATCCCGAGTGGATCTCGGGCCGGTGGATCGACCCCCGCGTCATGCCGAGCGTTCTACGCGCGTCGGACTCGCTCGGGCTCGCACGCGAGGACGGCTGGTCGCCCGGCGAGGACGGCGGTGTCCCGTTCGTTCCACGCGACGCGCTTCCGGTCGACACGGCGCACGAGCTCGGCGAGGACGACCTCGTGCGCCTGTTCCGTGCCCGCGGTCGTGAGCGGGACCGAGTGTTCGCTGCGGCCGACAGGCTGCGGCGGGACGTCTGCGGCGACGACGTCACCTATGTCGTCACGCGCAACATCCAGTACACCAACGTGTGCTACTTCCGTTGCGGCTTCTGCGCGTTCTCGAAGGGCAGGCTCGCGGCGAACCTGCGCGGCGCGCCCTATCTCGTTCCGCACGACGAGATCGTCCGCCGCTGCGAGGAGGCGTGGGAGCGCGGCGCGACCGAGGTCTGCCTCCAGGGCGGAATCCACCCTGGCTTCGACGGCGACTACTACCTGTCCGTGCTGCGGGCGATCAAAGCCGCCGTGCCGGAGCTGCATGTGCACGCGTTCTCGGCGCTCGAGATCTGGCAGGGAGCTGCGACGCTCGGACTGCCGCTCGACGAGTACCTCTCGGAGTTGCGCGCTGCGGGCCTCGGCTCGCTGCCGGGAACCGCAGCGGAGATCCTCGACGACGAGGTCCGTCGCGTCATCTGTCCCGACAAGGTGACGACGGAGCAATGGCTGCGCGTGCACGACACCGCGCATCGCGCCGGGCTGCGCTCGAACGTGACGATGATGTTCGGGCACGTCGAGTCCCCGCACAGCTGGGCACGCCACTTGCTGCGCGCGCGCGGGCAGCAGGTGCGCAGCGGTGGCTTCACGGAGTTCGTGCCGCTGCCGTTCGTGCACATGGAGGCGCCGATGTGGCTGCGCGGCAGAGCGCGCTCGGGGCCGACGTTCGGGGAGACGCTGCTCGTGCATGCGGTCGCGCGGCTCGCGCTGCATCCGGTGATCACGAACATCCAGGTGTCGTGGGTGAAGCTGGGCCGCGAGGGCGTCGCTGCAGCCCTGCGCGCGGGCGTGAGCGACCTGGGCGGCACGCTCATGAACGAGTCGATCTCTCGGTCGGCCGGTGCGCAGCACGGGCAGGAATTCCCGCCCGAGGCCATGGAGGCGCTGATCCGTTCCGCCGGCCGGGTCCCGCGACAGCGCACGACGCTCTACGCCGATGTGCCACTGGAGCGCCGCCTTGCCTCGTTCGGCGCCGCGCCGCTTGCCGAGCCGGTGAACCCGCCCGTGAAGGAAGCTCGGCTCGTCGCGCCGCCGCGGCTCGTGCGCCCCGGATTTGCCTATTCCCAGTTGCCGTAGACGCGACGGGACTGTCCCCAGGACATGTCCCGAACGGGACATGTCCTGGGGACAGTCCCTAATCCGGGTCGAACCGGAGGAGGTCGTCGACGGTCTCGCGGCGCCGGATGAGCTCGGCGCGGCCGTCTGCGACGAGGACAGCCGCCGGCCTCGGCACCCCGTTGTAGTTCGAGGCCATCGAGAGCGTGTAGCCGCCGGTCGCGGGAACGGCCAGCAGGTCGCCGCGGCGCGGCGCCGGTAGCTGCACGGACTCGATCAGGATGTCGCCCGACTCGCAGTGCTTGCCGGCGATCCGGTACGTCGCGGTCGCGGCCTCGTCCGCACGGTTCGCGAGCAGCGCCTCGTAGCGCGCGCCGTAGAGCTGTGGTCGCGGGTTGTCCGACATTCCGCCGTCCACGGCCGCGGTCGTCCCTTTGACCGCGCCCAGCTCGTACAGCGTCAGGCCGGCTTGCCCGATCAGCGAGCGTCCAGGCTCGAGGATCAGCCGCACGGGCTGCGGCCACCGCGCGCGGACGTGCTGCACGAGCTCCCCGACGAACTCCTCGACCTCCGGGACCCGCTCGTCGAGGGTGTGCCGCACCCCCAGGCCGCCGCCGAGGTTGAAGACGCGCGGCTCCCAGCCGGGGCAGCGTCGGGCGACCTCGACCATGCGCTCCACGGCGACGACGCTCTCGTCTGCGCGGCTCAGCTGCGAGCCGATGTGGACGTGGAGGCCGGCGACATCGAGCCCCGCCGCCCGCGCATTCGCGACGGCGGCGATTGCGTCGTCGGGAGGCAGGCCGAACTTCGATTCGGCATGGGCGGTGCGGATGGCCCGATGGGTCTCCGCCTCGATTCCGGGAGTGAGGCGGACGAGCACGCTGCGCACGCCCGCGGCCCCCGTGCGCTCGACCTCTTCGAGTGCGTCGAGCACGACGAGTGCGCCGGCCTCCGCCGCCGACCGGAGCTCCGTGTCCGACTTGTTGTTCCCGTGGAAGACGAGGCGCTCGCCGGCAACGCCGGCGCGGCGTGCGAACTCGAGCTCACCCAGGGTCGACACGTCCGCTCCCAGCCCCTCGGCGGCGAGCAGCCGCAGGAGCGCCACGTTCGGGAACGCTTTCGTCCCGTAGACCACGAGCGCGTCAGGATCCGCGCGCGCGTACGCGCGCGCACGCGCGAGAACGGTGTCCCGGCAGTAGACGACGAGCGGCGTGCCGAACTCCGACGCGAGCGCGCCCGCGCGGACACCGCCGACGGCGAGCTGGCCGTCCTCGACGGCGGCCGTGTCGGGGAAGAGGGCTAGGAGCGGCGCGCTAGTCGCTCCACCAATCCTGCGTCGTGTCGGCGTCGCCCGGCCCGGTGTTCGGCGCGCCGATCGCGATGAGCTCGGCCCCCTCTGGGCCGCCTTCGAAGCCCCGCATCGTGTCGCGGTGGAGCCGGACCGCGTCCCACTGCTTGAGCTCGCGCACGTCGTCCTCGATCTTGATCTTTGCGCTGCCGCTGACGAGGACGTAGACCTCCTCCTGCTGTTTGTGCCTGTGACCGAACGGCATCCGGAAGCCGGGGCCGATCCGGAGGTAGCTGACGCCCGCGTTCTCCATTTCGAGGGGCACGCGCGCCATCCGGAACTCGAGATCCGGCGCAAGCCCGAAGTTGGGCGCCTGGTCGTCGACGTCTTCCTTGAGGTTGATGTGTGTGTAATCGCTCATGGCGGGCATTTTGGCGCGGTGCTACCCTCCGAGGCAATGAAGGAGCTGCTTCTGTAGGAAAAGGAGCCATCGCGGCGAAGGCCGCGCCAGCTCCCCACGGCCTCTCTCGCGAGAGGCTTTTTCGTTTCAGAGGACGGTCATGGAGACGTACGACCCGCAGGCAATCGAGACCAGGTGGCAGAAGGTGTGGGAGGACGAGAACGCCTTCCACACGCCCAACGCTGGTCCCGATGCGGGCAACGCGTACTACGTCCTGGAGATGCTTCCGTACCCTTCGGGGACGCTGCACGTCGGCCAGGTGCGCAACTACACGCAGGGCGACGTCCTCACGCACTTCCACCGGCGCCACGGCAAGCGCGTCATGCGCCCGATGGGGTTCGACTCGTTCGGCCTGAACGCCGAGAACGCGGCGATCCGCGACGGCGGCCATCCACGGGACATCGTCCGCGAGAACATCAAGAAGATCCGCGCGCAGATGAAGCGCATGGGCTGGGCTATCGACTGGGAGCGCGAGATCGCCAGCCACGAGCCCGAGTACTACCGCTGGACCCAGTGGCTCTTCCTGCAGTTCCTGAAGGCGGGCCAGGCGATGCGAAAGGAGGCACCGGTCAAGTGGTGCCCGAAAGACCAGACAGTGCTCGCGAACGAGCAGGTGATCGACGGCCGCTGCGAGCGGTGCGGGACGCTCGTCGAGTCGAAGATGCTCGAGCAGTGGTTCTTCCGCTACACCACGTATGCGGACGAGCTGCTCGACGAGATGGACCTGCTCGAGTCGTGGCCCGAGCGGATCCTCGCGGCGCAGCGCAACTGGATCGGCCGCTCGGAAGGCGCCGAGCTGCTCTTCCGCGTCGACGAGCTCGACATCGACATTCCCGTCTTCACCACCCGCGCCGACACGGTTTACGGCGCGACCTTCTTCGTGCTCGCGCCGGAGCATCCGCTCGTGCCGAAGCTCGTCGCGGGCACCGAACAGGAGCCCGCCGTGCTCGACTACGTGCGGCGCACGGCGGCGCACTCGTTCGCGGAGCGCGAGAACAAGGAGAAGGACGGCGTCTTCACCGGACGCTTTGCGACCAATCCCGCGAACGGCGAGCGCATCCCGATGTGGGTCGCCGACTACGTGCTGATGGAGTACGGCTCCGGCGCGATCATGGCCGTGCCCGCGCACGACGACCGCGACTTCGAGTTCGCCGCGAAGTACGAGCTGCCGGTTCGGCAAGTGATCGCGCCCGTCGACGGGAGCGAGCCGGAGCTGCCCTACGTCGCGAAGTCCCGCGAGGCGATTCTCGTCAACTGCGAGCAGTTCACCGGCTTGCCGGCGCCCGAGGGCGAGCGACAGATCGTCGAGTGGCTCGGCGAGCGCGGCCGTGGCCGCCCCGCGATCAGCTATCGCCTGCGCGACTGGCTGCTGTCACGGCAGCGGTACTGGGGCAGCCCGATCCCGGTCGTCCACTGCGGGAGCTGCGGGATCGTCCCGGTGCCGGAAGAGGAGCTGCCGGTGCTGCTGCCCGAGATCGAGGACTACGCCCCGAAGGGCAAGTCGCCGCTCGAGTCCGCGGAGGACTGGATCCGCGTCCCGTGCCCGCAGTGCGGAGGCGAGGCGCGGCGCGAGGCCGACACGATGGACACGTTCGTCGACTCGTCCTGGTACTTCCTGCGCTATTGCGATCCGCACAACGACACGGCACCGTTCGAGCGCGCGGCGATCGACGAGTGGTGCCCGGTCGACCAGTACATCGGCGGCATCGAGCACGCGGTCCTGCACCTGCTCTATGCGCGCTACTTCATCAAGGTGCTGAACGACCTCGGCATCGTCGGCTTCCGCGAGCCGTTCTCGCGGCTGTTCAATCACGGCTGGGTCGACATGGGCGGCGCGAAGATGTCGAAGTCCAAGGGCAACGCCATCAGTCCCGACGACTTCGTCCGCGAGCACGGCGCCGACGCGCTGCGGCTCTACATCCTGTTCATCGGCCCCGCGGATGCGCGCGTCGAATGGCAGGCGACGGGGTTGGAGGGGATGTCGCGCTTCCTCCGGCGGCTCTGGCGCGTCGCGCTCGAGGTCGCCGGGCAGTCGCCGGACGAAGGCACGGGCGAGCTCGCGCACAAGGCGAACGAGACGATCGTCAAGGTGACGGACGACATCGGCCGCCGCTTCGCGTACAACACCGCGATCGCGGCCGTGATGGAGCTGGTCAACGAGATTGCGCGCGATCCGAGCGCGCCCGGCGCGCGCTTCGCGGTCGAGACGGCAGTCTCGCTGATCCAGCCGGCCGCGCCGCACGTTGCCGAGGAGCTGTGGGGGCGGCTGGGCCACGAGCGGCTGTGGGAGCAGCCGTGGCCGACAGCCGATCCGTCGCTGCTGCAGCGGGACACATTCGAGCTGGTGGTGCAGGTGAACGGCAAGGTGCGCGACCGCCTCGAGGTCCCGGCCGACCTGCCGGAGGACGAGCTGGTCGCTCGCGCCAAGGAGTCGCCGAAGGTGCAGGCGCAGCTGAACGGCGGCGAGATCCGGCAGACGATCGTCGTGCCGCGCAAGCTCGTCAATCTCGTCGTCAACTAGGCACAGACACGTGTGAGCTTCGCCGCCACGCTTGGGTGGCATGTCGGAGCTCTTCCAGGACCGTCGCCGTCTCCTCGCCGCAGCGGTCGCTGCCGTCGTAGCGCTCGCGCTCGGCGGCCGGCTCTTTTTGCATCCCGGCCACGCGAGCGTCCCACCGCCGCTCCACGTCGCGCCGAGCGCGGCGCGCCCCAAGACGGCGCAGCTCTACGTTGATGTCGTCGGCGCCGTGCGGCGGCCCGGCCTCTACCGCGTGCGCACCGGCTCGCGCGTGGCGGACGCCGTCGCGCGTGCCGGCGGTCCGACGCGCAAGGCCGACCTCGAGCTGCTCAACCTTGCCGCGCTCGTCGCCGACGGCGAGCAGGTCGTCGTGCCGCGCGCCGGCACGGCCGGCGGCCCGGCTGCGGCCGCCGGTGCGCCCTCGGCGCCGAGCGGCCCGGTGCACCTGAACAGCGCGACGCTCGACCAGCTCGATGGATTGCCGGGCGTAGGCCCGGTGACCGCGCAGAAGATCATCGACTACCGGACGCAACACGGCGGCTTCGGCTCCGCCGACGAGCTCGACGCCGTGCCGGGCATCGGCCCCGCGCGGCTATCCGACCTACGCCCGCTGGTGGCGCCGTGATCAGGCCGCAGCTGCTCGCGGCAGGGCTGTGCGCCGGCCTGGCCTTGTCGAACCTCGCTCGGGTCGGTTTCGCCGGTTGTGCGCTGCTGCTCTGCGTCGCAGTCGCAGGGCTGCCGCGCGCCGCGGTCGGTGTCGCATGTCTGGCACTGATCGGTTGGTGTTGGGGAAGCGCGCGTCTCGACCAGCTCGATCGCACGGCGCTGGGGGCGCACGTCGGCGAGGCGGCGCGCGTGCTCGTGGTCGTCAGCGGGCCCGTGCGGCACGGTCGGTTCGAGCTGCGCGCGCCCGCAGTGGCGACGCGATATGCCCGGCGCCGCGTACGCGAGCCGGTGCTGCTCGAGCTTGCCGCGGGGCGCGCCCCTCCACAGGGCGGCATCTTGAGCGCGCTCGCCGTCGTGAAGCGGCCGCGCGGTC
>Ga0114129_10001609_pt1 | contig 30680 bp, 29 predicted proteins | sample RhiMetdeltSRZDD1_FD_80071 | JGI IMG/M metagenome (GOLD analysis project Ga0114129, IMG submission 80071) | Populus rhizosphere microbial communities from Tennessee, USA - Rhizosphere MetaG P. deltoides SRZDD1 (version 2) (version 2) | ecosystem: Host-associated > Plants > Roots > Rhizosphere >...
ATTGGCTACGTCGAGGACCTGCGCGAGGACGCCGATTTTCATTGGTTGACGGTGAGCTACCCCTCCCAGCTGGCAGCGCTTATCGTCCACAAGGGATCGATTGCCGTGGACGGCATCAGCCTGACGGTGGCGGGGCTGGGCACCGATCGTTTCGACGTGCAAATCGTGCCCTATACCATGTCGCACACCAATCTCAGTCACGTGCAGATTCGCGACCGTGTGAATCTCGAATGCGACATGATCGGCAAGTACGTCGTACGGGCCGCTGAGCTGGCGGGGCTCACGCTCACCGGTGTTCGGCCGGGGGAAGTCACTCACTGATGACGACGCGGGGATGAGGGGTAGGAATTAGGGGTGAGCTTGAAAGCCAAAGCGACACGACTCAAAGGCAAGACGGCGCGGTCGCGACCGGCGCTGACGCTTGCGAGAGACCGCCGCTCGCCGTTTGCACGCATCGAGGACGCGATCGAGGCGATTCGCGCCGGGCGGATGGTGATCGTCGTCGACGATCCGGATCGGGAGAACGAAGGCGACCTCACCATCGCTGCGGAGAAGGTGACGCCCGAAGCGATCAACTTCATGGCGCGCTACGGCCGCGGTCAGATTTGTCTGTCGCTGACCGGCGCCCGCCTCGACGAGCTCGACATCCCGCTCGCGGTGCATGCCAACACCACCCCGTTAGGGACCGCGTTCTGTGTTCCCATCGACGCCAAGCATCGCGTGACAACCGGCATCTCTGCCGCCGATCGTGCGGCGACGGTGCTGACCGCAATCGATCCCGCCACCAAACCGTCGGACCTGGTGCGGCCCGGGCATGTGTCGCCGCTTCGCGCGCGCGACGGCGGTGTGATGGTTCGCGCGGGTCAGACTGAAGCCGCCGTCGATCTCGCGCGGATCGCCGGGCTGTATCCTGCCGGCGTGATCTGCGAAATCATGAACGAAGACGGCACGATGGCGCGGGTGCCGCAATTGAGACGATTCGCCCGACGCCACGGGCTCCTCATTGTGACCGTGGCCGATTTGATCCAGCACCGGACCCGTACCGAGTCGCTCGTCCGACGCGCCGCGTCGGCGAGGCTGCCGACGACGTACGGAGATTTCCACGTGCATGTGTTCGACAACCAGGTCGACAGCCAGACGCACGTGGCGCTGGTGTGCGGCGATATCTCGAGCGGCAAGGACGTCCTGGTGCGCGTGCATTCGTCATGCCTCACGGGCGACGTGCTGCATTCCATCCGATGCGACTGCGGCGCCCAGCTCGACGTCGCCATGCAGCGGATCGCCAATGAAGGCCGCGGCGTGCTGCTGTACTTGAACCAGGAGGGGCGTGGGATTGGGATCGCGAACAAGATTCGCGCGTACGAGCTCCAGGATGAAGGATTCGACACCGTCGAGGCGAACGAGCGGCTTGGATTCAAGGCCGATCAGCGCGACTACGGCATGGGTGTCCAGATCCTGCGCGAGCTCGGCGTCCGTTCGATGCGACTGCTGAGCAACAATCCGCGCAAGCTGGTCGGCATCGAGGGTTACGGTCTTTCGGTCACTGAATGGTTGCCGCTCGAAATCCCGGCATCCGATTCGACGCGGCGATATCTCAAGACCAAGAAAGAGAAACTGGGCCACAAGCTGTCCAGCGTCTAGCGGGAGTCTTTTTCGACGATGAGTATCAAGGGCCAGCTCAATGCGACTCGAGATTTTCTGATGGCGGGCATGCGTGCGGCGGCCCGTGGTTCGACACCGAATGAACAAGCGGGAAAGCTTCTGCGCGCGTGCCTCGATCTCGTCGAGCATCTCGAGCGGCAGTCCGAGAACGTCACGACGGCGGAGGTCGAAACCACTCTTGGCGTCCTGACGCGGGCCGCCGCCGAACTGGAACAAGACGAAGGAGCGAGCGCCACGCTCGCGGCCTTGAGAAACGCGATCGGCAGGCTGCAATCGCTTCGGAGCGAAATCACCCAAGCCAAGTAACGCGCGGCGGCTGTCTCCAGATTGATTGACAGTCCGCCAGCCCGTCCGCTACGATAAGGGTTTGCGGTAGAGCAGGTTAGCGGGTTATGTTCGAGTCCCTCAGCACGCGGCTCCAGGACGTCTTTCAGGCGCTTCGCGGAGAGTCGCGGCTGACGCCCGAAAATATCGAAGCCGCCCTGCGCGAGATTCGGCTCGCGCTGCTCGAAGCCGACGTCAACTTCAAGGTCGTCAAGGCGTTCATCGATCGCGTGCGCGATCGATCGATGGACGCGATGAAGGAAAGCGACGTGCTGCGTGGGCTCGCCCCGTCGCAGCAGGTCGTCAAGATCGTCCGGGACGAGATGGTGGCACTGTTCGGCAACGCCGAAGGCGGCCTCCAGCCCTCGAACAAGCGCCCCCGCGTGGTGCTGCTTCTCGGCCTGCAGGGCGCCGGCAAGACGACGACGGCGGGCAAGCTGGGAAAGTGGCTGGCGAAGCAGGGGCGGCATTCGCTTCTCGTGTCGACCGACGTGAAGCGGCCGGCGGCGATCGAGCAGCTGAACGTCGTCGGACAGAAGGCGTCGCTGCGCGTGCACGACCCGGCCGGAGTGATGGATCCGATCGCGCGTGCGAAGGACGCGGTCGTCCAGGCCGGTACGCTCGGCTTCGACACGGTGATCGTCGATACCGCCGGACGGCTGCACATCGACGACGAGCTGATGAAGGAGCTCGTTGCGATCAAGACTGCGACCGATCCATCGGACCTGTTGTTCGTCGCCGATGCGATGACAGGGCAGGACGCGATCAAGAGCGCCGGCGAGTTCAACGCGCGCGTCGGCGTTACCGGCGTGGTGATGACGAAGCTCGACGGCGACGCGCGCGGCGGCGCGGCGCTGTCGGTGGTTTCGGTCGTCGGCGTGCCGATCGCGTTCGCAGGCAGCGGTGAACGGCTCGAGGATCTGGAGCCGTTCCATCCCGAGCGCGTCGTATCGCGAGTGCTCGGCATGGGCGACGTGCTCTCGCTCATCGAGCGCGCGGAAGCGGCGATCGATGTCGAGGACGCGGAGAAGCTCGAAGAAAAGCTCCGGGCGAACGAATTCACGCTCGAAGATTTTCGGGATCAGCTTCGCACCATCAAGAAGATGGGTCCGCTCGAGCAGATCATGGGGATGCTGCCCGGTATGGGCAACCTCAAGGCGCTGGCGGAGAACAAGCCGGACGAGAAGCAGCTGGCGCGGATCGAAGCGATCATCGGCTCGATGACGCCCGACGAGCGGCGCAAGCAGCACATCATCAACGGCAGTCGACGCAAGCGGATCGCCAAGGGCAGCGGCACGTCGGTCGAAGAAGTGAATCGTCTGCTGAAGCAGTTCGTGCAGATGCAGAAGATGTTGAAGTCGCTCGGCGGGATGGCCGGGCTCGCCGGCGGCGGCAAGAAGGCGCGCCGCCAGGCCATGCAGATGCTGCGCAGCCGTCGGTAAGACGGTGCTCGATGGCAGCCCTTTGGGGCTGCCCGCACAGCGAAACAGGCGATCGGGTCGAGCCCCGGACGCCATTCAGGAGAGTCAGATGGTCGCCATTCGTTTGCGTCGTGCCGGTTCCAAGAAGCGTCCCTTCTTTCGCGTCGTCGTCACCGATTCCCGCGCCGCGCGCGACAGCTCGTTCGTCGAAATCCTCGGCCACTACAACCCCCGCAGCAAACCGGCGGTCGTTCAAATCGACAAGGAACGCGTGGACTTCTGGATCAAGCGCGGCGCACAGCCGTCGGATTCCGTCCGCACGTTGATTGCGCGTCATTTGACGCCCGCTCCGGCAGTGCCGGCCGTGCCGATGGCGGTGGGGAGCGAGGCGAAATGAGCGCCGAGACCGGCGTGCGTGCCGTCGTCGAAGTCATGGCGCGGGCGCTGACCGATCGCCCGGACGCAGTGCGTGTCACCGAGTCGCAGCACAAACAGATGACGGTGATCGAGCTGTCGGTCGCGCCCGACGACCTCGGCAAAGTCATCGGCCGGCAGGGTCGCACCGCCGCGGCGCTGCGTACGCTGGCGTCGACCGCCGGAGAGCGCGAAGGCAAGACAGTCACGCTCGAGATACGGGAAAGCCGATGAAGAAATTGCAGGATGGCAGAATGGCAGGATGGCAGGATTGCAGGATGGCTTTTCCTTTTTGCAATTCTGCCGTCATGCAATTCTGCAATTCCCGTGAACTGGTCTGAGATGGCTGTGGTCGGGCGCATCGTCCGGGCGCACGGCATCCGCGGCCAGGTGATTGTGAATCTCGAGACCGATTTCCCCGAAGGTCGGTTTCAGGCTGGTTCCGAGCTGTTCATCGAGCGGAACGGCGTCGTGGAAGCGCTGCGGCTCACGTCGGTGCGGTTCCAGCACGAGCGGCCGGTGATTGGCATCGACGGCGTCGAGACGATGAGCGACGCCGAAGCCTTTGCGGGACGTGAGCTGCGGGTTCCGCTCGAATGGCTGGCGCCGCTGCCGGCCGGAACGTTCTACCGTCACGATCTGATGGGGTGTCGCGTTGAAACGGCCTCAGGGCAGGCGGTCGGGATCGTCGAGGATGTCGAAGGCACGATGACAGGCAGCAGGCTGGTGGTGCGGGGCGACCGGGGTGAAGTCCTCATCCCGCTCGCTCATGAGATCTGCACCGTGATCGATCCGGCGGCGAAGCGAATCGTGGTGGAGGCGCCGCCAGGCCTGTTGGAGCTGAACGAAGGGTCCGGCTGAAGCCGGACTCGGGACGGGGGTAGGGCTGCTGCCGTGATCACGTTTGACATCGTCACGATTTTCCCGGCGATGATTCAGCAGCCGCTGGCCGCCGGAATCGTCGGCCGTGCCATCGCGGGCGGCGTGCTCGACGTGAAGGTCCGCGACCTGCGCGACTTCACGACCGACCGGCACCGGATCGTGGACGATGTGCCGTATGGCGGCGGGCCGGGGATGGTGTTGAAGCCGGACCCGATCTTCAGGGCGCTCGATGCCATCGAAGCCGAGCGCGGCGCGCCGCTCACGGTCGTGCTGACGTCGCCGCAGGGACGGCGGTTCACGCAGAGCGAGGCACAGCGTTTGAGTGGGCTGGACCACCTCGTGCTGTTGTGCGGACGGTACGAAGGCTTCGACGATCGCGTCCGAGCGAGGGTGACGGAGGAATTGTCGATCGGCGACTACGTGCTCACGGGCGGCGAATTGCCGGCGCTGGTCATCCTCGATGCGGTGGCGCGTTTCGTCCCTGGCGTCGTGGGCGACGAACAATCGGTGGCAGAGGATTCGTTCAGCCGCGGGCTGCTGGACTTTCCGCAATTCACGCGGCCGGCGGAAATCAGCGTCCGGAGCACGAGCGGGAGTGAGGAGTCCTCGGGCGCGAATGCGAAGCAGGAGGCGGGGAGCGCCGAGGCGTTCTCCGGCCGGGTCCTGAAGGTTCCCGACGTGCTGCTGTCGGGGAATCACGCCGAGATCCGGCGGTGGCGCAAGCGGGAGGCGCTCTCGCGAACGCTCGATCGGCGGCCGGATCTATTGACCGGCGCGAGTTTGGACGAAGAAGAGAGACAGATACTTCGAGAATTGCAGGATGGCAGAACGGCAGGATTGCAGGATGGGAAGACGGCCAAAGGCAGCTAGTCGCTGCTCCAATCTTGCAATCCTGCCGTCCTGCCATCCTGCAATCTCATGGAGGCAGTGATGGGCGCGATTGAGCTCGTGGAAAAGGCGCAGTTGGCCGAGCGGCCGCCGATGAAGGCGGGCGATACGGTCCGCGTACACGTCAAAGTGCGCGAAGGCGACAAGGAGCGCATCCAGGTCTTCGAGGGCGTGGTGATCGGCCTCCACCGTGGCGGCACGCGCGCGTCGTTCACCGTGCGCAAGGTGTCGTTCGGCCAGGGCGTCGAGCGCATCTTCCCGCTGCACTCGCCGACGATTCAGAAGGTGGAAGTGACGCGATCGGCGAGAGTTCGCCGCGCGAAGCTGTACTACCTGCGCGATCTGAAAGGCAAGGCTGCGAGAATGAAGGACAACGCGACAAAAGGTTAAAAGAGAGAAGTGAGAAGCCTTTTCACTTCGAGTTTTTAACTTCCGCATGACGCGCGTCCCCGCGATGCGCACGCTGGAGAACGCACTGCGCCGCGTCGGCTTCGTGCACGTGGCCGGTGTCGACGAAGTGGGTCGCGGCTGCCTGGCGGGCCCCGTCGTCGCGGCGGCCGTGGTCCTTCATCCCGACAAGCACATTCCGGGTGTTTGCGATTCGAAGGCGGTGCAGGCGACCGAGCGCGAGCGCCTCTACGAGCGGATCCTGGCTCATGCGCTCACGTGGGCCGTCGCCGAAGCCGACCCGGCAGAAATCGACCGCATCAACATCCATCAGGCCTCATTGCGCGCGATGCAGCGTGCCATCCTCGCGCTCGCGCCTCTTCCCGACATCGTCCTTGTCGACGCGTTTCGCGTGCCGGAGCTGCCGATGGCGCAGCGCGGAGTCCTGCACGGCGACCGCCGCTGCTCCGCGATTGCCGCGGCGTCGATCGTCGCGAAGGTGACACGTGATCGCCAGATGCTCGAACTGCACGGTCGCGACCCTCGGTACGGATTCGATCGACACAAAGGCTACGCGACCGCCGATCATCTCGACGCCGTTGCACGCTTTGGCTATTCGGAAGTGCATCGCCGCTCGTTCCGCCCTCCATCCCTCTTTGATACGATGGATTAAGTGCCGATCGATCGCGCTCTGACGCTGCGCAACGCGGAGAAACTGATCCGGCAAGGCAAGCTCGACGCCGGCATCGCGGAGTACCTGCGTCTTGTCGAGGATTCGCCGGGCGACTGGGCGGCCAAGAACACGCTCGGCGATCTCTACGCGCGCGCCGGTCAGACCGACAAGGCGATCGAGCAGTTCCTCGAGATCGCCGATCACCTCGGCGAAGAAGGCGCTCAGGCAAAAGCGGCAGCCGTCTTCAAGAAAATCCTCAAGCTCAAGCCGGATCACGAGCCGGTGCTGATGAAGATCGCCGAAATCCTGGCGAACCAGAACCGGTATGCGGACGCGCGCGCCCATCTCAACACGCTCATCGAGCTGAGGCAGGCGAAGGGCGACACGCGCGGTGCGCTCCACGCGAAGGTGCGCCTCGGCGCGCTGGACCCAGACGACTACGAAGGACGGCTTGCCGGCGCGAACGCGCGAATCGAGATGGGCGACAAGGCCGGCGCGATGCGCGATCTCAAGGAGATCGCCGGAGAGCTGGCCGACAAGGGCCGTCAGCAGGAAGCGATCGACGCGCTTCACGAAGCCGAAAAGCTCAATCCAGACGATGAGGAAGTCCGCGAGCGGCTGTTCGACGTCCATTTCGCCGCCGGCGATATGCCGCAGGCGCGCGAAAAGGCGACGACCATCGAACAGTTCCGCATGGTCGCCGCCTCGTTGGAGGGCCAGGGTCAGGCCGACGCGGCGCTCGACACGCTCCGGCAGGCTGCGGTCCTCAACTCCGGCGACAACGAGCTGAAGGCCGAGCTGGCGCGCAAGTTTGTCGGACGCGGTGACCTGACGACGGCAGCGGAATACTTGACGGTCGAAACGGCCGGCGACGACCCCGATCTGCTGCTCCTCGTCGCGGAGATCAAGCTGCGCGGCGAGCCTTTCGACGAAGGCGTCACGATCGCGCGGACCCTGCTCGAACAGGACCCGTCGCGTCGTGATCGCATCGCGCAGCTCGGCTGGACCGTGGCGGAAGGTCATCCGGAGGCTGGTTTCAAGACTGTGGAAGTGGCCGCCGATGCGGCGGTTGCCGAAGGCGACTGGGGAGCTGCAGCCGCGGCGCTGCAGGAATTCGTCACGCGCGTCCCGAATCATGTACCCGCTCTCATGCGTCTCGTCGAGATCTGCGTCGACGGCGGGCTCGAAGCGACGATGTACAGCGCGCAGTCACAGCTTGCGGACGCCTATATTGCCGCCGGCTCGGCCAGCGAGGCGCTGTTCATCGCGGAAGATCTCGTAGCTCGCGAGCCGTGGGACAAGTCGAACTTGGAGCGCTTTCGCCGCGCGCTCGAGCTCAGCGGCGAGCCGGATCCCGATGCGCTCATTGCCGCGCGCTTGAGCGGCGAGTCGCCCTTCACCAGCACGGACATTCTGCTCGCCGGCGGCGATACGGCGCTGTTCGGCGAGGAGCCCGCAAAAACCGACGAGCCCCCTGCGGCCGAACCGGAGATCGACGATCTGCTTGCCGCCGCTGCGGCCAGCGGCGAACCGGCGCCGAAGAAAGCGCCCCCCAAGCCGCCGCGACGCCGCGCGGACGAAGAACAGCATTTCCAGTTGAGCGCGAACGCCATCGATCTCGAGAGCATTCTCGGCGAGCTGGAAGCGCCGTCGATGTCGCCGACCGCGCACGCCGAAACGGAGAGCGTCGAGGTCGATCTGAGCCTGATGCTTGAAGAGATCAAGCCCCCGGTCCCGGCCGGGCTCAAGGCCGGTGCGTCCACGGCGTCCGATCTGGATGGCGTCTTTGCGGATCTCCGCGCCGGCAAGAGCGGAGGCGCGGACGCCGCGGAGCGGGCCTACAAGCGCGGCGTCGAGCTCCGAAAAGCGGGCGACATCGACGGCTGTATTGCCGCGCTGCAGGAGGCCGCGCGGTCGCCGACGCTGCGCTTCGTCACCTCGGCGCTGGTCGCCCGAATCCTCAAAGAACAGGGAAGGACGTCACAGGCGATCGAATGGTTCGAGCGGGCTGGAGAAGCGCCGGCGCCGACGACCGAGGCCTCGCATCTGCTGATGTACGACTTTGCGGAAACCCTGGAGGCAGCGCACGAGACGGCCCGCGCGCTGGCGATATGCCTGGAGCTCAAGGCCGAGGCCGGTGATTTCAAAGACGTGGCGGCTCGTATCGACCGGCTCACCAAAGTGCAGGCGGGAGGGTAGTTGATCCGTCGAATGCTCTACGTCGCCTTCTTCCTCGAGGTCGGTCTGTTGCTCGTCGTCCTGCCCTGGTCCGGCTTTTGGGAGCGGAACTATTTTGCGATGGCGTGGCCCGGCCTGCGCGAGCTGGTCACGAACAACTTCGTGCGCGGCGCGGTCACCGGCCTCGGGCTCGTGAACCTGTACGCCGGCTTCGCCGACCTGGCGTTCCTGTTCGCTGCGCGTGACGCGCACGATCTTCCAGTCCACGATTCCAGCACACGGCCGTGATCCGGTGCCTCGTCACCGATCGACGGCGGCTGGCCGGAGCCGGCGCTTCGGTCGGCCAGGCGCGCCTGCTGCTGCGCGCCCAGCTCGAGAGTGCCGTACAAGCCGGCGTCGAGCTCATTCAAGTACGCGAGCGCGATCTCGAAGCGGCGGATCTCGCCTTGCTCGTCGCCGATGCGGTCGCGCTCGTCCGCGGCACGCCGTCGCGCCTGGTCGTCAACGATCGGCTCGACGTCGCCGTCGCGTGCGGCGCGCACGGAGTCCATCTGCGCGGCGATTCGATCCCGGTGTCGGAGGCGCGCCGCATCGCGCCTGCCGGGTTCCTGATCGGCCGTTCGGTGCACGCGGTCGCAGACCTTCGTGCGACGGAGGGCGCCGATTACGTGATCGCCGGAACTGTTTTCGCGTCGGCGTCGAAGAACCACACGACGCCGCTTCTCGGGATCGAGGGACTGCGAGCTATGGTCCGCGCGGCACGCCTGCCGGTGCTGGCGATTGGGGGCGTCACGCCGGATCGATTCGAGGCGATCGCGGCAACCGGCGCCGCCGGCGTCGCGGGGATCGGCCTGTTTCTCTCGTTTGACAGTCCCAAACCCGCTCCCTAACATAGTTGGCGGTCCATCGATCATGCCTGCCGATCGAACGCACGGCGACTTTGGTGCCAAGCTCCGCGCCGCGCGAGAGCGGCGCGGCGTGTCTCTGCGGCAGATCGCGAACGCGACCAAGATATCGATTGCCGTGCTCGAGGCGCTCGAACGGAACGACATCGCTCGGCTGCCTGGCGGCATTTTTGGCCGGGCGTTCGTGCGATCGTACGCGCACGAGGTCGGTCTCGATCCAGAAGCGACGATTCAGGATTTCATCGCGCAGTTCCCGAGCGAGTCGACGACCGCCGGGCATCGCAATTCGCCGCACGCCGAAGACGGCGTCGAAGTCGAAAGCGAACGGCGGATGGCCGGAACGTTTCTCTCTTTGGTCGCCATCAGCATTCCGCTGGCTGCGATGGTCCTCTACTTCGGAACCGCCGCGCGGCGTCCCGTGCGCGCTGCGCCCTCGGCGGTCACTGTCGAGGCGGCGGCGGCGCCGCCGCCGGCGCCGACGATCGCCGTCGATGCGCCCCCGATAGCCGCCGAAGCACCCGCGGCACCGATCGCCACCGCTGGGATTCCGACGTCCGATGGTGCTCGAACGACGCCGAGCGCCGATCGCCTGATGATCGCGCTGTCGGTGAAACGACCCTGCTGGGTCTCGGCGACGGTTGACGGTCGGCAGACGATCGATCGGTTGTTGCAGGCGGGGGAGCGGAGCATGATCGAGGTGCGGCGCGAGATCGTGCTGACCGCGGGCGATGCATCGGCGATTTCGATGACGTTGAATGGATCCGACGCGAAGCCTCTTGGCAAGACGGGCGAAGTCGTGACGACACGCCTGAACCTGACCAACTTCAAAGAGTTTCTGCAGACCCGGTGATCGGTCCGACTCCGCTCCTGGACTTTTTCAAACGCGGCGAAGTGGCGCGCGACGTGCGGCTGACCGCCGCCCAGGGTGCGCTGGCGCCGCGCGCGTACGAGCAGCTGGCCATCCTCGTCCTGCTGGTCGAGGATCCCGACCGCGAAATCCGTGAAACGGCCGAAGAAACCTTGAGCCGCATCCCGCACGATGTGCTGGCGGCGTTTCTTGGACGCTCCGACGTCCCGCTGGACCTCAGGGAGTTCTTCGGCGATCGGGGGATCTTTCCCGACGAGATTCCGCCCATCACCGTGGATGCGGACGAACCGCTCGTCGACCCAGGTGCGAGCGAAGAGTTCGGCGACGAGGACGAAGATCGGGAGACGGCGACGCAGAAGCTGGCGAAGATGGGGTTCTCGGACCGCCTCAAGGCTGCAGTCCGTGGCTCACGGGAAATGCGCGCCCTTCTCATCCGCGATCCGAACAAGATGATCGCCGCGGCGGTGCTGAGCAGTCCGAAGCTGAGCGAGCCGGAAATCGAGGCGTTCGCGCGGATGGCGAGCATCTCCGAAGAAATCCTCCGCATCATCGGGAGCAACCGCGCCTGGACCAAGAACTACAACGTGATCCTCGGCCTCACGAAAAACCCGAAGACCCCCCTGGCGCTGACGCTGAACTTCATGCCGCGCTTGAGCAGCCGCGATCTCCAGCAGCTATCGGTCGATCGAAACGTGCCCGAACCGCTGCGGGTTGCGGCACGGAAGAGAGTGGTGGCCAATACATCAGGGAGGGGTTGAGAGTTGAAAGTTGAAAGTTGAAAGTTAAAAGGTAAAACCAGAAGACGGTCTTCTTGGTTTTACCTTTTAACTTTTCTCTTTTGACTTTTGCTTTTGCTATTCCAGTCTTTCCGCATTTGGGCCAGGCCTTCCATGTAGACGGTCGCCCGTTCGCGCTCTTCTTCGGTATTCATCGATTTCAAGAGATCGAGCGCCCGCGCCAGGTCCTCGTGGATCGTTTGGCGCGTTGTCCTGAAATAGAGGCGGCGGATCTCTGCGAGCTTGTCGTCCGCAGACAGCATGGGCAGCTTCACCGGTGTCGCCTCAGAGACGCCTTGAACTCATCGAACGGCCGCGTGTTCAGGACGTGTGCCGCTTCGAGCCACGCGCGGCGCGCCACGATGAGGCCCCACCGCAGCCGGGCGTACGCCGTCCGCGAGTGGGCGTCGCTCGAGATCACGAGAGGAACGCCGCGGTCCCGCGCCAGCTTCGCGTGCACGTCGTTGAAGTCCAATCGCTCCACCTGACAGTTGATTTCGATGGCGACGCCGTGCCGCGCCGCCCCGTCCACGATCGCCTCCACGTCGACGGGGTAGGGCGCGCGTTTGAGCAGCCGCCGGCCCGTGGGGTGGCCGAGGATGTCGACGTGCGGGTTGGCCAGCGCTTTCAGGATTCGGTGCGTCATCTGCTCGCGATCCTGTGTGAAGCCCGAGTGCACCGAAGCGACGACCAGATCGAGCGCCGCCAGGCAGTCGTCGGCGAGATCGAGCGAGCCATCCGGGCGGATGTCGCACTCGATGCCGGCCAGGAGCCGGACGCCGATGCCTTCCGCGTCGAGCGCGCGAACGCGCGCTGCCTGTTCGATCGCCCGCCGCTCGTCCAGGCCGTTCGCCATCGCCAGGGATTGGCTGTGGTCGGTGATGGCGATGTACTGGAGGCCCGCCTCGCGAGCCGCCGCCGCCATCGCGCGCATGTCGTCCTTCCCGTCGGTGTCCGTTGTGTGCACGTGCAGATCGCCGCGCAAATCGGCCCGCTCGACGAGACGAGGCAGCGTGTGCGATTGCGCGGCTTCGAGCTCCCCCCGCAGCTCGCGCAGCTCGGGGACGACCCAGTCGAGACCCAGGGCGGCGTAAATCTCCTCCTCCCGCTCGCCCGCAACCTTCGCGTCGTCTGCGATTCTGAACAGTCCGTACTCGTTCAGCTTGAACCCGAGCCCTATCGCGCGATCGCGCAACGCGATGTTGTGCGCTTTCGAGCCGGTGAAGTACTGGAGCGCGGCGCCTCTGCTGTCGGCGGCCACGAGACGAAGGTCGGCCTGCAATCCACCGCGAACGAGAATGCTCGATTTCGTATCGCCGTGTCCGAGCACGCGCTCGACCAGCGGATACTCGACGAACTCGTCCATCAGCGAGGGCGGGGCGCCCGAGGCGAGCAGATCGAGATCGCCACAGGTTTCGCAGCCGCGCCGCAGGCTCCCGACCGGCTCGATGACCGCGCCTGGCGCCTTGGCCCGGAGGAAACCGAGCAGCTCGTCTGCGGCGCGGTACGCGTCGGGCAGAAGATGGCGACCCTCGAACCGTTTCCGTTCGTCGAGGGCCTTCAGGATCAGCGCCTCTTTCTTCGATCCCATGCCCCGGAGCGCTCGGATGCGGCCGTCGAGGCACGCGCGTTCGAGATCCTCGATCGTGCGCACGCCCAGCTCACGGTAGAGCGTCGCGACGGTTTTCGGCCCCACTCCCTGCAGGTGGAGCAGGTCGAGGATCGTCGGTGGAAACTCGGCGACGAGCTCGCGATGGTAGTCGGTGTCGCCCGTTTGTGCGATTTCGAGGATCCGCGCCGCCAGATCCTTGCCGATGCCAGGAATCTCTCTCAGCCCTGTCGCGTCGAGACGGGCGAGATCGTGCGGATGGTTGGCGGCGATGTCTCCGCCGTTGCGATACGCGCGGATCTTGAAGGGGTTGTCGTTCTTGATTTCCAGCAGATCTGCGATCTCGCGGAGAATCCGCGCAATCCCCTGATTATCCAAGTCGAAGGCCTTCGGTCTCGATGTGGTAGTCGAGCAGGCGTGCGCCGCCGGCTGCGAGCGCCTCAGCGATGGCGATCCTCGCGGCGGGCGGCCCGTAGCAGAACACGCAGCCGCCGCCGCCGGCGCCGCACACTTTGGCCGCTGTGGCCCCAGCGGCCTTGGCCCGGGCAATGAGATCGTCGATCGTCGCCGTCGTGACGCCTGGTGCCAGACGCTTCCGGTTGTCCCACTCGATGGCGATCTGCCGGCCGACCTCGTCCCAGTCGGCGCGTTGAAGCGCCGTCCGCATGGCGGCGGCGGTGTCGCGGATACGTTCGAAGCAGTCGAAGACGTGACGGTCGCCATCGATGTGCCGCTTCGTGATGTCCCAGTTGTTCGTCCCCGAGTGGCGCGGGGCGCCCGTATAGGCGAGCACGATGCGGCGCTCGAGCTCTGAAGGATCGACATCCAGTCCGACGCGCTTGATGCCATCCACGCGCAGCTCGATTGCGGCGATGCCGCCGTACACGGCCGGCCGATAGTCCTGCACACCCGTCGGTACGCGGATCGCCTGACACTCCACGTTCATCGCCGCCTGCAGGAGCGCCTCCGGACTGGCCGGCGCGCCGGTGCCGCGGGCGAGCGCGCTGCAGACGGCGATCGTCAGCGCGGACGACCCGGCGATGCCGGCGCCTGCCGGCGATTCGCCGCGCGTGGTCAGCGTGGCATTCTCGAGACGGTAATGACGCGCCAACAGGGCCAGCAGCGAGAGATCGCCGTCGCCGTCGAGCGCCGACCAATGCGCCGCGGTGACAGTGCGATCCGTGTCGATCGATCGGAGCCCGACACGTCCATCGCTCCGCGACTCGAGCTCTGCGTGTGCGCGGAGGCTGATTGCCGCATTGAGCGTCGTTGCGCCGTCGTGAAAGAGATACAGCGGCCAGATGTCGATGGTGCCTCCCGCGAGATCGATGCGCGTGGGCGCGGACGAGACGATTCGCACCAGCGAATTATACGAACCCCGAATCGCGAACCCTAATCCCCAATCCCCAGTCCCTAACCCTATTCCCGGATCCTGACCGAATGTAGAATCGCAGACGATGTCTCCAGTCGCGCTTCGGCGTCAGATCGGCCAGCTCCTCATCGCCGGTTTCAACGGTCACCAGATTCCCCCTGAGCTGCGCTCGCTTGCGAAGGAGTTCGGTCTCGGCGGCGTGATTCTCTTCGCGCGAAACATTGGGGAGCCCGAGCAGGTCGCCGAGTTGTGCTTCGACGCATCACGCCTGGTCGCCGATCTGCCTCCGTGGGTGTCGGTCGATCAGGAAGGCGGTCGGGTCGCGCGGTTGAAAGCGCCGTTCACCGAATGGCCACCGATGGCCACTCTTGGACGGAGCGGCGACATTCGGCTCGCGGAGCGGTTTGCGCGCGCGCTCGCGGAGGAGCTCAAGGCGGTCGGTTTCACGCTCGATTATGCGCCCGTGCTCGACGTCCACACGAATCCGAAGAACCCGGTGATCGGCGACCGGGCGCTCGCGGACAAGGCCCAGGATGTCGCCCAACTCGGTGCGGCGATCATTCGTACTCTGCAGGAGCAAGGGATCGCGGCGTGCGGGAAACATTTCCCTGGACACGGGGACACGAGCACCGACTCGCACCACGAGCTGCCGCTCGTCGAGCATCCGCCAGAGCGGCTTCGCGAGGTCGAGTTCGTGCCGTTCAGGGCGGCGGCGAAGGCCGGCGTCGCGACGATCATGACGGCGCACGTGTTCGTTCCGTCGCTCGACGACAAACGGCCCGCCACGCTGTCCGAGCGCGTGATCACGGGAATGCTGCGCAACGAGCTCGAGTACGGCGGCGTGATTCTGAGCGACGATCTTGAAATGAAGGCGATCGCCGCCGACTACGCTCCGCCTGCCGCCGCCGTCCTTGCCATCGAGGCCGGCTGCGACGGCGCGCTGATTTGCAGCGGCGACCACGACACCCAGGCGGCGGCCCTCGAAGCGCTCGTGCATGCCGTCGAGTCGGATCGGTTGCGCCTGTCGCGCGTCGAAGACGCGCTGAAGCGGCAGCAGCGAACAAAGGAGCGGTTTCTGGCCGCCACAGTCGCCACCCGCCCTCCCGCCGCTCGGGCGCTCCGCTCGGCTCTCGGCCGCGACGAGCATCGCGCCATCGCCGACGAGATGGCGCGCTTTCTGTGATGCTCAAGCCTCGGGCGCTGGCTCCGGGCGACCGCCTCGCTGTCGTTTCGCCAGCGAGCCCATTCGACCGCGAGGAGTTCGATCGCGGAATCGAGGAAATCCGCCGCCTAGGGTTTGTCCCGATCTACGACGAAGCGGTCTTCGCCCGCAGGCGCTATGTGTCGGGCCCACCGGAGCTGCGCGCCGCCGTCATTCGATCCGCGTGGCAGGACCGCTCCATCGCGGGTTTGATCGGCGTACGGGGTGGTTACGGCAGCGCGCAGCTGCTTCCGCTCCTGGATCGAGACGAAGCGCGCCGCGCCGGCAAGCCATTCATCGGCTATAGCGACCTCACTTCGATCCTCAACTTCCTCACAGTAGGCTGCAACCTGATTGCATTTCACGGACCTATGCTCGATCGCCGCCTGTCCCGCGGAGCGGATGGCTACGATGTCGATTCGTTCATGCGTGCGCTGTGTCGGACGGAACCGCTGGGAGAGCTGGCGCCACCGGGGCTCGAGGCGATTCGCGGCGGCGAGGCCGCCGGTCTCCTGCTGGGCGGCACGTTGACGCAGCTGCTGGCCTCGCTGGGGACGCCGTTTGCATTCGCACCTCCACCCGGGTACGTGTTGTTTCTGGACGAGGTAGGGGAGCGGCCCTATCGTCTGGACCGAATGGTGACGCAGCTGAGACAGGCCGGCCTGCTCGCCCGCGCCGGCGCCGTGATTGTCGGCGAGCTCCCGAAGTGCGACGAGCCCGACGGCGATCCGACGGCGCGCGCAGTCATGGCAGATCTCTTCTCCGATTTTCCCGGACCGGTCGTAATCGGGTTTCCTTCGGGCCACACAACGGGTCCGACGATGACGCTTCCGTTCGGCGTGGCATGCCGCGTGATTGCCGATCGGCGAGCGCGCGTGATCGTCGAGGAATCGGCCGTCCAATGAGTCAAGCTGTCCATTTGATCGGCATCTGCGGCACGGCGATGGCCACACTGGCCGCGATGCTCAAGCGGAAAGGCTTCAACGTTCGCGGCTCAGATCAGGATGTGTATCCGCCGATGAGTGAATTCCTGGCGGCCGAAGGCATCCCGACGCTCGCAGGGTATCGGGCCGAGCACATCACACGCGATCTCGATCTGGTCGTCGTCGGCAACGCGATCTCACGCGGCAATCCCGAGCTCGAGGAAGTGCTGGACCGCAAGATTCGCTACTGTTCCCTCCCCGAGGCCATCCGCGAGCACTTTCTGTGGGGCTCGCGGTCGGTCGTCATTGCCGGCACGCACGGCAAGACGACGACCACAGCGCTGGCCGGCTGGCTGCTGATGCACGGCGGCGCCGATCCGAGCGTCCTCGTCGGCGGCATCGTGCGAAACCTCGGCGATCAAGGGTCGAGCTACCGACTGGGCGACGGACGCGATTTCGTGATCGAAGGCGATGAATACGACAGCGCGTTCTTCGACAAAACTGCGAAGTTTCTGAAGTATCTGCCCGACATCGCCGTGATCAACAACGTCGAGTTCGATCACGCGGACATCTACGCCGATTTCGACGCAGTGACGCTGGCATTCCGCCGGCTCGTGAACCTGGTGCCACGTCGGGGGCTCTTGCTCGTCGGTGCCGACAGCCCCGGTGCGCGGGCGCTCGCAGCGCATGCGGTCTCTCGTCTCGAAACGTTCGGCACATCCGGCGACATCGATCTCGACTGGCAGGCACACGACCTCGAACCGACGTGCGACACGACGCGGTTCAAGGTTCGGCGCGGCGGCTCGCCGTTCGGCGCCTTCGAGGTGCCACTGGTAGGCGCTCACAACGTGCGGAACGCGCTGGCCGCCATCGCTGTTGCAACGGAAGTCGGCATCGGCGTCGATCGGATCTCAGAAGGTCTGCGCCTGTTTGCGGGCGTCAAACGGCGGCTCGAAATCGTCGGCGTCGCCGATGGGGTGACCGTATACGACGACTTCGCCCATCATCCAACCGCCGTTGCCGAAACGCTGGCGGGACTGCGCGCCTCCAATCCGCAGGCGCGGATCTGGGCCGTTTTCGAGCCGCGCTCCGCCTCGTCGTGCCGGCGTGTGTTTCAGGACGATTTCGCGCGCGCGTTCGGCGGCGCCGACGAAATCCTGTTCGCCCCCGTCTTCCGGTCGAAGCTCCCGGACGCAGAACGGCTGTCGATCCCGCAGCTCGTCCAGGATCTCCGGACGCGCGGACAGGCGGCACGTGCCATGGATTCAATCGACGGCATCGTCTCTGTTGTCGTTCGCGAGCATCGGCCTGGCGATCTGGTCGTCCTGATGTCGAACGGCGGCTTTGGCGGCATTCATCAGCAGCTCCTGCGGGCCCTCGCGTGAGCAGCTTCCGCGTCGTATCGGCCGGCGACTCCGCACTGGTGGTCGAATTCGAGAACCGGATCGATCCGGCGGTGAATGCGCGCGCGATCGCCGTGGCCGATGCGCTGCAGACGGCCCGATTGTCTGGTGTTCGCGACGTGGTGCCGACATTTCGATCCGTCGCGATCTATTTCGATCCGCTGCACACGAACGGCGATGCGCTCATGGCCCGCATCAAGGCGGAAGCTTCCACAGTGGCTGCCGATACGGAGGCAGCCCGTACTCCGATCCGCATTCCCGTCTGCTACGGCGGCGAGCTCGGGCCCGATCTCGAAGCTGTCGCCGCCTTCTCCAAGTTGGATGAAGCGGAGGTGGTTGCCGCCCACACCGCTCGTACCTATCGAGTCTTCATGCTCGGTTTTGTTCCAGGCTTCGCGTACCTCGGTACGGTCGACGACCGCATCGCGATGCCGCGCCGGCCGGCGCCGCGGGTTCGCGTCCCTGTTGGATCGGTCGGCATCGCAGGCGTCCAGACGGGAATCTACCCGTTGGAGACGCCGGGAGGCTGGCAACTCGTCGGCCGTACGCCAATCAAGCCGTTCGATCCCGATCGCGCGTCACCCTTTCTCATGAGGGCGGGCGATGCCGTGCAGTTCTACGCGATCAACCGCGATCAGTTCGATGAACTGGAGCGCCAACCCTCCGGACGGACGCCGCGCTGATGAGCGGAATTCGCGTCATTCGAAGCGGCATGCTGACGACGATCCAGGACAGCGGACGATGGGGATATCAGTCTCATGGCGTGCCCGTGGCCGGACCGATGGATCCGGTCTCGCATCGTCTCGCCAATGCGCTGGTCGGCAACGACCGCGACGCCGCGACGCTCGAGGTGACGCTGTTGGGGCCGGAGCTCGAGTTCGAGGACGAACGGGTTGTGGCCGTGACCGGCGCCGATTTCGAGATCACGCTCGACGGAAAGCCGGCGCAGGCAGGCTCGGCATTCGTGGTTGCCGCAGAGTCGCGCCTGCGCTTCGGTCGACGACGGCGCGGCGCCCGCGCCTATCTGGCGATTCGAGGTGGTGTGGCCGTGCCGCCAGTGCTCGGCAGCCGCGCGACTCACGTGATCAGCGCGATGGGCGGAATTGGTGGCAGACCGATCAAAGCGGGTGACCGTTTGCCGCTTGGCGTGGCCGAAGTCTCGCGGCCGACGGTTGCTCCCCCCAACGAACCGATCGTGCCGTTGCCTGGGCAGCCCGCGCCGCTCCGGGTGCTGCCGGGACCTCAGGCCGATGCGTTTGCCGCAGACGCGTTCAACGCGCTTCAATCGACGCCGTACAAAGTCGGCCAGCAATCCGATCGCATGGGATTCCGGCTCGAAGGCCCGCGACTGACGCACGCGCGGAGCGCAGACATCATCTCCGACGCGACGCCGCTCGGCGTGCTGCAAGTGCCTGCGTCCGGTCAGCCGATTCTCTTGATGGCCGACCGGCAGACGACCGGTGGATATCCGAAGATCGCGACGGTGATCACCGCAGATTTGCCGATTGCCGGTCAGCTCGGCCCGGGCGACACGCTGCTCTTTTCGGTATGCACGCCGCGCGAAGCGATGGCGGCGCTGATCGCGCAGGAACGCGCGCTCATGGCGCTGGAGTCATGGCGGGTGTGACCGATTTCGTGGCGGCAATGCATGGTGCGTTCGGCGCCGATCGCCTGCGGTCGAATGTGGCGGTCGCGCCGTTCACGACGTTCCGCGTCGGCGGCGCAGCCGAGTGGCTGCTCGAAACACGAAGCAGCGACGAGCTCGTCACCGCGTTGAAGCTGGCGCGCGACGCCGGCGTGCCGATCACGATCCTGGGCGGAGGATCGAACGTCCTGGTATCCGACAAAGGCGTCGGCGGCCTCGTCATCCGGCCGCGCGGCGGCAGCGTGATGCTGGCTGGCACGGCTGGCGTCAGGGCAGATGCGGCCGTGACGATCAACGGGCTCGTTCGCTGGACGATCAATCACGGGCGCGCGGGTCTCGAAGCCTGGGCGGGTACCCCCGGCACGGTGGGCGGCGCGATTTTCGGCAACGCGCATTTCGGTGGCCGGCTGATCGGCGAGCTCGTCACCGAGGTGCGTCTCGTCTCGCGCGACGGCACGATGTGCGACGTGCCGGCGTCACAGATGGGGTTCGGGTACGACCGCAGCCGCTTGCAGGATACGGGCGAGGTGCTGCTCTCCGCTGTATTCCACGTGTCTCCAGGCGAACCGGGATCGCTGCGCGCGACGGCACGCGCCTCGCTCGCGTTTCGCAAGCGGACGCAGCCGCTCGATACGCCGAGCGCCGGCTGCATCTTTCAGAATCCCGAGCCTGGCCGCGACACCGTGCCGGACGGCATTCCGTGGTCGGCGGGCGCCCTCGTCGATCGGGCGGGCCTGAAAGGCGTCGCGATTGGCGGCGCGCGAGTGTCGCCCACGCACGGCAACTTCATCGTCAACACCGGCACCGCGACCGCCGAGGACATTCGAGCGCTGATCGAGCGCTGCCGGGAACAGGTCTTCGAGCGGTTCGGCGTGAAGTTGCGTGAAGAGATTGTTTATGTGGGAGAATTCGCGCGCACCACATGAGTCTTTCTCCAGGCCTGCGACTGGGTGTCTTCGAGATCGTGGCGCCGCTCGGAGCGGGCGGCATGGGCGATGTGTATCGTGCCCGCGATACGAAGCTCGGGCGCGAGGTCGCGCTCAAGGTGCTGCCCGATCTCTTCGCCGAGGACCCTGACCGGCTCACGCGGTTTCAACGCGAAGCGCAGCTCCTCGCGTCACTGAACCATCCGAACATCGCCGCCATCCACGGCGTCGAAGAGGTCGGCGGCATCCGGGCGTTGGTCCTCGAGCTCGTCGAGGGAGAGACGATCGCCGACCGGCTGCATCGAGGTCCGATGCCGGTCGACGAGGTCGTCGCGACGTGCCGGCAGATTGCCGAAGCGCTCGAAGCGGCGCACGAACGCGGCATCATCCATCGCGATCTCAAGCCAGCCAACGTCAAGGTCACGCGGGACGGAAAGATCAAAGTTCTTGATTTTGGACTCGCGAAGGCGATGGAATCCGCGCCTGTCGCCTCGCAGCTGACCCATTCGCCGACGCTGAGCCTCGCCGGCACCTCCGCCGGCGTCATTCTCGGCACCGCCGCGTACATGTCGCCGGAGCAGGCAAAGGGAATGCCGGCCGACCAGCGCAGCGACGTGTTTTCGTTCGGCTGCTTGCTGTACGAGATGCTGACGGGCCGTCAAGCGTTTCAGGCTGACACGGTCAGTGAAACGATGGCCGCCGTGTTGATGCGCGACATCGACCTCAGCGCGTTGCCGGCAGCGATTCACCCGCGATTGCTGGAGCTCGTTCGGCGTTGCGTCGAGAAGAATCCCAAACGGCGCTGGCAGGCCATCGGCGACGTACGATTCGAGCTCGACGCTATCGCCGCGGATCCCCACGGCGTCGCCAGTGGTCAGGCGGTGACAGCGATGGGGCCGGCGGCGCCGTTGCGCCGCCTCCCAATCATTCCGCTTGTCGTGACTGCGGTCGTCGCGGCCTCGCTCTCCAGCATCGGAACCCGCTGGACGACGAAGCCGGCAGATTCTCCGATCGTCACTCGGTTTCCGATCGTGATGCCCGACGATCAGAAATTCCTCCGGCTGACCGCTCCCACGATTGCACTGTCGCCTGACGGTTCGAAGCTCGCGTACGTGGTGAATCGGCAGCTGTTCGTGCGGTCGATGTCGGACATGACCGCGCGGCCGGTTTCGGGAACGACGCTCGACGTCTCCACGCCGTTCTTTTCGCCCGACAGCCAGTGGATCGGCTTCTTCGCGTTTCAGGACTTGACGCTCAAGAAGATCGCCGTCACTGGCGGCGCTCCGTTGACCTTGTGCAAGACGGAACCGGTCGGCGGCGCCAGCTGGCACGGCAATCAGATCGCATTCGCACAGACGACCAGGGGAGTCATGCGCGTCTCGGCAGACGGCGGCGAGCCGGAGCTGATCGCGAAGATGTCGGGCAACGAGATTGTCTTTGGCCCCCAGCTGATCGACCGAGGGCGCGCGGTCCTGTACACCGTGACAACGGCGGGATTGGGACTCGACCGCTGGGACAGGGCGCAAATCGCGATAGAAGAAATCGGCTCAGGACAGCGAAAGGTATTGGTACGCGGCGGCAGCGACGGGCGCTACCTGCCGTCTGGCCACCTCGTCTACGCGCTCGGAGCTTCGATTCTTGCGATTCCCTTCGACGTGAAGACGAGAGAAACGAAAGGCGGACCAGTGCCCGTCGTCGAATCGGTGATGCGGGCGCCGAATCCGGCGACGCAAACGGGCGTCGCTCACTTCGCCATCTCCGAAACCGGCTCGCTGGCGTTTGTTCCGGGTGCAGGGACAGGCTCGACTGGACCCAACGTCCTCGCGTTCGTCGACCGGGAGGGCAAGGTGCAGCCAATCGGCTTGCCGCCGCAACCGTATGTGCATCCGCGAGTGTCGCCCGATGGCAGGCAACTCGCTGTCAGCATCGACGATGCGAAGGATGCGAGCGTCTGGGTGTACGACCTGCGGGCCCCCGGTTCGTCGTTGCGGCGTTTGACCTTCGGCGGCCGCAACCAGTTTCCGATCTGGACACCGGACAGCCGATACATCACCTTCGAATCGGATCGCGACGGCGACGCGGCGATCTTCCGTCAGCTCGCCGACGGCAGCGGCGCCGCCGAGCGCCTGACGAAGCCGGAGCCGGGAGTCCAGCACGAACCGGAGTCGTGGAGTCCCGACGGGAAGACGCTGTCGTTCAACAACGTGAGCGGCACGAACCAAGGCGTGTGGACGGTGCGAATGGATGGAGATCGGAAGCCCACGGTCTTCGCGGACTCCGTCGAGAACACGGTCGAAAAACATTCGGTGTTTTCGCCCGACGGCCGATGGATGGCATATATGGCGGCGCCTCTCTCGACGATCGCCGTGAACACCGAGGTCTTCGTCCAGCCGTTTCCGTTGTCCGGCGCGAAGTATCAGGTTTCGACTGGCGGCGGCCGTACTCCGAGGTGGTCGCCCGACGGCAAACAGCTCTTCTATCATGAGCCGGCCACCAACCGCCTGTTCGTGGTCGACGTGCGGACCGAACCGTCGTTCTCTTTCGGACGGCCGACAGCCCTGCCGATTGAGGGAACGACGCATCCTCTCGCGCAGCGGAACTTCGACATCACTCCAGACGGCCGCCAGCTGTTGGTGGTGCTGCCCGCCTCGGTCGCGTCGAGTGACGGACGCCGCACGTCACAGCAAATCAACGTCGTCCTCAACTGGTTCGAAGAGCTCAAGGCACGCCTGCCCACCATAAAATGACGAACCCCGAACGTCGAACCTCGAACGACGAACCTCGAACGACGAACCACGAACCTCGAACGACGAACCACTAGCAATGTCTACTCTACTGATCGAAGGCGGACAGCGCCTGTCCGGCGCCGTCGACGTCGAAGGCAACAAGAACTCCGCGCTGCCGCTGATGGCGGCATGTCTCCTGACGACAGACGAGTGCGTCCTCTCCAACGTACCGAGGATCAGCGACGTCGAAGTGATGGCGCGGCTGCTCCTTGATTTGGGGGCGGAGGTCGAGGGCATCGGCAGCACAACGCTGCGCGTGCGATGTCCGGAGATTGTGAAAGACAATCCCGATCCGGCGCTGGTCGGACGCCTTCGAGGATCCGTGCTGCTGCTCGGACCGCTGCTGGCGCGACGCGGACGCGCGCAGCTTGCGGCGCCGGGCGGAGATTTCCCCGCGCGGCGAACGATCAACACACACCTCGAGGCGCTCCGGGCGATGGGCGCACGACAGATAGAGGGCGATGGACACGTCCTCGAGGCGCCCGATGGACTGCGTCCGGCCTCGATGTACCTGTACGAGGCCTCTGTGACCGGGACAGAAACGGCACTGCTGGCGGCGGCCGGAGCGCCAGGCACGACGGAGATCCGTCATGCGGCGTGCGAGCCCCACGTCGTGGAGCTCTGCACCTTTCTCAAGAGCCTCGGCGTCGGCATTTCGGGCGGCGGCACGACCACGATTCGGATCGAAGGCGGCGGGACACTGCGCGGCGCCAAGCACACGCTATGGGGCGACTACATCGAAGCGGGAAGCTGGGCTGTCGTCGCCGCCGTGACCGGCGGTGAGATCGAAGTGCATGGCGCGCGGTCTGACGACATGGAAGTACTGGCCGCCGTCCTGTCACGCATGGGGATCGTCTGCGCGATGGAGGAGAAGCGCTTCCGCGTCGAGCAGTCTCGGCTACAAGCCGCCGGCCGAATCACGACGAGCCTCTGGCCCGGGTTTCCGAGCGACCTGGTGAGCCTGGTGACCGTGCTGGCGACGCAGGCCGAGGGGCAGACGCTCGTGCACGACTGGATGTACGAGCTGCGCCTGTTCGCGCTGGAGCAGTTGAGTGGGATGAGCGCGGACCTGTTTCTCTGCGATCCGCACCGCATCATCGTCACCGGCCCGCGAAAGCTTCGCGGGCGGCCGCTCGATAGCCGCGACTTGCGGTCCGGCATGGCGCTCATCGCTGCCGCGCTCGCTGCGGATGGCCAAAGCCGATTGGCGCCGCTTGAAACAGTCGAGCGCGGCTACGGGCGGCTCGTGGAGCGGCTGCAGGGATTAGGCGCGAAGGTGGCGAAGCTTCCTTGAGGCAGCCCTGAAGGGCTGTGCTACGGGCGACCGCCGCCGCCCGGTTTCTTGACCGGCGCCGGTTCTTCCTTCGGTGGTTCGGGCGGCTTGGGCGGCTCGACTGGCAGCGGCAGCTCCGCCAGCGGCAGAACTGAATCGCGGCCCACGCGGAACGGACGCAGGTCGGCCTCGCTCAAATCGAGCACACGGATGATGTGCGGCGTCAGCGTGAGGATGATGTCGGTCTGATCCGTCGTCTTCTGATTGCGGGCGAAGAGCCGGCCGAGCAGCGGGATGTCGCTCAGTCCGGGAATGCCGTCGAGCGACCGTCGCTCGTCGTCTCGAATCAGGCCCGCGAGCATGTTCGTTTCACCGTCGCGCAATCGGATGACGGTCTTGATCTCGCGATTGCCGAACGTCGGCAGCCCGCCGAAGCCGGCGCCCGAGATGCTCGTGACCGCAATGGTCAGCGCCAGCGACACGTCGTCGTCGTGGTGCGTGCGCGGCGTGATGTCGATGTTCACGCCGATGTTCTGGTAGTTGAACGACGTGATCGGCTGCTGCGGTTGGCCGCCCGTCGCGATCGGCGCGAAGGTCGTGACGGGCACAGGCACCTGCTCGCCAAAGCGCGCCTGCGCCGGCATCCCGTCGCCCGTGCGAAGCTGCGGATTCGCCAGCGTCCGCGTGTTCGTGTCGGTCTTCAGGAGGCGGTAGTAGAGCGTCGGCAACCCCGAAAAGAGCAGGTCCGACTGCGTCAGGTTTCGGAGCGTGCGGAGGTTGAGCGTTCCGTTGGGGTCGACGGCGACTCCGGCCGCGCCGTTAATGCCGGTCGATCCCGGCGAAGCGATCTGAAGTCCGTAATCCTGCAGCCGCGTTCGATCCACCTCGAGGAGCTCGACATCGATGATCACCTCGGGGCGCGCCTTGTCCACGGCCGAAAGCACGCGTGCGGCCGCGGCGATCCGCTCCGGCGTGTCCTTGATCGTCAGCGCATTGGTCGCCGTCGTCGGCGAGATCCGCCGCGCGTCGAGCACCATGCGCAGCAGGTCCATCGTTTCCTTGAGATCCGCGTTGCTCAAGTAGAAGGTTCGGACGACTTCCTCCTCGTACTCGCGGCGCTTGGCTGGCGTGTCGGGTATGACGATGATTGTCTTGGGCGCGGTCACGCGGAAGAAGGTGCGGGTCGCGCCGGCGACCGTGTTCAGCGCATCGTCGAGCGACGCGTTGCGCAAGTCGACGCTGACGGGCGCTTCACGAAACGCCGTATCGAAAATCAGGCTGATGTTCGCAAACCGCGCGATCGTCGTGAACACATCGCGGCTGCCCGCGTCGCGGAAGGTGAGCGACTCGGGCATCTTGACCCCGATCGGCAGATCCATCCCCGGCGGCGGCAGATCGCGCGCGCGATCGATGATCGTCTGCAGCTCGGTCCTGCCTTCACGGGCGACTGCAACCTTCGCCCGGAGCTTGTTGCGCGTGGCGCGGAGCTCGTCGTCCACGTCGCCGTTGGCCGGATTCAACTCGGCGGCGAGCTCGAACTCGACGAGCGCCTGATCGAGCTTGCCGGTCGCCGCGAGCCGGCGCCCGCGCATGAAGTGATCCTGCGAGGCGCGGAGCTTGGCGCGGTCGAGCGCCACCCGCGCCGACGTATCATCGGGGCGCAGACGCAGCACCTTGGTGTACTCGACGACCGCGAGGTCGTAGTCCTGCCGGTGCTCGGCCGACTGGCCACGATGGAGCGCTCCGGTCGCGGCGCAGCCGCCTGCGAACAGGCAGACGAGGAGGGAACCAGCCGGCACGCGGCGCCGGATCGGGTCAGGGACGTGGGGACGCGCTGACAACATCAACACCGCGCGGTATCTTGAACGCGAAGTCCTTATCGGCCAATCCGACGTTTTGCTTCAGATTTGTGAACAAAAAGCTCGATTTCCCGCCTTGCGCGTCCACCGTCACCAGGCCGCGGATGTCCAGCGAGGCCGGATCGACGACGAGCACCAGCCAATCGTAGTCCGGTTGCCTCGCTTTAGGAACCAGCTTCAACGCCTTGGTGCCCGGCGGCATGCCGGCCGGCAGATCGACGAGGGACGCGGTGAAATCGCGCGTCAGGTTGCCCTTTCCGGCAAGGAACAGCGCCGGCGTCGTCGCCTCGTCGTCCCGCGGTACGTTCGAGACGATCACCTGCTTGTCCTGCGGGATGTACGAATACATCTTGACGCCATCGGCGACGAACAGCTTCTCTTCGGGCGCAGTGTACTGCCAACGCATTTTGCCGGGTTTCCTGACGATCAGACGCCCGCGCTCTGTGATCTGCTTCCGCAGGACGCCCCCTTCGTAGGTGTGCGTGAAGTCCGCGGAAAAATCCTTCACGCCGTCGTATTTCTGTTGGAGCGCCCGCGCGAGCTCGGGGGCCGTTCTGTCCGACGCCGCGAGCGTCAAGAAGGCTGCGAGCAGCCAGGTCATGGTCTCACCTTAGCACTACTTGTTCGCTCCACGCGCGGAGTTGGGCTGCGCCAATGAGCCTTCGCTTTGCGCGGGAGCTACGGGTTGGCCGGTTCACGGATGAGGTATCGCTGCTGCGGGGCGAAGATGTTGGCGGCATATCCGGTCCGAATCGCGTTCCCGTCGCGGTCGAATGCGGCAAAGCTCACACCGCGCTCGACGATGAGCGTGTGCTTGCGGCCCGCGACGACTTGACCGAAGCCCATCCGCCGAATCGTATCCATGGAAAGCCACGACTCCATCCGCACTTCGACAGCGGTCCCACTCAATTGGACCTGTCTCGTGAACGGAAGGTTTGATCCGAACATGATCTCCGGCGGCCGTCCGCTGAATCCAACGATGGCCGCGTAGTCACCGTCGGGTAGCGTGACCGGAGCGTCTCCGGCAAGCGCTCGAACCGCCGCAGCGAGATCTTCTCTATCGATGTTCAAGTCGCGCGACGGCTTCAACAGACAGAGAACATATCGAGTACCTGAAGTCAGGCCGCGGACGGTTTCGGACAGGCTCCGTGCGGCCACTCGGGAGTCGAGCTCAGCAGGGAGCAGCGGTCCGAAAGCGGCGTCCACCTCGGCGCGCGCTCGTTCCGTCAGCACGACATCGCGGCCGATGGCGTGGTTGTCTTTGACGAGCGCCGGCGCATACAGCAGCACGTCGGGCGCTCGCGCATGCGCGATACCGGGCTGCGCGACCTTGGCGAAATAAGACAAGCCATTGCTGATCTGCCAGTTCATGTCGGTCAGCAGGATTTCATGCTGATCATCGAGGCCGGTGGTGAGCGCTCCCATCACATCGGCCGGACGCGTATCGCCGCTCCGGTCGAGCGCGGGGAAATCCCGGTACGCTCTCGCCCCGCCATACACCATGACAATTGCGGCGACGAGCGGCGTGGCGACCGGACTCAGGCCGCGCGCCACCGTCAACCCGGGTGCGATGAGCAGGGCCAGGATGAAATGCGACGGCAGGTAGAACACGTGTGAGTCGCCGACGTTGTAGCTGAAGGCGAAGACGACGTTCGCCGCGAAGAGCGTGGCCATCAGAATGGCGCGACGCCAGTTCACCATCGCCAGATGGGCCAGGCCCACGATGGCCACAAATGGTGCGACGACACCAAACTGCTGGCGCAGGTCGAACACATACATCGCCGCCCGATCGCCGAGCATCGACCGGGGCACGTGCATCACCATCGTGTCGCGCCAGTCGGATTTGGTCACGTCGAACCAGAATGTCTGGAGCGCATCGATGTAGCCGTGCGGTGGCTGCTGCAGGAACCACAGCGCGCGAAGATTCCACGCATATTGAAACGCGCCGAGTGCGGCGCATCCAACGGCGAGGAGGAGGACACGCGATGCGAACATCGGGCGCCATCCGCCGAGCAGCAGAAAGATGGCATAGCCGGGCAGCAGGAGAATCATCGACAAGTGGTTGCCGAAGCCGATCGCAAACGCGCCGAAGAACAGCGCGAGCCGTGGCAGCGTCGGGCGGTTCGACCATCGAAGCAGCAGAAGGAGCGTGAGGCCAACGAGCAGCGCGTGCAGCGCGTACACTTCGGCGATGATCGCCTGACTCCAGAACGTGTAAGAGACCGCGAACAGCAGGGCGGCCGCCCCCGCCGCGCCAATCGATCCGGACAACTCGACGCCAACGAGCACCGCGATGCCGCTCGCCAGCGCCGCTTCGACAGCGGACACGAGGTTGAGCGTCCGCGCGGGATCGCCGCCGAACCAGTGGAGGCATGCGTTGGCAATGGCGAAGTACAGCGGATAGCCGACGCGGGGCGTAATCAGCGTGGAGCCGACGGTCGTTTGCAGCGACCCGGTGTCGCCGAAATCGAAACCGGGGAGGAGCGTCGCGCGATAGAGGGCGAATGCGCCCAAGGCAACAGCAACGCCGGCCAAGCCCGCGAGGAGCTCAGCGCGAGGCTCGTTTTGCGGCAATGACGGCACGGACCTCTTCGAGCGGTCGCGCGTTGAGCACGTGCCGCGGCTCGACCCATCCTCGCCGCGCGGTCACGATGCCGAGCTGCATCTGCCGGGCGAGCATCTCAGCGCGGTGGCAGTCGCTGTTGATCGCCACCGTGGCGCCGGCGGCGATGGCGCGGCGTGCGAGCGGACCGTCGAGGTCGAGGTGCGTGGGCGAGCCGTCGATTTCGACCGCCGTTCGCGTCTCGACGGCTGCTTCGAAGAGCCGGTCGTAGTCCAACTCGTAGCCGCGTTTGTGCGGCGCCATGCGGTTCGTCGGATGCGTGATGAGCGTGACGAGCGGATGCCGCATCGCGCCGACGTAGCGTTTCATGAGCTGATCCGGCGTTTGACCCGCCCGCTCGTGCAGCGAAGCGAGCACGATGTCGAAGCGCTCCAGCACGCGATCGGGGAAATCGAGCCGCCCATCGGGCAGGATGTCCACTTCACACCCATGAAGGATGGCAATCTCGGGATAGCGCAACCGTACCTCGGCGATTTCCTCTGCCTGACGTTTCACGCCGTCGACCGTGAGATTCCGCGTGGCAGCCGAGTGCGGCGAGTGATCCGTGATGGCGACGTACTGATAACCGAGCGTACGGCATCGCTCGACCATCACGTCGATCGAATCGCGGCCGTCGCTCCACGCGGTGTGAAGGTGCAAGTCGCCGCGGATGTCATGACGTGACACCAGCGCCGGCAGCGCGCCGCTGATAGCCGCGTCAATCTCGTCTTCCCCGGCCCGAATCTCCGGCGGAATGCAGGGCATCCCCAGGGCGGCATAAATCTCGTCTTCGGTCGCCGCGGGCCGTAAGTGACCGTCGTGTCCATACAGACCGCCTGCCGCCAGGCGCCAGCCCGCACCTGAGGCGAATGCCTGAAGCAGCGCGAAGTGCGCTGGTGATCCGCTCAGATAGAGAAGGTCCGCGCCGGCGTTTTCGGGCCTCGCGAGCCGGACGCCCACCTGCACTCGGTCCGACAGCATGTAAAGCCGCCGCTCGCTCCGGTGCAGCCAACGGCCTTCGTCGCCGAGCGCGATCACCTGCGCCATCGCTGGCGCCGGATCGGCGCACGACGCCACGATCTCGATGTCGCCGACCATGTCCTGTCCCCGGCGAAGCGAGCCGGTTGGATACGCCCATCTGACGCCTGGCACATCGCGGAGCGCGTTGACAATTGGTTCCGCCACGGCCGTTGCCCGGCCGAGCGGAATCCGGGGAATCGACACGCGCAGCAGGGGAAGCGCCGCGGCGACCGCCGCTTCCACCTGTGGCCCGATACCTTCGACTGCGCCGAGCGATCGCTCGTTGACGGCGGCCGCCAGATCGGCCACCGACATCGCGCCGAGCGTGCGATGGATCGCCGTGAGCTGCTCGAGCGTGACGGCACCCGATTCGAAGAGCCACCGCAGATCTGCCGGCAAGTCTGCGATCGCAGACTCCACGAGCACCCAGCCGCCCGCCTCGAACATCTGTCGCAGACGCTTCAATGCCTCGGGATCGGCGTCGCTCGGAGGCGACTGAAAGAGAGGACCCAGATCGGCGTCCGAATCGATGTTGGCGCGTTGAACGAGCGCGGCCGCGTTCGCCAGCAGCGTTTCTTCGGCGGGATCGCCCCGCATGAGGGCGAGCGTGCCGAGCTGCGCCAGCGTACGGACCAGAGAGGTGGTGACGGCTAACCTTTCAGCGCGCCTGGCTCAGGTGGCGC
>Ga0114129_10001610_pt1 | contig 30655 bp, 25 predicted proteins | sample RhiMetdeltSRZDD1_FD_80071 | JGI IMG/M metagenome (GOLD analysis project Ga0114129, IMG submission 80071) | Populus rhizosphere microbial communities from Tennessee, USA - Rhizosphere MetaG P. deltoides SRZDD1 (version 2) (version 2) | ecosystem: Host-associated > Plants > Roots > Rhizosphere >...
CGAGCAAGGCATTCAAGGATCTTGGCTACGAGTTGGTCTTGGTCCCCCAAGACGACCAGGCCAAGCCGGAAGTCGGCGTCGCCAACGCGAGAAACATGGTCGCCGATCCCGAGGTTCTTGTTATCGTCGGCCACTTCAACTCCGGCGTCGCCCTGCCGGCATCCGAAGTCTACAAAGACGCCATGCTGGTGATGATCTCGCCGGCAAATACCGCGACGGAGATCACCGACCGCGGTTATCCGAATGTCAATCGTGTCTGCGGTCGCGACGACGTGCAAGGTCCGGTGGGCGCCCGATTCGCGGCTCAGGAGCTGAAAGCGAAATCTGTCTACATCATTCATGACAAGACTACCTACGGCCAGGGTGTGGCCGACAGCTTCCGCAGTGAAGCCAAGAAACTCGGCATGAATGTTTTGGCCTTCGAAGGCACGGAAGAACGCGCAAATTTCTCGCCGATGATCATTCCGCTCAAGGCCAAAAATCCGGCATTGGTTTACTTCGGCGGCATCTATCATCAAGGCGGCTTGCTGCTCAAGCAGATGCGCGAAAAAGGCGTCAAAGCCATATTTATGGGGCCTGACGGCGTCGACTCGGAGGAAATGGTAAAAATCGCCGGCGCGGCTGCGGTCGGGAGCTACTACACCAGCGTCGCGCCGCCGCGAGACGCGACCCCCGAGACCGCTGCGTTCGCGAAGAAATACAAGCAGCGTTTCGGCAAAGACATCGAAGCGTTCGGACTGTACGGCTACGACGCCACCCTCGTGGGGATCAAAGCGCTAGAACAGTGGCTCAAAGCGAACCCGGGCAAAAAGCCGAGCCGCGCAGACGTGTCCACTGCCGTGCGCAAGATCAAAAATTTCAAAGGTGTAACCGGCTCCATCGAGTTCGACAACAAAGGCGATCCGGTAAAAGCCAAATACTTTGTCCTGAAGTTCGAGAAACAAGCTTATCCCGGCAAAGTGGCCAAAGTCATCGAGCAGCAAGCGCCGCCGGCAGCTGCGAAGAAGTCATAAGCTCCTCGCCTTGCCACCGCCCCGCGAGCTTCGAGGATAGAAGATGGAGGATAGAGAATCGATCCTCTATCTTCTATCTTCATTATCCTCTCAAGCAGACCGATGAAAAAGAAACTGCGCGTCGCTTTACTCTTTGGCGGCAAATCAGCCGAACATGAGATCTCCGTCATATCGGCGAGAAATATCTTCGCGGCGATGGACAAAAACAAATACGACGTCATCGCCATCGGCATCGATAAACAGGGCCGCTGGTTCCTCGATGAGGGCGCACGATTGTTGAGCGGCACGGAGCCGTCAAAAATCGAGTTCCACGGCAGGAAACATGTGACGGCTGTGCTACCGGGCGAATCGCGCAGTCCAATGGTCCGCCCGTCGACCGGCGCGGCATTCGGGCGGGTGGACGTTGTCTTCCCCGTGCTCCATGGGCCGTTCGGCGAAGACGGCACGATTCAAGGCCTGCTCAAGCTCGCCAATGTCCCTTTCGTCGGCGCGGGCGTCTTGGGATCGGCGCTGGGCATGGACAAAGACGTGATGAAGCGGTTGCTGCGCGACGCCCGGGTGCCCATTGCGAAATTTATGGCTTTCGAGCACGCCGATGCAAACACGATCCGTTTTGCCACAATCAAAGCAGCCCTCGGCCTGCCGCTGTTCGTCAAACCGGCAAATCTCGGCTCCTCCGTTGGAATCAGCAGGGTCGCCAACCGAAATCAATTTCGCCGCGCGATCACGGAGGCCTTTCGCTACGACAACAAAATCGTCATTGAGGAATCGATTCACGGCCGTGAAATCGAGTGCTCGGTTCTTGGCAATCAGAACCCGATCGCATCTCTGCCGGGTGAGATCATTGTGCAACAAGACTTCTATTCGTACGACGCCAAATATATCGACGAAAAGGGCGCGCGCTTCGAAATTCCGGCGCGGCTGCAGAAGGCCGTGGTACAAAAAATCCGCGGGCTCGCCTTGCGTTCCTACCGAGTGCTCGGCTGTGAAGGAATGGCCCGGGTCGATTTTTTCTTGCGCGCCAATGGAGAAGTGCTGGTCAACGAAATTAACACCATTCCCGGATTCACCAAGATCAGCATGTACCCGAAAATGTGGCAGGCGACCGGCATCAGCTATTCCCGCCTGATCGACCGGCTGATCAAGCTCGCCCTTGAAAGGTCTCGCCGAGAGAAACGCTTAAGAACTTCTAAATAGCGCCGATAACCCCCACCTCCCCTCGACGGTGCTCAGGAGATGCTTTCCTCCCCGCAACGGGGGAGGATGAAGGAGGGGGTTTTAGTCCATCTGCCGTCGCAGGAAAGTCGGGATATCGTACTTATCGTCATCATCCTGATTTGCCGTGAACTCAAGCTTGCTCTTGCTCAAAGTCACGGTTTCGGTCTCCTCACTGCCGCTCTTCTTGCGTTGCCACGTCGGCGAGTCGAGGTCGTCGACGATGGTGCCCAGATGAACTACCTTTTTGTTCTTGGGCGGCGCCGCGTTGGCGATACTTGCGAGACTCACGGTCGGTTGCGGCGCCGGCTTCTTGTCTTCTCTTACCTCGCCAAAGCCGGTGGCGATCACCGTGATGCGAATTTCGTCGGTCAGGCTTTCATCGATTACCGCCCCGAAGATGATGTTGGCGTCGTCATGGGCTTCCTCTTGAATCATCGATGCCGCCTCGTTGACCTCATGCAGACAGAGGTCAGGACCGCCCGTAATGTTGATGAGCACGCCGCGCGCACCTTGAATCGAGATGTCCTCGAGCAGCGGACTCGAGATCGCTCTTTGCGCCGCTTCGATGGCGCGGTTTTCGCCGGTCGCGGCCGCAGCGCCCATGAGCGCCAATCCCATTTCCGCCATGACGGTGCGCACGTCGGCGAAATCAAGATTGATCAAGCCCGGCGTAATGATGAGATCGGAGATACCGCGCACGGCTTGCAGCAATACATCGTCGGCCTTGTGAAACGCTTCCAGCATCGTGGTGGTTTTTGCGGCGATGCTAAGGAGACGCTGGTTGGGTATGACAATCAACGTGTCGACGCTCTGCTTCAACTCCTCGATGCCTTCTTCGGCTTGGCGCATGCGCTTTTTGCCCTCGAAGATAAAGGGCTTCGTCACGACGCCGACCGTCAGCGCGCCCACGTCGCGCGCCACTCGCGCGATGACCGGCGCGCCGCCGGTTCCGGTGCCGCCGCCCATGCCTGCGGTCAGAAAGATCATGTCGGAGCCCTCGAGATACTCCCTGATCTGTTCTTGATCTTCCAAAGCGGCGCGACGGCCGATTTCCGGGTTGGCGCCGGCGCCCAATCCCTTGGTGACCATGCTACCGAGCTGAATCCGCAGCGGCGCCTGACTGGCTTCCAGAGATTGAGCGTCGGTATTCGCGACCATGAAATCGACGCCCGAAAGTTTTCCGCCAATCATAGTATTGACCGCGTTACCGCCGCCACCGCCGATGCCGATGACCTTGATCCGCGCGGTCATACCATGTTGCTCGACAATCTCAAACATAAGCTTTCCTCCTCAGTAAAAAGTCGTTAATTTTTTCGATTAAAAGAATTCGCTCAACCAATCCGACATGCGGTGCTTCACTTTCGATAGAATCTTATCGTCGCGAACGTGGAAGATACCCCGCTGCTGACGTTTCATGCCGTGCAACACCAAACCCACGCCCGCGGCATAAACCGGGTTATCAATGATGTCGACCAAGCCGCCGACATGGACCGGAACGCCGAGCCTTACTGGCAGGCCGAGACACCGTTCAGCCATTTCAACGGCGCCGGGCAGCAGCATCGATCCGCCGGTAACCACCATCCCGGATGCCAATGAGCCTTCTAACCCGGACTTGGCGATCTCTTTTTGCACCAGCTCCCAAATTTCATCGAGACGCGGCTCGATGATTTCACAGAGGATCTGCCGCGAGACCGTACCGGCGCTTTTGCCCGCGACGCTCGGCACATCGACTCTCTCGTCGCCGGTCACCATCGCCGCCGTGGCGTAACCGTAACGCTGCTTGAGACGCTCCGCGTCATTGAAGGGCGCGCGCAATCCGGCGGCGATATCATTGGTCACGTGGTTGCCGCCGATACCAAGCACGGCGGTGTGTTTCACCGTGCCGTCGTGATAGATGGCAATGTCGGTCGTGCCGCCGCCCATGTCGACCAAGACAACGCCCAGCTCACACTGCTCGTCGGTGAGCACGGCTTCCGCCGCCGCCAATGGCGTCAGCACGACCTCGGCGACGTTGAGGCCGGTGCGATTGCAACACTTGATGATATTCTGCGCGGACGCTACCGCTCCGGTGACAATATGAACTTTCGCCTCGAGACGGACACCGGACATGCCGAGTGGATCTTTGATGCCGTCCTGATCGTCAACGATGTAATCCTGCGGCAGCACGTGGAGCACCTCGCGGTCCATCGGAATCGCCACAGCTTTGGCGGCGTCGATCACCCGCTCCAAATCCCGCTGCGTCACTTCCTTGTTCTTCACCGCGACGATACCGTGGCTGTTAAACGCTTTGATGTGGCCGCCCGAGATGCTCGTGAATACGGTATGAACCTCACAGCCGGCCATCAGTCCCGCTTCTCCGACGGCTCTCCTGACCGAATTCACCGTGGCCTCGATATTGATCACCACTCCCTTACGCAGCCCTTGGGAAGGGTGCGAGCCCACCCCGATGATATCCACGCCTTGGTCCGTCATTTCACCAACTAAGGCGCAAATCTTGGTTGTTCCGATGTCCAATCCGACGACGATGCCGTGTTTTTTTGCCATGGTTTTTTTCGTGACTCACTTCAATGGCGATTGGTTCTGGACGCGGCGCACCCTGGCAACCACTTGATTGCGGAAGCTCATGTCCAATGACCCCAGGCGCTCTTCATGGCCTTTCCAGAGGGTCAACAAGCGTTCCATACGTTCCAATTTCTCCTCCCAATCTCCCCAACCCATTTGCAGCGCGACCGGATAGCTCGTCGTGTAAACCACCAATCGATCGAGCGCATCGAAATGTATTTCCGAAAGCGAATGGGAGCGCTGCGCCATCAACTCGGCGAGTCGCATGGCGTCCCGAATGCGCCGGCGCACGGCCGGGTCGGCGGCCATGACGTCTTCGGCGCGCAGGCCAGTGAGCAGCGGAAATTTCACATCTTCGCCTGGCGCGACTTCCTTGAACACCGCGCCGTCCGAGTCGACATAGTAAAGTTTGCGGACAGCGACAATCGCCTTGGGCGTGCGCTCATCGACATCGATGATAATCCGGCCAGGAAATTCCCGGCGCACTAAAACGCGGCGCACCCAAGGATGTTTGGCAATCTTCTTTTCGATTTGGTCCAGCTTGACCTTCCAGATGCTCATACCCTGGCGCAACCCGGCGATCGTGACGATCTCGTTACCGCTGACTTTGTCGGCCCCACGCACCTGAATCTCACGCACCGAGAAATATTGATTTTCCAGAACGAAATCTCGCAGCGAAGCCGCCGCGAGCAGGAGCGGGCCGCTCAGACGATAACCGACCGCGGCTATGATGATCAGGCCGACGAATCCGCCATAGCGGACCATGCGTCGACGCCAGGGCCGTTCTCCTGTCTTTCGGTTGTCCCGGCGATAAACTCTTAGCTGCATCGCTTCCAGCTCACTGGGCCGTCCACTGGCCCAAAAGTTTGACCTCTAAAACCAACTCGACGCCGAACCGACTGCGGACTTCGGCCTGTGCCAGCTCCGTGAGTAGGAGCACGTCTGCGGCCTTGGCGCCGCCGAGGTTGACGATAAAGTTCGCGTGGCGTTCGGAAATTTGTGACTGGCCGATCCGCTTGCCTTTCAGTCCGGCGGCCTCGATCAGCCGGCCCGCGAAATCCCCCGGCGGATTACGAAACATCGATCCGGAGTTGGGATAACCGGAGGGCTGGCTACTTTTTCTTCGACTGACGAGCTCCTGCAGCTTCGAACCGACCTCGACGGACTCGGCCTTGTATAGTTCCATGCGCACGCGAGTCACGATCGTTCCCGGCGGTAAATGAGAATCGCGGTAGCTAAAAGTCATCTCACCTCGGCTGAGGCAAATGGGCTGTCCTTGCGACGCCGCGCCTTGGACTTGATCGACGACTTTTTCAAATTCGGATCCATAGGCTCCCGCGTTCATGAACAAGGCCCCACCAACGCTGCCGGGAATGCCTTCGGCAAATTCCAGTCCGGCAAATCCCTTGCGCGCCGCTTCCCGAACCAGTTGGGTTACCGCGTAGGCGGCGCCGACAGTCACATGGACCCGTTCACTGTCCTCGGCCCATTGAATCTTTTTGAATTCGCCGGCGAGACGAATCACCACGCCGCGCACGCCGCGGTCGCTGATCAAGACGTTGCTACCATTGCCCAGGAGACAAAAGGTCATGGCGTGTCGATCGAGCAAGCGTAATAGACTCGCCAATGCCGCATCGCTCTGTGCCTCGATAAAATAATCCGCCGGTCCGCCGATCTTCATCGAGGTGTAACGCGCCAATGGCTCGTCAATCTTAACGCGGAGCCCGGCAATCTGCTTAAGCTCTTGCACCAGAGGTGATTCGTTAGTCTCGCTAGCCATGGCAAACATCACAGTTGAATTGGAGTGATGGAGTCCTGGAGTATTGGAGTGTTGGAGTGTTGGTCCTCTCTGAAACCCATTACTCCTTTACTCCATCACTCCAGTACTCCATTCTTTTCACTTCAGCGCCTCAACCAAGGCCTCTCCGACCTTGTAGATATCGCCCGCGCCCAAGGTCAGAGCGATCTCGCCGCTATTAAGTTTCTCCGCCAGCTGCGGGACTATTTGATTTTTGTCGGGAACGAACTCGACCTCCAAATGTCCCTTGCGTTTGATCGCTTGGTACAAAGCCTCGCCGGTCATCCCGGAAATCGGATCTTCGCCGGCGGGATAAATTTCCGTGAGCACGAGCCGATCAGCGCCTTCGAAAGCGGTCAAGAATTCATCGAAGAGATCCCGTGTCCGCGTAAACCGGTGCGGCTGAAATATCACCGTTAACGCACGGTTCCAGCTGTCGCGGATGGCGCCAATCGTCGCGCGAATTTCCGCCGGATGATGGCCGTAATCATCAATGACCAAGATTCCCCTGGGCTCGCCCTTGATTTCGAACCGGCGGTGAATCCCGGTAAACGCGCCGAGCCCGTCGACGACCCGCGTAAAGGGAATCTCCAGTTCGTGAGCAACAGCGACGGCTGCCAAGGCATTGGTGGCGCTGTGACGCCCGGGAAGGTTCAAGCGCAACTGACCCAACGACTTTCCATGACGCAGCGCGGCAAATTCGATACCGGCCGTCGTCATCTTGAGATCCTGCGCCGAATACTCGGCCTCGGCGGAGAGCCCATACGTCGTGAAGCGTTTTTTCACTTTGGGTAATAGACCCCGCACGTTGGCATCGTCGATACAAAGCACGGCCAGTCCATAGAACGGGACCTGGTTCATGAACGTGAGAAAGCTTTCGTTGAGCCGTTCCATCGTCTGATGGAAATCCATGTGTTCTCTATCGATGTTGGTCACCACCGCGATGGTCGGTGACAAGAGCAAAAAGCTGCCGTCGCTCTCATCCGCCTCGGCGATCAGGAATTCGCCCTGACCCATCTTGGCGTTGGTCCCGAGCATGTGCACCCGGCCGCCGATGACCATCGTCGGATCCAGTCCCGCCGCGCTCAAAACCGCGGCAATCAGCGACGTCGTCGTCGTCTTGCCGTGACTGCCCGCCACTGCGACGCCGTACTTCATGCGCATCAGCTCGGCCAACATCTCGGCGCGCGGGATCACCGGGATATGGCGCCGGCGCGCTTCTAACACTTCCGGATTGGAATACTTGACCGCCGTAGAAATCACGACGACGGACGGGTTGCCGGCAAGGTTTTCCTCCTGATGTCCGGCGAACACGCGCGCGCCGAGCGAACGTAGGCGCCGCGTCGCTTCGCTTTCCTGAAGATCCGAGCCGCTCACCACATAACCCGAATTCAACAAAACTTCCGCGATGCCGCTCATGCCGATGCCGCCGATACCGACGAAATGAATTTTATGTTTCTTTTGCAGCATGAAACTTCGGCCACTGCGCAAATAAATCTCCCCTTGCCCTCCCTTCGGCTGTGCCCGGGGCACGCTTTTCCAAAGAGGGGTTCAAGCAGCGCGGACAAGATTTCCCCCTTTGAAAAAAGGGGATCAATGGGGATTTGGATCTCATTCAGGCGCCGCTTTATGTTCCATTTCTTGAGCAAATTTTAGTTCTGTGCCGCCAGGGCGTAACACTCGTCGACGATTCGCGCCGCGGCCTGAGGGCGCCCCATGGCGCGCGCGGCCGATGCCATCCGTTCGATTCGGCTGCGATCCGACACATAGTTGCGAAATCTCTCCGACAACATTTGCCCGTTCAATTCTTGATCCAAAATCATCTCGGCCGCTCCCCGCTCCTGCAGGGCCTGGGCATTGCCGCGCTGATGATCGTAAATCGCGTAAGGATACGGCACGACAATCGCCGCCTTGCCGAACGCGGTCAGTTCGGCCACGGTGGTCGCGCCGGCGCGACACAGCACGAGATCCGCCTGCGCATAAGCTTCGTCCATTTTGTCGATGAACGGCGTGACCTCGGCCTCGAACGGCAGTGTCGCGTAAGCTTCCTTGATCGAGGCGTAATCGAGCTCGCCAGTTTGGTGCACGAGGAAAAGTTTCGACTGCAGATCGGTCAATTGTTTCAGCGCCTCGACCACGGCAAAATTGATACGGCGCGCGCCCGCGCTGCCGCCGAAAATCAGCAGGGAAAACTTGTCGCGTTTTTGCATCGCCGGGAGCTTTTGCCAGCGCACCGGATTACCGGTTTCGATCACGCGAGCGCGCGGAAAATACTCGACGCTCTGCCCGTAGGATGTGAACACGCGCTCGACCAGCCGCGAAAGAATTTTGTTGGTAAAGCCGGGACGAAGGTTTTGCTCCATGATAGCGCAGCGAATGCCGGCCAATCTTGCGGCGAGCAGTACCGGACCGGAGGCATAGCCGCCCAAGCCGATCACGCAGTCGGGGCGAAATTTTTTTATGATCGTCAACGAGCGCGCGACGCTCGCCGGCACGCCGTACAGCGCGTCGAAAAAACCTCGCATCCCTCTTCCTTTAAGTCCCTTGACCGTCAAGGTCTCCAGTCTGAATCCCGCCTTGGGCAGCATGCGAAACTCGATCCCTTGCTCGGTTCCCACGAACAAAATTTCCGTCATCCGATCGCGCCGTTGAAATTCCCGCGCCACCGCCAGCCCGGGGAACAGATGGCCACCGGTTCCCCCGCCGGCGAAAATCACCCGCATGCTAGAGTCTCCGGCGCGAGAGACCCAGCAATATTCCCGCCGCCATCAAATTGATCACCATGGCGGAACCGCCGTAGCTAATGAACGGCAGCACCAATCCCTTGGTCGGCATCAATCCCATGACGACGCCCATGTGGATCAACGCTTGCACTCCGAGCAACGCCGTTAAACCGAATGCCAAATAGTGATCGAACGGCTCCTCGATTTTCGCCGTGAGCCTGAGACCGCGCAGTATAATGACGCCGAACAACGCCAACACCGCCCACGCGCCCAGCAGGCCCAGTTCTTCGCCCACCACCGAATAAACAAAATCAGTATGCGCTTCCGGCAGATAAAAGAGCTTCTGGCGGCTTTCGCCCAAGCCTCGCCCCCAGATTTGCCCGGAGCCGAACGCAATCAAGGACTGTATGACATGAAATCCGCTGCCCGAGGCATCGCTCCATGGGTCTAAAAATGTCATCAGCCGGCGCAAGCGATACTCCGCCTGAGTCATCACGTAAACTAACACCGGCAAGGCCATCAGTAAGGTGGCGAGCAAATGATGCACGCGGGCGCCGCCGACAAACAGCATGAAATAGAGCAGCATGGTCAGAATCAGGGCACTGCCGAAGTCCGGTTCGAGCAGCAGAACGGCGGCAAACGCGCCGCTCACCAGCAGGTGCGGCAGGACACCGACGGAAAAAGTCCGGATCATTTGTGCCTTCTTGGCCATAGAATGGGCGAGATAGAAAACCATGGCCAACTTCGCCAGCTCGGACGGTTGAAAGGCAAAGCCGGCGAGCATGATCCAGCGCCGCGCGCCGCCCCGGTTCACGCCGATGCCCGGGACCAGAACGAGGGTGAGAAAGATGAACGACACAGCCAAAAGCGGATAAGCAAATCGACGATAAAGCGCGGACGGCACCAGCGAGCAAGCGATTAGCGCCGCCGCGCCCGCGCCCATGGCCAGCAGCTGTTTGCGGAAGAAATAAGTTCCATCGCCGTAGCGTTCTTGGGAGTAGAGATAACTGGTGCTCAAGACCATGGTCATGCCCAACGCCAACAGGCAGGCAGTCGCGAGCACGATCCATTTATCAATGGCCAAACCGTCTCTCATAACTCTTGCACGAGGCGCTTGAAGACTTTTCCCCGTTCCGCGTAGTTGGCGAACTGGTCGAAACTGGAACAAGCCGGCGACAATAGCACCACATCGCCCGCCCGCGCGTGCGCCGCGGCATCGCGCACCGCTGCCGGCATATCCTCGACGATGACGCTATCGGTAAGTTGCCCTAAGGAACGCGCAATGATCTGTTTCGCTGCGCCGAACAGCACCAAGCGGCGCACCTTTTGTTTGACGCCCTCCTCGAGAGGAGCATAATCGCCGCCCTTATCGACACCACCGGCCAGCAAGATCACCGGACCATCGAAACTGGCCAACGATTTCACCACCGCGCCCACGTTGGTTCCCTTCGAGTCATTGTAATAACGCACTCCGTCTCGCTCACGGACAAACTCGAGACGGTGCTCCAGTCCGGAAAAATTTTCCAAGGTTTTTTGTATGACCGTATGGGACATTCCGGCGCATTTGGCGACGGCGGTGGCGGCCATCATATTCTCCATGTTGTGCACGCCCTGAAGCTTGACGTCACGAAGTGAAAACCGTTCTTCTTCCGCGCCGCTACGCCAGACAATCTCGTTGGCGGCGGCGAAAACGCCGTCCCTCACTCCCGAGAAGCCGAAAGACACAACCCGACTTTTGATTCGCTCGCGGATTTCCCAGACCCGCGGATCGTCGCGGTTGAGAACCGCGAAATCCTCAGCGGCTTGAGCTTCGAAGATGCGTTCCTTGGCGCGGCAGTAATCAGCGAACGTCGCGTAGCGATCCAAATGGTCTTCGCTGATATTGAGCAACGCGGCAATTCGCGGGCGAAACGTCTTCACCCACTCCAGTTGAAAACTACTGATCTCGACCACGCCCCAGTCCCAGTCGTTCGACACCGCGCCGATAAAAGGCGCGCCGAGATTGCCGCCGAGAAAAATCCTCTGGCCGCTGGCCTTCATTATTTCGCCAACCAGGGTCGTCGTTGTGCTCTTGCCGTTGGTACCGGTAATCGCAATCAACGGCGCATGAAAAAATCTCGAGGCCAATTCAATTTCACTCAAAACCGGAATGTCGAGCGCCAGCGCTTGCCGTAGCAAGAGATTTTCCTTAGCCACACCGGGACTCGGAATGACGTAGTCGACGCCCGTAAGCCAGCCCTTGTCTGCACCGCCCAAACGATAAACGATCGGCAGGCCGGCGAGAGCTTCCATCGCCGGTTTGAGGCCTTCTTCCGATCGCAGATCGCTAACCATCACCTTCGCTCCGTGCCCCGCAAGAAAACGCGCGCATTCGCTGCCGGTGCGCGCCAAGCCGATCACTAAAACCTTTTTGCCTCTCAGCACCATCGACCATCGCCATTGTCATCTGAGCTTCAAGGTGCTCAAACCAATCACGGCGCAAATAAAGGAAACAATCCAAAAGCGCACGATGATTTGCGGTTCCTTCCAGCCTTTGAGCTCGTAATGATGATGGATCGGCGCCATCAAAAAAACTCGCTTGCGCCTGATCTTGTAAGAGACGACTTGAAAGATCACCGACAGCGATTCGACGACAAACACACCGCCAACAATGATCAGCAAAATCTCATTTTTGGTCATCACCGCCACGACTCCGAGAGCCGCGCCAAGGGCGAGCGAACCGACGTCGCCCATGAACATCTCCGCGGGATAGGCGTTGTACCAGAGAAAGCCCAAACCCGCGGCTACCACCGCGGCGCAGAAAACGCTCAACTCACCAACGCCGGCCACATAGGGAATCTGCAGATATTCGGCCAGTTTCAAGTGACCGGTGACGTACGCGATAACCGCGTACGTTCCAGCGGCTATCATCACGGGACCGATGGCGAGACCATCGAGACCGTCGGTCAGATTGACCGCGTTGGAAGTGAAAACGATGACCATCATCGCAAAAGGGATATAGAGGACGCCGAGGTCCAAGCGGAAAGTCTTGACAAACGGAAAAGCAATCTCGGTGCTAAATCTCGGCTGGTAGTAAAGGGCGATGGCGACGATCAGCGCGACAGCGAGCTGGCCGAGCAGCTTTCCGCGCGGCGAAAGACCCTTGCTGTTTTTCCGGCTCAACTTCAAATAATCATCGGCAAATCCAACGACTCCGGTGCCGACGGTGGCGACCAACGCGAGCCAAACATAACGGTTGCCGATGTCGGCCATCATGAGGGTCGAAAACAGCAGCGCCAGAAGGATCAGCGCGCCGCCCATCGTCGGCGTCCCGGCCTTGACCGAGTGGTGCGCCGGGCCGTCGTCGCGAATCTGCTGGCCGATCTGTTTCTCAGTCAAAGTTCGAATCAACCAGGGCCCCAAAAGAAACGAGATCAGCAGCGCGAGTAACGCCGCCATCGCGGCGCGAAACGTGATGTAGCGAAAGACATTGAAGCCCGAGTACGTCGTCGAGAGCGGAAAAGACAAATAATAAAGCAAGTCCAACCTATGCCTTTCCGACTCTGAGCTCGTCCAACACTCTTTCCATCTTCATGCCGCGGGATCCTTTGAACAACAGCCAATCACCGCTCTTCAGCCGATTGCGCAATTGACGGGCGAGATCGGCGTGATCTTCGCCGATAACGATTTTTTCCGTCCGCATGCCGGCCAAAACGGCACCCTTGCGAACTTCCGCGGCGAGCTTGCCAAGCAGGTAAAGCGCATCGATATTTGCGCCCGCGGCGGTTTTGCCGAGCTGTCGATGTTCTTTTGCACTCTGTTTGCCGAGCTCGAACATATCTCCGAGCACGGCAATTCGGTTGCCACGACAATCGATCTCCGCCAGGGTTTGCAGCGCCGCTTTCATCGAGGCCGGATTGGCGTTGTAGGCATCGTTAATAATGCCGACACCATGCCACTTTTCGATCTGCATGCGCATGGAAAAGGGCCGGGCGGTTTCTAAACCGCGGCGAATTGCGGGCAGTTTCACTCCGGCGCCAAGAGCTAGCGCCGCCGCGCCGAGCGCGTTGACCACATTGTGTTGACCAAGATAGTTCAGCTGCACAGTGCGGCGCTGGCGATCGGCTTGCAGCACGAATTGCATCCCTGTCGTCCCGCGCATGCGCCGGGATTGCGCGCGCACCTGTCCGCCCTCGCCGTAGGTGATTTTTTTGCCTTTAAACCCGGCCGCAAGCTTGCTCACCCATGGATCGTCCAGGTTCACGGCAATCGAGCCGCCGCGCCGCACGTTTCGATAAAGAGCGCCTTTTTCTCGGGCAACGCCGGCTAAACTGTTCAGCCCTTCAAGATGGGCGGCCGCCACCGAGGTAACAATTCCCACGTCCGGATCGGCGATCTCCGCCAGGCGGCGAATTTCACCCGGGCGATTGGTGCCGAGCTCGACGACGGCAATCCGGTCTTTCTTTCTGAGCCGCAACAGGGTCAACGGCAGACCGACGAGATTGTTGAAATTGCCTTCGGTCTTCAAAACCTTGCCGCGCGCGGGCTTGCCATCGAGCCGGGCCTCTTCGAGAATCGCTGCGACCATTTCTTTCGTCGTTGTTTTGCCGTTGGAACCGGTAATCGCCAGCACCTTGGGCGCGATTTGCTCGCGTCGATAGTGGGCGAGGTCGCCCAACGCGCGGAGCGTGTCACTTACCCTGACCGCTGTGGCCTTGCCGAGAATCTTTCCGCGAAGCGCGCGATGAATGATCACGCACGCGGCGCCGCGACCTACCGCATCCGCGACAAATCGGTGACCGTCATGCCGCTCGCCCTTTAACGCAATAAAAACCGAACCGCTTTTGATCTTAGTCGAATCGGTCACGATTTCACCGAATCGTCTTTTCCCGCTATCTTGCGTAATCTTGCCGCCGGTCGCTGCGAGAATTTCTGCTTTGCTCCACGCCATTCCTCGTGGTTCACGCGCTGGCTCGGCGCTCGAGCTCGTCGCGAGCCACCTCCCGATCGTCGAAATGAATCTTTTTCGTACCCAATATCTGATAATCCTCGTGCCCTTTGCCGGCGATGAGCACCAAGTCGCCTGGCGATGCGGCGTTGATCGCCATGCTGATCGCTTTTCGCCGATCGGCTTCCAGAACGTACCCCCGCTCAGCTTCGATCTCTCCGGCCCGAAACCCGAAACCCGAAACCTGAAACCTCTTTAGCCCGGTTCTTTCCATGCCAACTTCAATCTCATCGAGTATCGCCAGCGGATCCTCGGTGCGCGGATTATCGGATGTGACGACGACGAAGTCGCTGAGTCGACCGGCGATCTCGCCCATCAAGGGCCGTTTGCCGCGGTCGCGATCGCCGCCACAACCGAATACGGTGATGAGTTTACCTCGAGCCAAGGGCCGCACCGCGCCGAGGACCTTTTCGAGGGCGTCTGGCGTATGGGCATAGTCGACCAGGATTGATATGCCCAGACGGTTTTCAACTTTTTCGAGCCGTCCCGGAACTCTTGTTAATTGGCGGATGCCTCGAGCCACGACGTCATCGCTGATTCCCAGGGCACAGCCGACTCCAACCGCGCCGAGAATATTTTGCAAATTAGCCGCGCCGATCAGCGAGGAAGCAATTTCGAGTTTTCGCTCTCGCGCCCGAATCGTGCCGCCGAGACCGCCGACATCGCTTTCCATGTTCAACGGATGAACGTCCCACTGTGAACCTTCGCCGTAGCTCCACACCTCCATGCCCAGATCGCGGACTTTTGCGATCAGTTCAGGACCATGCGGATCTTCGCCGTAGATGACCGCGGCTTTTTTTGCTTTGGCACTAAGCTTCAGGTAATCGGTGAACAGCCTGCTCTTGGCCAAGAAGTAATCATCCATGTCGCGATGATAATCGAGATGATCGCGCGACAGATTGGTAAAGACGCCAACGTCGAATTCCAATCCGCGCACTCGTTCCTGCGCTAAAGCATGGGAAGAAACCTCCACCGCGACGGATCTGACTCCGGCGCGAACCATCTCGGTCAGCATTTCCTGCAACTCCACTGACTCCGGCGTCGTGTGATGCGATGGAGCCTCATGGCCGCGATAGCGATAATTGATCGTACCGATCACTCCTGGCTCCAACCCGGCAGTTTCGAGCACGGACTCGATCAGATAGGTTAGCGTGGTCTTGCCGTTGGTGCCGGTCACGCCCACGAGTTTTAGCCTCCGGCTGGGCTGATTGAAAAAATGCGCCGCCCACAATCCCATCGTCCGGCGAACATCTTTGACCCGCACGGATGCCGCCACAGGCGGCCAGTTCCCACGCCGGGAAAACACCACGGCTGCGGCCGCGCGCCGCACGGCTTCGGCTATGAAATCGTGACCGTCGGCTTTTTCCCCCGGCACTGCGAAAAAAATTTGTCCAGCCCGTACCTTTCGCGAATCGTATGCCAGCCCATTCACTTCCTGTCCCAGATTTCCTTCAGCTTCTTCCACCTCCCCGATCGCCAGCAACTCGTCGATTCGCATCGCCGTCAACCTTGCAAATTAAGAACCAAAACGTTTTCTTCGTTCCAGCGTCCCCCCGCTTCCGGCGACTGTCTCACCACATAACCGTTTCCATGTAATCTCACCTTTACTTTTAGCGTCTGCGCTTTTTCCAATGCTTCACGTAGGCTCAGGCCGACGAAGTCGGGGGCGGAACCGTCGCCGGCGTCGGTCGCGCTCGAATTGTTTGGTTTGGTCAAGCGCCGGACTAACGCCTCCGGCCGACTAGCCGGCACCGGAATCACTGCGGCCTGCTGCGGCGCCACGGCGAGATGCCGCAGACTTGCTTGAGCGATATTGCGAAAGACCGGCGCCGCGACGATGCCGCCATAAACATTCATCTCGGGTTCATCGACCAATACCAAAGCGACCAATCGCGGATCGTTCGCCGGGACAAAGCCGATAAACGAGGCGACTCTTTTTTTCGCGGCATAGCCGCCGTGAACCGGATCGGCTTTCTGTGCCGTGCCGGTTTTTCCAGCGACTTCGAACCCGTCGACGTTCGCCATCATGCCGGTGCCGCCTTCGTTGGTCACGTCTCTGAGCATTGACGCGAGCGATCTCGAAGTCTTTTCCGAGATCACGCGCCGGACCATGTGAGGTTGATTTTCGAGTACGACTTCGCCCTGCGGGCTGACCACCCGGCGGGTTACGTAGGGGCGCATGAGAAACCCGCCGTTGGCGATGGCCGCATACGCCATCACCATCTGCATCGGCGTCGTCGAAATGCCTTGTCCGAAAGCATGTGTCGCCAGATCGATCGCCGACCAGCTCTCGGACCGGCGCAGCAGCCCGGCCACTTCTCCTGGCACATCGATGCCGCTTATCTGGCCGAAGCCAAACTTTTCGATGTACTTGAAGTAACGATCCTTCTTGAGCTTCTGGGCGACTTTCGTAAAGCCGATGTTGCTCGACACCTGAAGTATTTTCGAAAACGGCAACCAGCCGTGAGGATGGGTGTCGTGAATAATTTTGCCGGCATAAGAATATTTTCCCATTTCGCAATAGAACAAATCTTCTTTGCCGACGACGCCTTCCTCCAGCGCGGCGGCTGCGAGAATGGTCTTAAAAGTGGACCCCGGTTCGAAGCTGTCCGTCACCGCGCGGTTGCGTCGCTGTTCGGCCGACTGCTTGCTGTAGCGGTTCGGATCGAATGCCGGATAATTCGCCAGCGCCAGCACCTCGCCCGTGAAAGGCTCCATCACGATCGCGACGCCTGCTTTGGCGCGATACTTAAGGACCGCTGCCTCTAATTCTTTTTCGGCGATATGTTGCATGGACGTATCGAGCGCCAGGTGGACGTCGCTACCAGGGGGTATCCGCAGTCTCTCAACGCCTTGCACAAGCACACGGCGGCCGAGGGCATCGCGCTCGGTCACGGAAGAACCGGCTTCGCCGCGGATGTAATCGTTGTATTTAAGTTCCAGGCCTTCGAGTCCTTCGGAATCGCGTCCGACAAAGCCGATCAATTGCCCGGCCAACTGCCCCTGCGGATAGTGACGATTAGGCTCGTAAAACATGCCGATGCCGGCCGGATTGAGAGCTTGAATCTTTTCTGCCTCGGGTGACGACACTTGCCGCTTTATCCAAACGAACGGCTTGTCCGAGCTAAGTTTTTGTTTGACGTCCGAAATGCGCAGATTGAGAATCTGCGCCAGCTCTCGACTGAGCTTTTCCGGATCTTGAATGCGGTGCGGTCGGGCATAGACTGACTGAGACTCCATGCTCAATGCCAACGGTTCACCGGCGCGGTCAAATAACGCGCCCCGCTTGGGTAATACGATCCATTCCTTCAAGTGCTGTCGTTCCCCCAGTCGCATGAGTCTTTCGCCCTGCAGCACTTGAAGTTGAAAGGCGCGCCCGGCGATCACCAAGAATAGAGTTATGAAGAAGATCTTGACGACACGAAGACGATTATGGTTTCGCTGTAATGACCGTCTCATGGCAACACGATCACCTGACCTTTATCGGGTGTAACCAGTCCCAATCGATTACGGGCAAGTGCTTCGAGACGTTCGGGCGAGGTCAAGGTAGCTAATTCTATTTTCAATTCGCGATTTTCCTGTTCCAGACGGCCTTGTAATTTACTCAACGTCGAAAGCGCGTAACCCATTTGCACCACCTGCAGTCTTAGCCACACATGAATCAGCACCACGCCAATCAAAGCGAGCGCGGCAAGTCCCGCGACGAAAAAGCGCTGCCGGCGGCGGGCGCGATCGCCCCGATCCAGCTCCGTTCGCTGACCTCTAGCCAGCTTGCGCGATCGCGCGCTGTTGGTCGCAGCCATGGATGCTTTTAGATCCTTTCTACAGCGCGCATTTTGGCCGAGCGGGCGCGCGGGTTGGATCGAATTTCACTGGCCGACGGGATGACCGGCTTTTTTGTCAACAACTTCACTTTCTGGCTCCAGCCGCATCGGCAGCTGAGTGCTCGCGGTGGGCAGAGACAAGCGCGGTTCCATTTACGAAAGGCTTTCTTTACGATTCGGTCCTCCAGGGAGTGAAACGAGATAACCACCATCCTCCCGCCGGGCCGAAGCATTTCATAACCGCTCGCCAAAAAATGCTCGAGCTGCTCGAGCTCCTGATTCACGGCGATTCGCAGCGCCTGGAAAACCTGCGTCGCAGGATGGTGATCGCGCCGACCGCTCCCTTTGACCCGCTCGATAATCTGCACGAGCTGTGCCGTCGTCTCCAAGGGATGCTGTTTTCGTCCGGCGACGATCGCATGGGCGATGCGCCGTGCTTGGGGCTCTTCGCCGTAATCGCGCAAGATTCTCTCTAGCTGCTCCACTGCAAATGAATTCACGATCTGCCGCGCATCGAGGGACTGGCGCCGGTCCATGCGCATGTCTAGCCTTGCCATGGCACGAAAGGTAAAGCCTCTTTCCGGAGAATCGATTTGATGGGATGAGACCCCCAAGTCCAAGATAGCTCCATCAACACTATTCCAACCGATCTCAGTGAGAATATCTTTCGCATCCGCGAAGCTCGCCTGACGGGCGATGAAGCGTGCTTCGAATCGACGTAACCGTTCTCGGGACGCCGCCACCGCTTCGTCGTCCCGATCCAACCCTAGGACTTGTCCATCCGGATGACTTTCGATCAGAATTTGCTCGCTGTGCCCTCCGCCGCCCAATGTGCCGTCGAAATATCGTTTGCCGGGTCCGGGCCTGAGACACTCGATCGCCTCCTGAACCAGCACGGAGACATGCGCGACCACCGCTCAGTGACTAGTCCCGTCACCCTCCCAATCGTCGTCGAAGCTCTCGATCGCATCCTCGAGCGACGTATAGTCTTCAAAGAACCGATCCATGCCAACGACCTTAAAAATGTCACGCAGGAATGGACTCATCCCGGCCAGTTTTAGATCGCCGTTTAAGTTTCGCAAAAGCTTCAGCCGCTCGAGGAGAACGCCAATGCTCAAGTAATTGATATGATCCACCGACTTGAGATTGAGCACAACCTTCGTCCGTTCTTTTTCGATCAATGAACCGATCGCATCTTTGATGCGGATCATTTCACGAAAATCGATATCGCCAGCGACATCGAGCACCGAGATATCTTGGATAGGTTTTCGCGCTAGCAGCATTCACCATTCTCCTTTCACCGACTTCAGCCGTTGGACTCTTGCTCCGCTAGAGACCCAAGTCGCCGAGAAAATCAGGATCCTGCATGAACTTGTCTTCGGCCTCGACAAAAATTTTCTTCCACGCCTCTCGATCCCACACGCGAAATTTTTCGAGAGCCGAAACCAAAATCACGTCCCTCTTCAGATCGGCGTATTTTCGCAGCACCGGCGGGATGAGAATTCGGCCGTGCGTATCAAGACTGCAGTCGCAGGCCGAGCCAAGGTAATAATTTTGAAACCTAACGACGCGCGGATCAAAGTTGGGCTTCTTGCGAATCTCCTCTTCAAATCTTAGCCACGCGTCGATTGGATACACATCGAGGCAGCGCTGTTTTTCGATCACATAGTTGGTGATGATGATGCGCCCGTCACCCTTGCCGACCAGGACGTCGCGGAACTTCGACGGGATGCTCAGACGTCCTTTGTTATCGAGGGTATGCTCAAAGCTGCCACGAAACATGGTTTTCTAAATGTGCTTAAGCTTGTTGACGAAAGGCTATCCCACCTTTTCCCACTAGGCGCCACTTATAGCTTGCTGCATACCACCTGTCAACAAAAAAGATTGTAATTTGTAAGACTTTTTTCTCTTTAGGCGCCAAACAAGTGGAGGTGATTCGAGCGCTGCGTTCGAGACCAAGGAAAGACCCCGGTGGAACGTGGTGGAATCGAACTGTGACGGCCATCGTAACCAGAAAAATAGGCCGGAAATCAAAAATCGTTGGAATTAGAGAAGTGGCTGTGATGGAGCGGCGCGCTTTAATGAGAACCGCGTCGCAGCAAGTAGATGGCTAACAGAACATAGTAATGAAGACCGATGTGTCACCCCGAATGTTTTGATGGGGGTCCAGTGCGGTCTCGCCTCGCCGGTGAGCCGAGTCGAACCATCGAGAGAAGCGTGCGGGAATGACCGACTCTAAGAGGTCCGGAAATAGCGCTTTAGTTAGGAAGTTGGGTAGAAATCAAACCCTCAGTGGTTGACATTTGGCTGATTTGAAGGGTCGCCCGCAGTTGACATCAATCAGTTACGAAAAAGTGGGCTAAAGTGGATTGGTAAGCCGGATTCTGTCGTGACTCGTAACTCGAGTCACAGCGATCATTCATCTTGCCCCTTGATTGCTCAAGGGATCGAGCGACCATACCCGAGGGCTATGGGCGGACCACCCAACCCTCCTATTTGGCCTTGCTCCAGGTGGGGTTTGCCATGCGTTCACCATCACTGGCGAACCGGTGAGCTCTTACCTCGCCTTTTCAACCTTACCCGCCGCCGAAGCGCCAGGCGGTATGTTTTCTGTGGTACTTTCCCCCGATCACTCGAGGCCGCCGTTAACGGCCACCCTGTCCTGTGGAGTCCGGACTTTCCTCCTCCGCTTAAAGCGAAGGCGATCGCTAGATCCACTTTAGCCCGTAGTTGCTCCTTTGACAGCGTCGTCGATAGCCTGATTGGCCAACCGATCAGCCACTTTATTGAGCTCGCGACCCACGTGAAGGATACGATACGAGTCAAATTGACGCAATAACGTCATAGCGCGCTGAAATAACACTTTGAGCTTTTCGTCTTTGACCCGATATCGGCCGTTCAACTGCCGCACCAAAAGCTCGGAATCACTTTGCACGACAATCCGCTTTCGTCCCAGCTGCAGGGCCGCCTCCAGCCCCATCAACAGTCCCTCGTACTCCGCCACGTTGTTGGTGGTGTGACCGAGATATCGACTCAATTGTTTTACCACGACGCCATTTTCGTCGTAGATCACCGCGCCGCAGCCGGCTGGGCCCGGATTGCCCCGCGCCGTGCCGTCGACCATCACAACCCATGCTTTTTGCGATTCCGCCATGACAAGACTGCGACTCGGTTCGGTGGACGAGGACAGGTTACCGATGACGGTACGCGAAGTGACTGCTAACTGCCAAGAGCACGCGCGGATGATGATCTGAACTTTGCTTCCGAGAAATAGTCGTTTTACGCCGGATAGATCTTTTGTGCGACGCTAAGCCGACTTCGCCTGTTGCTCCGGCGCCGGCTTGAGGTAAAGAATTCGTTGGCAACTTGGACATAGGTGAAGTTTTTCGCTTTTGATGATTTCATTCGACAACTGCGGCGGAATGTTCATATAACAGCCCTGACAAATGCCACCGGCAACTTCGACTACCGCGGTGCCGCCGCGACGGGAAAAAATCAACTCGTAACGGGAAATCAATTCCGCGGCCACCTGGGAGGCGATGCGTTGCCGGCGGCTCGCCGCCTCTAAAACGGCTTGATCGATGCCGGTGATTTGCACCTTGAGCTCTTGCTGTTTTTTTTGCCACTCGTCCTGCATCGCCGCCATTTCTGCTTCCTTCGCCTGAATTTGCGCCTTGATGCCGTCGATCTCTTCCATAATGATAATGAGACTTTCCTCTAGCTCGCCGTTGTGCTGTTTCAACTGTTCGATTTCGCGCTGCAATGCTTGAAGTTCCTTGGCGTTTTTGATGCGGTTCATGCGCATCCGCTTGTCCATCGTCTTCTTGCCCTCATCCTGAAAAACGCGATCCTTTTCCAAACGCAATTTTTCCTTGTCGGTGAAGGCGGCGGTCAAAGTCTCGATTTCTCGCTTTTTCGCCTCGATTTGGCGATCCTTGCTTTCGATCTCGCTAAGCAGATTCTGTTTACGACCGACGTGCTCTCTTATTTCGCGATCAACGTTTTGTAGTGAAAATAATACTTCGATTTGCGTGTGCAACTTCGACTCCCCCGTCTAGCAAAAAAAATGCACCCGTTTGGGTGCATTTCTGTAATTTTAATGCTGGTGACAAATACCGTTTTAGTGCTAATCGATTCACTCCCGACACAGCCCTTGATTATTTATTTATATCGATTCGTCCACGTTGTCAAAGCCGATTTGCTCCCCTTGTAGCGTGTCTCTTCGAATCGCGGCGGGTGACATTCGGCGTCGAGCCGAAGTGGCCTGCCCCTAGGGTCTTAAGCGCACGCTCGGTTGCTGGTTTCTTAGCTGACGCCCCATACTACCGGTCGTGCGCATGACGTCGCCGATCCAGGCCGTCAACTCATTCAGCCGGCTGCCATTGTTCGAAGTGATTTCCGACCAAGACAAGCCGCGCTGGTATTGCTCAACTACACGGTTGATCGACCCGCGGCCCAAATAGGAAACCCCGCGTAGAGCCGCATACTGGCCATAGCCTACTCGTAACTGCTGGCGCTCTTGAAACACGATCTGTGGGCTGGTCCGCAGCTCGTAGGCCAAAGCTTCGACAACCGGGCGCTCCCCGCTCTGCTCTGCCACGAAGCGGTTGATTGCCGTCAACCGTTTCAAAAGCTCACGCTCCGACTTGGCTGTCGATGTGTCGAGCGACGCCGCTGACGGTAGCGTTTCGATTTGGGTAGAGCCCGCATGATAATAACTAAGTGCTTCCGGTAAAAAAGCGCGCAACTGTTGAATGCGGGTTTCATAGCCGGGGTGTGTCGAAAGAAATTCCGGCGGAGCGCCCTTGCCACCCTCCTTCTTCTCCATCCGTTCCCATAGCTCGAGCGCGACCCGCGGATCGTAGCCCGCTTTGGCCATCAGGATGAGGCCGATCCGATCGGCTTCCGTTTCTTGGGACCGGCTAAACGGCAACGCCACACCGACTCCCGCGGTTATCCCGTACGCTTGCAACACTTGATTGGCCAGCGCCGGATTTCGACCGAGAGCGACGCCGAGACCGACTCCGCCGAGCTGCAGCAACATCCCCTGGCTCATTCTTTCCGCCGGATGGCGCGCCAGCGCATGGGCAACCTCATGACCCAATACCACCGCCAGCCCGGCTTCGTCTCGGGCCGGAGCAAAAATTCCCGTGTACACCGCGACCTTGCCGCCCGGCACAGCGAACGCGTTGACTATTTCGGGATCGTTGATGACGGTGAACTCCCACTTGTATTCGGGTTTGTTCGCCGCGCGAGCGATCCGTTCACCGACCTTTCTGACGATCCGTTCGGCTTCCGCGTCGTGCGTCACTACGCTATCGCGCAAATGATGGCGGTAGGCGTCGTCGCCGAGAGACGCTTCTTGACCCTCGGAAACCAAAATGACCTGGCTTCTGCCTGTGTAAGGAGCCGTGGCGCAGCTCGCCACAAAAATGACCGAGAAGAGCACAACTAAGATTTTTTTCATGATCGGTTTGCGCGGGCTCCAAAGCGAGTTGCGGACCGCTAAACGGTCCAAGAGAAATAGTAGCTTTTAGGACTTATTGACGCAAGGAACGGTTTGCCGATTCGAAACAATGGCGCAACTATTCTTTTTTGTTGTAGGTTTTAGACTTCCAAAATAAGAAAATATTTACCACGGCTCCGCGGAGGACGCGGAGAGGAATAGATGTAGGGGCACGGCATGCCGTGCCCCTACCGTACTCTGCATCTCTGTGCTGAATACTCTTTCTCCATCTTTTGGTTGCGGCTTTGCGTGCTGCATCAATTGCGCTGCGGAATCCGGCTGCAATCAGAGGCCCATTTTGCCGGGGTTCATGATGTTGTTCGGGTCCAGCGCTTTCTTGATGTGCTTCATGACTTCCAAACCATAACCGTGCTCTTCGGCCATGAGCGGCGCGAGCTTCACACCGACACCGTGAGTGTATTCCATCGATCCACCCATCTGCTGCACTAGCCGGAGCAACTCTTCGACAGTTTCCTCCAAAGCGAGTTGAGCATCGGCCGTGTCGCCATCTTCGGCCCCCAGCCGCATGGAAAAGAGTTCCGGTTGCACCCACAAACCACTCTCCTGCAGCCGCACATGACGGCGATTGATAACTTGTTGGGCGGCGCGTCTGAAAGCGAGAACTTTTGATGCCGGCAGAGCGACGTGAATCCAATCGCGGTAGACTCCGTCGCGGCCACGCTCGCGACGCTGGCGCCGAGCGCGCATGAAGCGGCGCGCAATCTCATGACGTCCGCGCCAGAATTCTTCTGGCTCTTTGCGGCTAAGCGCCTTGCCGCCGTGCTCCGCACAAATCGTAGCTGCCTGTCTCTCCTCGGTCGCGACTATTCTTTCGTTGCCCTCGAAAACCAAGTAGAGCAATGCGCCGGGCTCGTGCCGGTCTTCATCGTCGCCGAAGTCGAGCATGGCCGGTCGCAGTCGACGCTGAAACATTTGCTGAATTGCCGTGTATCCCTGTTCGAAGGAGGAGAAGAGATAACCGCTGAAAACGCGCGCCTCGGGCTTGGGAAAAATTCTGACGCTCGCCTCCGTAATGATGCCGAAACAGCCCTCCGCGCCGATCAAAAGACTATTGAGATCGAGCCCCGCTGAATGCTTTGAAACCGCGCGCGTGCGGAGAATCTCCCCGCTCGGCATCACGGCCTCCAAACCCAATACCTGCTCGCCCATCGAACCGTAGATCCCAGCTCGATAGCCGACGCTGTTAGTCGAAATCGCGCCCCCGACGGTGGCCACGGGGACGGTCCACGGATCATGTCCGAGAATGAAACCGGCCTCGTTCAACTTTTCATCGAACGACTCAAGAACAACGCCGGACTGGGCGCGAGCAGAACGCGCCTCGCCGTCGATTTCGACTATGCGATTCATGGCGCGCAGATCGACAACCATACTCGATCGAATCGACAACGCGCCTCCCATCAGGCCCGAGCCCCCGCCAAACGGCACGAGCGAAATTTTTTCTGAGTTGGCAAACTCGACGATGCGACGGACCTCGTCAGTCGATTGCGGGGCTACGGCGCAGACGGGCGTTTGAAGCTGCGGGCGATGGCGCGGATGAATCCGCCCTTCGCTCAATGCGTCCCAGGAGAGTTCATCCAACTGCGCCGCGTCGGTCGAGATTCGCGCGGGATCGATCCAAGTGGAGAGCTTTGCGAGAATGTCGCTCATGAGATTGGCACGCGCGTTTACGGATTTCGCGCGCAATGAATCATAGCGCAATCCCAGGGGTCGAGAAAGCGACCTGGATAGTCGCCGGGTAACACAACGGGTTGAGTCGTGAAAAGTTAAGACGCGCTAGAGCAACGTGCCGTGCAGAACCGCCGCGGCAATTGTGAAATAGATCACTAAACCGGTCACGTCAACCAGGGTCGCCACGAACGGCGCCGAAGCGCTCGCCGGGTCGAAACCTAAGCCGCGCAAGATAAAGGGTAGAATCGATCCAGCCACTGAACCCCATAAGACAACGCCGACGAGGCTCAGGGCGACGGTGAGAGCGACGAGAAAATAGTGCTCGCCGTAGGCCTTGAACATCCCCTGCCACAGAAGAATGCGAACAAGACCGATCGAGGCCAAGATCGCACCCAATCCGAGACCGGTGACGACTTCACGCCGAATCACCCGCCACCAGTCGCGAAGTCGAATTTCCCCCAAAGCCATTGCACGAATAACGAGCGTCGTGGCTTGCGATCCGGAATTGCCGCCGCTGCTGATAATCAGCGGCACAAACAACGCCAATACGACGGCGCGGGCGATCTCGGCCTCAAATTGCCCCATCGCCGTGGCGGTGAGCATTTCTCCGAGGAAGAGAGCAGCCAACCAGCCGGCGCGCTTGCGGATCATCCGCAATAGTGGCACCTGAAGATAGGGTTCTTCGAGTGTTTGGACGCCCCCGAGTTTTTGAATATCTTCCGTTGCTTCTTCTTGGACCACGTCGACAATGTCATCGAGGTTGACGACACCCTTAATTCGTCCTTCCGCGTCGACAACCGGCATCATGAGCAAATGATGGCGCATGAAGAGTTTGCTCAACGCCTCCTGGTCCAAATCCTCCGGGGCCGAAATCACTTCGGTGCGCATGATATCGCGGACAAGCTTATCTCCTGGCGCAACCAAAAGATCGCGGAACGATACCACGCCGAGCAGACGTTCCTGTGGGTCGACGACAAAAACGTAGTAAACCGTCTTCTCCCGCGCGCGCGCGTCCCTGCGCAGATAACTGATCGCCTCACCTACCGTCATGTCGGTGCGCAGGCGGGAGTAGCGCGTATTCATTAGCCCGCCGGCTTCGTCCTCGGCGTAGTCGAGAAGCCCCTTGACTTCCCGCCGCGTCGCTTCGTCGAGAAGTGCAAGCATGTTTTCGCGTTCTTCAACCGGAGCTTCTTGAATCAGGTCGGCGGCGTCATCCGGCGCCAGCAATCGCATCCACAAGCGCCGTTCACCCAGCGGCATCGCAAATAGAAGCTGCGCGCGATCGTGCGTGCTTAACTGGAGGAAGAAATCGTCGGCGTCGTCGCGGCTCAAGTATTCGAATCCCTCGACGCGTTCTTCCGACGAAAGCACCGGCCAGGCTTCGTAGAGTTCAGAAGGCGTGAAATTCTTTTCCGGCATGAATCGTGCGTTCCGAATTGCGAAAAGCGATAGCTTCACATACGTAACACATCAACCAAGGCGCGCAAAGGCAGCCGAGTTAAATCCAAGAAAAACGTGAAAAGACTTCTACCGGATCGGCGAAAAAACTCAGTAGGACGGGAAAATACAGCTTCCAGTGCCGTCTGGACAAAGGGAGGCGGCCGCGTCGAGAGGAATTTTATGCGTGCCCGCTAGATGATCGAGCATACCCACACGACTGACGAAATCCTCGTTGTGGAACAGACAAAAATAAGGCATCGTTGGCACGATTGTCGGCGTCACATAATACGGCTGCAAATAAGGCGAGATGACAAGTACCGGCGAATAGTAAAGTGGATAGTAGTAAAAATATGGATAGACAGGATACCCATACCGGTATGCTGGTCCGCCCCGCGCAATCGGACCACTTAATGCAACTTTGCCGGGTGCGACGTTAGAACGAATTTGCGCTCGACTCTGCCCGCCGAAAGCTCGCCCGACAAACCTAGAAAGAATCCGAAGATCGTCAAAGTAGCCAAAACTGGTCGCATGTCGGAGCCCTCCCATCGAACGAACTTAGCCTGCCGGGTACACCGATAGTATTCCTTAGACGTTGGAAATCAAGTTCTGCATATTCCTAACCGTCTGCTGCCAGCGGCGACGAATTAGACCCGGCGGCAACCAACGATTTGAACCCCTATCGCGCTTTCATCTGCGCGTCCGCGGGGCGGGTTTTTTAATTTTACCTTTCTTCACTCGCGGGATAAGGTCGGCCAAAACGCACCATGCTCGCCATCATCCTCGGCCTTTTTGCTGCCTTTTGCTTCGCCGCCTCTATGATCCTCATCAACCGGGGAGTGCTGGCGATCGACTACTTTCGCGGCCTGCTCACTAACCTCGGCGTTAACGCGCTGTTTCTTTGGTTCTACGTCGCGCTCTTCGTCGACAGCATCGACCTCTGGACGCCAGCCAATCTCATTTTTGTTTTGGTCGGCATATTCGTTCCCGGCGTCGCGCGTTTTTTCATGTTTAGAGGAATGGAGCGACTCGGCGCTTCTATCACTTCTTGCCTGACCAACACCACGCCACTTTTTGCCACTTGCTTCGCAATTTTATTTCTCCAAGAACGACCCACGATCACCAACCTTCTCGGCACCTTGTCCATCGTCGCCGGCATCATCGCTCTCTCGTGGAAGGGTGCGACCAAAACCTGGCGTACGAGCGATCTCTTGTTGCCGCTTACTGCCGCTTTCCTCTTCGCCGCCCGCGACAACATGGTCCGTTTCGGCTTATTGCACATCGAGTCACCCATCGTGGGCGCCGTGATTGCGGCGACCACCTCGTTCTTGACGATGTCTCTCATCTATCTCGCGTTCGAAGAAAAACGGCCGCTTGGCAAATCCGTCGCGCGCGGCTTTGCGCTCTTTGCCGTCGCTGGATTCATGAACTTTCTCTCCTACGTGTTCGCGTATACCGCCCTCAGCATGGAGCGCGTTTCGCTCATGTCGCCGCTCATCAACGGCTCTTCGCTTTTCATCCTGCCGCTCTCAGCTTTATTTCTCAAAGACGTCGAACAACTCACGCCGCGAAAGATCGGCGCGGTGTTTCTCGTGATTGTCGGAGTTTTTTTGATCTCGTGGGAAAAGATCTAGCCCGGATCATTCACGGCGTATGCGACCGAGGAAAGGCGCAATGGGTGTGTCGCTTACGAAAGTTTGTTGGTTCCAATCGTTCCAAAAGCCTGCCCAGAGTCGATCGAAGGGTTCCAGTGGTTCCAAACGTCTTGAACGGACTGAACCGGGTGAGGAGATTTCGCGTCTCGCACTAGGCGGCTTGCCGCCGAATGAATTCGGTGATGGTTTCGATGCAGCGCATCGTTTCCGGCTGGCTTGGGGAAGGAACCATGCGGTGCTCGGGCAGACCGTCGAAGGTGTGCACCTCGATCGCTCCGCCGCGCTTTTTATACGACGCGATGAAGCGCTCCTGCATTTCCAGCGGATGGTTTCGGTCGTTCGCCTTCAGCAACATCAATATAGGCGGTAGCTCGACCTGCTCGTCGTGCTCGATGATTGTCTGCGGACTGCCTTCGGCCATCGCTTCTTCTGTGCGCCAGTAATCGATGTGGGCCTTGATGTGTTCTTCGCGGTTGAACTCTTTGGCGAAGCGGAAGCGGTAAAGCGGGCATATCACGGGCCAGCCGGCGATAACATAAGCAAGGCTCGCATCCATCTCAGGATGATTGGGCAGCGGCAGCGCCGAATAAGCTGTGTGCCGCGGTCGAAGCGCGCTGAGCACGACTTGATGGCCGCCGCTGGAATTGCCGAACGCTCCCACAGCGGTCGTTCCGTGGAACTCGGCCGCCTGTGTCTTGAGCCAGCGAACAGCCAGGTTCACGTCGCAGATCGAAGCGGGGTAGCCGGCCTCCGGTGGCTGGTGGAAATCGATAGCGGCGACCACGATGCCCATGGCCGCCAGCGCTCCGTCGATGCCGGCATTATTGGTCCGATCGCCGTTGTGCCACGCGCCGCCGTGCACATCGACGATGGTCGGGAAGGGTCCTGTTCCCTGTGGTTGATAAATGCGCGCCAGCCACGGCTTGCCAGCCTGCTGCTGATACTCGACGTCCCGCACGTCTACTTCGAATTCAGTATTGTTCTTCATCGCCGCAATCTACAGCCGCGATAGGTCCCTCTGCAAGTCCGGCAGACCGCCGCAAGATGGGCAGTCGGATCCGCCTCGCACTTAAAGCCGCGTAACGCGATGCATGTGATCCTATGCGTGAAAAGTGACCGTGCGCGATCACGAACACGTTACGCGAACACGATTACGTTATCTTGCTGCTTGTTGGCTCGCTGTTTGCCGACTGGGCGTCACCAAGATGATCCGATTCGTGCTGGTTTGATGGATCAGCAGGTTGCCGTCCCGCGTCGGCCTCATGTGCCTCAAAATGCCGGCGTAAATGCCTCCAGACGGGATCGCCCAGCTCTGGAATCGCTCTGTTTTGGGATCGAATCGGACGAGCGCATCCGGTCTTTGGCCCGACTCGTTGTACCAGATAATATCGTTCACTACGGTGATGGCATATGGGTGCGACTTCGGCCCGCTGGGAGAAGGCCATTCCTTGACCTCACCCGTTTTCGGATCCAAGCGGCCGAGGCGCCCAAGACCGGAATTGACGTACCAGATCATTCCGTCACTCGTGATATCCAGTCGCCGTACCGTGGTCTTCGGATCGGGCAAGGGATACTGCCGGATTTCCATCGTCTCTGGATCAACTTTGAGCAAGCAGTTGCTACCGTTGCAAGCTACCCAGAGGCTCCCGTCGGAGCTTACCTTGATACCGTACGGCCGCGCATTTGGCCTAGCCACGGTGACTAGCTTGATCTCGCCTGTCGCCGGAATCAAACGGCCCACCATGTTGCTCACCTGCAACGTGAACCACAAGGTCCCTTTCTTGTCGAATTCCGCTGTGTGAGGATCGCGGGCGGCGGGATCAGGCATTTTGTACTCGGTGATCATGCCCGTGCGCGGATCGAGTTTCCCTATTGTCCCGTTACTGTTCCCGGTGTACCAGATGTTGCCCTCCCGGTCGGGAGTCACAGTATGGGGCTTGGCATTTTCCGGCAACGTGTATTCCGTGACTTCTTTGGTCTCGGGATTGATCCGCCCTACGAGATTGCCCCACATTCCTGCCCACCAGATTGACCCGTCCGGCGCCTGCACCGGGTCGCGGGCCCGTTGCCCGAGTGTCGGAACGGTCCACTCCCGGAACGATATCGATGTCTCGCCGCGTACCAAATTGGGTTTCAGCTGGGTGGTCGCGGGAAAATGGGTGGCTAGATATTTCGTTATCGTCTCGCCGGCCGGGATTCCGGACACATTGATCATCGTCTGGATCAATTCACGCCAGTCCTCA
>Ga0114129_10001611_pt1 | contig 30647 bp, 25 predicted proteins | sample RhiMetdeltSRZDD1_FD_80071 | JGI IMG/M metagenome (GOLD analysis project Ga0114129, IMG submission 80071) | Populus rhizosphere microbial communities from Tennessee, USA - Rhizosphere MetaG P. deltoides SRZDD1 (version 2) (version 2) | ecosystem: Host-associated > Plants > Roots > Rhizosphere >...
CGGCGCGCGCCTCGCTTCGGACGAGCCTCGAGCGGCTGGGGATGGGCCGCGTCGACGTCGCCCTGATCCACGACCTCGGCCGGGTGACCCACGGCCCCGACGACGCGCGGCAGTACGCCGAAGCCATGGACGGGGCCTACCGCGTCCTCGACGACCTCCGGACCGCGGGGACGATCGGGGCGATCGGCGTCGGCGCCAACGAGTGGGCGATCCTGGAGCGCTGCGCCCGGGACGGCGAGTTCGACTGCTTTCTCCTGGCCGGGCGCTACTCGCTCCTCGAGCAAACCGCGCTCGACACCTTCCTCCCCCTGTGCGCGCGCCGGCAGATCAGCGTGATCGTGGGCGGCCCGTACAACTCGGGCATCCTCGCGACCGGCGCCGGGCCGGGCGCGACGTACAACTACGCGCCGGCGCCGCCCGCCGTGCTCGAGCGGGTCCGCGCCCTCGAGCGCGTGGTCGCCGCCCACGGGGTCCCGCTGGCGGCGGTTGCGCTCCAGTTCCCGTTCCATCATCCTGCCGTGGCATCGGTGATCCCCGGCGCGCGGGCGGCCGGCGAGGTGGAGGAGAACCTGCGCCTGCTGCGCCACCCGATCCCGCCCGCTCTCTGGCGCGACCTGAAGGCCGAAGGGCTCGTCCGCGCCGACGCGCCCACGCCCGGATGACGGCCCGCCGGCCCCGGCGCATCGACGCGCATCAGCACTTCTGGCGCCTGGCCCGGGGCGACTACGGGTGGCTGACGCCGGCCCTCGCCCCGATCTACCGGGACTTCGAGCCGGCCGACCTGGAGCCCCTGCTCCGCCGAAGCGGCGTCGAGGGGACCATCCTCGTCCAGGCCGCGCCGACCGTGGCCGAGACCCGCTTCCTGCTCGAGCTCGCGGGGAGGACGCCCTTCGTCGCGGGGGTCGTGGGCTGGGCGCCGCTCGATGCGCCGGATGCGGCTGACGTCGTGGCCGAGCTGTCCGGCCACCCGCACCTGCGGGGCCTCCGGCCGATGCTCCACGACATTCCCGACGCCGAGTGGATGCTCCGGCCCGCGCTCGCCGCCGGGCTCCGGGCCCTCGCCGCACGGGATCTCGTCTTCGACGCTCTGGTCCGGCCGCCGCACCTCCCCCATCTCCGCCGCTTGCTCGACCGCCATCCGGACCTCCGCACGGTGATCGACCACGGCGCCAAGCCCGACATCGCGACCGGGCGCCACGCGCCCCGGGCGTTATGGGCGGAAGAGATGGCCCGCCTCGCTCGGGACACGCGCGCCTGGGTCAAGCTGTCGGGACTCGTCACCGAGGACGGGCCTGAGTGGTCGGTCGAGCGCTTGCGTCCGTACGTGGACCATCTGCTCCACCACTTCGGGCCGGACCGCATGATCTTCGGGAGTGACTGGCCGGTGGTCACCCTCCGCGCCGGCTACGGGGAGTGGCTCGCCGCCGCCGAGGCGCTCCTCGGCGGGCTCGAGCGGCCGGCGCGGGACCGGGTGCTGGGCGAGAACGCGGTCGCCTGTTACCGCCTCTGACCGAGGCCGCGGGCGACCGCCGCGCGGGCGGCGCTACGGCAAGACGATCCGGCCGCCCCCCATGGCGCGGAGAAAATCGCCGAGCCCCATCTGGAGGAACGGGTTCTCGCGCTTCTCGTCGCCGAGGATGGACTGGGGGCCACCGTAGTTGTGGCCGGGCAAGAGGATCGTGTGGTCGGGGAGCCGCGCGAGCCGCTGGGTGAGGCTCCGGTGCATCTCGGCCGGGTCGCCGCCCGGCAGGTCCGTGCGGCCGCACGCCTGGATGAAGAGCGTGTCGCCTGAGACGAGCCGCCCGTCGACCAGGAAGCACTGCGAGCCAGGCGTGTGGCCGGGGGTATGGATGAACGTGATCGTGAACCGCCCGACCGGAAGGTCCATGCCGCTCTCCACCTGGACCAGGTCGGAGCCAAAGCCGCGGAGGAACTCGCGCTCGGCCCGGTGCACGTAGACCTTTGCCCGGACCTGGCCGAGGAGCTCCTCGACGCCCGGGATCCGGCCCGGCATGCCCCAGTCGGCCAGGTTCCCGCCCACGTGGTCCTGGTGGGTGTGGGTGACAAGGGCGCTCGTGATCCGGAGCCCGTCAGCCTCGGCGGTCCGCACGATGGTGTCGATCTCCCAGGCCGGGTCGACTACGACGCACTCGCCGGCCTCGCGGTCCCCCACGAGGTAGACGAAGTTCTGCATGGGGCCGAGCTCCATCTGCCGGAGGTAGAGTTCGCTCGGCCCAGGGTCGCTCACGGGCGAAGGCCGGGGGGCGACCGCCTCGTCGCTCACCGGCCCACGAAGCGCGGGGCGCGACGCTCTCGCGCGGCGGCGAGCCCCTCCCGGAGGTCCTCGCTCCCGAAGGTGATGGCCTGGCAGAACGCCTCGTACTCGACCGCCGCCGAGATCGCGCTCTCGAGCCCCTGGTACACGGCGCGCTTGAGCATCCGCACGACGAGCGGCGAGCTGGCGGCGATCGACCGGGCGGTCTCCAGTACCGTCGACATCAGCTCGCCGCGCGGCATCGCCCGGTTCACCAGGCCGAGCGCCTCGGCCTCGCGTCCGGACACGACCCGCCCCGTGTAGAACAGCTCGAGCGCCCGCGCGGCGCCGATCGCGCGCGGCAGGGTCAGGGTCGACGCCATGCCCGGATGGAGCCCCAGTCGCGCGAAGTTCACGCTGAGGCGCGCATCGTCCGCCGCGTACCGGAGGTCGCAGGCCAGGGCGAGGGCGAGGCCCCCGCCGACCGCGTGGCCGTGGACCGCGGCGATCGTGGGCACGGCCAGCCGGAGGAGCGAGAGGTAGCGGTCGTAGTAGCCGCGCATCACCTGGCGCCGCGCCTCGACGTCCCGGTGCGTGTTCGCCTCGATGAGCGCCATGTCACCGCCAGCACAGAACGACTCTCCGGCCCCGGTGAGGACGAGGACGCGCACGTCCTCACGCGCCTCGACGCCGCGCAGCGCCTCCGCGAGCTCCTGGCCCATGCGCTCGCTCATCGGATTGCGTCGGGTGGGCTGATTCAGGGTGAGCAGCGCGATCCCGTCGGTCACCTCGAGGAGGATCGTTTCCGCCATCGCTCGTTCGGTCAGCGCCGAGCCGAGCTGGATCGACACGCCGCCGCGCGACGCCACCCGCGGCCCGCGCGTGGGAAGTCCGACGGGAGCGGCACTAGAGAAGCAGCTCCTCGGGGGTCGTGGGCAGGTCGCCCAGCGCCTTCGACTCGATCGCGTAGAGGGCCGGCTGGCCGGGAATCCGGACATACGTCAAACCGGCCTCCTGCTTGCCCACGGCGAGCGTGGCGATGGCATGGCCGTCCTTGCCGGTCAGCGTGACCGTCGTGGCGCCGGCATCGAGCCCGTAGCGGGCTGGATCCCAGCCCTGCTCCGCGACGAGATCCTTCCACTTGAGGTTCCGGAGGGTCCAGACGAGCTCGCTCACGCGGCCACCCCGCGCCTTCCCCTTCTTCGGGGCGCCGAGCTGCCAGTCCTCCTCTCCGGTCCCCGTCCGGTCGAGCGCGAGGGTCACGTTCGTCCGCTGGATCGTGATCCGGGCGACGTCCTTCGTGTCGAAGGCCTCGGCGAGCGACCGGTCGCGCAGGTCCGTCACGCCGCGCGCGAGCTCCCCGAGCGCCGTCGCGTCGACGGCCGCGACTCCCCCGGCAGCCGGGCCGCGGGTGGTCGCGTACGCGCGGTCCTTCTCCCGGGCCGGAGCCAGGAGCAGTGTCTTCGGCTCCTTGGCCTCTTTCTCCCACACCGAGAGGCGGAGCGCCGGCTTGTCGAGGCCATACGCGGCGAGCCGCTTGGCGTCCTCGGCCACGAAGTCCCGAGCCCGGAGGTCCCGCGCCTTGAAGAGCAACTGGCTCACGGCGCTCTCGTCGGCACGGAGCGTCACGGGGGCCGTGATGCGCCACTTGCCGTCCTGGAGGGCAAGCGCCACCTTCCCCTTGGAGGATTCGAGCTCGACGCGCTCGAGCTTCCCCCGGTCGTAGGCGAAGACGGTCTTGTCCCGGAGGGCCATGGCCGACGTTGGGACGGCCTTCCACAGCTCCTCCTCGACGAGGAGCACCGTACCGTCGCCCTCCCGCTGCGCGTAGACGCCCTTCTTCTCCGGCACGGCCTTGCCGAAGCGGAGCGTCCGCGCGGTCCGCGACGCCGCCTCGCCCATCACGAGGGTGACGCGTGTGGGCCGGTCCAGCCCGTACTCGGCCGGGCTCTTGGGGGTATCGGTCACGAACTCCTTGATCTTCGCGGCCCGCAGCTTCTCGAGGAGCCCGGTGACCGCCTCCCGATCGGCGGGGGCCGTGAGGGGGGTCGTGAGCTGCCACTCGTCCCCGTCCTTGGCACCCGCGGCTGCCACGACTTGACCCGCTGGACCCCGCACCTCGACGGTCTTGACGTCCTTCCGCTCGAACGCGAGCAGCGTCCGGTCCCTGAACTCGCTTGGCGGCTTCTGGGCGTCCTTCAGAAGCCCCTCGGGCACCAGGAGGACCGCGGGCTTCCCCGCCTCCTGCGCGTAGGCCCAGATGCCGCTCGGGCTCTTCGCGCCGAGCTTGACCGTGCGCTCCTGCCCCTTGGCCCTGAAGGTGACCTCGACGGCCGGCGGCGCGAGCCCGAAGTCCGCGGGTTTCTGAGGGTTGGCCTCGATCTCCCGCTCGACCCGGAGTGTCGCCAACGACGTTGCCAGGTCGTCCGCCGCCCGGCGGTCGGCCGGAGCCGCGACGGGAGCGACCAGGCTCCAGGCTTCGCCGGCCTTCTTCAGGCGGAGCGCTTCGGCATCGCCCTTCCGGACGACGATCTCCTCGACGTCCTTCGCCTCGAGCTCCTTCCAGAGGCGGTCCTTGACCGCGGCGACCTTCTCGCGCTCGGGCGCCTGACGGATCTCGTAGACGTAGTAGAAGGAGCCGAGCCCGACCAGGAGAACCGCCAGCACCGCCGTCGTGAGCCAGCGCATGCGGCGAGGCCCGGGCTACCGACCGCGCCGGCGGGCGACCGCGACGACGCCGCCCACGATCACGGTCAGGGGAATGAGCACGACCGGCACCAGGAAGACCACCTGCCCCTGGGCGGCGGTCAGGAACACCGGGGCGGTGCGGGACTCCTTCGGCCGCACCGCGATCAGGTTCTCCTCCTCGGCGAGCCACGAGAGCGTGTTGAGGAAGAAGTCGCGGTTGCCGGAGAGGTTGACGAACTCGTTCGCCGCAAAGTCCGAGTCGCCGACCAGGACGATCCGCGCCTTCGCGCCCTTGCGATCGGCGGGCACGTCCTTGGCGTCGACGGTCGCGACCGCGGCGATGGTGAGGGGCCCCCGCGCCTCACCGGGGTCCGGCTTGACCTGACCGGTCCGGATCTGGTCCTGGTTGGTCTCTGCCCAACTCTCGCTGGACGTTCGGGCGAGCCCCTGCGCGCTGACGCCCTCGGGCGGCTTCTCCTTCACGGAGACGGTGCGCGCCACCGGGAAGAACGTCGCAAACCGAAAGTCACGGGTGATGGGATGGGAGACATAGTCCACGACGACCGGGATCTCCGGCCCCGCGCCGGCACTCCGACCCGTGGGGCTGATGTCGATGATCACATCGTTCCCGAGTGCGAGCCCCCAGCGGTCGAGCACCGGTCCGAGCCCGGTGTTCTGGAACGGATCGACCATGAAGAGGACCTTGCCCGCCCGGTCCACGTAGCCCAGCAGGGCGTCGATCTCCTTGGGCAGGAACTCCTTCTGGGGCCCGGCGATCACCACGATGGCAGCGTCGTCCGGCACCTTGGCGTCCCGCGCCAGCACCAGATCCTTGACCTCGTAGTTCAGCTTCTCGACGGCGGACTTCATCTGCCCGTAACCGGTCCGGTCGCTGGAGCTCGGGTCCTTCTCGCCGTGACCCTTGAGGAAGTAGACGACGCGCTTGCCGGGGCGCATGACCCTGATCAGCCCGTTCGTGAGCTTCTCCTCGTCCAGATCGAGGAGCTTCTCCTGCTTCTTCTGTCCGTCCTTCAGGGCCGCCTCGAGCACGACCGTCCCGTAGCTCTCGAAGCCGTACTGCCGCGCCAGGAGAGGGTTCCGGTCCGCGTCGACGACCTCCCAGGCGAATTTTCCGTCCGAGCGCGCCGCGTACTGCTTGAGGAGATCCTCGGCCGTCCGCTTGCCGGGCTGGTCGGGCCGGAAAAACGCCACGGCCTTCACCGGCACGGTCAGCTCGCTGACGACCTTCACGGTCTGGGGGGACAAGCTCCAGCGCTTGTTCTCGGTCAGGTCGACCCGGTAGCTGTGTCGGTACGACACCGCCTCGACCAGCGCGATCACACCCAGGATCAAGACGACCAGGACCGCTGCGTTCAGCCCGTACCGGGTCGCACGTCCCGCCAGCGCCCGCCGCACGTTGCTCGCGAAGCTCGCGTACAGGCCGAAGAGGAGGACCAGGCCGCCGAGGATCAGGAGCGCGGGCCACACCCGCGTCCACGAGGGCCGGTAGGTCTGCAGAAGGAAGCCGGCCACGACTCCGCCGAGTCCAAGGAAGAGTGCCGGGGTCGCGAGTCGGTCCATGACGGTCAGCCTCTCCAGCGCTTCGAGTCGAGCGAGCGCAGGGTGAGGAACAAGGCCAGGATGGTGAGGTCCAGGTAGTAGATCAGATCCTTCGTGTCGATCACGCCCTTCGAGAACGAGTCGAAGTGCTCGGTGAGTGACACGTGGGACAGCACACGCCCCAGGGTCCCGCCGGCCGAGTCGGACGCCCAGGCGATCACCCAGAAGATCAGGAGCGTCCCGAAGGTCGCCACCGCCGCCACGATCTGGTTCTCGGTCAGCGACGAGATCAGGATCCCGATCGCGATGAACGCCGCCCCCTGGAGGAGGAGCCCAAGGTATCCCGTCGCGAGCGGTCCCCACTCGACGGGGGTGAGCCAGGCCATGATGAGGGGGTAGGCGAGCGTCAGCGCCAGCATGGCCGCGAACACGGTGAGCGCGGACAGGTACTTACCGAGAAGGACCTCCCCGTCCCGCACGGGATACGTCAGCAAGAGCTCGATCGTCCCGCTCTTCTTCTCCTCGGAGAGCAGGCGCATCGTGAGGATCGGCATCATCAGCAGCATGATGACGCTGATGTTCTGGAACAGGGGGCGCAGCACTCCCTCGATGACCGAGAGGTCGCGCGCCATCATGGGGTTCATCGCCGCCTGCATGCTCGTGAGCACGTAGTAGCCGAACACGTTGTAGAAGAACCAGCCGCTGATCAGCGAGAAGATCGTCAGGACCGCGTAGGCGATCGGCGAGCTGAAGTAGACCCGGAGCTCCTTCTTGAGGATCGCCCAGGCCCTCACGACGCCGCCTCCTCGGTCGCGGCCCCGGCGGCATCGCCCGCCATCGCTCCCTCGTGCTCCTCGCCGGCCACGATGCGAATGAACACGTCCTCCAGCGACAGGTCGAGGGCCCGGAGCTCGAGAAGGCCCCAGCGTTGCTGCGCGATCAGCTGGGCGACGTCCCGCCGGATGTCCCGCGCTCGGTCGGCTTCGATGACGAACGTGCCAGCACCGTCGACGACGCCCCGTGTCTCCACGCGCTGGACGCCGGGGAGGGCGCGGATCGACTGGGCGATCAGCTCGGCCGGGCCCTCGACCTGGACCTGGACCCGCGCCACCGGGGAAAGCTCCTCCATGAGGCGGTCGAGCGGGCCGGAGGCGACGATGCGTCCGCGGTTGATGATGATCACGCCCTCACAGACCACCGACACCTCGGGCAGGATGTGCGTCGAGAGGATGACGGTGTGGGCGCCGGCCAGCGACTTGATGAGCTGCCTGATGCCGACGATCTGCTTGGGATCGAGCCCGATCGTCGGCTCGTCGAGGATCAGCACCTCCGGATCGGCAATGAGCGCCTGGGCGAGGCCGACTCGCTGGCGATACCCCTTCGAGAGCCGCCCGATCAGCCGCCCCCGTACGTCGGGGATCTGGCACCGCTCGAGCACCTCACCGACCCGGCGCCGGCGCTCGCTCCGGCCGAGACCCTTGACGTGGGCGACGAAGTCCAGGTACGCCACGACCGTCATGTCGCCGTACAGTGGCACGTTCTCGGGCATGTAGCCGATCCGCCGGCGGACCTCCAGCGACTGCTCGAACACGTCGAAGCCGGCGACCCGGGCGGTCCCGCTCGAGGCGGGCATGAAGCAGGAGAGGATCCGCATGGTCGTCGTCTTGCCCGCGCCGTTTGGACCCAGGAAGCCGACGATCTGGCCTTTCTCGACGGCGAAGGAGACGTCCTGGATGGCCGGAACCGGCCCGTAGCGCTTCGTGATTCGATCGACCTCGATCATCCCTCGTCGCTCCGCTCCCGTTGAGGTGCACGCTGGGTCATCGACCGGAGAATCGGCGCGCTGTCGCGGCTCCCTGCAGGACGACGGGGCTGCGATCCAGTCACGAAGTATAACATGGCGCCGAGACCGGATCGGGTGACACGCGGGACCGGCCGCCGGCGCGGCGAGGGCCGGACCGACTCAGACGAGCCCCGTGATGCGCCCCTCGATGTCGACGTCGATCCGCTCCGCACTCGGGACCCGGGGGAGCCCCGGCATCGTCAGGATGTCCCCGGTGATCGGGACCAGGAAGCCCGCGCCCGCGGAGATCCGCACCTCGCTCACCGTCACCGTGAAGTCCCGCGGCCGCCCGAGGAGGGCCGGGTCGTCCGAGAGCGAGCGCTGCGTCTTGGCCATGCAGATCGGGAGCCTGCCATACCCGAGCGCTTCCGCCTGGGCGATCTGCGCCTCCGCCCGCTTCGTGTAGGCGACCCGCTCCGCGCCGTACATCCGTTTGGCGATGGTCTCGACCTTGGCCTTGACCGGGAGGCTCCAGTCGTAGAGCGGCTTGAACCGCGTCGGCTCGCGGACGAGGAGCCCGTCTAGCGCCCGGGCCAGCGCCTCCCCACCGACCCCACCCTGGCCGAACACGTCCGCGACCACGGCGAGGACGCCCAGGGCTCCACACTCGTCGATGATCGTGACCAGCTCGGCGTCGGTGTCCGAGGGGAATCGGTTCAGGGCGACGACCACGGGCACACCGAAGAGGCGAATGTTCTCCACGTGCTGCTCGAGGTTCGCCATGCCGCGCTTGATGGCAGGCAGGTCCTCCTGGTCCACCGCGCTCATCGGAACACCCCCGTGGTACTTGAGGGCGCGCGCCGTCGCCACCAGCACCACCCCGTCGGGCGTCAGCCCCGCGTAGCCGCACTTGATGTCGAAGAACTTCTCGGCGCCGAGGTCGAATCCGAATCCCGCCTCGGTGACGCAGATCTCGCCGAGCTTGAGGGCCAGCTTGGTGGCGAGGACCGAGTTGCAGCCGTGGGCAATGTTGGCGAATGGCCCGCCGTGGACCAGGGCCGGTGTGCCCTCGAGCGTCTGGACCAGGTTGGGGTGGATGGCGTCGCGGAGGAGGGCGGCCATCGCCCCGATGACCTTGAGGTCCTGGGCGAGCACCGGCCGCCCGTCGAAGGTGAACCCGAGGAGGATCCGGCCCAGGCGGGTCTTGAGGTCCAGCAGGTCCTCGGCGAGGCAGAGGAGCGCCATCACCTCGGACGCGGCCGTAATGAGGAACCCCTCCTCGCGTGGGTATCCCTGGAACCGCCCGCCGAGCCCGAGCACGATCTCCCGGAGGGCGCGGTCATTCATGTCCATGGCGCGGCGGAAGAGGACCTGCCGCGGGTCGATGCGGAGCGTGTTGTCGTGGTAGAGGTGGTTGTCCAGGCAGGCCGCGAGCAGGTTGTGGGCGCTCTCCACCGCGTGAATGTCGCCCGTGAAGTGGAGGTTGATGGAGTCCGCCGGAACGATCTGGGCTCGTCCGCCGCCGGTCCCACCGCCCTTGATGCCGAGGCACGGCCCGATCGACGGCTCGCGGAGCGCCACGACGGCGCGGCGGCCGATCCGCCAGAGAGCCTGCCCAAGCCCGATCGTGACCGTCGTCTTCCCGTCCCCCGGGGGCGTCGGGGTGATGGACGACACGACGACGAGCTTGCCCGAGGGCGCGTCGCGCCGAGCGTCGAGCGCCCGGATCGAGACCTTGGCGACCCCGCGACCGTAGGGGACGATCTCCTCGTCGGCGAGGCCGACACTGGCGGCGACCTCTGTGATCGGGCGCGGGCGAGCCTGGGTCACGCTGGGCACGGCGACCTCCTCCGAGGCCGGGGCCTCGGGCTCGGAGAACGGGCGGCGAGTCTCAGCAAGAGAGCCTGCCGGGGCGGTCCCGGCGGCCGGGGTGGACGACGGTCACGACGCCGGAGCCTCCGGGGCGAGGAGCGGCTCGAGCCAGTCGGGAATGGCGATCATGCGCTGGGTCTCCGGATTCCAGCAGGCATGCCGGGTCTCCCCCGTCGCGACGGGCTCGCCCGTCTCCGCGTGACGGATGTCGTACCGGAAGAGGAACGACGCCCGCTTCCGCTCGCTGATCCAACACCGGACGCAGAGCAGATCGTCGAGCCGAGCGGGTTTGACGTACCGCACCGACGCCTCCACGACCGGCATGTGAACCTTCCGGTCCACCGCCGACATGGGAAAGCCGTGCTGCCGGAGGAACTCCACGCGGCCGACCTCGAAGTAGGTGAGGTAGTGACCATAGTAGACGACGCCCATGGTGTCGGTTTCGGCGTACCGCACCCGGATCGTCGTCTCGCAGATCACCGCGCCGCTGGGCCTCCTAGTGCCGGCGACGAGCCCGGAGCTGGAGACGGGCGCGATGCCAGGCTGATCGACGGCGGTGGCGGCATCACAGGTACTGGCCGTAGCGAATCTTGACGACCACGTCCCGGACGCGGCGCGACTCGTCGGCTGCGGTGAGGAGATCCGCGGTCCGGACGAGGCCGGGCTCCGGACCGTTCCCGGACTGGTGAACCTTTTCCTCGAGCGCGCGGCGGATCACCTCGGCGACCTCGCCCCCGCTCATCCCGGCCAGCCGGGGGACGAGCACGTCGGCGTCGATGGGCTCGAAGAGCGCCCGCTCGGCCAGCGCCTCCGCACGCTTGCGCTGGATCTCGACGATCTCCCTCAGCGCGGGGCCGTCGGGCAGCGGCACCTCGATGAGGTGGTCCAGGCGCCCGGGGGTGATGAGCAGCGAGCCGATGCCGTCGGGGCGGCTGGTCGAGGCAACGACGAGGAGCGAGGGGTAGGCCCGGAGTCCGTCCAGCAGCTCGCAGATCCCGATGAGGAGCGGCGCCGCCGCCTCCCGGGCGCGCTCGGGAGGGAGGATGTGTTCGAACGAGAGTGCCTCGGCGTCCTCGAAAAAGAGGACGCCCTTCCCTTCCGAGCCGGCGAGCTGGAAGACTTCCTTGATCACCTCGGCCGCCGCCGGGCCGACCTTGGAGGTGAGAGTCGCCAACCGGAAGTGGTAGAAGAGCGCGTCCGACAAGGTGGCCAGGGCCTTCGCGAGCAGCGTCTTGCCGTTGCCGGGGGGACCGTAGAGGAGCCCGCCGCGCGGCGGGGCGATGCCCCAGCGCCGGTAGAGCTCGGGCATCCGGAGCGCGTGGGACAGCCCGCTGATCGCGGCCTTTGCCGGGTCAGCGCCGCCGATCATCGCGAAGGTCACCCCCGGGCGCGGGATGACGTCGACCCGGCCCCGGAGGTCGCCGAACTTCGGCTCGAGCTTCCCGATCAGGTCGTCCAGACGGCGCTGGACGGCCCACTCGACTGCGGGCAGAGCACGGCTCGAATCCGACCCGTCACGCACGAGCGGTCAGAAGGTAGGCGTGGACCCACCCTTTGGCAGGAGGCGGTCCGCCTTGTCGAACACGCGGTCCTCCACGAGGATGGGCACTCGCGCCCGGAGTGCCAGCGCGATGGCGTCCGAGGGCCGGGAATCGATGGTGAGCCGGGCCCCCGCCGTTTCGAGGTGGAGTTGGGCGTAAAAGACGTCGTCGCGGAGATCCGTCACCACGATGCGCTTCAGGGACGCACGAAGGTCACCGAGGACGTTGAGGAACAGGTCGTGCGTGAGCGGGCGGGGGGGCGTGACCCCCTGGAGGGCGATGGCGATCCCGTTGGCTTCGAACTGGCCGATCGCCATCGCCAGCGGCCGCCGGTCTCGTTTACCCTGGAGGAGGACGATCGGCTGCCGCGTGCTCGGGTCGACCACGACGGCCGTCACCTCGGCTTCCTGCGGGCTCCCCCCCGGACCACCCGCCTTCGGCGGCTCCGTCGCGCCCAGGCTCATGAGCCCGACCAACGTCACTATGGCCAGCGCCCGCGCTCCCCGCATGGCCCGCTCCTCCCTCGCACGGCGCCCCGGGGCGCCGTGCGCGCAGTATACCCCATACCTCCCGACGTCCCCGGCGGCGGCATGGAAGGCTCGCGGGGTCAGCGCTCCTCCAGGCGAAACGCCAGGACGCAGGCCCCGGCGAGCACGATGCTTAGGATGGCGAACATCGGACCGTAGCCCACCGCATGGGCCAGGTGGCCGAAGCCCGCGGCGCCCCCGGCCTGACCCATGAGGATGTAGGCCATGAACACCCCGACCACCCGACCGCGTCGCTCCGGCGGCGTGACGTCCACCACGAGCGCCGTCAGGGCGGGGTAGAGGAATCCGTGCGCGGCCCCGGCGAGGAGACCCGCCACGGCGAGGAATGGCCCCACCGGTAGGCCCAAGCCTCGCGCGATGAGACCGAGGCCGGCGAGCAGCACGGTGGCGCCGACCTGGAGCGCGAGCGCGGGGATGATCACGGCTCGCCGGCCGACCGTGTCCGCGAGGCCGCTGGCCGTCGCCCGCAGGACGAGGGCCGCGCCCGAGTAGGCGACCGCGAAAAGGCCGACCCATCGGACCCCGAGGTCGACTGCGTAGGTGGGAAAGAACGTGAACATTACGCCTTGCCCGAGACCGAAAGCCGCGCCAAGCATCATCGGGAGCCGAGGCGCCCCGGCGATCCCGCGCAGCAGGCCCGGCAGGCCCTCGCCACCCGCGGTCGGGCGCGGCGCGGGCGGGAGCTCGAGTCGCACCGAGATCGCCGCAGCCAGGAGCGGGAGCGCCGCTGCGGCCAGGAACAGTCCGCGGAAGCCGGCCGCCTGCACCAGGAGCTCGCCGAGGGCCGGACCCACCGCTCCGGAGACGAGCCCCGAGATCCCGAAGATCCCGAGGGCCTGGCTGCGCCGGTCCGGCGGAACCAGGTCGACCACGACCGTGAAATTCGCGATGAAGAAGACGGAGAAGGCCGCGCCCTGGAGCGCGCGCAGGAGCGGGAAGAGCCGCAGTGCGTCGGGCGCAGCCGCGAACAGGAACGCCACGGCCGACGTGAGCACGGCGCCGGTCACCAGGAACGTTCGGCGCCCGCCACGGTCTACCCACGCGCCGACCACCGGCTGGACGACGATCGCCGTCGCGCTGTAGCAAGCCATGATCAGCCCGAGCTGGCCGTCCGTGGCGCCGAGCCGGCGGAGGTGGAGCGGCAGCAGGACGAAGCCGGCGAGCCCGGTGAAGAAGAGGAAGTTCGCGATCGCCGCCGTCAGGAACGCGGCCGTGAGGATCGTGGAGGACGGCATCGGGGGCGGTCGGAGCGCCCGGCGGGTTAGAGGAGGGCCGGCACGTGCTCGCGGCTCTTGACGGCGAGGAGCCCGCGCGTGGTCAGGCGGAGCGCGGGGATGGCCGTGAACGTGAGGGTCTGGAGTGTGAGGAGGGGGTGGGCGAGCCCGGAGCCGAGGGCGCGCAGCGCCGCGGCCACCGCCTCGAGCCCCTGGGCCACCTCCCGCACGGGTGCCGCGGTCGCGATGCCGCCGAGCGGGAGCGGCAGCTCCGCGCGCACCGCGCCCCGGTCGTCCACGACGACGAACCCGCCGCCGATCGCCACCGCCCGCTGGCCGGCGGCCGCCAGGGCCTCGCGCGAGGCGCCGACGAGGACCAGGTCGGCGGTATCGAACGACAGCGTCGACGCGACGGCCCCCTCGCGGAGGCCGAACCCCTGGACGAGTCCGAGCCCGCGGCGCAGCCCGGTCCGCCGGTCGCAGACCGCCGCGAGCAGGACGTCCGACGCCGGGTCGGCCAGGACCGCGCCGTCACGGACCGGCAGCGTCGCCTCCGCCTCGGTGGTCAGGATGTCCCCCGCGATGCGGATCACGCGAACGCGGGTGCGGGAGCCCGTCGCGCCCAGGCGAAGGGACGCCGGGTCGAGGGGCCCCGGCCGCGGACCCGGGTAGAGCCCCGCGGGCATGGGCACCTCGGGACACGGAACCAGGCAGCGCCCCTCGCGGGCGACGACTCGGCCCCGCGCCACGACCGCTTCGGGGCGCACCGTGCGGATGTTGGGGAGCACGAGGAAGTCCGCCCAGCGTCCCGGCGCGATCCCGCCGAGTTCTCCGTCGAGGCCGAAGTGCTCGGCGGCGTTCAGGCTCGCCAGCTGGTAGGCAGTCACCGGTGCGAGGCCGAGATCGATCGCCCGCTGGACGATACCGTCCATGTAGCCGCGCTCGAGAAGGTCGGACGGCCAGATCCCATCGGAGCCGAGGGTCGCCCGCCGAAGAGACACGCCCGCGTGGCGGACCTCGAGCACCGCCTCCAGGTCGCGGCGCACCGAGCCTTCCCGGATCATGACACGCATGCCGAGCCGGAGCCGCTCGAGCGCCTCTGCGGCGGTGATCGGCTCGTGGCAGGAGGCCAACCCGGCCGCGGCGCACGCCAGGAGCCGAGGTCCCCGCGCCCCCGCCGTGTGGCCCTCTACAGTCTTGCCGAGCGCCCGGGCCCGGTCGATCAGCGGCAGGAGGCGCTCGGGCTCCGGCAGGAGCCGGTGCCAGTAGACCTCTCCCAGACCGAGCACCCGCGGGTCTTCGAGGAGCGTCCCGAGAGCCGCGGCATCGAGCAGCGGCTGGTCGGGCCTCGCCTCCGCGGTGAGGTACGAGATGACCGGCGCGGTGGCGTAGGCGTGGATCGGCTGAACGCCGAGGGTATCGAGGAACCACTGGGCCCCGGGCGCGCCGAGCGCGGACGTGACCTGCCCCATCTCGGTGACCAGGGCCGTGAGGCCCCGCGGGATCGCCTCCTGCAGCAGCGCCGGCACCGTGACGAGGATGTCGAGGTGCGTGTGTGCGTCGAGGAACCCCGGGGCGAGCACCTTGCCTCGGACGTCGAGCCGCTCCGTCGCCGGGCCCGCCAGGGCCGAGAGATCCGGACCGACGGCGGCGATGCGCCCGTCGGCCACCGCGACGTCCCAGCGCACGACCTCGTCGGTGTAGACGTTGACCACCTCGCCCCCCAGGGCGAGCAAGTCGGCGGAGTCCGCGCCGAGTGCGACGCTGAGGAGGCGGCGGCGCGTCTCCGGCCCCCTCATGCGGCGTCGCCCGGAGGCATGATCAGGAGCAACCAGCCGCGGCGGGCCGCCCAGGTCCGGAGGAACTCGGCATACGAGAGGACGCGGTACGGAGTCGTGCCCGAGTGGAGCACCACCACCTCGGTCCGGTCGTCGTAGCCCAGGAGCACCGCGAAGTGCGGGACCGACACCGGCCCCCACCCGAGATCCTGGAAGACGATGACCGGACGGCCCCGGCGGAGCTCGACCTTCGCGCGGTCGAGGGTGCCCTCGAACGCCTGGGTACGGAACCCGCGCCGTCGCGCCTCGAACTCGAGCTCGAGGTTCAGGACGCCGCGAGCCGAGGGCAAGTAGAGGGCGCGCCCGATTTCGTCCGGGTCGGCGGCGGCTCCCCAGTAGCGGAGGACCATGGCGAGCGCCGCCGGGCCGCACTGGAAGGCTTCCTGCGCGATGAAGGGCACCGTCGCGATGAGGTGACCCTGTCCCGCGGCCACGTCGGCCCGCACAGCGTCCAGCGTCACCCGGGCACACCCGCTTCCGAGGAGGCCCGCCAGGAGGAGCACGAGGCCGGCGCGCCCTCCGAAAGGTTGAAGCGGGCGGCACATCGCGCTTACTATACCACCCGATTCGACATGGCCGAGGACGCGACCGTGTACCGCTGCTGGGTCTGTGGGACGATCATGCACGAGATCAAGTGCAAGATCGTCTGTCCGCACTGCGGGTACACACGCGACTGCTCGGATCCCTGAGCGCCCCGCGCCCTCCGTGACGATCGACGAGGCGCTCCGGCAAGCGGCCGCCGACGCCGCGCGCGGTGTCGTCACGTTTCCGGCCGACCTTCACGGCTTCCCCGGCATCGCGCACGGCGGCGCCGTGGCGGCGGTCTTCCACCGCCTCACCTTGCCCCGCCCGCCCGTGGAGCTCCACGTCGAGTTGCTCCGCGGCGTCCCGACCGCGACGCCGCTCGGCCTCCGCACCGGCAGCGCCGGCGCGACCGCACGGCTAGCGTTGACCCAGGGGGAACGACCGCTCGCCGAAGCGACGCTCCGGCGCGGGGGGCTCACCCCGCCGAACGTCGCCGGCCTGCGGGACCGCTGGGCGGGCGATCATGACACACGCGAGGAGGTTCCCGGCACGGCGACGTGCCTTGCGTGCGGCTCGGCGAACCCGCTCGGGCTCGGTGCCCGCTTCCTCGTGAACGACCACTTCCTCTGGCGGGAGTATCTTCCGCCGGTGACCTACCGCACGCGCGAGGGCGCACATCCGGCCCTGGCGCTCATCCTGCTCGACGAGCTCGGGTGGTGGCTCGGCGCGCTCACCCAGCGAGAGTGCGGCGTGACCACCGACGTCCGGATCACGCTCTTCGAGTCGCTCCCGTTCGCGCCGCTCCTCGTGGTCGGTGACCGCGCCGCCGTCGGGAGCGACGACGACCCACGAGGCCGCTACGCCCGAACCACCGGGGCACTCCTCGGGCCGGACGGGACGCTCCTGGCGAGCGCCGAGATCCGTTTCGCGGGAAGCCGGGCGTACACTCGCCGTCTGGTCGAGCCGTTCCTCACAACGACGCCCATCCACGAGCTGGAGCGGTGGTTTCCAAGTGCCAGGGAGCTCGGCCGCCGGGAGTCCGCCGACTGACCGTCAGCCCCGAGGGCGATTTCCGCTTGCAAACTCCCGCAGTCGTGGCGAAAATGCTTCACGAGGCTTCGGGCATCGTGAAGAACATCATCGTGTACAGCCGTGAGCTAAAGGCGCAGAATCTCTATCCAAGACGCATCATTTCACCGCCAGCACCCAACAAGTGTTGTCCTGGTCGTATGGAGGTCCTTGGTCGACCCCGACTCGATGAGCAAGGTCGGCGGTTTTCGTACAAGCGGTGTAAGGTTTGCGGCTTTGCGCTCCGCCACTTCCTGGATCCTGTGGGCACCGTCCTGACCCCGGTGTCTCACGACCCGAAAGCCCGCAAGCCTCTGCCGGGAAAGGACAATCGGCCGATCGGTCCCGTGCTCACCCCGGACCGAGGGCTGCAGCTGGCGGCGATGCGCAAGTCAGTGCCGAACCGTCACGCGTCCCGGCCGGCCCCAGTCCGGCGGTCCCATCCCGTCGAGGTCGGTCGGAAGAGCGCGGGGCGGCGGCGGCGCTAGGAGCCGCGCCCCTGGGTCACCAGGTCGGCCTTTCCCCCTCGTTCGGAGCCGGACGGGAGTCTGTCAATCCTTGGCGCTCAGCCGGAGTGATCCCGCATGGACAAGGTCGTCGAGTGGCCCCTTTGGTCCGCCGAGCAGATTGCTGAGGCGCTGCCCGGACTCGTCGCCGCGGTCGAGGTCCATCTCTCGGAGCTTCCCTCCGAGCACCTCGAGAAGAACCGCGCCGCCGTCGAGGTTCTGAAGGGCGACGTCCCCGGCGCCGCCCAGATCCGGGACGGCTCGCGCAGCCGGAACCTCACCACGCTGGATTTCGCGCTTGACGTGCTCGGGCGCCGCGCGGCCCGGGATGGTGAACTCGGCGAGGCGCTGCGCCTCTTCCAGGCGGCCCACGAGCTGTTCCGGCGGGCGAACCCATCGATGCATGCGACCCGGCCCATGCGCCAGACGCTCGGGAACGCCGTGCGCGTTCTCCTGACTGATCAGGTCGCCCGGTGCCGGCGGGGGGACACCGACGTCCGTGCCGTCCGGGCCGCCCTCGCGGCATTCGTCAGGTCGGCCTGGGGCACGCTGCCGACTCAGGTAACGCTGGCCATCGACGAGATGATCCTGGTCGAGCTCGAGCGCGCGCGGCTCGCCGCCGAGAGCGACCCGGAGGCCCGTGATCGCCTGGTCCTGGACAACCTCGAGGCCGTCCTCGAGCTCGCGGTGCCGACACGGCTCGAGCGCATCCGGCGAGACTGGGAGGAGATCGGCGAGCGGATCGCCCCGGCCGCCGTGCGGCGCGCGCAGCGTGCGGTCCGGCGCCCCGAGCCGCTGTCGACCCTCGTGCCGCCGGTCATTTGGGCGGAGCTCCGTCAGGCAGTCGAGCGGGGCGACACCGAGGCGCTCGGGCAGGCCCTGGCCGACGTGCGGGACGAGCTGGAAGCGAACCTCCGCCTGCGGCTCGACGCGAAGCCCGAGCATCGCGAGCCGGTCTCGGAACTGCGCATCGCGGGCGCCCCCGACCCTGAATTCCTCCAGGCTCGCGAGCTCCTCCTCCGGCGTGATCCCCGGGCGCTCGACGAGTTCGCCGACCTTCACTACCGCCGCAGCACGAACACCATCGCCAAGGAGTGGTACGCCTACGTCCTGACCCTGTTCGGTCAGGGCACGGACATCCACGACGTCATCGAGCTGCTCGAGGCGGCCATCGCCTCCGACCGCTTCCACGAGCACCGTGGATGGACGGCGCGCTGGAACCTCGCCTGTGCGCTCCGCCGCCTGCCGTCCCGCGCGGACGAGGCGCTCGACGTCCTCCTGCCCGTGCTGGAACTGGAGGCCCATCCAGCCGAAGCCTTCGAGCTGTGCCTCCTCTGGGCGATCGAGCACAACCGCCGGGACGCCCTCGCAACCTTGTGCCTCCGGGCGCGCCACCACGAGGCGCATCTTCTCGCGGCGCTCCTCGACGCGGAGACGTCCGGCGACGGCGGCGGCGCCGCGCAGTTCCGCGACCACTTCCGTCGGATCAACCGGATCCTCCGGGACCCGGACCGCGTCTTCCCGGATCCGCGGGAGCGTCTGCTCTTCGAGGAGCTCGATCAGCTCACGCGTGAGTTCATCGAAGCCTCGCTCGTCGCGACGGGCATCGAGTGGTTCCGGCAGCGGGTCGCGGCCGGTCCCGAAGCGGGGGTTTTCAAGAACTGGGAGTGCGCGGCCACGCTCACCAAAGAGGCCGGGAATCTCACCGCCAGCTGGCGCTGCCGGCTCCACAGCTGGCGTGTCACCCAGCACCGGCGCAACGTCGAGCCACGGAAGAAGGCCCAGCTTCTGCGCACCCTGCTCGGCTGGGCCCAGCGGCACGGGTTTCACGAGGACGGGCTCCGCGTCCTCCGGCAGAGCGGGGCGGAGACGAGCTTCTCGGAGGCCGACACGCGCCTGTGGGCCGAACGGCTCAGCGAGCCGGTCGCCGACGTCGCATCCAGCGCCCCGGGGGAGGGCGCCGGGTCAGTGGGTGGCGGGCCGGAGCCGGCGACGGTCACGGCGCCTCGGCGCGATACGCCCCAACGGAGCCGACCGCGGGTCGCGGACACGTCGGCGCGCCGCGCCGCCCTCGCCCTGATGCTCGACTGGGAGAACGTCAAGGTGAGCCTGGCCCGCCATCTCGACGACCTCCCGGAGGCTCGGGGGCAGGCCGTTCGCGCGAGGCTAGGCGGTGTCGAGCTCGCCTCACGGCTCCTCGACGCGGCCTGGCGGCACGGTCTTCCTCGGCAGCGCTGGGCCGTGGCCGATTGGGACCAGGACTTCTTCGAGGGCGATCAGAAGGCGGTCCGGAACGCGCGCTTCTCGACCGACATCGCGGGCCGCGACAAAGCCAACGCCTCCGACCACGTGCTGCGGGAGAAGATCCACTTCGTTCTGCGCGAGTACCCCGAGATCCCGGTGTACGTCATCGGTACCGGTGACGGGGACTTCCACGAGGTCGTCAAGACGCTCCAGGCGCACGGGAAGCAGGTCATCCTGTGGACGACCCGTCGAGCCGTCAGCGAGAGCTACGGCGGAAGCCTCCGGGGGCCCGACCGGATCCGCATCGAATGGCTGGAGGATCTGGTCTTCGGTGAGGTGGCCGGCGGCGACGCCAGGTGAACCGGCCGGAGAAGGAGACCGCGAGTCAGACGGAGGCGCGGAACCGGCGCAGGATCGCTTCGAGCTCCTCGCCGGCGCGGTGCCGCTCGCGCATCACGGCCTCGTGACGTTCCCGCACGTCGGCGAGCTCACGCGCGAGGTGTTCGCGCTCCCGGGTCAGGGACTCGTGGCTGGCCCGGAGCGTCGCCAGCGCCGCGCGGGCTTCCTCGTGCTCGTGGGTCAGGCGCTCGTGGGCGGCGCGCATCTCACCTAGCTCCCACGCGAGGCGATCGGCTGTCTGGCGGTACTCGTCATGCTCCCGGGCGAGGGCCTCGACGTTGGACACGAAGCCGTCCCAGTCCAGCACGATCTGCCGGACCGCCTCGACGACTGACCGCAGCTCGCCGAACTTGACCTCACCCATCGCACGTCCTCCTGCCCCCGAGTTGCCTCGCGCGGGAGATTCACGATAGCCCATCGCCTGACCACACCGCAAGACGGCCAGGGCGGATGCTCGGTCAAGCGAGGATTCAACGGTCCCCTCAGTACCAAACACGTGGAGAGGGCACACCCCCTCCGGGTTGGTCCCTTCCGCCCAGCTCTGCTCGACCCGCGGAGGCCCCTTGACGTGACCGCGCAAGCCGCCTAGGGTCTGCCTACTCGGTCTTCGAGGATGCTCACCAATGGATGCCCATCAGTGAACGAGCGCCGCCACGCGCGCGGTAGCTCAGCGTGGAAGATCGCGCTCGGCTTGGCCTTGGGCCTGTGCGCCGGGGGTCCGGCGGTCGCCGGCCCGATCTTCGACGGCCAGGGTCGTCTCACCGCGGTCGACCCGGGGCGAGGCACCGTCACGATCGAGCACGGGGGAATCCAGGGGCTCTTGCCCGCCACCCGGTCGGAGTTCCCGGTCCAGACCGCTGGCGTGCTCCAGAGTGCGCGTCCCGGGGACCGTGTCCGCTTCACGCTCGGTGCCGGGGACGAGTCCCACGGACTTCTCACCATCGTGACCCTGACTCCCGAAGCACCGAGCCCAGTCGGGTGGGCCGACCGCCTGCTGGTGAGCGTTGCCGTGGCCCTTGGCCTTCTGACCCTTGCCGCGGCCGTGGGGGTGGGCATCATCCTCTGGCGCGAGTTTCAGCGACTCCATCGCCGGGTGGTCGCGCTCGATCACGAGGCCGGGATGCTCCGGGGTCTCGTCACCGAGACGCAGGACGGGGTGCGCCAGATCGCCCGAGCGCTGGAGGAGGCCACCACGACCCTCCGCGTGGGCTACATCCAGGAGATCCAGCGGCGGTTCGTCCGGTCGTCACCGGCGGCGACGGAGGCGCCGGGAAGCAAGGGCTCCGGCGAGCCCGCCAGCGCGCTGGTTGTCGTCCAGCGGGGACGGGCCGAGCTCTACCGCGCCGTCGAGGGCGGGGTCGCGGGACCCGGTCTCACGGTGATCTGGGACCGCCGCCGCAGCGAGCGGCGCCGAAACGGGCACCGCTCAATGGGTCACGAGCGCCGCCGGAGCGAGCGGCGAAGCTCGCCCCCCGAGATCTGGACGCGGCTCGGGTTCCAACTCGTTCCCGGGAGCCCCGCCGACATCGCACGCACCGCGCGTGTGCTCCGGCCCGCTAGCGGCGAGCGCGGCGCACCGCGCTGACGTCGCCGAGGCCGCGCCCAGAGAACTCCAGGCGCTTCAGCCCCGCGGGCGGCCACCCGGGCGCAGGGCGGCCGCCGCCCCCACCCCGGCCATCGCCGCGGCGATCCACCACGTCGCCTCGTAGCCCAGGCGTGTGGCACAAAGCCCGAGCAAGATCGATCCACCAAAGATCCCGAGCTCCCACGCGGTGTAGAGAGTGCCCATCGCGCGACCGCGCTCGGCGGGGGGAACGCGGTCAGCCGTCATCGCCAGCAGCACCGGCGAGCCGGCGCCGAAGCCGACGCCGTAGAGCGCAGCCGACCCGAGGAACATCCCCGGGGACCGAGCCAACCCGAGCAGGACGAGGCTGACCCCCGCGAGAGCGAGGGCCGGCGCGATCACCGCCCGGCGCCCCAGGCGGTCCGAGAGCCGCCCCGCGGGGGAGCGCACCACGAGGCTCACCAGGGCGAACACCGTGAAGAAGAGTCCCGGATTCCCCAGTTGGCGCCGCTCGGCGAAGAGGGGCAGGAGGGTCGCGAGGCCGCCGTACGAGACATAGAGCGCCAGCACGAGCCCCGACGGGAAGACCGCCGCCGGGCTGAACCAGCGGCGCCAGAACCGGGCGAGCACCCCTCGAGCGGACGCCGACGCTCCCGGCACCGGAGCCTGAACGGACGGGAGCCCGCCGACGGGCCGGGTCTCCGGCAGCGTCCACGCCAGGAGCAGGGCCCCGGTTTCGATGGCCGTCGCGACGAAAAACGTCGCGGTGAAGCCCGCGCGGTGGACCAGCTCGCCCCCCAGGTACGGCCCGATGGCGAGCGCGACCGCGGAGGCGAGGCCGTAGGCGCCCATCGCGGCGCCCCGCCGCTCGGGAGGTGTGAGGTCGGCGGCGATCACGGTGGCCGCGGTGGGGCCGAGCCCCATGCCCGTCCCGTGGAAGAAACGCAGGAGGAGCAGTCCCGGGACGGTCGCGACGGCCGCGTAACCGAGCGGGGCTAGCGCGAAGATGGCGGTGCCGAGGAGGACGAGCGGCCGCCGTCCAAGCCGATCGGCCAGGTCGCCGGCGAGTGGCCGGAGCACCATCGCGGCGAGCGCGAAGACCCCGATGATGAGCCCCACGTGCGCCTCGCGAGCCCCGAGCTCCGTCGCGTAGAGCGGTATCACCGGCAGCAGGAGCTGGAAGCCGAGATAGAAGAGGAGCGTCGCGAGCCAGAGGACGACGAACGGACGCCGCACGCCTAACGCGGCGCGGGCCGGATCAGCGGCCCAGGAGCGCGCGAGCCCGGGTCACGACGTGCTCCACCGTGAGCCCGAGCTCCTTCATGACGACCTCTCCCGGAGCCGACGCACCGAAGCGGTCGACCCCCACGACGGCGCCGGCGCCCCCGACCCAGCGCTCCCACCCAAAGGTCGCGCCGGCCTCCACCGCCAGCCGCCGCGGCACGGCCCGGGGCAGCACCACCTCCCGGTAGTCCGCGGGCTCGGCGTGGAACAGCTCCCACGACGGCATGCTCACGACGCGGGCGCGGATGCCGTCCTTGGCGAGGACGGCCTGGGCGGCCACGACGAGCTGGACCTCGGACCCCGTGCCGATGAGGATCAGGTCGGGCGCGCCGCCCGGCGCCTCCGCGAGGACGTAAGCCCCGCGCCGGAGCCCCTCGGCCGGCGCGTAGACCGTGCGGTCCAGGACGGGGACCTTCTGGCGCGTGAGGACGGGCGCGGTCGGGCCGTGGCGGCGCGCGAGCGCGACCTGCCAGGCCATCACGGTCTCGGCGGCGTCGCCGGGCCGGATGACGACCAGGTTCGGCATCGCGCGGAGCGCCGCCAGGTGCTCGACGGGCTGGTGGGTCGGCCCGTCCTCCCCGACCCCGATCGAGTCGTGGGTCCAGACGTACACGACGGGGAGCTCCGAGAGCGCGGCCAGCCGCACCGCGGGACGCATGTAGTCGGAGAAGACGAAGAACGTGCCGCAGAAGACGAGGAGGCCGCCGTGATAGGTGAGGCCGTTGGCGATGGATCCCATCGCGTGCTCGCGCACGCCGAAGTGGAGGTGCCGTCCCTCGGGCGTGCCGCGGAGAAACGATCCCGCGGTCTTGACGAGCGTCTTGGTCGACGGGGCGAGGTCGGCGTCGCCGCCCATGAGGTGCGGCAGGCGCGGCGACACGGCCGCGAGCACGGCGCCGCTCGCGTCGCGGGTCGCGACCGGTGTGTCGGCCGGGAACCGCGGGAGATCCTGGTCCCATCCCGGTGTAAGCGCCCGCGCCTGGCCGGCGTCCCACTGGGTCGCCAGGTCCGGGAAGGCGCGCCGCCAGGCGTCGAACCGGGTGCGCCAGTCGGCCTCGGCCCGCGCTCCGTGGACCACGGCCTCGCGGAAGCGGGCGAGCGCCGGCTCCGGCAGGAGGAACGGCGGCTCGAGCGGCCAGCCGAGAGCCTGCTTCGCGCCGCGGAGTTCTGCGTCGCCCAGCGGCTCGCCGTGGGCCTCGTGGGTCCCCGCCTTCTTCGGCGCCCCGTAGCCAATCACGGTCCGCACCGCGACGAGGGACGGACGCTCCATCTCGGCCCGGGCGTCGCGGATCGCCTTGTCGATCGCGTCGAGATCATTGCCGTCGGGCACGGCCTGGGTGTGCCACCCGAGCCCCTCGAACCGCCGGGGCACGTCCTCTGAGAACGAGAGGGCGGCCTTACCCGCGAGGGACACCTGGTTGTCGTCGTAGAGGACGATCAGCTTGCCGAGGCCGAGGTGCCCCGCGAGCGACGACGCCTCCGCGGCGACACCCTCCATGAGATCGCCGTCCGAGCAGATGACGTAGGTGTGGTGGTCGACGACGCTGTGGCCTGGGCGGTTGAACCGGGCGGCGAGGTGGCGCTCGGCGATGGTCATGCCGACGGCGTTCGCGAGACCCTGGCCGAGCGGTCCCGTCGTCGCCTCGACCCCCGGGGTGAGCCCGAACTCCGGGTGCCCCGGCGTTTTCGAGCCCCACTGGCGGAAGCGCTTGATCTGCTCGAGCGGGAGATCGTAGCCCGTGAGGTGGAGGAGCGCGTAGAGGAGCATCGAGCCGTGGCCGGCGGACAGGACGAATCGGTCCCGATCAGGCCATGCCGGGTCGGCCGGGTGGTGACGGAGGAAGCGGGTCCACAGGACGTACGCCATCGGAGCCGCGCCCATCGGCAAACCGGGATGGCCGGACTTCGCCTGTTGCACGGCGTCGGCCGCCAAGAAGCGGATCGTGTTAATGCAGAGTTGGTCGAGATCCCGATCCGTCATGGAGCCGGTCTCCTCTCGGTGGTCGTGTGCGGCACCAGGAGGTCGTAGAGCTGGCGGTGCCGGGCAAGACCTGCCCGGTAGCGCGCGTGCCGCGCCGGATCCGGCTGTACCGGCGATCCCGTGCCCGCCGGCGCGGCGGCCAGGGACGGGATGAGCCCGAGCGCCTCGCTCGCCAGGAGCGCCGCCCCGCGGCTCGAGCCCTCGGTCTCCGTGGACGGCGTGAGCGGCACGCCCAGGGCATCCGCGATAATCGCCGTCCACGCGGGGGACGCCAGGAGGGCGCCACCGGTCGCGACGACCTCCTGGAGGTCCGGGCAGGCCTCCCGGAGCCGCTGGTGGATGAGCGCGAAGCGATACGCCACCGTCTCGAGCCCGGCCCGCAGGATGTCCATCGGTCGCGTGGCGAGCGACAGGCCGACGACGGCGGCCCGCGCGGCCGCGACCCAGCCGAGGCTCCGCTCGCCGGCGAGGAACGGGAGGACCGTGAGGCCGTGGGCGTCGGGCTCCATCGCGGCGAGCTCCCCCTCCGCGTGCTCGGGCGCGGGCAGCCGGAGGGTCTCGGTGAACCACGCGTAGAGGCTCCCGCCATTCGCGAGCGACCCCCCGAGGAGGAGGCGCCGCCCATCGACCCGATAGCACCAGAGCCCCTCCGGGATCGCCACCGATTCCGCGGTGAGACAGATGCGCATCGCCCCCGAGGTCCCGACCATGAGCGCGGCCCGCGCGGGCGTGATGCACCCGGCGCCCACGTTCGAGCAGGCCCCGTCGCCGAGCGCCGGGTACCACGGCACGCGGGCCAGCGCCGGCCAGCGCCCGGCGAACTCTGGCCGGAGGGCGCGGAACGGCCGGTCCAGGTCGACGATCGGGCCGAGGTGCTCGGGCGCGAGCCCGAGGACATCGAGGATGAGCGGGTCCCAACAGCGCGCCCACTGGTCGAAGAGGCCGGTCCCCGACGCCATCGAGATGCTCGTGCGAAGCTCGCCGAACAGGCGGAGCCCGAGATACTCCCCGAACGACACCCAGCGGCGCACTGTGCCGAACGCGCCCGCATCGCGCTCCCGGAGCCACCAGAGCCGTGCCGGCAGGTACGAGGTGTGGAGCCGGCAGCCGACGCGGGCGTGATACGCCTTCTCATCGACGCGCGCGCGCAGCGCCTCGACCGCGTCCGCGCTCCGCGTGTCGGCCCACGAGTAGACCGGCGTCCGCGGGCGGCCGGCCTCGTCGAGGCCGAGGAGTGTGTGCCAGAACGTGCTCGTGGCCACGGCCACGACCGCGTCCGCACGGGGACCCAGCGCCGCGACGAGGCCCTCGAGCACCTCGACGACCAGCTGGACGAGCCGGTCCGCGGCGACCTCGACCCCGCCGTCGGCCGTCGTCTCGGGCTCGTACGGCCGCTGGCACTCGAGCCCGAGCCCGCGGCCCGCGGGATCGAATGCGAGCGCGCGCACGGAAGACGAGCCGACGTCGAGCGCCACGACGATGGGCGTCACGGGCCTCATGGTAGCAGAGCGCTCCGGCGGTCGGATCTCGCCCTCCTGGCATCCCCCACCCCGCTGGGGCACGCACGCCATACAATGGGCTCGTGGACTTCGCGGCGCTGGTCCATGCCCTGGGCGACGCGGTGATCGTCGCCGACCCCGAGGGGCGGGTCCGGCTCTGGACGCCCGCCGCCGAGCGGATCTTCGGCTACCCCGCCGACGAGGTGGTGGGCCGCTCGCTCGACCTCATCATCCCCGAGCGCTTCCGCGAGCGGCACTGGACCGGCTACCACGAGGTCATGCGGACCGGCGTCACCCGGTACGGGGCGGACGTCCTGCGCGTCCCGGCCGTCCGCAAGGGTGGCGAGCCGATCTCGATCGCCTTCACGGTGGCGCTGCTCCGTGACGCGGCTGGCCAGGTCAGCGGGATCGCCGCCGTCGTGCGTGACGAGACGGCGCGCTGGGCCGAGGAGCAGGGGCTCCGCCGGCGGCTCGCCGAGCTCGAGCGCGGCACCCGATCCGCCTGATCGGCAACGCAGTGCCGTTTGTGGAGATCCCGGCGGGCTGGTTCTGGATGGGCTCGGAGGACGGGCTGCCGGACGCGCGGCCTCGCCGCCGGGTATGGGTCGACGCGTTCGCCATCGCCCGGTGCCCGGTCACGACCGCCGAGTACGACGCGTACCTTCGGGCGGCCGGGACACCTCCGCCGCGCTTCTGGGCGGATCCGCGCTTCAGCGACCCGCAGCAGCCGGTCGTCGGCGTGAGTTGGATCGAGGCCGTGGCATTCTGCGACTGGCTCACCCGCGAGACCGGCCATCCGCATCGGCTGCCCACCGAGGCCGAGTGGGAGCGCGCCGCCCGGGGCGGCCTGGAAGGCGCCCGCTACGCGTGGGGCGACGAGTCGCCGGCGCGCTGGTTCGGTCCGGGCGACGGGGCGCTCGCGGCGCCGCCCCTGGTCGGCGCCGGTCCCGCGAACGGCTTCGGGCTCACCGATCTCGCGGGCGCGGTCCACGAATGGTGCCGCGACTGGTACACCGAGGACGCGTACGCGCAGGCACCGGTGCGGAACCCGACCGGACCGTCGGCCGGCACGCGCCGCGTCTCGCGCGGAGGCGCGTGGCGGCACCACGATCCCTGGAGCCCGGTGGCCCACCGTTCGAGCCTGCCGCCCCATCTCCGCTACTCCGACTACGGCTTCCGGGTGGCGCGCGGAACCCCGCCCGAGGACACGAGCCCGCCGTGAGGAGTCACTCGCGGGCAGTCACCTTGACAGCCCGGGCGCGGGTGCGACTATCCTCGGCTGGGGGGCTGAGGGGGCTGGGGGGGCTCATGCGGCTCACGGCGGGGCAGCTGGCGGACTTTCACACGCAAGGCTTCGTGGTCCTCCCGGCGCTTTTCTCCCGGGCGGAGGTCGACGTCCTGCGCGGGGAACTCCCACGCCTGTTCGCGGAGGACACGCCGGCCAATATCCGCGAGAAGGCGAGCGGCGAGGTCCGGACCGTCATGGGCCTCCATCTCCGGAGCGAGGTCTTCGCCCGCCTCTGCCAGCACCCCCGGTTCGTCGAACCGGCACGGCAGATTCTCGAGACCGACCAGCTCTACATCCAACAGGTGAAGATCAACGCCAAGGTGGCCTTCTCCGGGGAGGCCTGGCAGTGGCACTACGACTTCGCCACGCATCACGCGGAGGACGGCGTCCCCGAGCCGCTCGCCCTGAACCTCCACGTCTTCCTCGACGACGTCACCGAGCACAACGGGCCCCTGGTCTTCATCCATGGCTCGCACCGGGAGGGTCCCGTTCGCACGACACTCGACACCCAGACCACGAGCTACGCGCTGTGGACCGTGGACAACGAGACCGTGGCCCGGCTGGCGGGGACGGGTGGCCTCGTGACGGCAACGGGCGGGGCGGGGACCGCCCTCATCTTCGGCGATTGCCTCGTGCATGGCTCGCCGCCCAACCTGTCGCCCTGGGACCGCCGGATCTTCTCGGTCATCCTCAACCCGATTGCGAACGCCCAGACGCGCTTCGCGCGCCCGGACTTCGTGCACCATCGGGACTTCACGCCCGTCGCGCCGCTGGCCGACGACTGCCTCTTGACCGCTCGCGCGGGCGTCACGACCTGACGGCCCGGGCGGCAGGCGCGAACCGGGACGGGCGGGGCGCGGAGCCTCGACGCCGAGAGCGGTGAACACGGTGGAGACGGCCGTCGCTGCGCCCCCTCTGCGCGCATCCGTCTCGCTCGAGGCGCTCCGACAGAACCTGGCCCGGGTTCAGGGCGCGCTGCGTCCCGACACCGAGCTGATCGCCTGCGTCAAGGCGAACGCCTACGGCCACGGGCTCCGAGCGGTGGCGACGTGTCTCGAGGCCGAGGGGGTGCGCTGGCTATCGCTCGGGAGCGCGGCGGACGCGCTCGCGCTCCGGCGCTGGGGCATCGACTGCGACATCCTGCTGTTCCCGACCGGCGGGGGCGGCGACCCCATGCCCCTGCTCCAGGCCGGCGTCACCATCGGCGTCGAGTCGTTTGACGAGGCGGCGGTCCTCGCCCGCTCGGCCCGCGCGCGCCCGGCGTCGATCTTCCTGAAGATCGACAGCGGCCTCGGACGTGTCGGGATCCCGCTTGCAGAGGCGATGGAGGTTGCGGGCCGCATCCGGTCGCGCATCCCGGCCATCAGGCTGGCGGGCGTGTTCACGCATTTGCCCTTCGGCAGTCCCGACGGGCGGGCGTGGGTCGAGGACCGGCTCGCGGCATTCGGACAGGTCGTGGCCGCGATCCGAGCGGCGACGGACGCGCCGCTCCTGGTGCAAGCCCTCGCGAGTGCGGGGATCGCGTGCGGAATGGAGGCGGCCGAGACCAACGCCGTCTGCCCGGGCCAGCTCCTGTTCGGGATCGAGCCCGCATGGCTCTCGACGCCGTTCGGCACGCGACCCGTGCTCACCGAAGTCCGGACGGTGCTCGGGACGTTGCGCGACATCCCCCCGGGCACGCGGTTCGGCGCGAGCGGCGGCCGGGTGGCTGCCCAACCAATGCGGCTGGGTGCGCTGCCCATCGGCTACTCGAACTCGATCCTCGTGCAGAAGGCCGGCCAGCGGGTACGGGTTGATGGCCGGGACGCTCCGGTGCTCTCGGTGGCATTGGAGCACGCCGTGGTGGACCTGAGCGAGATCGCGAGCGCCCGGGCGGGGGATTCCGTCTGTCTCCTGGCGAGCGAGCTCGAGGTGGGACCGACCCTAGGAGAAGTTGCGTCGAGTCAAGGACGGTCACCGCTGGAGGTGCTGGTCTCTCTGACCGGGCGGGCGGCTTACGAGTATTCCGGTGTGGAGCGAGCGTGAGCGCGGCCTCGGCCACGCCACAGCACGCCACAGCAACTTGACAGCCTCCAGACCGGCTCCTAGACTCCCCGCAGGTTTCCGAGGCATCCCCACGCTCGCGCTCGACTCGAGAGGAGGCACTCCGTGGACAGGCGTACTGCCCTGAAGCTTGCACTCGCGGCTCCGGTCCTGGCCTCGGGGAAGGCCTGGGGCCAGGCGAAGACCGTCACGCTCTGGTATCCGGAGGGTGACATTACGGCCGGAGCGGCACACTTCGCCGACAAGAGCTTCTTCGCCCCCTACACGGCCAAGACCGGCGTCAAGGTGGAGGCCGTCGGCCTCGACTACGACACGATGCAACAGAAGATCTTCGCGGCGGCCGCCGCGAAGAATATCGCGGACATTCTGTTTGTCGACGGCTCCTGGATCCCGGGGTTCCTCAAGGAAGACATGCTCGATCCGCTGCCCGAGGCCCGTGCCAAGGCGTGGCTCGACGCGGTCTCCCCCGAGATCCGCACCCTGTCCGACTACGGGAAGGGTCGGATGTGGGGCTACCAGCAGTACGGGATCGACATCTACGGCCTGACCTGGAACAAGGATCACTTCAAGGAGGCGGGGCTCGATCCCGAGAAAGCGCCCCGAACCTGGGACGAGTTCCGCGACTACGCGAAGAAGCTCACCAAACGGGACGCGCAGGGCAACATCACGCGGGTCGGCTATGCCATTCGCCATGTCGGGCATCCTCACGGTGTCGTGCACAAGTACTTCTGGGCACTCTACGGCGCCGGCGCGTCGCTGATCGACGACCCGCTCGCACTCCGCGGTGGCAAGGCAAACTTCAACAACGAGGGTGGACGCGCGGCCCTCAAGCTGGTCCTCGACATGCTCGACGTCGACAAGTCGACGAGCCTGAACTTCCCCGATCCGCGGGCGGCGCTGCTCAAGGGTCTCGCGTCCATGCAGATCAGCGAGACCGTGTCGATCCAC
>Ga0114129_10001613_pt1 | contig 30618 bp, 30 predicted proteins | sample RhiMetdeltSRZDD1_FD_80071 | JGI IMG/M metagenome (GOLD analysis project Ga0114129, IMG submission 80071) | Populus rhizosphere microbial communities from Tennessee, USA - Rhizosphere MetaG P. deltoides SRZDD1 (version 2) (version 2) | ecosystem: Host-associated > Plants > Roots > Rhizosphere >...
CAAGACCTCGCTCGTCCTCGCGCCGCTCGCCGCGGCGTGCGGCGTGCCGGTGCCGATGATGTCGGGCCGCGGCCTCGGGCACACCGGCGGCACGCTCGACAAGCTCGAGGCGATCCCGGGCTTCCGCGTCGGGCTGTCGCTCGACGAGATGAAAGCGGCGCTCGCCGCCGTGGGCTGCGCGATGATCGGCCAGACGTCGCAGATCGCGCCCGCCGACAAGAAGCTGTACGCGCTGCGCGACGTCACCGCCACGGTCGAGAGCATTCCGCTCATCAGCGCGTCGATCATGTCGAAGAAGATCGCCGAGGGCATCGACGCGCTCGTCCTCGACGTGAAGACCGGCAGCGGCGCGTTCATGAAGACGGAAGCCGACTCGCGCCGGCTCGCCGAGTCGCTCGTCTCGATCGGCAACGCATCCGGCGTGCGGACCGAGGCGGTGATCACCGCGATGGACGCGCCGCTCGGGCGCGCGGTGGGCAACGCGCTCGAAGTCGTCGAGTGCATCGACGTGCTCAAAGGCGGCGGACCGGCGGACCTGATCGACGTGTCGATCGAGCTGACCGCGCGCATGCTGGTGCTCGGCGGCGTGGCGGCCGACAAAGCGGCCGGCGCGCGCGTGGCGCGCGAGGCCATCGCCTCCGGCGCCGGACTCGAGCGGTTCCGCCGGATTATCGAGCGGCAGGGCGGCGATCCGCGCGTGGTCGACGACTGCCGGCGGCTGCCGGCGGCCCCGCGTCGACACGTGGTGGCGGCGCCGCGCAGCGGATTCGTGACGAGGCTCGATGCCGAGCTCGTCGGGCGCGCCTGCGTCGCGCTGGGAGCCGGCCGCGACCGCGTCGACGACGCCGTCGACCCCGCAGTGGGAATCCTCGTCAACGCGACCGTCGGCGATCGCGTGCACGCCGGCGACCCGATCCTCGAGATTCACTACCGCGACGAAGGGAAGCTCCAGCACGCCGTCGGCCGCGCATCGGACGCGATCGCCATCGGCGACTCCGCACCGCCGCCGAGACGCCTCATCGTCGGCGAGGTGCGCCGGGGGGCCGGGGCCCCCGGAGCCGACTGATGCCGGGCGTGCTGCAGCCCATCCTGGGCGCGATCGTCATCCTGGGGATCGCGGTCGCGTTCTCGACCAATCGCCGCGCCATCAACTGGACGACGGTCGCGTGGGGCCTCGGGCTGCAGGTCCTCTTCGCGATGATCGTCCTGAAGACGCGGATCGGTCAGGACGTCTTTACGTTCCTCGGCCGCGGCATCAACAGGCTGCTCGGCTTCTCCGGCGTGGGCTCGGCCTTCGTGTTCGGGCCGCTCGGCGACAGCGGCGTGTGGGGCCGCGCCATGAACGGGGCGCTCGGTCCCGAAGGCGCCCGCTACGGCGTCATCTTCGCGTTCCAGGTCCTGCCGACGATCATCTTCATCGCCGCGCTCTTCGCCATCCTGTATTACTTCGGCGTCATGCAGGTCGTCGTCCGGCTGTTCGCGATCGTCATGCATCGGGTCATGCGCGCGAGCGGCGCGGAATCGCTGAACGTCGCGGCCAGCATCTTCATGGGGCAGACCGAGGCGCCGCTGACGATCCGGCCGTATCTTCCGGAGATGACGCAGTCCGAGCTGATGACCGTGATGACCTCGGGCATGGCGCACATCTCGGGCGGCATCATGGCCGCCTACATCCTGTTCGGCATCGAGGCCAAGCACCTGCTGACCGCGGTGATCATGACCGCTCCCGGCACGATCATGCTCGCCAAGATGCTCGTGCCGGAGACCGAAGTCCCGAAGACGATGGGGGCCGTCCGGCTCGAGGTGGAGCAGACCGACGTCAACGTCATCGACGCGGCGGGGCGGGGGACCGGCGAAGGGCTGCACCTCGCGCTGAACGTCGGGGCGATGCTGATCTCGTTCCTCGCGCTGATCGCGCTGGTGAACTATCTGCTCGGGTTCGCGCACCTGAGCCTCGAGCAGATCTTCGGCTGGGTGTTCGCGCCGGTGGCGTGGAGCATGGGCGTGCCGTGGCGCGACGCGCCGACGATCGGGAACCTGCTCGGCACGCGCATGGCGCTGAACGAGTTCGTCGCCTATTCGAAGCTCGGGCCGATGAAGGCGGCGCTCGATCCGAAATCGTTCACGATCGCGACGTTCGCCCTCTGCGGCTTCGCGAACTTCAGCTCGATCGGGATTCAGATTGGCGGCATCGGCGCGCTCGCGCCGAACCGGCGGCACGATCTGGCCCGGCTCGGGCTGCGCGCCATGTTCGCGGGCACGCTGGCGAATTTCATGACGGCCACCATCGCCGGATTCCTTTTGTAGCCGCGAGAGCTCGTGATTCGCGGCCCATCGACATGGACTATTACGAGAGAGTGAAGACCGCCGCGGATGCCGTGCGGTCGCGAGCGTCCGAGCTGCCGCGGATCGCGAACGTCCTCGGCTCCGGCCTCGGCGACTTCGCGAACAGCCTGTCCGGCCCGGTGACGATGCCGTACCGCGATCTGCCGCACTGGCCGGCGTCCAACGTCATCGGCCACGAGGGGAAGCTGGTCGTCGGCCGGGTGCAGGGGCGGCTCATCGCGGCGCTGGCCGGGCGGTCTCATGCGTACGAAGGCCACGATCTCCGGACCGTGACGTTTGCCGTCCGCGTCCTCGGGCTCCTCGGCGTCAAGACGCTGATCCTGACCAACGCCGCAGGCGGCGTGAACACCAGCTTCGCGGCCGGCGCGCTGATGGTGATCGACGATCACATCAACCTCATGGGCGCCAGTCCGCTCGCCGGCGAGAACGACGAACGGTTCGGCCCGCGGTTCCCCGACATGACGGAGGTCTATTCGTCACGGCTGCGCAGAGTGGCGGACGAAGCCGGGAGGGCCGCTGGCGTGACGCTGTCGCATGGTATTTATGTAGCGCTGCTCGGTCCCAGCTACGAAACGCCCGCTGAGATCCGCTACCTGCGCACCATCGGCGCCGACGCGGTCGGCATGTCGACGGTGCCCGAGGCGCTGGTCGCGCGGCACATGGGAGTCGAGGTCCTCGGCGTGTCGTGCATCAGCAACATGGCCGCCGGCGTCCTGCCGCGGCCGCTCGATCACGCCGAGGTGCTCGAAACGACGCGGCGCGTGCGCGGGCAGTTCATCGCGCTGCTGGAGGGCGTCCTTGGCCGGCTCTGACGAGACTCGCCTCTCGGTGTCGCTCGTCGACGTGAACAAAGAGGCCGAGGCCCAGTTTCTCGTGCTCGCGCGCGAGTTCGCGGCGATCGTCCTGCGCAAGGGCTACGGCCACGCCGAGACGATCCGCGACGAAGCGCGGCCGCGGCGGTATTACTCGGTTCGTCAATGGGTGAGCGCCGAGGCCGCAGCGCAGTGCCACGCCGACAAGGAGGTCCAGGCGCTCACGGCGCGCATCTACCAGCTCGCGCGCGTGACCCACGTCGTCAACGGCGTCCGGCGCGGCGACAGCATCCGGCTGCTGCTCGACGATCGGCGTGCGCGGATCGAGGCGGACCGCCGATCCGGATTCGAGCGGCGCACGCGCGACGTCGGCCGCGCCGAAGGCGACCGTCGCGGTGGCCGCGATCGGCGGCTCGGGCCGCGGCGGCTTCGCGATAGCGGCGGCGAGGTCGACCTGGTCGAGGCGGCCCGCCGCGCGCGCGAGCACGCCGACGCGGCCTTCTCGCACTTCAAGGTCGGCGCCGCGCTCGAGACCGCCGACGGGACGGTCGTCACCGGCTGCAACATCGAGAACGCGACGTACGGGCTGACGATCTGTGCCGAGCGGGTGGCGATGTTCAAGGCGTTGTCGGAGGGGCATCGCGCGTTCACGCGCATCGCGATCGTCGCCGACACCGACGCGCCGACGCCGCCGTGCGGCGCGTGCCGGCAGATCCTGTGGGAGTTCGGCGGCAACCTCGAGATCATTCTCGCGAGCCTCCACGAGCTGAAAGGCTCCCACCGACTCAAGGATCTCCTCCCGCTGCCCTTCGACGCGCGGCTTCTCTAGAACCCGAACCCCGAATCCCGAACTCCGAATCCCGAACCCCGAACCCGATAGAATTGTTCGAATGCTTCCGACGATCGCCCGCGAAGCCGACGCCGTCGTGATGATCGACCAGCGAAAGCTGCCGGCCGAGGAAATCTACGTCCGCTGCAAGACGGCCGCGGAAGTCGCGCGCGCCATCAAGTCGATGGTCATCCGCGGCGCGCCCGCCATCGGCGTGGCGGCGGCGATGGGGATCGCGCTCGGCATGCGCCTCAGCAAGGCGACCGGCACGCAGAAGTTCGCGGCCGAGTTCTACAAGATCTGCGAGCTCATGGCCGGCACGCGCCCGACCGCGGTCAATCTCTTCTGGGCGATCGATCGCATGAAGCGGACGTTCGCCGCGGCGGCGGAGCGGGGCGACTCGGTCGATCAGATCAAGGAGCGGCTCGACGCGGAGGCCGAGCGGATTCATGACGAGGATGTCGCGAGCTGCCGCGCGCTGGGCGCGTTCGGCGCGGAGATCGTGCCGGCCGACGCGCGGATTCTCACGCACTGTAACGCCGGCGCGCTCGCGACGGCGGGCTACGGGACGGCGCTCGGCGTCATTCGCGGCGCCGTCGAGCGCGGCAAGCGCGTGACGGTCCTCGCCGACGAGACCCGGCCGTTTCTCCAGGGCGCGCGCCTGACCGCATGGGAGCTGATCCGCGACGGCATCGAGACGACCGTCATCACCGACAACATGGCGGGCGCGCTGATGCGCCAGGGACAGGTCGACATGGTCGTCGTCGGCGCCGATCGCATCGCCGCCAACGGCGACACGGCGAACAAGATCGGCACGTACACGATCGCCGTGCTGGCGCGCGAGCACGAGATCCCGTTTTACGTCGCCGCCCCGCTGTCGACGATCGACCTCGCGACGCCCGACGGCCAGCACATTCCCATCGAGGAGCGCAGCGCGCGCGAGGTGACGCATCTGGCCGGCAGCCGGATTACGCCCGAGGGCGCGCGCATCCGGAATCCCGCGTTCGACGTCACGCCGCACCAGTACATCGCCGGCATCATCACCGAGCGCGGGATCTTCCGGCCGCCGTACATCGAGTCGTTGAAGCAGGCGTTCGAAACGACCCCGGCATCTCGGTAATCCGAGGGGCCTTCCATCACAAAGCACACGAAAATCACGAAGCACACGAAATGTTCGTTGGGGCAATGAGAATCCTGGGAATTGAGACGTCCTGCGACGAGACCTCCGCTGCCGTCGTCGAAGAGACCGGCGACGCGGCGCGGCCGTGGGCGATCCGGTCCAACGTGATCGCCTCGCAAGTCCCCATCCATCGCGAATGGGGCGGCGTCGTCCCGGAGCTGGCGTCGCGCCAGCACATCCGCGACATCTGCGGCGTCGTCGAGCGCGCGCTGACCGAGGCGGCGACGACGTGGACCGATCTCGGCGCGGTCGCCGTCACGCAGGGCCCCGGACTCGTTGGATCCCTTCTCGTCGGCGTGTCGTTCGCGAAGGCGGCGGCCGTCGCGGCGAAGCTGCCGCTGGTCGCCGTGCACCATCTCGCCGGACACATCGAATCGCTCGTCCTTCAGAACGGCGAGATGCCGCTTCCCGCCGTCGTGCTCGTCGTCTCCGGCGGGCACACGAGCCTGTTCCGTGTCGACGCGCCGGGTCGATACGAGCTCGTCAGCCGGACGCGAGACGATGCCGCCGGCGAGGCGTACGACAAGGTCGCGAAGCTGCTGGGCCTCGGCTACCCGGGCGGCCCGGTGATCGATCGGCTCGCGCAGACGGGCGACGACCGCGCGATCGCGCTGCCGACGACGCGGCTGACGCACGCCGACCGAAACGCACCCGAGCTGAAAGGCGATCTCGACTTCAGCTTCAGCGGGCTGAAGACCGCGGTCCTCCGGCACGTGCGGAGCCGCCGTCCAGCCGGATCTGCGGCGCAGGACGCTGGTCCTGCCTTGCCGGACTCCGAGATCGCCGACATCGCGGCCAGCTTCCAGCGCGTCGTCGTCACCGTGCTGATCGATCGCCTGTTCGACGCGGCGCGGCGATTTCAGGCGAGAAGCGTCGGCATCGCGGGCGGCGTGTCGGCGAACAGCCGCCTGCGTGCCGAGCTGCAGGCGCGCGGCGAGCGACGCGACCTGCCGACGTATCTGCCGAGCCTGCAGCTGTCGACCGACAACGCCGCGATGATTGCGGCGGCGGGCCTGCGAAAATTCAGGGAGGGCGCAACCGCGTCGCTCGACCTCAACGCGGACGCAGCGCTGGCGCTGCCCTGAATAATGTATGCCTGTTCACACGGATTACCTCTGGTTCAATACAAGAAAAAGGCAGGAGTTCATTCGCATCACCGACGATGTGTCGGCGATCGTCAGGAAGAGCGGCGTCGCCGACGGCATGGTGCTCGTCTCTGCCATGCACATCACGGCCGGTGTCTACGTGAACGACTGGGAAGAAGGGCTGATTCAGGACTTTCAGACGTGGCTCGAGAAGCTCGCGCCTGCCGGTCTCGACTACCGGCATCATCAGACGGGCGAAGACAACGCGGACGCGCACCTGAAGCGCACCATCATGGGCCATCAGGTGATCGTGCCGATCACCGGCGGCAAGCTGGATCTCGGTCCGTGGGAACAGATCTTCTACGCGGAATTCGACGGCCGGCGAAAGAAGCGCGTCGTCGTCAAGGTCATCGGCGACGCGTGAGGGCGTTTCCCGATCGACCGATCGTCGGCGTCGGCGCGGTGATCTTCGACGCCGATCGCGTGCTGCTGGTCAAACGCGGCCACGAGCCGCTCAAGGGCCAATGGACGCTGCCGGGCGGCACCGTGGAGATCGGCGAGACGCTGGAGGCCGCGGTCGCGCGCGAGATCATGGAGGAGACCGGCCTGGCCGTCGACGTCGGCCCGGTCGTCGAGGTCGTCGATCGCGTGCAGCGCACGGAGGACGGCCGCGTCGAGTATCACTTCATCATCGTCGATTACCTCTGCTACACGCGCGATACCGCGGCGCTGGCGCGCGGCTCCGATGCGGCCGAGGCGCAGTGGGTCGAGGTGGGCGACCTCGAGGAATACCGCGTGCCCGGCAGCGCCATCGATGTGATTCTCAAAGCGCGGCGCATGCTGTTATGATCCGCCGCCTCCGCCATGCACCTGACTCAGCGCGAGGTCGACAAGCTGCTCGTGTTCACCGCCGGCGAGGTGGCGCGGCGCCGCAAGGCGCGCGGCCTGAAGCTCAATTACCCGGAGGCGGTCGCCTTCATCACGTCGGAAATCCTGGAAGAGATCCGCAACGGCAGGACCGTTGCCGAGCTGATGTCGCTCGGCACGACGCTGTTGTCGGCCGACGACGTCATGGACGGCGTGCCGGAGATGATTCCGGAGATCCAGGTGGAAGGCACGTTCCCGGACGGGACCAAGCTCGTGACCGTTCACCATCCGATCCGCTGATGCGGAGCATCGATGATTCCCGGTGAATACCGACTGAAGGCCGAGCCGATCGAGATCAACGCAGGCCGTGCCACGCGCCGGATCGAGGTCGCCAACCGCGGCGATCGGCCGATTCAGGTGGGGTCGCACTGCCATTTCTTCGAGGTCAACCGCGCGCTCGCGTTCGATCGCCAAGCCGCGTACGGAATGCGGCTGAACATTCCGGCCGGCACCGCCGTCAGGTTCGAGCCGGGCGACACGCGCGAGGTGGAGCTCGTCGCGATCGGCGGAAGCCGCACGGTCATCGGGATCAACGGTCTCACGAACGGGCCGCTGGACGCCAAGCCGTGAAGATCGACAGGCGCACCTACGCGGACCACTACGGTCCGACGACGGGCGATCGGGTCCGCCTCGGCGACACCGATCTGTTCGTCGAGATCGAAGAAGACCGCACGTCCTACGGCGACGAAGCGAAGTTCGGCGGCGGCAAGGTGATCCGCGACGGCATGGGGCAGTCGCCGACCGCCACGCGCGCCGGCGGAGCGCCCGATCTCGTCATCACCAACGCGGTGATCGTCGACTACACCGGCATCTACAAAGCGGACATTGCCATCCGCGACGGCCGAATCCACGCCATCGGGAAGGCGGGCAATCCCGGAGTCATGAACGGCGTGACGGCGGGCATGGAAATCGGCGCGTCGACCGAAGTGCTGGCCGGCGAGGGGCTCATCGCGACGGCCGGCGGCATCGACACGCACATTCATTTCATCTCGCCGAACCAGATTCCCGAAGCGCTGTACTCCGGCGTGACGACGCTCATCGGCGGAGGCACCGGACCGGCGACCGGCACCAAGGCGACGACGTGCGCGCCCGGCGCGTGGAACATCCGCCGGATGTACGAGTCGGCCGAGGCGTTTCCGCTCAACTTCGGCTTTCTCGGCAAGGGCAACGGCTCGCGGCCCGAAGCGCTCCGCGAGCAGATCGAGGCCGGCGCGATCGGGCTGAAGCTGCACGAGGACTGGGGGACGACGCCCGCCGCGATCGACTGCTGTCTCGGCGTCGCCGACGAGTACGACGTGCAGGTGGCCATCCACACCGACACGCTCAACGAAGCCGGCTTCGTCGAGGACACGATCGCGGCGTTTCGGGGCCGCACGATTCACAGCTATCACACGGAGGGGGCCGGCGGCGGCCACGCGCCCGACATCATCAAGCTGTGCGGCCAGCCGAACGTGCTTCCATCGTCCACCAATCCGACGATGCCGTTCACGCGCAACACGATGGACGAGCATCTCGACATGCTGATGGTGTGTCACCACCTGTCGCCGTCCGTGCCGGAGGACGTCGCGTTCGCCGACTCGCGCATCCGCGCCGAGACGATCGCCGCCGAGGACATCCTGCACGACCTCGGCGCCTTCAGCATGATGTCGTCCGACTCGCAGGCGATGGGCCGGATCGGCGAGGTGATCTGCCGCACGTGGCAGACGGCCCACAAGATGAAGGCGCAGCGCGGTCCGCTGCCGGGCGACGCGGCCGAGCGCGACAACGTCCGCGTCAAGCGCTACGTCGCCAAGTACACGATCAATCCGGCGATTACGCACGGCATCGCCACGCTGGTCGGCTCGCTCGAGGTCGGCAAGCTGGCGGATATCGTGTTGTGGAAGCCGGCATTCTTCGGCGTCAAGCCCGAGGTCATCGTCAAGGGCGGCTTCATCGCGGCGTCCGTCATGGGCGACGGCAACGCGTCGATTCCGACACCGCAGCCGGTCCTGTATCGGCCGATGTTCGGGTCGTTCGGCCAGGCGCTGGCGACCACGGCGGTGCATTTCGTGTCGCGCGCCGGCGCCGAGCGACGCGCGCTCGACGGGCTGGCGCGATCGGTCTGGCCCGTGGCGAACTGCCGGAGCATCCGCAAGACCGATCTGAAGTGGAACGACGCGCTGCCGAAGATCGAAGTCGACCCGGACAGCTACGAGGTCCGCGCCGACGGCGAGCGGCTGGCGTGCGATCCAGTAGACGCGCTGCCGCTCGCGCAGCGCTACTTCCTGTTCTGAGACGTGACGACCCTGCTCATCGAACACGTCGTGCCGGCAGCGTCGGCGGTCGCGGTCGATCCGACCTATCGCCGCGACACCATGAGCCTGACCTGGGATGATCGCGCCAAGAGCCACGGCCGCCGGCGGTCCGACGGCGGTCTCGAGTTCGCGATCTCGCTGCCGACGGGCACCGTCCTTCGCGAAGGCGACTCGTTCGTGCTGGATGCGGTGCGGACGATCGTCCGCGTCCGCGAAGCGCCCGAGCCGGTGTTCGTGATCGAGCCGAGAACGCCGCAGCAGTGGGCGGCGTACGCGTATCAGATTGGGAACCGGCATCAGCCGCTGATGATCGGCGACGCCGAGCTCATCTGCCCGCAGCAGCCCGGCGTCGAGCGCGTCCTGCAGCAGCTGCACATCCCCTACACGCCGGCGTCGCGGCCGTTCACGCCCGCGATCCAGTCGCCCGGCCACGCGCACTGACCGTGGACGCCGAGCACCTCCTGCGCGTGCTGCAGCTTGGCGACAGCCTGTTTCCGATTGGGAGCTTCTCGTGGTCCGACGGCCTCGAGACGGCGACAGCGTCAGGCCGGATCGCCGATGACGCCGGACTCGAGGCGTGGACGAGGCAGTACCTCGACGGCATGTTCACGCCGTGCGAAGGGCTGGCGGCGAAGCGCGCGCACCAGTACAGCGTGGCGGGCGAGTGGCAACGCCTGCGCGAGCTCGACGAGGAGCTGACGGCGCTTCGGCCGGCCGCGTCGACGAGGGCGAGCAGCGTGTCGATCGGCCGGCGGCTGCTTGCGACGGCTGCGGCCGTCCACGCCGACGCGGCGCTCGCGCCGCTCCACGCGCTGGTCGCTCGCGACGATCGATCGGGAAATGTCGCCGTCGTCCACGGCGCGCTGTTCGCGGCGCTGGGCGTTGGCGAGCGCCACGCAGTCGCCGGCTTCGCGTACACGCGCCTTGCGGGCATCGTGTCGGCGGCGCTGCGACTGATGCCGATCGGACAAGTACAGGGGCAGGTCGTGCTCGGCCGGATGCTGGCGCGGGTACCCGCGGCCGTCGACGCGGTCATCGCCGCAGGGGACGCGCCGCTGCGCGCCTTCGCGCCGCTCGTCGACGTCCAGCAGATGAACCATCGCGATGTGTACAGCCGACTGTTCCGATCGTGATCGTCTGTCGTTATCGTCTGTCGTGATCGTCTGTAGCGTGAGGCTTTAGCCGGGCGGCTGGTTGTCGCGCGAAGGTTCGCGCGTGTTGGAGCGTAGATGAAACGTGCCATCAAGATCGGAATCGGCGGGCCGGTCGGATCCGGCAAGACGGCGCTGCTCGATTGCCTGTGCAAGCGGATGCGCGGTCAGTACGAGCTCGCGGTCGTGACCAACGACATCTTCACCAGGGAGGACATGGAGTTCCTCGTGCGCAGCGAGGCGCTGCCGCCGGACCGCATCATCGGCGTCGAGACCGGCGGCTGCCCGCACACCGCGATTCGGGAGGACGCCTCACCCAACTTCGAGGCGCTCGATCTGCTGATGTCGCGGTTTCCGACCGTGCAGCTCCTGTTCGTCGAGAGCGGCGGCGACAATCTCGCGGCCAGCTTCAGCCCCGAGCTCGTCGACGCGTCGATCTACGTCATCGACGTCGCGGGCGGCGACAAGGTGCCGCGCAAGGGCGGCCCCGGCGTGACCCGTTCGGACCTGCTCGTGATCAACAAGGTCGATCTGGCGCCGTACGTCGGCGCCGATCTCGGCGTCATGGCGCGCGACGCACGCCGGATGCGGGGAGAGCGGCCGTTCGTGTTCACGAACCTGAAGACCGGCCACGGCGTGGACGAGGTCATCGCCTGGATTCGACGCGAGCTGCTGTTCGAGGAGAGCGCGGCGTGACGATTGCCGCGCGCGACGCCGGCCGGGACGCCCTGGCGGCCGTCGGCCGAAGCGGCCGGCTCGACCTCGTCGTCGGCGTGTGCCGCGGCCGCAGCGAGGTGACGCACGCCTACGGCGAAATCCCGCTCAAGATCGCGCCCGTCTTCCGGCCGGCCGCCGGCCCCGTGCAGGTGATGCTGCTGCAGCCGACCGCCGGCTTGTTCGGCGGCGACCGGACGGTCCTTCGGGTGGCGGTCGAGTCCGGCGCCCGCGTCATGCTCACGTCGCAGGCCGCGCTGCAAATCCATCCGTCCGAGGATCGCGTGGCCCAGCAGCAGATCGATCTCCACGTCCAGACCGGCGCCGACGCCTGGTATCTCAACGATCCGGCGATTCCGTTCGCGAGGTCGCGCTGGCGCCAGCGCGTGGCAATCGCCGTCGAGCCGGGCGCGCGACTCGCGTGGTGGGACGGCGTCATGGCGGGCCGGATCGCCAGCGGTGAACGATGGGCGTTCGCGAGCGCTGACATCGAGCTGACGCTCGGTCTCGCCGGCCGGCTCGCCTATCTGGAGCGGTTCACGATCGAGCCGGCGATCGCCTCGCCCACCGGCGCCTGGACGATGGCGGACTACTCGTATCTGGCGACGGCGCTCGTGTACGACGAGCGGCTGGGCGCCGACGCGCGCGCCGCCCTGGCCGCCGCGCTCGGGGACGATGTGGAGCTCGCCGCCGCGGTCGACGAGCCCGTGCCGCACCTGTTCGTGGCGCGAGTGCTCGCGCGCACGGGGCCGGCATTCAGGAAGGCGCAGCAGCGGTACCTGACGGCGCTGTTCGGCCTGAAGGGCGAACCGACGCCCGATCTCCGGAAGCTGTGAACATCCATGCGTCCGACGCATGGTTCGCATTTGAAAGTTCTGTTTTACTTCTGAATCGTCCGGGCGCATAACCGGACCCATGTGCGGCGTCGGGTTCGTTGCCGACCTCACCGGTCGATCCAGCCACCAGACGCTGGAGCGCGGTCTCGTCGCGCTCATGCGCCTGACCCATCGCGGCGCGCCCGCCGCGACCGCGTCGATTGACGGCGCCGGGGTGCTGACGGCCATTCCGTGGTCGCTGCTCGAAGACGACCTGCCGCGGGGCGGCGCCGCGTCGACGCGGCTCGTCGGCGCCTTTTTCGTGCCCTCGGGCGCCGCGCCGGTCGCGCTGCCGCTCATCGAGCGCGAGCTGCGGCGGGCCGGCTGGCCGACCGTCGTCTGGCGGCCGGTGCCGGTCAGCGCGGGCGCGCTCGCGCCGCATCTGCGGAGCGGCGCGCCGCGCCTGTATCAGGCGCTGGCGGTTGCCGGCGCCGACGTCGGCGACGCCGATCGGCGGCTCTTCCGGGCGCGCAGGCGAATCGAATACCGCGCGGCCCGCCGCGGTCTGGCCGGCTTCGCCGTGCTGTCGCTGTCGACGACGACCGTCGTCTACAAGGGGCTGCTGACCCCCGAGCAGCTGCCGATCTACTTCGCCGATCTCGCCGACACGCGGTTCACGACGCCCTTCGTCGTGTTCCATCAGCGCTTCAGCACCAACACCAGTCCGCGGTGGGATCTCGCGCAGCCGTTCACGCTGCTCGCGCACAACGGCGAGATCAACACCGTTCAGGGCAACCGCGCGTGGATGCTGGCGCGCCAGCGCGACCGCTCGTCGCTGCGCCTGCCGCGCGTGCCGGACGTCGTCACCGCCGACGCGAGCGACTCGCGCAGCCTGGACGAGGCGGTCGCGCTGATGCGCCAGGCCGGGTTCGGTCTGACGCACGCCCTGACGCGGCTCATTCCGCCCGCCTGGGAGCACGACCGCGAGATGCCGCGCGACGAGATCGCGTTCCACGAGTTCCAGGCGGCGTGCAGCGAGCCGTGGGACGGCCCGGCGGCGATTGCGTTCGCCGACGGCCGCGTCGTCGGCGCACATCTGGATCGCAACGGCTTCCGCCCCGCGCGCTACGTGCGAACCGCCGGCGGGACGGTCGGCCTGGCGTCCGAGGCCGGCGTCTTCGACTTCGGCGACGACGAAGTCGTCGAGCGCGGCCGGCTCGGACCGGGAGAGACGATCGCCGTCGATCTGGAACGCGGTCTCGTCCACAACACGGCCGCCATCCGGCGTGCGCTCGTGGCGACGCAGCCGTACGCGCAGCTTGCGGCGCGGGCGATTGCGCGATTGGAACGGCCGCCCGATTCGTCCGAGCCGACGCTGGACGAAGACTTACGACGCCGGCTGCTGACGATGTTCGGGTACTCGACGGAGGAGATCGACGTCGTGCTCCGTCCGATGGCGCTCGAGGGCCACGAGGCCGTCGGGTCGATGGGCGACGACACGCCGCCGGCCGCCTTATCCGGCCGCCAGCTCCACCTGCCCGAGTTCTTCCGACAGCGCTTCGCGCAGGTGACCAATCCACCGATCGATCCACTGCGCGAGCGGATCGTCATGTCGCTCGCGACGCTCGTCGGACGCCGCGGCAGCTTTCTCGACGAGACCGCCGCGGACGCGGCGCTCGTGTCGGCGTCGTCGCCCGTGTTCATGCCCGAGCAGATCGCGGCGCTTCGGCGGTCGCGTCTCGCGCCTGTGGAACTGCCCATCGTCTTTGCCGCGGCCGACGGCGTGGATGGATTGCAGCATGCGCTTCGCGAGCTTCAGGCGCAGGCCGTGGCCGCGGTACGACATGGATCGTCGCTGCTCGTCCTGACCGATCGGAGCGTCGGCGACGCGCTGGCGCCGATTCCGGCGCTGCTCGCGGTGGCGGCGATCCACCGTGCGCTCGTCGACGCCGGCTGCCGGATGCGCGCGAGCCTCGCGGTCGAAACGGGCGAAGCCCGCGATGCGCATCAGCTCGCGACGCTGTACGCCTTCGGTGCGTCGGCCGTATGCCCCTACCTTGGACTCGACATCGCGGCGACCGTGGACGCGGAGCACGGACGCGGCCGGTACCGCCGCGCGCTCGAGGACGGCCTGCTCAAGGTGCTCTCGAAGATGGGCGTCAGCACGTTCGCCGGCTATTGCGGCGGACAGCTGTTCGAGGTCATCGGCCTGTCCCGCGACCTCGTCGACGCGTATTTCCCCGGCACGCCGGTGCCGCTCGCCGGACGCGTGACGCTCGCCGAGCTGACGCAGCACGTGCTGCGGCGGCACGCCGACGCGTGCGCGGGGCGGAGCGGTCCGGCCCATCCGGGCGTTCACGGCTATCGCGCCGGCGGCGAGTATCACGCGAACAATCCCGCCGTGGTCCGGCACCTGCATCGCGCGTCGCGCGGCGGCGCCGACGCGGAGGCGTACGCGCATTTCACGAGCCTCGTTCACTCGCGGCCGCCGGCCGCGGTCCGCGATCTCCTGGCGTTTCGATCGGCCGGCGCGTGCCCGCTCGCCGACGTCGAGCCGGCTGACGCCATCTGCCGCCGGTTCTTCGCCTCGGCGATGTCGGTCGGCGCGCTCTCGCCCGAAGCGCACCGCACGATCGCGATCGCGATGAACCGCCTCGGCGCGCGCAGCAACAGCGGCGAGGGCGGCGAGGAGCCCGATCGGTTTCATCGGCCGGCGCGCGGGGGCGACTGGAACGGCAGCGCCACCAAACAGCTCGCGTCGGCGCGATTCGGCGTCACGCCGGCGTACCTGATGTCGGCCGACGAGATCCAGATCAAGATCGCGCAGGGATCGAAGCCGGGCGAGGGCGGCCAGCTGCCGGCGGTGAAGGTCGTCGAGCACATTGCCCGCCTGCGCCACGCGCAGCCTGGCATCACGCTCATCTCGCCCCCGGTGCATCACGACATCTACAGCATCGAGGATCTCTCGCAGCTCATTCACGATCTGCGCACGTTCCACCCGGCGGCGCGGATCAACGTGAAGCTGGTCGCGCAGTCGGGCATCGGGGTCGTCGCCGCCGGCGTCGTCAAGGCAGGCGCCGACGCCATCCAGGTCAGCGGCCACGACGGCGGCACCGGCGCCTCGCCGCGCGCGTCGATCAAGCACGTCGGCAGCCCCTGGGAGGTCGGCCTCGTCGACGCGCATCGGACGCTCCTCGCGCACGGGCTTCGGCCGCGCGTCGTGCTGCAGGTCGACGGCGGGCTGAAAACCGGCCGCGACATCGCGGTCGCGGCGGCGCTCGGCGCCGACGAGTTCGGCTTCGGGACGGCGGCGCTGCTCGCGGTCGGCTGCGTGATGGCGCGCCAGTGCCACCTGAACACGTGTCCCGCAGGCATCGCGACGCAGCGTCCGGATCTCCGCGCGCGGTTCACCGGCACGCCCGAGATGCTCATCGCGTACTTGCGGATGGTCGCCGAGGACGTGCGGACGATGCTCGCGTCGCTCGGACTGCGCCGCGTCGACGAGTTGATCGGCCGTGCGGATCTTCTGGCGCCGCGCGAGGGAGTCGATGCACGACTCGATGTGGAGACGCTGATCACCACGAGCGCGCCAGGTGTCGCGCAGGGCACCAGCGCCGTCACGCGGCCTCACCGCAGCGTCGACGCGACGCACGGCGTGCTTCCCGAGGTCGGCACCACGCGCGTGACGATCGCAGGGACGGTGACCAACGTCGACCGCGCGGTCGGCGCGCGCCTGGCCGGCGCGCTCGTCGGCCGACCGGGCGCGGCGCTGCAGCCGCAGGCCGTGCGCCTCCGATTGCGCGGCAGCGCCGGCCAGAGCCTCGGCGCCTTCTGCATGCCCGGCATGAGCCTTCACATCGCCGGCGAGGCCAACGACTTTCTCGGCAAGAGCATGCACGGCGGCGAGATCGTCGTCCGGCCGGCGGGGCGCCATCGCGGCCGCCGCGACGTGCTCGTCGGCAACACCGCGCTGTACGGCGCGACGGGCGGTCGCGTGTTCATCGCCGGCCGCGCCGGCGAACGCTTCGGCGTCCGCTGCTCCGGCGCCACCGCCGTCGTCGAAGGCATCGGCGATCACGGCTGCGAGTACATGACCGGAGGCCTCGTGGTGGTGCTCGGCCCGATCGGCCGCAACTTCGGCGCCGGCATGTCCGGAGGGATCGCGTTCATCTGGGATCCTCAGGATCGCGCCGGCGTCCGCTGCAACCTCGAGATGACGACGCTCGGTCGCGTGAGCGCGGAGGATCGCGCGACGCTGACCGAGCTCCTCTCGTCGCACCATCGGTTGACGCGGAGCCCGATCGCTCGCGATCTGCTGCGGCGCGGCGCCGACGCGCTCGACGAATTCCGCAAGGTCGAGCCGATGCGCGCCTCCAGCGCAATGCGGAACGCGGTGGAGCTGCAGGTGCCGGCCGAGGAGGGCGCCGTTACGGTTGCGCCGGCGTCGATCGCACCCGCGCCGGCGGCGGCGCCAGCTTGAGGCGCGGCACGACGCGGTCGAGCGTGCGCATCATCTCCTGAATGGTACGCGGGACGCGCGCCGACCGCCGGTACACCCATCCGGTTTCGCGCACGAGCTGACGCCCCGAGATCCGCGCGCAGAACAGATATCCCCCACGCACTTCGCGCGCGACCGCCTGATACGGGATGATCGTCACGCCGAGGCCGATGCGGACGAGCGCCTTGATGATCTCGACGTTCTCCGTCTCGGTCACTATCGTCGGCTCGATCTGCTCCTTCACGAAGAACTCGTCGATCACGCGCCGCGTGTTGGATCCCGGTTCGTAGAGGACGAACGGCAGCCGCGCGAGATCCTCGGGCCCGACGCGCTTGCGGCGTGCCAGCGGATGTGACGAAGCGGCGACGATCATCAGCTCTTCGCGGACCACCGGCTCGGCGACCAGCGTACGATCGTCGATCGGCAGCGTGAGCAGCGCCAGGTCGGCGCCCCCCGATCGGAGCTTCTCGAGAAGCTGGCCGGTTGGTCCGGTGCCGACCTTGACCTCGACGCGCGGATGCACGCGGCGGAACTGCTTGAGGAGTGCGGGAAAGACGTACAGGCAGACGGTCATGCCGCCGAGCAGATGAAGCGTGCCGGTCAGCTCCTGCTGGCTGTCGAGGATGCTGGCGCGCGTCTCCTGGAGATCGTCGAGGACGCGCTGGCTGAGCCTCAGCATCGTCTCGCCGGTCGGCGTGATCACGATCCGCCGTCCGATTCGCGTGAACACTTCCTGATTGAGCTCTTCCTCCAGCAGCAGAATCTGCCGGCTGACGGCGGACTGCGAGAGGTGGAGCTGGCGGCCGGCGCCGGTGAACGATCCGGCGTCGGCGACGGCCCGCAGGATTTCGAGCTGTCGAAGATCCATCGTCACCTGGGGGGCTGCGCCCCGCCAGACCCCCCCACGCGCTCGCTCGCAGGGACCCCACGCGCCCCGCTCCGCTCGCGCGGCTCACTTCCTCCGCTCGTTCGCCATAAATTGTCCATGGGGTAACATGCAAGACGTTACACCATGAGCACACTCGATAGAGAGGCCGCCTGGCAGCTGCTGACCGAATACACCGAGAGCGACAGCCTCCGCAAGCACGCGCTGGCGGTCGAGGCGGCGGTGCGCGGCTACGCGCGGAAGTACGGCGAGGACGAGAACGACTGGGGCGTCGTGGCGCTGCTGCACGACTTCGACTACGAGCGGTGGCCGAGCCGCGAGGACCATCCCTTCAAGGGCGTCGCGATCCTGAAGGAGAAGGGGTATCCCGAGTGGGTGACGCGCGCGATTCTCTCGCACGCCGAGTACAGCGGTGTGCCGCGCGAAAGCCGGCTCGAGAAGGCGCTGTGGGCGTGCGACGAGATGGCGGGCTTCGTGACCGCCGCGTCGCTGGTGCGGCCGTCCAGGAGCGTGCTCGATCTCGAGCCGACGTCGGTCGTCAAGCGGATGAAGGACAAAGCATTCGCGCGCGGCGTGCCGCGCGACGATTTGCGCAAGGGCGCCGACGAGCTCGGACTGCCGCTCGAGGAGCACATCGCGAACGTGATTGCCGCGATGCGCGAGCGCGCCGCCGCGCTCGGCCTGCGAGGAACGCTGTAATTCAGCATTCCGTATAGTTCACGTAGATGCCAGACAGCGCTCCGGTCGTCACGCTCGACGCGGTGACGGTGACCTACGGGAAGAACGCCGCGCTCGGCGACGTGACGGCTGCGTTCGCGCCCGGCGCGGTCGGTCTGCTCGGTCCGAACGGCGCCGGCAAGAGCACGATGATCAAGGCGCTGCTCGGGTTCGTCGTGCCCGACGCAGGGCAGATGCGCGTGCTCGGCCACGACGTCGCCGCCGCGCCGCTCCAGATTCGCGCGCGCGTCGGCTACATGCCCGAGAGCGACGCCCACATTCCGGGGATGAATGCCGTCTCGTTCGTCGCCTATTGCGGAGAGCTCGCCGGCCTGCCGCGCGTCGACGCCATGCAGCGCGCGCACGAGGTCCTCTTTTACGTCGGGCTCGGCGAGGCCCGCTATCGGAACATCGAAACGTACTCGACCGGCATGAAGCAGCGCATCAAGCTCGCGCAGGCGCTGGTGCACGATCCCGATCTGCTGTTCCTCGACGAGCCGACCAACGGCATGGATCCGAAGGGCCGCGACGAGATGCTCGAGCTCGTCCGCGACCTGGCGCACAACAAAGGCGTCAACCTGATTCTCTCCTCGCACCTGCTGCCCGACGTCGAGTACACGTGCGATCACGTCGTTGTCATGGACAAGGGGCATGTCGCGACGCAGGGGCCGATCGCGGCGTTGAAGCAGCCGCGCGGCCGCGTGTTCGAGTTCCGCGTCAAGACGCAGGACGGCCAGCTCGACGCGTTTCTCGCGCGCCTGCAGTCGGCCGGGCTCGAGTGCCACCAGACCGACGAGGATGTCATGCGCGTGTTCGTCCCGGGCGACGGCGGCGCGCGCCAGCTCTTCTCGCTCGCGGCGTCCGAGCACGTGCAGGTCCGGCATCTGCGGCCCAGCGTCCCCACGCTGGAGGACGTCTTCGCGCACGCGGTTGGCGAGCAGTAGCCGATGCCGATTCATGATCAGGGCTACCGGCGCTACGGCGGCACGCGCACGCCGGCGGGGCAGGCCTGGCTCGTCATCGCCAAAGCCGGCGTTCGCACCTTCCTGTCGAAGAAAGGGTTCCTCGGACTGCTGCTGCTGTCGTGGTTTCCGTTCTTCGTCCGCGCCGTGCAGTTATACGCGGCCGCGAATCTTCCCAACGCGGCCATGCTCGCGCCCGACGCGCAGACGTTCCGGCAGTTTCTGGATCAGCAGGGGACGTTCGTGTTCTTCATCACGGTCTACGTCGGGGCCGGTCTGATCGCGAACGATCGGCGCGTCAACGCGCTGCAGATCTACCTGTCGAAGCCGCTGACGCGCGCCGAGTACGTGCTCGGCAAGCTCGCGATCCTGATGACGTTCCTGCTGCTCGTCACCTGGGTGCCGGCCATCCTGCTGCTGGTCGTGCAGGTGCTGTTTTCCGGGAACACGACGTTCCTGACGAAGAACCTGTTCCTGTTTCCGGCGATCACGCTCTTCTCCTTCATCTACGTCGTGATGGTCTCGTCGGCGATACTGGCGCTCTCGTCGTTGTCCAACAGCAGCCGCTACGTCGGCATTCTCTACGCGGCGCTGCTGTTCTTCACGCAGGCGCTGTACGGCGTCCTCCGCTTCGTGACCGGCAACACGAAGCTGTCGTGGATGTCGTTCTCGTTCAACCTCGAGCAGGTCGGCGACGCGATTTTCCGTCTGCCGCCGCGCTACGACACGCCGTGGACCGTGTCGCTCCTGATGATCGTCCTCCTGATCGTCGGGTCCGGATTCGTGCTGGAGCGCCGGGTCCGCGGCGTCGAGATCGTCGCGTGAACGCGCCCGCCCCGCCGTCCGCCGTCGTCGCCGCGGACCATCTGTCCAAGTGGTACGGCCAGGTGATCGGCCTCAACGACGTCACGCTCACGGTGCCGCCGGGCATCACGGGGCTGCTCGGCCCGAACGGCGCCGGCAAGTCCACCTTCATGAAGCTGATTACGGGCCAGCTGAAGCCGAGCAAAGGCGAGGTTCGCGTGCTCGGCGAGCCGATTTGGCGGAACCCGGCACTGTACTTCCGCATCGGCTTCTGTCCCGAACAGGACGCGTTCTACGAGCGGATGACGGGCCTCGAGTGGGTGACCGCGCTCGTCGGCCTGAACGGCGTCGGCGAGACGCAGGCCGCCACGATGGCGCATCGCGCGCTCGAGACCGTCGACTTGCTCGAGGCGAAGGACAAGAAGATCGGCGCCTACAGCAAGGGGATGCGGCAGCGCGTCAAGCTCGCGCAGGCGCTCGCGCACGATCCGGACCTGATGATCCTCGACGAGCCGCTGGCGGGGATGGACCCGATCGGCCGCCGCAAGACGATCCGCTTGATCAAGGAGTGGGGCCGCGCCGGCCGCAGTATCATCGTCTCGAGCCATATCCTGCACGAGATCGAGTCGATGACGTCGAACATCCTCCTGATCAACCAGGGACGGATTCTCGCCGAAGGCAACGTCCACCAGATTCGCGATCTCATCGACGAGCATCCGCACACGGTGTACATCAAGGCGGACGAGACGCGGGCGCTCGCGCGCGAATTCCTGTCGTACGACGATGTGCTGAGCCTGCGGTTCGAGGATCAGGCGGTCGTCGTCGAAACGGGGAAGCCCGACGTGTTCTACGCGCGCCTGACCGCGCTCGCCGCGTCGGGCGATCACGGCAGCATCCACGAGGTGACGTCGCCGGACGACAACCTGCAGGCGGTCTTCAAGTATCTGGTGAAGCAGTGACCGGCACACAGCGACCGACGGTGTTCCGCTCCGCGCTCAGGGTTTTCGATCTGTCGCTCGGCCAGATGTTGTGGTCGCGGCGCTCGGTGTTCCTCGGCCTCCTCGTCGGCGGCCCGGTCCTGCTGGCGTTCGCGATCCGCGCTGCCGTCGCGCTCGAGCCGCGGGCGCTCCCGCGCGTCAACGGCGCGGCGGTGAGCGGCGGCGCGCTGTTCGGCATGATCATCTGGCTGCTCTACATCCGGTTCATCGTGCCGGTGCTCGGCGTCTTCTACGGCACGGCGCTGATCGCAGACGAAGTCGACGACAAGACGATCACCTATCTGTTTACGCGGCCCATTCCCAGAAGCGCCGTCCTGCTCGGCAAGTACCTCGCGTATCTGGTGTGCACGGTCCTTCTCGTGCTGCCGTCGGTCATGCTCGTGTACTTCTTCGTCGTGCCGCTGACCGGCAGCATCGGCGACTCGTTTCCGTCGCTCCTCGAAGACCTGGCGATGCTGGCGGTGGGCCTGGCCGCGTACGGTGCCGTCTTTGCACTGGTCGGCGCACGTCTCAAACGGCCGCTCGTCATCGGCCTGGTGTACGCATTCGGATGGGAACCGGCGGTGCTCCTGTTTCCGGGATACCTGAAGCGACTGACGGTCGGCTACTATCTGCAGGCGCTGGTCCCACATGCCATGCCGAACGATTCGGCGGTCAGTATCCTGATGCAGGCGTTTCGCGAGGTCCCTTCGCTGTTGGCAAGCCTGACCGCGCTGGCGGTCATCACCGCGGTCACACTCTGGCAGGCCGGCGAGGCCGTGGAGCGGCGGGAGTATGTTCTTGAACAATAGGCAACTTACAGTCGTATAAGAGGTTGAGGGCTACTCCATGACGACGCGGACCCGGTATTTCGTGATCGCTTCGCTTCTGGTGCTGACCGTGGGGCTCGGGACCGGGCTGGTCGCCTATTACGTCGGGTTCCCGATGAGCGCGTTTCAACGGGCCGGCGGGCCTGAAGAGCTCCGCTATATGCCGCGCGATGCGGCCGTTGTGGCCTATGCCGACGTTCGCGAGGTCATGACTTCGCAGCTGCGCCAACGGGTCCACGATGCGATTCCGACTCCCGAGAACGGACAGCAGGAATTCGAGAACCAGACCGGCATCAATATCGAGCGCGATATCGACCGCGTGGTCGCCTGCGCGCAGGCCGCGCCCGACGGCTCGGGCGTCAAGGGCGGCGGCATGGTCCTCGCGCGCGGCCGGTTCGACGAGGTGAAAATCGAATCGCTGATGCGCTCGCACGGAGCCGAGGCGGAGAGCTACAAGGGGTCGCGCCTCATCGAGACGTACGGGCCGCACCAGCATCAGGCGGACCACGATACGAAATTCGCCGTCGCGTTCATGGAGCCGGGTCTCGTCGCGGTTGGCACCGCCGATTTGGTGCGGACCGCCATCGACATTCATGCCGGCGGCAACCTTCCGAATGCCACGGCGAACGAAGACTTGATGACGATGATCCGATCGCTCGACACCGGCAACAACGCGTGGGCGGTCGGCCGCTTCGACGCGCTGCGTCAGCAGGCCAGGCTGCCGGAGCAGGTCGCGAGTCAGATTCCGCCGATCACGTGGTTCTCGGTCGCCAGCCATGTCAACGGCGGCATCCGCGGCATCATCCGCGCGGAGACGCGCGACGACGAATCCGCCAACAACCTGCGCGACGTCGTCCGCGGCTTCATGGCGATGGCGAAGCTTGGCGCCGGCTCGAAGCCCGAAATGCAGACGATGCTCCAGTCGCTCGAGCTGGGCGGGACCGGCAAAACGGTCGCCCTGTCCTTCGCGGTCCCGGTTGAAGTGCTCGACGTCATCAGCAAGGGTAAACGGGGGCACTGACGTAAAAGTTTGTCTCTGAGCCCTTTGGCGGGCCTCGAAGGTAAACTCCCGTCCTCCACAGTCGGTATCACACCCAGATACGGCGCGGGCCGGCGACCGATCGGGGACAGTCCCCGGTCTGTCCCCGAGCCGTCCGCCTGGGCTATGACCGACCTGGTCTTCTTCTACGGCACGCTGATGAGCGGCTTCCGCCGCCCTGGCCGGCAGCGCATCGACCTGCATCTGGAGCCGGTTGCGCGGGCCTGGATTTACGGCGCGCTGTTCGATGTCGGCATCTACCCCGCGGCAGTTCCCGCGCACGACACGCAGGTCTGGGGGGAAGTCCACCGGATGAGCGATCCGGAGCCAGTGCTGGCCGAGCTCGACGACATCGAGGGCTACCGCGCTGACGAACCCGATGCGAGCCTCTACACTCGCGTCGAAGCGCCGGTCACCTTCGAGAACGGCGACGTCACCTACGCGTGGGTCTACTTCTACAACGCACCTCTCGGCCGGGCACGGCGGATCGAGTCGGGCGATTACCTCGAGTACCTGAAGGTCAGATGATCGCGACGGTGCGCCCGGGGCGGCTCGCGCTGGTCCTGATGGCCGTGGTCGCGGGCGTCGCGCGCGATGCCGCGGCGCAGCCGCCCGATCTCGACCCGCGCATCGTGAAGCTCGTACAGACGGTGTCGGACGAACGCCTCGGCGTGATCCTGAAGAAGCTCGAAAGCTTCGGTACGCGGCACCTGCTCTCGTCGACCGACAAGCCCGACAAAGGCATCGGCGCCGCGCGCGAGTGGATTCTCGCCGAGATGAAGAGCTACAGCCCGCGGCTGCAGGTCGCGTTCGACGTGCACGTCCTGCCGAAGGGCGGACGCGTGACGCGGGAAGTCGAAGCGCGCAACGTCATGGCCGTGCTGCCCGGGAAGAGTCCGCGCCGCATCTACGTCAGCGGCCACTACGACACGACCGCGCGCGTCGGGGGACAAGGCGCCGCGAACGCCGGCGGTCCCACGTTCCGCGATCCCGATGCGCCGACGCCGCCGCCGGCGGATCCGAACGCGCCGGTCGACAATCCCGCGCCCGGCGTCAACGACGATGGGAGCGGAACGGCGCTGACGATGGAGCTGGCGCGCGTGTTCGGCCAGAGCGGCATCGACTTCGACGCCACGCTGGTGTTCATGTGCCATGTCGCGGAGGAGGAAGGGCTGCTCGGCGCGCGCGCGCACGCGCAGAAGGCAGTGGCGGAGAAGATCCGCATCGACGCCGTCCTGAACAACGACATCGTCGGCGGCAGCGTCGGCGGCAACGGCATCGTCGACGGTGCGACGATTCGCGTGTACTCCGAAGGACCCGAGGACTCGCCGTCGCGCGAGCTCGCGCGGTTCGTCCAGCGGTGGGGCGAGCGCTACGTGCCGTCGCACAAGGTGCGGCTCATGTCGCGGCCGGATCGGTTCGGGCGGGGCGGCGATCATTCGGCGTACTCGCCGCTCGGCTTCGCGGCCGTCGGCTTCCGCGAGTCGCGGGAGAATTTCACCCGGCAGCACGACCCGCGCGACACGTTCGAGGGCATCTCGCTGCCGTATCTGGCGCAGAACGCGCGCGTGAACGCGGCCTCGGCGGCCGCGCTGGCGCTCGCGCCAGCAGCGCCGACCGTGAACAACCAGCGCGGTCAGCCGCAGATCTCGCGGCGGACGTCGGGCTACGACGCGAACCTCACGTGGACGCCATCTGAGGGCGCGGTCGCCTACCGGATCTTCTGGCGCGAGGCCTGGGGGCCCGACTGGCAGCACGACCTGCTCGTCGGCGGCGACGCGTGCGCCGCGCGGCCGAATGCGCCCGCCAACAGCCTGCCGTGCGGACTCGTGCTGCCCAACATGCAGATCGACGATTTCGTGTTCGGCGTGGCGGCCGTCGACGCGCAGGGACACGAAAGCCTCGTCACGCCGTACGTCGCGCCCCCGCGAGCGGCGACGCCCGCTCGCCAGTAGTCACCCCGCGCGGCGGCCGGTTCGGATCGCGTCGATGAACTCCGCAATGACCGAGGAGACGCGCTCGGACGGCTCGACGAACTCGATGCCCGAGCGATAGAGGACCAGTTCCTGGTCGACGTCGGTGATGCTGCAGTGCGCGACGCGTCCTTTGACGACGACGGAGCGGTCGCCGAGGGTGAGTCGGAAGTCGTGCAGGGAATCCAGCTGAAGGGGGAATCCGGTTTCGACCTGCGCGCCGCCGCGGCTGATCTGCTTGATGGCCAGCGTCTGGAAGACCATCACTTCGCCGTGGAGCTCGCCAAGAATGGGGATGCGTTCGGTGTCGCGCTTTTCGTCGCGCTGATCGTCGCCGGCCATCCGCCGCGGACTATAGCACAGCCGTTCAGTTCATCCGCAGCGCCGCCTTCGCGGTGAACATCGCGGTCTCGGACGGCTCGTCGAGTTCCTCTTCGTCCTTCTCCTGAGCCTCGTACTCGGTCGTGTACGTGAGCACGGGGATGTCACGCGTCTCGTCGTCCAGCTTCAGCATCGAGAGCACGTGGAAGCCTTCCGGGTTGTCGATGCGGACGCACAGGATCACGAGGTTCGGCATCACGCGCTTGATCTGCGAGTACGCGCGGTCGGTCGATTCGACGAACACGATGTCGTAGTGCCCCGCCTCGAGGACCGTTTCGAGCAGCCCGAGGATCTCGGCGCTGCCGTTGACGATCACCACCTTCTGGGCAGCGGCGGCCGCGGCGCCGATCGCGGGGGCGCGTGGGTCAGTGGTGATGGGGTTGGTCAGCATCGTTGTCCGTCTCCCCGGACACTCCCGGACGATTCAGGATTCGTGCCACGGCAAAAACCGCGGAAATCGCGTGGTTTCGCCGGCTGCTCGCCGATTTTTCCAGCCGCGCGCGCACAATGACCACCGCAGACGGCACGCCGCTGGGGTCGTAACCCGTTCTGCTCGCACGAGTTTGCGATTTGTTGCAGCGCTTCGCCAAAGTACGGCACTCTGGAGGCGATGCCCGCCACGTCCGTGCAAGCCCCGACGTATCACAACTTTATTGACGGCGAGTGGGTCCCGTCGGTTTCCGGCGACATCTTCGAGAACCGTAATCCGGCCGACAAGGGCGACCTGGTTGGCGTGTTCCAGAAGTCGACGCGCGCCGATGCGGAGCGAGCGATCGACGCCGCACGGCGCGCTTACGAGCACTGGCGGCTGGTGCCCGCGCCGCGCCGCTCCGAGGTGCTGTTTCGCGCCGCGCAGCTCATCGCCGATCGCAAAGAGGCGCTCGCGCGTGACATGACGCGCGAAATGGGGAAAGTCCTGGACGAAACGCGCGGCGACGTGCAGGAAGCCATCGACATGACGTTCTTCATGGCCGGCGAAGGACGTCGCCAGTACGGCCAGACGGTGCCCTCCGAGCTCCGCGACAAGTTCGCGATGTCCGTCCGCCAGCCGCTCGGCGTGTGCGCGGTCATCACGCCCTGGAACTTCCCGATGGCGATCCCGTCGTGGAAGATCGTTCCCGCGCTCGTCTGCGGCAACACGGTGGTGTTCAAGCCGGCAACCCTGACGCCGCTGTCGGCGCTGAGCTTCGTCAAGATCCTCGAGGAGGCAGGCATCCCGCGCGGCGTCGTGAACCTCGTCACGGGCGGCGGCGAGGAGATCGGGCGCACGCTCGTGACGAGCGACCACGTGCGCGTCGTGTCGTTCACCGGATCCACCGAGGTCGGCCGCACCGTCTCGGTCGACGCGGCGCCGGCGTTCAAGAAGGTGCACCTCGAGATGGGCGGCAAGAACGTCGTCATGGTGATGGACGACGCGAATCTCGATCTGGCCGTCGACGGGTGCGTGTGGGGCGGCTTCGGCACGACCGGACAGCGGTGCACCGCTGCCAGCCGCGTCGTCGTCCACGAGAAGGTGTATCCGGCGTTCGTCGATCGGTTCGTCGCCCGCGCCAGGGCGCTCGGCGTCGGCAACGGACTCGATCCGCGGGCGCAGATGGGGCCGTCGGTGAGCCAGAGTCAGCTCGACACGGTCATGAAGTACGTCGCGATCGGGAAGAAGGAAGGCGCGCGGCTGCTCTACGGCGGACAGCCGCTGCGCGACGGGGATTACGCGAAAGGATTCTTTCACCAGCCGACGATCTTCGCCGACGTCGATCCCAGGATGCGCATCGCGCAGGAGGAGATTTTCGGGCCGGTCGTGTCGGTGATTCCGTGCACGTCGTTCGAGCAAGCCGTGGCCATCGCCAACGACGTGCCGTACGGCTTGTCGGCGTCGATCTACACGCAGGACGTGAACAAGGCGTTTGCGGCCATGCGCGATCTCTACACCGGCATCTTCTACGTGAACGCGCCGACGATCGGCGCCGAGGTCCACCTGCCCTTCGGCGGCACGAAGGCGACAGGCAACGGCCACCGCGAGGCCGGCACCGCCGCGCTCGACGTCTTCTCGGAGTGGAAGTCCGTCTACGTCGACTTCAGCGGCAGGCTGCAGCGCGCGCAAATCGACACCGCCGAGCTCTGATGCGCATCGCGGTCATCCCCGGAGACGGGATCGGTGTGGACGTCACCGCCGAGGCCGTCAAGGTGCTGCGCGCGGCCGCCGACCGCTTCGGCCGCTCGATCGATCTCGAGACGCTGCCGTACGGCGCGGACTACTACCTGCAGACCGGCATCAGCCTGCCGCCCAACGGCTACGCGATGCTGCGCGACGAGTTCGACGCGATCTACATCGGTGCGCTGGGCGATCCGCGGATCCCCGACATGCGCCACGCGCGCGATATCCTGCTCGGCACCCGGTTCGAGCTGGATCTCTACGTCAACCAGCGCCCGGTGCGCCTGCTCGACGAGCGGCTCTGCCCGCTCAAGCATCGCGGTCCGCAGGACGTCGACTTCGTGGTCTTCCGCGAGAACACCGAGGGCGTGTACGTGAACGTCGGCGGCCGGTTCAAGGCGGGCACCGACGACGAGATCGCCGTGCAGGAAGAGATCAATACGTACAAAGGCGTCCGCCGCATCATCGTCTATGCGTTCGACTACGCGAGGAAGACGGGCCTGACGAAGGTGTGCATGGCGGACAAGAGCAACGCCATGACCCACGGCCACGCGCTGTGGCAGCGGCTGTTCTGGGAGGTGGCCGCGCAGTATCCCGGGATCGAGCCGACGCATCTCTACATCGATGCGCTGGCGATGCAGATGGTCAAGAATCCGGGACAGTTTCAGGTGATCGTCACCAACAACATGTTCGGCGACATCGTCACCGACCTCGGCGCGCAGCTGCAGGGCGGCCTCGGCATGGCCGCGTCGGGGAATCTGCATCCGGGCCGCACGTCGATGTTCGAGCCGGTGCACGGCTCGGCGCCGAAGTACGCAGGGAAGAACGTCGCGAACCCGGTCGGCGCGATCCTGTCGGCGGCGCTGATGCTGGATTATGTCGGGTGGAGCGAGGAGGCGGCCGCGATCGAGGCGACCGTGAAGGAGTCGGTCGTCAGCGGCAACGGGACGGCGGAGATTGGCGGAACGCTCGGGACTCGGGAAACTGGAGACTGGATCGCGAACACCATCAAGACGCGCCGCGAACACGCGCAGCCGTCAGAGATCTGATCATGTCGAAACCTGAAGTGCTGATACTCGGCGGGGCCCGCACGCCGATGACCGACTACGTCGGCGCGCTGAAGGACGTCTCCGCGATCGAGCTGGGCGCGATCGCGGCGCGCGGCGCCTTCGAACGAACCGGCGTGAAGCCGGAGTGGATCGATCACGCGGTGATCGGCAACGTCCTGCAGACCAGCTCGGATGCGATCTACGGAGCGCGGCATGTCGCGCTCAAAGCGGGCGTGCCGGTCGACGTGCCGGCGCTGACCGTCAACCGCTTGTGCGGCTCCGGCATCCAGGCGGCGGTGAGCGGCGCGCAGCTGATTCAGCTGGGCGAAGCGGGCGTCGTCCTGACCGGCGGGATCGAGAGCATGAGCCAGGCGCCGCACGTCATCCGCGGGCTGCGCGGCGGCCTGAAGCTCGGTCAGGGCAAGCTCGAGGATGCCCTGTGGGAGGCGCTGCTCGATTCGTACTGCGGCTGCACGATGGCGATGACCGCCGAGAACTGCGCCGCCAAGTACGGCATCACGCGCGAGGAACAGGACTGCTTCGCGCTGAGAAGCCAGCAGCTCGCCGACCGGGCCTGGCGCGACGGCCGTTTCGTCGAGGAGGTCGTGCCGGTCGACACGCGTCGCGTCGTCGACCGCGACGATCACATGCGGCCGGACACGACGCTGGACGTGCTCGCCAAGCTGCCGCCCGCGTTCAAGAAAGACGGCACGGTCACCGCCGGGAACGCGAGCGGCATCGTCGACGGCGGGGCAGCGCTGATCCTGGCGTCGCCCGAGGCGGCGAAGCGGCGCGGCATCCGCCCGCTCGGCCGCCTCGTGGAATGGGCGGCCGTCGGCGTCGAGCCGAGCCTCATGGGGATGGGTCCTGCACCGGCAACGCGCGCGGCGCTGCAGAGGGCCGGCCTGTCGCTCGACGACATCGACGTGATCGAGGTCAACGAGGCGTTCGCGGGTCAGTATCTCGCCGTCGAGAAAGAGCTCGGCCTGAACCGCGACAAGGTGAACGTCAACGGTGGCGCGATCGCGCTCGGCCATCCGCTCGGCATGACGGGTACGCGGCTGCTGCTGACGCTGCTGCTCGAGCTGCGCCGCCGCGGCAAGAAGCGCGGTCTCGCGACAGCCTGCATCGGCGGCGGCCAGGGGATCGCCGCGATTGTGGAGAGCCTGTAACGCAAAAGGCAAAAGGCAAGAGGCAAACGCGCCATCATGCAGATCACAACGGTGGGTGTGCTGGGCTGCGGGTTGATGGGATCCGGCATCGCGCAGGTGTGCGCCGCGTCGGGCTACAAGACGATCGTGCGCGAGGTCGATGACACCTTCCTGGAGAAGGGCCTCGGCCGCATCAGGAAGTTCCTCGAGGACGGCGTCGCCAGGGGCAAGGTCGCGGCGGATGCGCGCGACAGGACGCTCGGCAGTCTCTCCGGTACCACGAGCTTCGACCGCTTGAAGGGCTGCGATCTCGTGATCGAGGCGATTGTCGAGAACCTGGACGAGAAGAAGCAGACGTACGCGTCGCTCGAAAAGGTGCTGCCGGCGCACGCGATCCTGCTGTCCAATACGTCGTCGCTCTGCATCACCGAGCTCGCGGCATCGACTACACGGCCGGATCGCTTCGCCGGCCTGCATTTCTTCAACCCGGTGCCGATCATGAAGCTGGCCGAGGTCATTCGCGGTCTGGCGACGAGCGACGACACGTACCGGACCGTCTTCGCGTTTGCGCAGTCGCTCGGGAAAGAGCCGATCACGGCGCCCGACCGGCCCGGCTTCATCGTCAACCGGTTGCTGGTGCCGTATCTGCTCGATGCGATTCGCGCGTACGAGAACGGCCTCGGCACGCTCGAGGACATCGACAAGGGAATGAAGCTCGGCTGCGGCTATCCCATGGGCCCGTTCACGCTGCTCGACTTCGTCGGCCTCGACACGACGTACTACATCGCGAACATCATGTTCGAGGAGTTCCGGGAGCCCGCGTACGCGTCCCCGCCGCTCCTCAAGCGCATGGTCCTCGCCGGACGTCTGGGCCGGAAGAGCGGTCGCGGCTTCTACACGTACTGAACGCTGACAAGTGAAAAGTCAAAAGTCAAAAGTCTAAAGTCTAAAGTCAAAAGTACTCTTGACTTTGAACTTTAGACTTTTCACTTGTCACTGTCACTCTGAGTGCAGGACCACCATCGGATCGACGCGCGCGGCGCGGC
>Ga0114129_10001614_pt1 | contig 30617 bp, 17 predicted proteins | sample RhiMetdeltSRZDD1_FD_80071 | JGI IMG/M metagenome (GOLD analysis project Ga0114129, IMG submission 80071) | Populus rhizosphere microbial communities from Tennessee, USA - Rhizosphere MetaG P. deltoides SRZDD1 (version 2) (version 2) | ecosystem: Host-associated > Plants > Roots > Rhizosphere >...
ATTCAATTCACTTTTTTACTTTGTATTTCCTGTGCCTTGTACATTGCACCTTGTTGCCTCATTTTTTACTTCTCAACAACGCCTCCAGATAATAATAATCCGCATAATTAAGCGGTACATCAACTTCACTATTAGCCGGCTTTGAGCCTGTACTGTGCAACAAAATGAATCCTTTGTTGTCACCTATTGGCGAGCGATAGCTTTTGGTCAGGTTCTGTAATATGGTATTGGCAACCGACAGGTATTCTTTTTTATTGGCGCTGTATTTTGCCAGCTCATATAAACCCGAAGCCAATACAGCGGCCGCCGACGCATCGCGGGGCTCATTGGGAATACCGGGCGCATTAAAATCCCAGTAAGGAATTTTATCCGTTGGCAAATTGGGATGATGTAATATGTATGCAGCAATATGTTCTGCCTGTTTCAGATAAGCAGGATTTTTTGTTTCGCGAAAGCACATGGTGTAACCGTATAGTCCCCATGCCTGTCCGCGCGACCAGGCCGATTCATCGGCATAACCCTGGTGCGTTTGGCGCTTTACCACTTTACCGGTTGCCGTATCGTAGTCAACTACGTGATAGGAACTGTAATCGGGGCGGTAATGATTTTTCATAGTGGTATTGGCATGACTTACCGCTATTTTGAAAAAAGATGAATCACCGGTAAGACGTGTAGCAGCAAACAATAATTCAAGGTTCATCATGTTATCAATAATAACCGGGTAACCCCACTGTTCTTTATGATGGTCCCACGAACGAATGCAACCCACCACCGGATTAAACCTTGTTGATAATGTTTTAGCCGACTGAATGATCACTTCTTTATAGGCAGGGTCTTTTGTTATTTGATATCCGGTACCATAACTGCAGTAAATTTTAAAACCCATGTCGTGGGTACCGCCATTCAGTTTTTCTTTTTCTTCAAGGCTGGTAAATTTCTCCGCTTTTGATTTCCACCCGGGCTTATGGGTAATTTTATATATCATCCACAATTGGCCGGCAAAAAAACCGCTCGTCCAATCTTTGGCAGGCACCAGTTTCAGTTGCCCGTTTACCACCGTACGGGGCGATACCAGGTCGGTATTGGGTTCTTTTGTGTCATCAACGTTGGTACACATTACGAAGGTTTGTTTTTCTGCATCTGAAAATACCTGCGATAGTTTTACAGGTTGTGCCTGCACCATCAATCCAACAAAACCAATCGCCAGTGTGGTATACAACTTTTTATTCATCGTGTTTTATATTTTATATTTCAGTACCCCGACCTGAAGGTCGCGGCTATGACCTGAAGGTCGGGGCTATAAGAAGGCGAAAAAATCCATTAATTAGTTTTGAATTGTAATTCCAGTAATTTCATCAATTCGCCTTTATCTATTGAAACCGGTTTAATGATCAATTCATGTGTTCCGGCTGGGAATGAAATGCTGTCGATTTCATCTGTTATAACTTTTGTATCTGATCCGCTGCCGGTTATTTTTATTTCTTTTGACCAGGTCCCTGTTTGCAGCAGGAATGTTCCTCCATTGCCTTCTCCGGCAAGATATTTCATACTTACTTTAAATGTGGCCGGTTGCGTGAGGCGGAACGTCCAGTTTAACCACTGATCGTTCGATTTCCAGTTCTGAACATAATATTTTCCGGCTTTGCCATCGCCATAGCTGAAGTTATTGCCGTGTAGTTGCGCATCAAATGCCAGCAACCGGTGAAGCGGCATATTGGAAGCCAATACCCGCACCGAATCGGTTTTCAATGGCTCCTTTAATTCAACCGCAATAACCGTAGTTAATGTATCAGGCATTTTTGCAGGAAGATTGATCACCACATCATTTTCATTAACCCGGTTGGCCGTCAGTTGTTTTTTATCGGCCAGCAGATATACTTTACCATACGCACTTTTTAAACCGCCTACATATAATTTATTATCGGAAGGCCAGTTAAACACCTGCAAATACATCGTATTTCCTTTTACGGTAGATACGCCCCAGCTTTGCAAAGGCAGCGGACTTGCCACAGAGCCATAAATGCTTTGTCCGTTGGTCTTCATCCAGGCGCCAATGCCTTTTAAAATAGTGAGGTCGCGGCTGTCGAATGTACCATCGCCTTTGGGACCTATATTCATTAATAAATTGCCACCGCGTGAAGCTGCTTTTGCCACCAACTGCACAAAGGCGCTTACCGGTTTATGACTGCTGTCGAATTTATGGTAGCCATACGATTCATTGGTGGTAGGAATGGCTTCCCAGTCGCCGGTTACGGGATAAAATTCAAGCGGACGGTCGGCGGTATTTTTATAATCGCCAAAACTAATATCTGAGTTCCGTGCCAATCTTCCGTTCACTACCACATGTTGATCTACTTCACGAATGGCTTTCAATATCCTGATGTTTTCTGAAAGCGGCAGTTTCGAAGGCGTGTCGAACCATAAAATATCAGGATGATATTTTGCAATCAGTTCTTTTATCTGCGGTATGGCCTTTTCATTTACATATTTCACCGCTTTGGGCAACAGCTCAGGATGTAAGTTGAACCAGTTAATACCACCATTCAAACCTTTGTCGCCACCGGGATTGCTATATTCCCAATCATTACCCGGTGCATCGGGATGCTCCCAATCAAATGCATGCGAATAATAAAACCCGAATTTAATGCCGTACTTATGACAGGCAGCACTCAGCTCCTTCATGGGGTCGCGTTTGAAAGGCGTTTGCTGCATAATATTAAAGTCCGACACTTTTGAATCAAACATCGCAAAACCATCGTGGTGCTTGGATGTGATGATCATATATTTCATGCCCGCTTCTTTGGCATGACGAGCCCATTCATCGGCATTAAATAATACAGGATTGAACTGATGCGCCAACACCAGGTATTCGGCACGTGGAATTTTTTCTTTGCGCATCAGGTGCTCGGCATATCCATCAACTTTTTTTCCTTTCCATTCACCACCGGGCAACGAGTAAACGCCCCAGTGAATGAACATGCCAAAACGCGCCTGCTGCCACCATTGAATGCGTTCATCATGATTTTTCATAGATGCTTTCCACCAGCCATTCACCGCTTCATCAATCGCCTGCTGATCGCGCTGCCTGCCGCGGTTAAACATTTCCTTGTCTTCATCACCGGCTGTTTGCGCAATAGCAGCCGTAGTGAATAAAAAACAGGCTATGGCAAATAATTTCTTGTGCATTTTTTTATTAATTATGTTATCGGCATAAGGTTTTCTATTAGGCTTTCGTTGCGTCGCACTCTTCAACGCCTGATCTACTATTCGGCAATTCCATACAATCAAAATCATTTCAACAACAGAAGCCTTTTTTCTCTTTCTACTCTTTTAGCTCTTAGCTCATAACCAAATCAACGGATGCCGAATCGGCAAATTCCTTATCACTTCTTCTACTTTAGGCGAATGTTCAAGGCCCTTCCACGTTTTCAACCATTCTTTATTGTCATAAGCGTTTGCTCCGAAAATTAAAAAGGGTTGTGCTACGGGCCAATTTTCCCAATACATTACATCAGGACTTTTTGGCCATTTGCTTTTATCAACAATAAACGGATACAGGTATTCAATGCCTTTGCGAATGGTCCTTCCATCGGGTGTGGCATAGGTAAACAGGTTGTCGGTTTTGGTGCTCAATATCTGGCAAATGGCGATCAATGCATCGAGATTAAAGATCGAATAACCGTATGCTTTGGTCCTTCTCAGTTCCTGCGGAAAGCTGCCATCGGCCGCCATTTGATTGGGCAGTAATACATTTTTAAACCTGTCGCGGCAAAAATTCATGAGTTGTTCATTATGCGTAAACCTGGCAAAAGCAGCCGCTTGCATCACCCAGCAGGTGCCGTGATTATTAACAGCATTCATTTCATCTTTTCCGTATTGATGCGTGGTTAACCATTGCAGGTATTTTTCAAACCAGCTTCTGATCGCCTTTAACAGCTCACGATCCAATCCCTTTGCATTTTCCATTACCATTAATCCCTGCACTACTTCCATTAATTGAATGGTATCGATGATGCCAATGCCACGACCGGTAAATCTTCCTTTAATGGCCTGTGAATACTGCAGACCCGGGTTCATCATGGTAGCGGTATCAACAAACCAGGCTTTGCAATGACGCAATGCCTGCGCAATGTATTTTTCGTCGCCGGTGATCTGATAAGCCGAGGCCAGCGCCCCAACGATCTGGCTTAAGCGGATCATCGCATGGCGGTGCGCTACAAAATTATCGGGGTTGGTCATGCCATCTCGTTGCACATACGGACTATCGGGAAATTGCGGGTTAGGCCACCAGTAATCCCCTTCTGAAAAGAAATCATGTTTGCCACCGGCGCTTCTGGGCGAAGATTCCGCCGTAACTGTTACAGGCTGTTGCTGTAAAGCCCAGGCAGCCTGCTCCAGAATTTGTTTGCGCAGTGTTTTCATCACTTCTGCTTTATAATCGCTTTTCGAAACAACTGCGTTTTTTTCATCGGCCGACGATGGCCAAAGTTGTGTATTTGCCGTTATAGCAAATAATACCCAGCAAACCGTTAATTTTTTTAATTCCATAGTAAGGAGTTTTATGGTTCACGCAAAGGCGCCAAGGCGCTATTTCTGTTCTCTGTTTCTTATCTTTCTCTGTTCCTCATTCTTCATTTTTCATTTCTCATTTCACTGTCATAAATTGCCAGCTCACATTACCCACCGTATTGGGCTTTCCTTTTACAGGCGCCGAAATGGTGCCTTTTAATTTACCGTTCTTATCTTTCTCCACTTTTATTTCGCGCCAGCTATAATCGCCTTTTTCGTAATTATAGGTTTCGCCGTCATCATCGTACAACATATATTTCCCGGGCTTTTCGCCGTAATAACGAATGGTAAGATCAACTTTTTCATTTGCCGCAGGTGCGTGCAGCATAGGCTTCATCATAGGAATAATAGCGCCATCTTTTACATACACCGGAATTTTATCTAACCCCGGCGTAACGGTTATTACCTGTCCATCACCCACAAAGACGCCGGTATAAAAATCGTACCATTTGCCTTTGGGCAATACCACCTTGCGTGTTTGCTGACCGGCAAATAACGGAGCAACCAGTAAATAATCACCGGCCATGTATTGGTCTTTGATCTCTTTCGATACGGCTTCGGCATATGGATTCTCTTCGAGATTGGCATTGCCATTTTCTTTTTTTGCTTCGGGCACAAAACCTTCTTCGAGGTTCATGGCCCTGAAAGGTGGAATGCCTTCAAAATGATAACGGGCAAAAGCCGAATACCAGTAAGGCATCATTTGCATACGTAACAGCGCCAGTTGTTTTATCGGTTCTGCCACGTCGTCATACGACCATGGTTTGGTACCGCTTGCCCAGGCATTGATCATGGCCATAGGCGAAAAAATTACGGTTTGAAACCGGCGCAACCACTCTTCCGATGTTTTGGATGCCCTCACTTCGGGTGTCCACAATACGCCGGCAAAACCACTATTGATAAGCGCTGTAATAAAATCTTCGTGATTGTAATAATCGTTGTAAATAACGTAAGGGAAAGAAGCGCCGCCGGCATTGGAACCGCGCACCAGGCCAAATGTTCTTTTATTTTGGCGGTGAAATATTTCTTCGCTGTAGCGTTGCACCAGCAATCCGAATGTTTGGCGCATTTGCTCTGCCGCTACTCCCGACGGAAATGTAGCTACATCGGGCCACAGGTAATGATCATATCCGTCTACTTCATCAATTTTATAACCGCTTACGCCAGCTGCCACCTGGTTGTTTTGCAGCTGATCAAAAAATAATTTTCGTGCTTCGGGCGTGGTGAAATCAGGCACCAGTCCGTTCCACACGGTATGTGAACCGCTATAGGGAACAATAGCTTTATAAAAAGGCGCATCGGGCGAAACGTAAGGATTCGTCCAGAGATTTATGCGAATATTATCCTTCAGCAAATCCTGTACAAAACCGGCGGGGTTAGGATATCGTGAGCTATCCCATGAAAAAGTACAGGGATACGATTTGCTTTGCCATCCCGGTTCAAGCCCGATATAATCAAGCGGAAATCCTTTTTCACGAAAAGCGGCTACTTCTTTTTTTACTTCTTCGGAAGTATATAACGATTTTACCCGTTGTGTAAAGCCCAGTCCCCATCGTGGCGGCAAACAACCGCCGCCATTAAACAGGTTAAACCGGCGTACCGCATCTAACGGCGTTGGGCCGCCGAACACGTATACTTCAACCCCTGCAGCCGGCACCAGTATTTCCACCGCATCGGAATAAGGCCGGGAGTTCCAGGTTTTATCGGTATTACGGTCTTTGGCTACGGGTGCATTTTTACTATCAACACGCACTCCTGTTCCTGCATATACATTCAGGTAGCGGGCCGAATTAATAAATACGCCATATCCTTTCGAAGAAACATAAAATGGTGTAGGTGCATGCGTGCGGCCATTGTCTTTTCCGCCATAATGATCAGCATGCAACTGCAAAATTTTTCCGCGCTGATGCACCGTTTGAAAATTCAATCCAAAACCATATACCTGTTCTTCTTTTTGAAGGGGAAACCGCAGATAGGTTTTTCCATCTACAACTTTTATGGCAATGTCGCTTTGCGATAAAGGAAATGTTGCCGCGGTAACAGCAGCCAATGCTTCTTTGTTGGGTTGTGCGCCTGATGCTTTCAGCAAATTATATGCTTCGGGCGCGCCCACTACCGCCTTCCATACGCCGGGAGCGTTTTCCGTCCAGGAAACATTTTGAGCGAATATGCTGCCAATCTGAAAAAGAAATAAACAAATCAGAATAAACCGTTTCGTATAATGCATACTGTTTATATTCATGATAACGTCAAACATTCTACCGACATCACGTCCCTAACGGGACACATTCGCGATCCCGCTCATTCTACCTACCTATCGCCCCTAACGGGACGTCACCGGCACAACCGTATACGTTTTCCCTTTCTCCGTTACAAAATCTATCGTATATCGTTGCGGTATTGTTAAATCTGTCCGTTTCGCCTGCTGATTTTTTTCGAAAGGCGGTTGTCCGTACGATGTATTCAGCCGGTTCGCATTATTACCCCCTGCCGGTTTTGAAGACGCTTCGATTATCTTTATTGGTTGCAGGGCGCTAATGCGACATGGGCCGCCCAGTGCGCTAAACACAGTTGCCTTTGTTAACTTTCCTGCCTGCCAGTTAATGGCTACGGTAAAATTGCCGCGCGCTTTGATGCCACTTATTGAACCATTCTTCCAGGCATCGGGCAATGCGGGTAATAAAGCCAATTCGCCATTATGACTTTGCAGCAACATTTCGGTAATGCCTGCAGTAGCACCAAAATTGCCATCGATCTGAAATGGCGGATGTGCATCGAATAAATTGGGATAGGTGCCGCCTCCGCTCATCGCATCCCTTGTTACTGTAGGATCGATATATGTGAATGCATCGCTTAAAATTTTGTAAGCATGATTGCCATCCTGCAAACGCGCCCACCAGTTTATTTTCCAGGCCATAGACCAGCCGGTACTTACATCGCCGCGAAATATGAGCGATTGTTTGGCGGCCGCTGCCAGATCGGGCGTGGTAGCAGGATTGATCTGGCTGCCGGGATACAATCCAAATAAATGCGACAAATGTCGATGCTTATCTTTTGGATCGTCCCAGTCTTTATACCATTCCTGCAATTGTCCATATTGACCGATATGAAACGGATATAATTTTTCTTTTGTTTTTATTAACTGATCGCGAAAGGCGCCATCCGTTTTGAGCACACTGCTGGTTTTAATGGCTGCAGTAAACAATTCGCGAATAATGCTCATATCCATTGTTGTTGCCGCACCCACCTGGTATTCTTTACCATTTATTTTCATGGTGTTTTCGGGTGAGGTTGATGGGTTGGTGATCAGATAGCCGTTCGAAGGATCATTAATCAACCAGTGCAACATGAATTGTGCAGCCCCTTTCATAACCGGCCATGCATTTCTTAAAAAGGTTTCGTCGCCGGTGTATAAATAATGTTCCCACAGATGCGTGCACATCCATGCGCCTGCCATGGGCCAGCAGCTCCAGCGCGGCATACCACGCGGGTCCCATTCGTAACCACCGGGCGGTGATGTTTTCGCCCACAGATCTGAATTGTGATGCGCCACCCAGCCTTCCTGTATATTGTAATTTACTTTTGCCGTTTGCGCGCCGTTTACCGCCATCTCTTTTAAGAAACTGAATAAGGGCTGATGGCATTCACTCAAATTGGTGTTCTCAGCCAGCCAGTAATTCATTTCGGTGTTGATGTTGGTGGTATAGTTACTGCCCCATGGTGGTTTTACCTGGTCGTTCCATATACCCTGCAGATTGGCCGGCCGCGAGCCGGGCCGTGAACTGGCAATCAGCAGATAGCGGCCAAACTGATAATACAATACCTGTAACTGCTGATCGGTTGGCGCAGCTGCATATTTTTTCAGCCGCTCATCCGTTGGCAATTTTGTGGCATCGGGAGATCCATCATTCAATTTTAATACAACACGTTTAAATAGCGATTGGTAATCGCGTATATGCGCCTGCTTTAGTTGTTCGTATGTAAGCAACAGCGCTTTTTGTAAATTGGCTTTTGCTTCAATGGCTGGATCTTTTCCTTCAAAACCCGGTGATTTATTAAAACCATTAAAGCTGGTTGCATCCGACAAATAAATGGTGATGGCATTGGCGCCGCTTACTACCAGCTTGTCGCCCTGTTGCTGTACTTTGCCGCCTTCGGTCTTTATTTTAACATGCACCTCAAAGTTTATTCCTTCACCGGGAAAGGGTGAGTTTCCCTTAGCAGATTGACCAGTCTTTTCTACCGTATCATAAACCACCTGCTGCGGTTCAGACTCCCTGTTGGCTACAAATTTGGGGGCCTTCCCCTGCAGCATCAGGTAATCGGTAGTAGCTGTCTTTACTATGTATTTTAATTTGCTTGTTAATGCAAGGCTTCCATTGATCGCGCCTTTTTTATCAGCAGTGATACGCATCACCAAAACATGGGCGGGATAGCTGATAAACGTTTCGCGCTGATAAATTACGCCACCTGTTTTATACCGAACCGTTGCCACTGAATTATTCAGATCCAGATCGCGGTAATAAGTAGACGGCACCGAATCATTCACATTCAAATGCCACCACAGATCGGCCATGGGCAGATACCGTGCAGAATATGGTCCCTGCATTTTTTTCCATAAGGCGGCTGCTTTTTCATAATCGCCGTCGAATACAGCCTGCCGCACCTGTGGCAACACGGTTGGACCATTGGGGTTATTACCTGCCTCGGGATATCCCGACCACAATGTGTTGTCATTTAACTGCAGGCGCTCTGTTACCACACTTCCAAATACCATAGCGCCGGTTTTTCCGTTACCTAACGGAAGGGCTTCTTCCCAGGCAACGGCAGGTTTACTGAACCATAGTTTAAGGTTGGGGTCATTGCCTGTTTGCGCATGCACAGGCATGTTAGCAATCAGAAAAAAACAAAATATCGTCGTGTTAAATCTCATACGTTTTTCATGATCCCTGGCCTGAAGGCCAGGTCTATATTACAGGTCTTTAAATACGGTTGTTAATCCATCGCTCTTAGCACTCACCACCGACTTACCGCCATTGGTTTGTACCCGAATAATGGCGCGGCCATTGTATGCCTGCACATAGCGCGAGCCGGTATCGGTTCCCTGGTTATCGATGAGCTTTCCATCGCCGGTTAAACCAAAACGGATCCAGTTTACGGCATCCAAACAAGGCACATTAATTTCATCTGTCACTTTCACCTGTACAGTAGCTATTCCGTTTTCTTCGCCCAGTTTCTCCAATTGCAACTTAGCAGGTTTATTCCATTTTTCAGTCTGGTATTGAAAACTTATCGAATCTGTTACAACCGTTTTTCCAGTACGGGCTATTACTTTTACCTGGTTCATGCCTTTGCTTAAAGGTATGTTCCACCGCAATCCTGCAGCCGGAAAATCCTGGCTGTTCCTTTTCTTTACTCCAGCGCTTTTTCCATTTACGAACAATTCTGCCTCGGCACAATTCGAATACACTTTTATCATTTTTTCTTCGCCTTCACTGCCCCATCGTACCGGCCATGAATGTCCGTAAATATGCGCCATAGGCTGGGTTGTCCAGTATGATTGAAATACGTAATACGCTTCTTTTTTAGTGAGGTCCCTTTCCACCACTCCTTTTTGATTCATGTAAGGAATGGGGTTATCAGGACGAACAGGCGTTGAAAAATCCTTGAATGGCCATTGTGCCGAACCGGTTAACCAGGGCATGGTTTCCTGTTCTTTTAAATGCCAGTCGATGAGGTTGCAAATATAACTTTCACTCCAGTCACCATCTTTTGAAACCCGCGCAGCGCCACCGTATAAACTGGCATCCCCCGCCCGTTCATCGGTCCCATTACCTGTTTTTACAACCTGCAAAGCCTTATCGGGATTTTCTGAATGGCGGCGGGCATGGCTATCGCCACCCCATTCAACATGCAGAAAATGTTTTACTTTTTTAAACTCTTCTTCCGACGTCTGTTTGTATTCGGTATAAATACCCCGGTACCATCCGGCCCAGATAGAGGGCGAATACACGTCGACGATATCTTTACAAAAATCACAACGGCGGATAGCGGTTTTGCGCGAAGGATCGAGCTGGTGCGAAAGATCGTTCAAACTTTTCATAAAGCTGCGGATCTTTTCTTTATCAAACTCAGGAAAATCACCGGGCCAGTCATTTTCATTTCCCATGCCCCAGATGATCACAGCCGGGTGATTGTAATGCTGTTCGATCATATTGGTGAGCATACGCTTTGCCTGTGTCTGGTATACTTCTCCGCCCAGGCCACCGCGACACCAGGGAATTTCTTCCCAAACAAAAATCCCGAGGCTATCGCACAAATTCAAAATAATGCGCGACTGCTGATAATGCCCGAGCCTTATGAAATTCACGCCCATTTCTTTCATCATGATCATTTCACGGCGCATCATATCTTCTGTCATGGCAGCAGCTACGCCTGCATGATCTTCATGGCGATGGGTGCCGCGCAGTAACAGTCGTTGCCCGTTTAATAAAAACGGACCATGATCGGCAAATTCAAAAGAACGAAAACCAATTTTTTCGCTTCTTACATAGTTGCCATCCGGCGAAGTAAAGGTAGCTTCTACCGTATATAATGCAGGTTTTGAGGGTGACCACAATTGTGGCGCTTTCACTGCAAAATCAGCGAGGTGAATATCGCCCTGTAAACTGTTGGGTTGTATCTCTTTTTGCTGCAATAATTTTCCCTGCGGATCCATCAATTTTACAACAAGCCTTTCCCCGCCACTCCCGACTTGTCGGGAGGGAGCTTCATGGGCAAACAAACGCGTTGACACCTGTACGCTGCCTGTTTTACCCGACTTATCTGTTTCAGCCTTTGCAAATAATTTATCAATTGATACCGCAGGCGTATACACGAGGTTCAGGTACCTGTACAAGCCACCGTATACATTAAAATCCGATAAATTCGAAGGAACCATTTCGAGGTCGCGCGAATTATCGGTTCGAATGGCAACAGGTATTTTTCCTTTAAACTGCTTTTGGCATACGTCGGTTTTACGAAATGCTTCTACCGCATCGGTAATGTCTACCGTCCATTCGTCGTACCCGCCGGTATGCGACCCTACTTTTGTTGCGTAAACATATACCTCTGTTTTTTGTCCGGCGCCTTCAAAAAAAAGAAGGGTACGGCCGTTGTTATACGGGTTGCGAATTTCGAGTTGCGAACGGTACCATGCGGGCCCCTGATAATAATTTACATCGGGGTCAACGCCATCTTCGGCATTTACACAATGCGGCAACTGTACCGTTTGCCATAGAGGTACGCTTTCGGGGTTTCCCTTACCAACGGGGCGAACAATTTCCCAGATCCCGCCTACGTCCTGTTTTAAAAATTCCCAGTTACTGATCAGTCTCGACGACTGCTGCGCTATTACCTGTTCACACCACAATACAATCAATACGATAAACAAACTTTTTATCTTCATTTTTCACTGTTATTTAACCGGTAGTGTGCCAGGCCATTGAACCTTCCTATTGATTAGCCCTGAATGGAACCACTGTAGCGCCATACACATGCACAATTCCATTATCGGCAATATACCCGGCGCTGCGGTCACTGGTTTTGTCATTGAATACAATAGGAGCCTGGTCACTATTATTTAATATTTTAAGATTGAACTTTGCTTCTATATCAAATCCATTGCTGCCATCGCTCAATTTGAAATACCCCAATAAAGATTCGTTGGTAGCTACTGCGCCTGCCGGCATCAGCGATTGTACAGACTGGTTTACATTATTCAGATCTTCAAAGTTGAATTCACCTTCACCTATCAGGTATAAAAAATAATTCTTCACGGTTTCTTTCGAATAGTCGCTCCATTTATCGGCGGGGTGTGTTTTATACGTGCGTGTTACCGGATCAATAATCGGATTACCGCTTGAATCTTTTTCCACAATAGGAAAGGTGTAAAAAAATCCGCCGGTAACTTTTTTGGTTGTGTTATTCCAAACCTTAATGGCATCGTTATGCAGAAATATAAAAGTTCTGCCGGGTTTTGCATATTCATTTACATCTATACCGGCATAGTCGATGCCCATTTTCATCCATTTAAAAACAGTATCGTAGATATTGGTATCGTTTCCATTCGACCTGTCGTTTAAAAACTGCAGGGCTGTTTTGTTGATATGCGGATCTGCCGTGCGATGTTCATAATCATAATCTGTTTGTTTGTTTAAGCCCAGCAGTTTTTTGCATCCCTGCATCGACAGGGAAACACCAATCAGCAGTATTATATATGAAAATATTGTAAGCCTCTTCATTGTTGTTCAGTTAAAATGTGATTAATCAGTGTACGGTTGAGTTTGTTGCAGCTTCAGATTCGCATTCAGCACAGCCCTGTTAACAGGCCAAACCACTCTGCGCAAATCGCCAAACCCGTTAATTACCGTACTGCCATTATCGGTTTGCCGTCTTTTCAAAATAGGGTCCATTACCTGTAACACATGATCGGTACGCACCAGGTCGAACCAGCGTTTGCCTTCGCCAAACAATTCCCATTGCCGCTCCTGCAAAATGACGTCTTCCATTTTAACCGGGTCAGGGTTTACACCATCTCCAATTTCGGGCGAAGTAGCTGTATATGCCGTTAAACCGGCCCGTACACGTATGTAGTTGAGATAAGTAAGCGCCTTGGTATAATCACCGGTTTTATTCAATGCCTCGGCATACAACAGGTACATATCGCTGAGGCGGTACATTACCAGATAAACAGCTACGGTATTATTGGTGGCAGGCCACGCATCGGCAGCCGTAGGATTGGTTGCGGTGGGATACCATTTCAAAAAGCGGTCGCGATTGGAAACATACACATCCATGGTTTGCTTAACCCTGATGTCGGCCGGCGGAGCTAACGGTGTCCACCACCTGTTCCAGGTATCAATATCTACTACAATAGGTTTGTTATTGGCCGTCCATGAAATCATCATACAGGCGCAACCATTGCGGGTGTAATCCCAGTTAATGCTCCAGATGTTTTCGATACTGGCGGCAGGCGCCGTGAAAATCGATTTCCAGGTAGCTGTTGGCTGCAGAAAGTTTATACCGGTTCCGGTATAGGCTGCTCCGCTTGCAGGATTTTTGGCAGCAAATAATTTTTGTATCCAGGTAATGGCATTAGAATAATCTTTCTTCCACATATACACATCGGCCATAGCTGCACAAATGGCCCCTTCACCCATATACCATACAGTTGGTTTTTGGCCTTTTGTTATAAGATCATACGCTTTTTGCAGATCGGCCAGTATAACCTCATTGATTATTTTGTTTTTCGATTCTTTCGTGCGCGCCGGATCTTCGCTTAATTCCTGATAAGGCTCTGTCCAGATGGGGGCATCGCCCCAAACCCGAACAATATAAAAATAACACATCGCGCGCATGGCATAGCATTGCGCCAGGTAAGCATTGATATAATCGGTTGTAATCTGGATATCGTACTGCGCAGCCAACGGAATATATTTTATATTGGTGTTTGCACGTCCTATGACATTATATAATCCCGACCAGTCACCAAATTCATTTTGTGCTGTTAAATTATTCAGGGCAATTTCATTATGCACATTACCGCTGTAGCTTTTGAACCTGTCAAAATTATCTGATCTGAACTCGCCCCATATATGATAACGGTCTTTATATTGTGCGTCGCCAACCATTTGCTGCTGAAAACCGCCGTACATACCGGCCATCGCCGCATCGCAATCAAACTTGCTGCGAAAGAAATTTTCTAACGTAACCTGCGACAATGGTTTTTCTTCTAAAAATTTTTTGCACCCTGCCGATGCCATGAACAGCCCCAATGCGATTATATATATGATCTGTTTCATTGTTTGTTGTTTTAAAAGTTAACATTTACACCAAATCCTGCTTCTCTTCTTTTTGGATACTTTCCTGTATCATCACCCGGCGTTAACGCATTCGAAGCACTAAACTCCGGATCGTATCCGCGATAATTCGTCCAGGTAATAAGGTTTGTACCAAACAGGTAAATTGTTAACCCTTTAACAAATATTCGATTCGCAATGGATGGTTTTAATGAATAAGAAAACTTTACACTTGATAGTCTGATAAAGGAGCCGTCTTCGATATACACGCTGTTGCCATCTTTTCGCAAGCTACCGCGATCGTCTTTGGCAGGATAATAAGGATATCTGGCAATATCGCCCTGCTTGCGCCAAACATTGTACACCAGTTCGGGATTGCCGGCGCCGGTGTTAGATGGATTGTTGGCATTATACAACAGCGTATTGTACACTTTGGCGCCAAAAGAGGCATTGAATAAAAATGTAACCGAAAACTGTTTATACGAAAAGGTATTAATAATGCCGAGGTAAAAGTTTGGCGTACCATTACCAGTAATGCGGCGGTCGGCATCATCTATTACGCTATCACCGTTCATATTTTTCCATTCGGTATCGCCGCCTTTCAGTTTACTACCGCCACCGTATAAGCTACGAACAATTCCGCTGTATTTTTCGCCATTCAGGGTATAGTAAGCAGCTGTTTTACCGTCGGGCGAAACATCTACGGGTGTTAACCGTTGCCAGTCTTCGGTATAGGCATTGGAAACATCATACTGATATACACCGAGGTTTCTCCAGCCATAAAAATTCCCGATACGCCCGCCTTCTTCAACATACCATTTGTTGCCGGCAATAAATGGTATGTGGTCCCCCAGCTGTTTTATTTTTCCTCTTTCGAACGAAATGCTTCCCATTACATTCCAGCTAAAATTTCTGTTGGCAACAGGTAATGCATTTACCGAAAATTCAAGCCCCCGGTTTTCGATGGTTCCCAGGTTTACGTTTAAGCCACCAAATCCTGTTTCGGCCGGCAGCGGTCTTTTATATAAAAGGTCGTGTGTTGTTTTTATATAGTAATCGGCGGTGATGCGTAAACGTCCTTTAAGAAAGCTCAGATCGGCCCCATAGTTTTGTTGTTCTGTGCTTTCCCATTGCAGATAGGGATTGCCAAAAGTTGAACTTAAACCGGCGCCTCCGATAGCGTTATAGTTGTCGTCGAAATTGATCCTGGAATAAGAGCCATAATCTTCCAACCGGTCGTTACCCAACTGACCATAACTGGCGCGCACCTTGCCATCGTCGAGCACACCGGCTGCCCAATCCATGAACTTTTCATCTGAAAAACGCCAGGCGCCTGAAACTGATAAAAAGTTACCCCATTTACTTTTGGCGCCAAACCGCGACGATCCGTCACGGCGATAACTGCTGTTAACCATGTACCTTCCTTTATAGCTATAGCTTAACCGGCCAAACAAAGAGGCGGTGGAATTGGCAGTAGCAGTAGTATATGTGTTGGTTTGTGTTAAATAATCCGATATCGTTACATAAATCTCCTCGCTTACATTCTGCGTAGTTTCGAGGTGAAATTCATCATATCGCTGGCGGTCGGCACTCACCCCCAGCAAACCGGTGATGGCATGATCGCCGAGCGTTTTATTATAATTCAAATAGCTTTGCCATTCCCACCTGAATGTTTTGGTCATTTCATTCACGCCTTTGTTATCGAATTTGTTGTCGTCGATATACCTGGGTGAAAAATAGGTAAGCTGTCCGTTGCTGAGCTTGGCATTGAATAACGTGGTTAACCGAAGATCTTTATAAAATTCGTATACGATCTGGTTGTTGAACTGCGCCTGAAATGTTTGCAAAATGTTTTTCTCATACAGGGCATTCGATACCGGGTTTCGTTTCGATCCTATATAGCCGGTAAGCGTTCCATCGGGATAATAGATCAACGAATAGGCCGGCCGGTCGAATACCACATTTACGGTTCGGCCTACCGGAATTTCGTTACCTCTTTGCCAGTAGAATGAAATATTATTGGAATATTTGAATTTTTTACTTGCCTGAAAATCGACGTTAATACGCGATTGAATTCTTTTGATATAGCTGTTCAGAATAATCGACTTATCATCGAGGTAGTTTAAGCTGGTGTAATAGCTGAGCTTTTGCGCTCCGCCGCTTACGCCCAGCTTGGCTTCTTTCCGTTGCGCCAGGTTACCGAGCAGCAGGTCCTGCAGGTCGTTATCGGCATTAAAGCTTGGATTCAGCGAATCGGTGTTGCCACCGGTACCGCCTGATGGGTTGGTAGATTGTATCCTTCTGAATTCCCTTACCTCGGCCGAATTGGATTGAGGAAGTTTATGCGCCAGTTTTCCGAATACGTTTGTATAGGTTAAGTCAATGCGGGGCTTTCCTTCTTTTCCGCGTTTTGTGGTGATTAAGATAACCCCATTGGCTGAGCGCGCTCCGTAAATAGAAGCCGAAGCGGCATCTTTCAATACTTCAACACTTTCAATATCTGCCGGGTTAATGCTGGCGCCGTTTTCATTGATCACGCCATCAACAATGTATAAAGGTCCGTTGCCACCATTCAAAGTAGAAGGGCCGCGCACCTGTATCGAACCTTCTGCACCCGGCGCACCGCCGCCGTCGTTTACAATTAATACACCGGCTGCCTGACCCTGCAGGGCATCAAAAAGGTTAAGGGGTTGCCGTTCCTGTATCTGTTTCGAATTTACCGATGAAATAGCGCCGGCCAGGTCGCGCTTTTTAACTGTTTGGCCGTAACCGATCACCACCACATCGTCGAGGTCGTTCGACTTAGTTGCGAGAATAACATTTATTCTCGTTCGGCCCCCTACAATTTCTTCTTTGGTAACAAAGCCAATATTGGTAATTACCAGTACAGAAGCGGCAGAAGGTACGGAAATAGTATACACACCGTTTTCATTGGTGGTAGTTCCCTGGTTTGATCCTTTAACGGTAACACTTACACCCGAAACAGGCAATCCTTTCGGGTCTTTAACAGAACCGGTAACAGAAATTGTTTGAGCGTGTACCATTAATGTTAAGTGTAACAACCCAAAAAGCAATAGTGAGGCAAAGAGGATCCGGGTGATCCGCTTTACGGAAAAAGATTTCTTTCTCATACAGCAGCAAGTTTTAATACGATCGCATTGCCGGCAAATAGCAATGTGAACAGTCGGTAGAGTTTAACAATTAGTTTTTAGTGAACAACTTGCAAGTACGTCACAATTTGATATGGGCAATTTTGCTCAATTGACAATGTAATAAGCTATTTTAGCGATTCCAGCGTGCTGCCTTCGGCGCCACGATAAAACAACTTTGCTACAGATGAACACGGATAGCACCCACATCATTTCACCGTAACAGTTTTTTGTAAACGGATGTCTTTTGAAGAGCTGCCAATTAGTATGTCGAATTCGCCGGGTTCAACCAGCCAGTTCATGTTCTTATCCAATATGGCCAGATCGTCGGGCGAAAGTGTAAAGTGAATGGTTTTCTTTTCCTGCGGCTGCAAATGCACCCGGTCGAAGCCACGCAATACGGTTTCGTATACAGTTACACTGCTCAGCTTATCTTTTACATACAATTGCATCACTTCGTCACCAGCCAGCTTGCCTGTATTTTGAATATCAACCGATATCGAAAAAGAACCCTGTGCTGCCTGAGATTCGGGCGTAATGATCAGATTGCTGTATTCAAACGTGGTGTAGCTAAGGCCATATCCGAAACAATACAACGGACCGTTTACACTGGTTTTACCATATCCATTGGGGCCATCGGTTGGCTGATCGGCCTGTGAACCGGGTTTGAAGGGAAAGTTCATTTCAATTTGCCCGGTTGTTTTTGGAAAGGTGATCGATAATTTTCCTCCGGGATTATAATCTCCAAACAGGGTTTCGCCAATTACCTGTCCGCCCGAAGGGCCGGGGAACCATGCTTCCAGAATTGCGGGCACAAAACGGTCGGCCCAGTTAATGGTTAAGGGCTGTCCGTTGATCAGCACCAGCACAACGGGTTTACCGGTTTCGTACAAAGCCTGCAACAATTGCTGTTGGCGGCCTGGTAAATCGAGCGAAGTGCGGGATAAACTCTCTCCCACACATTTTTCATCTTCACCTAAAACAGCGACAATTACATCGCTTTGTTTTGCTTTTGCCACGGCCTCATCGATGCCGGCCTTTTCTTTTTCGGTTAAGGGAGTGGGTATGATCTCTGTTTCGGGCCAGCCTTCATTTACCACGTCGCATCCTTTGGCGTAGTCAACAGTAATATTTTTTCCTGCCGATTGTGTTATTCCTTTTAATACCGAAGTAATAGGATTGTTATTGGGACCATACCGGCTCATCATATAGTTCTCTGCATTTGCCAGCGGACCTGTTACCAGTATATTCTTAATATTGCTTCTGTTTAAGGGTAACAGGTTGCTCTTATTCTTTAACAGCACCATCGACTCGCGATTGATCTGCACGCTCATTTCTTCGTCTTTTGGGGTATGTACTGTTTTATCTGACAGTGCCGGGTTGGCCACATAAGGCTGATCGAACAAGCCTACCAGAAATTTCACACGCAATACATCACGCACTCTATCATTAACCGTTTCTATTGATAATTTTCCTTCTTTTACGAGATCGCGAATATTTTTTATATACACTTCGGGCGGGTCGAAATTGGTCCATACGTTTAACCCTGCCTCTACCGCCTGCCGGGTAGCCTCTTTAAAATCCAGCGCCACATGGTGTTTACTGTAAATAAATTCCACGGCTTTGCTGTCGGATACCACATACCCGTTAAACCCGAATTTCTGTCGCAACAACTCCGTTAAAAAATAATAACTACCGGTAACGGGTACACCATCCCAGTCGTTATAGCTGCTCATTACGCCGAGTGCATGGGCTTCCTTTATCACCCGCTGAAACGGATACAGGTACAACTGGTGCATTTCGCGCGGCGACACATGGGGATCGGTGCGGGCATTGCCATCGCGACCACCTTTGGGCATGCTATATACCGCAAAATGTTTGAGGGTAGCGGCAATGCCATTGCTTTGAATGCCCAATGTCATTTGTTTACCCAGCTCGGCAATTAAAAAAGGATCTTCGCCATAACATTCCACCGTACGGCCCCAGCGCTGGTCGCGGGCCGGATCAAGAATGGGCGCGTATATATTTGTATAACCAAGGGCTTTTGCTTCGCGACCAACCACTTCGCCTGCTTTACGCACCAGGTCGCGGTTCCATGTGTTACCGATTGAAATAGGCGCCGGAAGCGGCGTGGCGCGGTCATGGCAAAGGCCATGAATGCCTTCATTGGTAAAATCGACCGGAATGCCGAGGCGCGTTTCTTCAACAAACCATTTTTGAACGGTGTTGATGGCCTGGGCGTGTTTGCTGAAGGGCCAGGAGTATGAAGATTGTGCTTTTGTATTAAAAGGCAAACTGTTCAATTCCTCATCGATGTTGGCGATGCCGTCTTTCCAAACTTCGTTCTTCCATTCAGGCGTTGGCATTTCATCTTTCAATACCCGCTTATAGCCGTACAACGTTGCCATCTGGCAGCTTTTTTCTTCGACCGACATTTGCGACAACAGGTCCTCTACTCTTTTATCAACAGACTGGGCCGGATCTTCAAACACATCTTTTTTATTGTTTTTATTAAAGTCGATCCAGTTGCCATGATAAATTGATGGTTTTGTTTGTGCAACAGTTACCAAAGAAGAAGCGGCGAACAAAAAAACAGCACTGATTTTCAATAAACCGTTCCTTCTTACTGTACAGATCATTGTCATAATTAAAATTTCAATAAATAAACCAATCGTTACGAACAAGTAATGGCGGGAAAACGGAAAATTAAGGCGAATAGCGTTACCCATTCAGCTAAACAATTCATTCTATTTAGCCAATGAATAAGCAAAATGAGCAGTTCTAAGTTTTAAGTACTAAGTCCCCCTGCTCGCAGTTAGCAATTGCAGTTCGCAGTTGGCAGTGTTCTTAGTTCTATGTGCTTAGTTTCCCCGTTGGCAGTTCAAATCCCCGACTCGCGGTTGGCAATTTGGTGTTTGTCATTTGTTGTTTGTGGTTCGGGGTGTTTCTTTTGATTTGTGGTTTGGGATTTAGGGTTTGTTCCTGCTTCCTTTCCCCTGCGGCCTGCTGATCCCCCTATTTTTCAATCAGTTGCCCCAGGGATCATGCGGCATAATTTTTTTATAAATTCTAAAAAATACCCTCGTTATGGCAAAGACTAAAACTCCGAAAAAAAAGAAAATCGATAACCCGTCAACCGATAATACGCCTTCATATGATCAGGAGCAAACTGCCAAAAGATCAGACAGACTGACTGAAGAAAAATTGAAGCAGGACGGTCCCTATATAGTAATACCTGATGTATCGGATATACCCGGCCAGGAAAATATTGTTAATGCAGGCGTACCGGGCGAAATGAGCGACACCACTATTTCGTCGGATGATGAAGAAGGCATCCGCGAAGGAAAAGATATACTCGAAGAAGATGACGATGTAAAAATAGTAATGGGCACCGAAGCCGATGTAACCAAAGAGGACCTGGCCTTACTGGGCGACCCTGATCAGGATCTGGACATGAATGAAGATGAACTGATCAGAAAAGAAGGCTTAGACGATACCGATATGGATGGCGATCCTTTAAACGAGGCAGCGGTTGATGAAGACAGTACCGGCGACGACCTGGATATGCCTGTAGACGACACCGATATTGACGATGAAGAAAACGATTATTACAGCCTTGGCGGCGGCGATAACGATGAATTGAATGAAGGCAGGAAGGATGAATGAGAAGGCACAAGACACAAGAAAAAAGGCACAAGAACCTACTTATGCCCAAAATAATTGCACTTTGCTTTATCATCAATTCCTCCTGCAATCCAGTTGTTCATAACCAGCATGGTATCGTGGATCGCATAAATTTTGAAGGTAACGGGTCGATAAGTGGTATAACTGATCTTAATGGAATCTTTACCAATCACCGACCATTTGAAATCGTAGTTAAAATAAGTAGCAGTTAACGTGTCCCTGACGTTTTTCTGATAACCGGTTTTATCTGAATTGAATCGTAATATATACCACGGCGTGCCTTTATTTTCCGATTTCCATTCTATATCAGTGATCTTTGTTTCATCAATTTTAATCAGGGCTTCTGCGTCTGTATTATCTTTCGATTTTTTGCATGCCAGCCAGCCTGCTGATGCTACCAGCATCATGCCGGCAAATATTAATTTTCTCATGGTCGTTCTTTAAGGTCTTAACAAGTGATTATTTAAATGGCAATGCAAAACGTATTTTTTCCGGTCGCAAATATATCTTTTACCTTTCGTATATGATAAACCATTTAATAAGTGTGTTGATTTAGGCAATAACCGTGCAAATATGGAAATAAGTGCGCGGCCCGCTGCAACTACCCACCTTATGCTAATATGATTTAATAATTAGATAACCACCTACATACACATAATAACCGGGTTATCTTCCTTTGTACCGTCAGCGTCCTGTATTAATTCCAATATTGTATTTTCACATTACATATAATCACATATCATTCAACCCTATATTAGCTAAGCCATATGAAAAAATTCGCCCTGCTGTTTTTTATGAATTTTATTGCAGCTGTTTTGGCAGCCCATGCCCAGGCGCCAATTGTGCTCGAAACAAAAAACACCAGTCTTGTAATCACCGTTGGCAATAACCACCGGTTGTACCAATCGTACCTAGGACCCAAATTTGCCTCCCCGGCAGAATACGAAAAGTTATCCGGGGGCCGTGAAGTATACCTCACAGCCGGTATGGAAAACCAGTTTGAACCGGCCATTCGCCTGGTACATGCCGATGGCAATCCCTCCCTTGAATTAACCTATGCTTCGCATACCACCGAAAAAAAAGATAATGTCAGCACCACCCGCATCATTTTAAAAGACTCAGCTTACCCGGTTGAAGTAGTGCTGCAATACACGCTTTACATAAATGAAGATGTTATTACCTGCAACGCAACCATACAGCACCACGAAAAAAAACCGGTTCGCCTTACCCAATATGCTTCGGGCATGTTGCACTTTAACGCCGACAATTACTGGCTAACTCAGTTTCATGGCGACTGGGCAAGGGAAGTAAATATGGTAGAAGAAAAATTGACCAATGGTATCAAAAGCATTGAAAGTAAATTGGGTACCCGGGCCAATTTTTATCAAACGCCTGCATTTTTTCTTTCTTTGAATGAGCCCGCTACCGAAACAAACGGCGAACTGATCGCCGGTACGCTTGGCTGGACAGGCAATTTTCAATTTACATTTGAAGTTGATCAACGCAACGGATTGCGCGTTCGTTCGGGCATCAATCCTTTTGCATCTGATTATACGCTGCAACCCGGTGAAATTTTTACCACGCCTGAATTTATATTCACCTACTCAGGCCATGGTAAAGGACAGGCAAGTCGTAACCTACATCGCTGGGCCCGTAATTATGCTGTGCTCGATGGCCATGGCCCCCGGTTAACTTTACTGAACAACTGGGAAGCAACCTATTTCAATTTCAATGAAACCAAACTCACAGAGCTGTTCGACGAAGCCAAACAATTGGGCGTTGACCTGTTTTTGCTGGATGATGGCTGGTTCGGAAATGCATTTCCCCGCAACGATGATAAAGCCGGTTTGGGCGACTGGCAGGAAAACAAAAGCAAACTGCCTAACGGCATTGGCTATCTCGTAAAAGAAGCTGAAAAAAAAGGCGTCAAATTTGGAATCTGGCTCGAGCCCGAAATGGTAAACCCCAAAAGCGAGCTCTATCAAAAACATCCCGACTGGATATTGCGCTTACCCAATCGTGCCGAGAACCTGGCCCGTAATCAGCTGGTGCTCGATTTAACTAATCCCAAAGTACAGGATTTTGTTTTTGCCATTGTCGACGATATGCTTACCAAAAATCCGGGCGTGGCGTTTATTAAGTGGGATTGCAACCGCAGCATGACAAACGCTTATTCTTCTTACCTGAAAGAAAAACAATCGCATTTATTTATTGAGTATACACGTTGTTTGTACAAGGTACTTGACAGGATCAGGGCAAAGTATCCGCACCTGCCGATCATGTTGTGTTCGGGCGGTGGTGGCCGTACCGATTACGGTGCTTTGAAATACTTTACCGAATTCTGGCCCAGCGATAATACCGATGGCCTTGAACGCATTTTTATACAATGGGGGTATTCCTATTTCTTTCCCGCCAATACTATTGCCGCGCATATAACCAGCATGGGCAAAGGTCAGTCGCTCAAATTCAGGACCGATGTGGCCATGACCGGTAAACTGGGTTACGATATCAGGGTAAATGAATTTACGCCGCAGGAATTACAGTTCAGCAAAGAGGCCATTCAAAACTATAAACGCATTAATGATGTAATATGGTTTGGCGATCTGTATCGAATTATTTCGCCATACGACGAAAACAGGTCAGTGGTCATGTATGTAAATGAAAATAAAAGCAAAGCCGTTTTGTTCAATTATATTTTAAACGTTCGGCGGAAAGATATTTTTTCACGCGTGCAGTTGCAGGGACTTGATCCGCAGAAAAAATACCGGTTCAAAGAGATCAATCTTTTTCCCGGAGCCAAACCAAACAATCCTGATAATGATAAAGTGCTTACCGGTGAATACCTGATGACTGTGGGGCTGAACCTTACGCCCGGCCGGGTTACGTCGCTAACCAGCAACGTTTATGAAATTACTGAAGAATAATTTACCAATGTGCATCCCGATAGCTATCGGGATGAAAATGAAATAATTGCCATATGAAAAAAGTATTATTACAAATAATTTTTTTGTTGACCATTACCATCATCAGTTATAAAACAATCGCACAGGCGCCGTCGGTCTTAATAATGGATGCGAACCGGCTGGTGGCATTAAAACAAAAAATAAATAAGCAGGATGCGGCTACCCTTCAACTGGTAAACGCATTACGCAAACAGGCCGATGAATTACTGAATATGAAACCGGTTTCAGTAACAGATAAAGCTTTTACGCCCGTAAGCGGTGATAAACACGATTACATGAGCCAGGCGCCTTACTTCTGGTACGACAGCAGCAAACCCAATGGACTGCCCTATATGCGCAAAGATGGCGTGCGCAATCCCGAAATCAATAAAATAACCGATCACAAAAATCTGGGTGAGCTGGATAATGCCTGTCGCACCCTGGCATTGGCATGGTATTGTACCGGAGATGAAAAATATGCCACTAAAGCCACCGCTTTATTGCGCCACTGGTTTTTGAACGACGCCACCAAAATGAACCCCAACCTGAATTTTGCTCAGGCAATACCCGGCATTAATAACGGACGTGGTATTGGTATTATAGAAACGATTGCCTTGACCGGAATTGCCGATGCTGCAGGGTTATTGAAAGGATCGACTTCATTCAGCAATGCAGACTTCACCTCCCTACAGCAATGGTATGCACAATATCTGAACTGGATGCTTACCAGCAAAAACGGCAATGAAGAGCATGCGGCGAAAAACAATCATGGCACCTGGTATTATGCACAGGCTATTGATTTCGCCTTATTTACCGGCAATACGGCCAAAGCAAAAGAGCTGGCTGAAGAAAGTAAAAAACGAATGGATTTGCAGATTGATAAAGAAGGAAAAATGCAGCTGGAACTCGACCGAACTAACGGACTTGGCTATAGCACCTTCAATTTGCAGGCCTGGTTCAGGGTGGCCACACTGGCTAAACATGCAGGCATTAATTTGTGGCAATATGAAAACCAGCAGCATGCCGGCATACGCACTGCATTCGACTGGGTGCTGCCCTACGCGCTTGGCCAAAAACAATGGACGTACCAGCAAATCAGCGATTACAAGAAAAATAATATTTACTCCTTACTATTACAGGCAGCCATAGCCTATGATGATACAAAATATGGTGCAATGGCAAAGCAGCTTGATAATGAAGTGGATGATGTGGTGGTTGATTTGGTGTATGGAAGGTAATGGGTATCAAAGCACTTTAACAAACCGGCTGCTGACCCAGCCGATTACGCGTGTAGGGAAATTATTTCCAACATAAAAAACATCCTTTTCAGGTTTATATTGCAAGTCCATTTCAACATACCACCATACACGCCCGGTGGCATCTGTGCTTTTTCCAAAGGCTGTGCCTGTTGATCCTAAGGGCAGCTTTCCTAGGGTATTTCCAGGATCTATTATTTTTTTGTTCGTTTCTGCGTGCCAGATATATATCGCAGTATCGTCAATTTTAGGTTCACCTCGTATATTATACTTATCATTCAGCACCTCAAAACGAATTGGTTGCTGAAACAAACTATCCGGTGCCGGCTGATTAGTCATTAAAATGCATATACTCTGATAAATTTGTTTAACAGCCGGAGCTGACTGATTATAATTTATTTCAAAAATTTTATTCGTTTGAGTATAATCAGCACAACACCCCCAATTGTAGATATATAATCGTTTTATTCTTGCTCCCTCCCAGTCAATTTTCGTTATACCCTGATATTCCGAAAGCAGTTTTTTATATCCCTTTTCATTTCGTATATATACTTCAATCAATCTTCCCTCTCCAGGGCCTTGTCCATCAAAAATAACATCCGGTTTTCCATCTGCATTAATGTCAATAAAATGAAGATCATTGGCAAGGCTGTCTAAATTCCCGGATGGATATTCCTGGCTATACCGGTATGCTGCAAATTCCTTTGTAAATGCATTTATAAACCTATCAACATCCGCCCTGGGTACTTTTTTCTCAATAGATTTCCAGTTATAGGGAACCTCCCCCAAAACCACCGGGAATGTTACCGATTGCTGGCACCAGCAGTTACATACAACTGTAAGTAGTAAGGCGGTAATGAACGTTTTCATAAAATGGTTAATTCTTCAACTCCTTCAGCTTTTGCGCAGCCGCATTTTTAGCGTCTTCGTCGCCCAGCTTTGCGGTGAGTTCGTAATATTTTATGGCGTTTAATTTATCGCCTTTTCTTTCATACATCGCGGCGATATTATTTAATACAATCGCGTCGCGGGGAGCTATTTTTTCGGCTTTCAGCAAAGCTTCCAGCGCACGATCATAATCCTGCTGCAAACCATACGTAATAGCCAGATTGGAAAGACTCTCAACATGATTCGGGTAATATTTCAAAACCGCTTCAGCAATCTTTCGCATATGGTGCAACTGGTCGTCGCCTACGTTGTACAATTGCACCACATATTGCTGAATAGTGCTTAATAAAAAGCGATCCGGGTGGTTTACTTTTTTATTGTCTGTCCACAGCCATTGATTTTTTATACGGCCTGCCTGGTGAAGCGTTTCGATAATTTCATTGGTAAATTCTTCGTAATGCTCAATTTGTCCCAACGCATATACTTTACCAAATCGCATATCGAGTCGCGAAGGATATTTGGCTATGCCTGTGTTTATATACTGAAAACTATTTTTGAGCAGGCCGGTATCATAGTCGATGTCATCACTCAAATACCCAACGGTATTCTCTCCCATGCTGTCTTTTATTTCAATTGACTGTGATGGCTGCGGTTCTGAGCCGAAACGCACTACTTCTTTTTTGCTAAGCGAAAAGTAGTAATTAAACCAGGCAACATATAATTCTGCATCATCGGGTGTTGCCTGCTGCCAGTTTTGAAGCAGCTGTATTTGTGCCGTAGTATCTTTTTCGGCCGTGAGCCTGGTAAACTGAGATTTGAAATTTTGTGCAAAAGATTGAACAGCAAGGAAAAGGGAAAACAATAGGTAAAATTGTTTCGACATTGTAGGTTTTTGGGGTTGCCAAATCTACAAAGTTTGCTACGGATTACATAATTAAGGTTGCTGAACTTTCCTCAGCGTTTTTTTACCATGGATTTTACGAATGAACACGAATAAACACCATATGTAACAGTGGCTAAGCGACGAAATAATTATTTATTCTTTTGCAGAAAATAATGAATAGCGCAAATAGCATTGGCGCAGTTGCCACTCCAATGCGTGTCGAAATGCCATTTAAAATCCCAGATAGCATTTTGTTTGGCATCGTTCGATTTCATACCATACAACTGGAGTGATTGTTTAAGGTATTTATAAATGGCGCCCAGATCTTCATACAAATCGCCATACACAATACCGGTTTCTTTTTTACGCACCGTAGGATCAAACACATACCAGTAATATCGATAATCCCATAACCGGTCTGCTATAAAATGAAGTGATTTCTGAAACTCATTGTCATCAATCTTGTTATCGAATTTTTTATCGCTCTTTTCCTCGATAAACATCATGGAGTTGCCGAGATTGTATAATGTAAGCAGGTGATTTTGTGTAAGCCGAATAAAATTTATCGGGGTATCAGCCTCATATGTTTCAATGAAAGAACAATACTTTTTTGCGGCATCAATAAAGCTTGTGAACTCATTGGTCGCAATAATTTTGGAAACTAATATCTTGTCAGATAGTGGCACTTCTTCTTCTCTATAGCGGTTATTAATAATGGTTGCATCCAATATTATCCAAAAATGATGCCTGTTTATTGCGTTATTGTGCCGAAACGCAGGAAGGAAGCTGTTTTACAGGAATATACTTATGTTTTCAAATATGTATATGTTTAATTACATTTCGCATCATCGTATACCTACGATTTGAAATAGTGAATATACGGTACGGCTTATGGATTTTTAATAATATGCTTAAAAGTTTTCGCAAGCTGCTCTTTGTTCTCAGGTAATTCCTGATTTCGAATGCCCGAAACTAACTTTCCGACGGCTATAAGTTAACACATTTGGTATAAAACGAAACATCTTCCTGCCTTCCGTAATCAGTAAATCCCCAAAAACAACTTTCCTGCGACCATCTTTAGTTTCAGATTCCTAAAATGAAATTACCGGCGCCTTTCAGGTAATTCGTTGTCATTATAAGATGATTCAAATTTCTAAATTGAAATTTCTTACGATCTCCCTTAATCACAAATCCACCAAAACCAAACTTCCCATGACTTCGTTTATTTTCAAATTCCAAAAACGAAGTTACCCGTGACCATCAGGAAGAACAGTAGCGCCATTTGTAATTAACTTTCCTCTATTTCCTGATCAGAAATTTATAAAACGAAACAAAGTATCGCCATTTTTAATTTCAGATATTGAATACGAAGTTACCGGCGCCTTTGAAGTTCTTCATTATTGTTATAAGTTGTTCAGGATTTCGAAATTGAAACAACTTTCGGCCTTCCTTATTCACAAATCAACCTAAACCAAACTTCCCCTGACCTCGTTTATTTTCAAATTCCAAAAACGAAGTTACCCGTGATCATCAGGAAGAACAAAACGATCATCTGTAACTAACTTTTCGCCGCCTGCTACCTCATTTCTCCCGATATAATTGACCATTCACCATTGACGATCATAGCTGAATAGTCACCATCGCCCCTTCCTTAACCATATACTTCTTTTCTTTATCCCCTTTCTTAATGGTAATTGAAAGTTTACCACCCGGCGCCCTGTTTACAGTGATGTCGAATACCGTTCCAAATGAATGAAGGTTGCGAAGAGCCATAAGATTCCAGCCATTGGGCAAACGGGGCGAACATTCAAAACTATTAAAAGCAACAGGGCGAATGCCAAACAATCCTTCGGTATAAATACGGCAATACAAACCGCTTTCGGCCGACAAATGACGCTGATTGCCTTCGGGATATGCTTCTACAGGATAAGGCACATGCTCGCCCAGCAATCTTCGCTGGGAATAGTAGCGCAAAAATTGCATAGCCTTTTCCGTTTCACCGGCAGCCAGCACACCACGCAATGCATACAAAGTGCTTCGGTCCCAAAAAGTAGTGTTACCGGCAAGAGAAGCCAGGCCGTCCTGCGTCCACAAACGGGGCGAAAACAGGGCCGCTATGGTCCCTTCTTTCCGGTCGAAAATATCAACCGTTAATGGTGTACATATCCAGGCGCGCAAAGTATCGTTACCTGCATAGTATCGATAGGTTTTAAAACCTTCTACAGTAGCGCCAAAAAACTTTTCAATATTCGCACGCATTACCTGCGCTTCATTGGCATACCGGTTTGTTTGTTCTTTAGGCACATTCAATAATTTTCCCAGCATAGCTGCCGAGCGAAGCGCATCGTAATACAATGCACTTGTATTTAAATTGGCTTTACCTGCCGGAAAACGTCCTTCCAGTTCATCGCTATTGCTGGCCACTACGCCATTTTCGTTTATCTGCCGTTTTAAATACTCAAGGCACCATTCAATCAATGGCCATAATACCCGGGCTGAATCAATATTACCATTTGCGAATGCATACCGCGAAGCGCCATAGGCAATCATGGCCATATCACCCCTGTCTTTGGCGCCATGCCAGGTGGCATCGCCTTCGGCAATGATAGAACTGGGAATGGGTTTGTAATCAGGATTCATATACCGGGCAAACCAGCGATAAGCATTCATTGCCGATTTATTACCGGTTTCATCGCCCAGCATCGCAAAAAAAGGATTGATGTATTCCGCCTGATCATTGGCCCAAATGGCGGCATAATAACGCAACCCACCAGGGCCGTGTAAATAACCACCTTTTGTTTTATAAATACTTTCTGTGGCGCGCACCTTTGCAAAAGCAAAAGCAGTATTTAAAACCGGGTCAGGTGTTTCGAGCTGCATCAGCGATAAAATACCCTGCACGCGTTGTTGCCGGGCCAGTTGTTCCGCATTTACATCAACAGCAACTGATGGATTATTTTTATCGATGGCCTGGTACAGCATGGCAAACTGTACCGAGTCGCCAGGCGCCACCGTTTTTAACCCTTCATTTACGGTAGATACGATAAAACTATGTTGTACAGGCGTTGTTCGTTCGGCAGCCGGACGAACTTCGCGATACAGGTACTCCATTTCAATTTTTACAGGCTGTTTACCGGTATTGATGAAAACCCATTTTTCAATAGCTACCGGTTTATCGACCGACGGAAAGAGGGTACGGCGTAACGTTATCCCTTTGTTGTTACCAATTTCACTGTTTATCATCAACAAACCTTTTTGTTTTATACTGGTAACCTTTTCGGGCTGATCGGTTGTTACAGCGGCATTGTACACACCGGCTTTTAGCAGGCGATCATTGATCAAAAAGCGAGGCAAATCGCCATCGGTTATATTGTACGTCATGCTGGCGATGGTGCGCACCGGTAATA
>Ga0114129_10001615_pt1 | contig 30595 bp, 27 predicted proteins | sample RhiMetdeltSRZDD1_FD_80071 | JGI IMG/M metagenome (GOLD analysis project Ga0114129, IMG submission 80071) | Populus rhizosphere microbial communities from Tennessee, USA - Rhizosphere MetaG P. deltoides SRZDD1 (version 2) (version 2) | ecosystem: Host-associated > Plants > Roots > Rhizosphere >...
AACCAGGTGCTCGCGATCGCGCTGCCGCACCCGGTGCTCGTGCAGCATCGATGGGAACCGGTCATGCGCGTCGTGCGCGATCGGCTGGTGACGCCGGTCGGTCTTCGCTCGCTGGCACGGGGCGACGCGGAATACAAGTCGAGATACTTCGGGGACCTTCGCGCGCGCGATGCCGCGTATCACCAGGGGACCGTCTGGGCGTGGCTGGCCGGACCGTTCATCGATGCGTGGCTGAAGGTGTATCCGGACGACTGGGCAGGCGCGCAGCGCGTGCTCGACGGTTTCGTGCCGCATCTCAACGAGGCGTGCATCGGATCGATCAGCGAAGTGTTCGACGCCGAAGCGCCGTACACACCGCGCGGCTGCATCACCCAGGCGTGGTCCGTCGCCGAAGTGCTGCGGGTATGGGTGAAGCTCGCGCGCCGCGCTCAGCAGCCTGCGGCGCAGTCGAGCTCCGCGGTCGTCACAGCGTAAGCGGCACAACGCTTGCGAGTCTGTGTGGCCGGGGAGAATGGAATGGCCAAAGAGAAGGATCGCATTTGCAGCGGCATCCTCGGCGATATCAGTCCCGCGCCGGGCACACAGGATCACATGCGCGGCTCGGCCGGGCGCGCAGCAACCGACAATCCCGACGACGACGAGTCGATGGACGGCGGATCGGGTCACGATCAAAGTCATCACGCCGGCTCACGCGACGTCACCGAAGGTGTCACTGGCGGTGTGGGGACAGAAGTCGGTGGGACGCGCAACTACCGGCAGGGAACTGGCGCCACCGGCGGCGACATCGGGAATCGACCGGAATAGTCCAGTCAGTCGCGGCCCTTCAGTTTTCGTAGCGCGCGTCGCTGACGCTTGTCGGGCGAGCCGGTCGCAGTCATGGCGGCACGGTAGACGCGTTCCGTCCGGCGCAACTCAATCTCTTCCTGCGTGGGCGGTGGAGTCAGATCGTCATAGAGCTGTCGGGCGTCCGTCTTCGAGATGTGGCGATCGGCCAGTGCCCGAACGGTAATGCGCTGCTGGCGGCCGAAGGGTCGCCTGATGCGCAGTTCATCGCCGATGCGCAACAGACGCTTCGGCTTTGCCGACTGCCCGTTCACCTCGACTCTTCTACCCTGACACGCCCTCTGCGCCTCGGAGCGTGTTCGGTAGAGACAGGCAACGTCGAGCCAGACATCCAGTCGCACGCCCTGGGGCGCTTGCGGGTCGTTGACCATTTCCTGCTGGACATTCTACAGTTCGCGGTCAGACCAGCTGGACCTGGCCCAGGTGTCAGTAGTGATCCGGCTTTGGCCGGACCGGAGTCGAACTGGAGGAAGCATGCGATACCTGCGAATCGCCGCCGCACTGACGGCCTTGCTCAGCGCACTGGCGATGCACCCCAAAGCAACCGACGGCCCGTATCAGTTCATCAAGGACGTGGAGATCGGCGGCGAGGGTGGCTGGGACTACCTGACGCTCGACGCGGCGGGCAAGCGGCTGCTCATCAGCCACGCGACGAAGGTCGTCGTGTTCGATCTCACGAAGGATGCGATCGTCGGTGAAATCACCGACACGCCAGGGGTCCACGGCGCCGTCATCGCGTCGGATGGCCACATCTTCAGCAGCAACGGTCGCGAGAACAAAGCGAGCATGGTCGACGCCAAGACCTTGCAAACGATCAAGAAGATCGACACGGAAGGCAACCCGGACTTCATCATGTACGAGCCGAAGATGAAAGAGGTGTACACGATGAATGGATCGGGCAAATCGGCCACGGTGATTGACGCGAGCGGAGCCGTGGTGGCGACGATCGCACTCGGCGGGAAACCGGAAGCCGGCGTCTCCGATCCTGCGGCGGGTCGCGTGTACGTCAACAACGAGACCGGCAACGAGATTGTGGTGATCGACGTCGCGAAACACGAAGTCGTTGCGAGGTGGCCGATCGCGCCCGGAGAGTCGGCCGCCGGCCTCGCGATCGATCTCAAGAACCACCGTCTGTTCATCGGCGCGCATAACAGCAAAATGCTGATGATGGATTCGACGAACGGCAAGGTCGTGGCCGACGTGCCGATTGGCGCGGGCGTCGACGCCACATGGTTCGATCCCGTAACGGGCTATGCGTTCTCGTCATGTAGCACCGGCACGGTCACCGTCGCGCACGAGGATTCGCCCGACAAGCTCACGGTCGTGCAGACGCTGCAGACCGCGACCGGCGCCCGGACGATGGCCCTGGATCCCGCCACGCACCGGATCTATCTCGCCGCGGCGAAGTACCAGCCGCCGCCCGCCGGCGCCGCCCCCAACGCGCGGCCGACCATGATTCCCGGTTCGATGCACCTCAAGATCTACGGGATCAACGGGAAATAGAGTTCTAGGGTTCTCAGGTTCTAGGGTTCTCAGGTTCTGGCCGGTCGGACTTCGGTCATAATGCGACCCCATGTCCGACGTCTTCCATCAGATCTACAGCCCCGTAGGCGGCAGCGTGTTCTTCTCGGCACTGGTCGCGTCGCTGCCGCCGCTTCTGCTCGCGATTCTGCTCGCCGGCGTCCGTGTGACGCCCTGGCGCGCGGCGCTCGCGGCGGCGGGGACGGCTTTCATCCTGGCGTGGCTCGTCTGGGGCATGCCGCTGTCGCTGACGATTGCCGCGGCGACGCACGGGATGGCGTTCGGCCTGTGGCCCATCTGCTGGATCGTCGTCAGCGCCGTCTTCTTCTACAACCTGTCGGTCGAAAGCGGCGATTTCGACGTGATTCGGCGGTCGCTGTCGCGTTTGACCGGCGACCGGCGCGTGCAGCTGCTGCTGGTGGCCTTTTGTTTCGGCGCCCTCATTGAAGGCATTGCCGGCTTCGGCGCGCCCGTGGCGATTACGGCGTCGATGCTGGCCGGGCTCGGCTTCGAGCCAATCATGGCGGCCGCCCTCGCGCTGATTGCCAATACCGCACCGGTGGCGTTCGGGTCGCTCGGCATTCCCGTCACGACGCTCGGCGGCCTGCTCGCGCCGATGCTGGGCCACGACACGCAGAGCACGACGCACGCGCTGTCGGCCATGGTGGGCCGTCAGCTGCCGATCTTCTCGCTGGTCATTCCTGCGTACCTGGTCGTGTTGTACGCCGGTTGGGGGCGGATGATCGCCATCTGGCCGGCCGTGCTCACTGCGGGCGGCAGCTTCGCGCTCGGTCAGTTCATCGTGTCCAACTTCGTTGGCCCGGAGCTCACCGATGCCCTGTCGGCCTTGACCTCTCTGACGGCAGTGGCGCTTCTCCTGCGCGTCTGGCAGCCGGCCGAGACGTACACGGCCGGCGCGCAGCTCGCCGTGGCGCCGGCCCCGGCGGCCGAGACCGGTAGTCGCGTCTTCCGCGCGTATGCGACATACGCGGTCCTCATTGTCACCGTGCTCATCGGCCAGATCGGGAACTTTGCCGGCCTCTCGACCCTGAAGCCGCCGGCCAACGTCACGGCGCTGCTGAAGTGTGGACAGGGTGGCAACCGCCTCTGTCCGGATCCGTGGGTTGGTCCGAGCGCCGCGGTCAGTCCGCAGGGATTCCGCTTCCCGGTCTGGGAATTCAGCTGGCCGGGCGCGTACCGGATGCAGGACGGCAAGCCCGCCGCACTGGTGCAGCGCGAACCGCCGGTCGTGGCGGCGTCGACCGCGTATCCGTTGACGTACCGGCTCGACTTCCTCGCAGCCGCGGGCACGCTCGTGTTCGTGGCGGCACTGCTCGCCTCGATTCCGATGATCATGTTCGGGATGGCGCCGAACGTCGTGGGGACGACGCTCGTGAAGACGCTGCGTCAGCTTCGACTGCCGGTCATCACAATCGCGTTCATTCTCTCCATCGCCACTGTGATGAATTACTCGGGCATGACCTCGTCTATGGCGCTCGCCCTGGCGAAGACCGGCGTGCTCTTTCCGTTCTTTTCAGCCTGGTTGGGGATGATCGGCGTCTTCCTCACCGGCAGCGACACCTCGTCGAACACGCTGTTCGGACCGTTGCAGGCGACGACCGCCAAGCTGTCAGGACTGGATCCGATACTCATGGGCGCCACGAACAGCTCCGGTGGCGTCATGGGAAAGATGATCAGCCCGCAGAATCTTTCCGTCGGCGCGGCAGGCGTGGGCGCAGTGGGCCGCGAAGGAGAGATCTTCGCGAAGGTCTTCCTGCACAGTCTGATCCTCACCGGTCTGATGGGTCTTCTCGCGATGCTTCAGGCGTACGTGGTGCCGTGGATGGTGCCCACACTGTGAAACACCGGTAGGGGCTAGGGGCTAGGAGCCAGGGGCTGGTCGCCAGGAGCTAGCTTGACGCTCGGCGGTGGCGCTGGCAGAGTGTCGTTCGATGTGGTGGATCGCGGTCGTGGGCGGTCTCTTCGCGCTCGCGCACGTCCTGCCGGTGCCGTTCCTGCTGGACGCGGTTGCGGGCGATCGGGCGGTCTGGCGCATGCCTCGGCGATCGACTCCCACAATCTATCTGACCTACGACGATGGCCCGAACCCGACGACGACGCCGGAGCTGCTCGATCTGCTGCGAAGCGAGCAGGTCGCAGCCACGTTCTTTCTGATCGATCGCCACATCACCGACGAGACGGCGCCGCTGGTGCGTCGGATGTTCGCCGAGGGCCACGCGGTGGCGCTGCATTCGCACACGCGGCGGTACATGGTGATGTCGCCCGGGAAGCTCGCGCGCACGCTGGCCGCAGCGGCCAGCCGTATTGAATCGCTGGCGGGAGGAAAGCCGTGCAACGCCTTCCGGCCTCACGCCGGATGGCGGAGTGCCACGATGTACGCCGGCCTGGCTCAGATCGATTATCGCCTTGTCGGCTGGGGCTGGATGCTGTGGGACTGGAATTGGTACCACCCGCGCACGGGTCGGGCCACCTCGTCGCGCGTCCTGTCCCGCGTTTCCGATGGCGACATCGTCGTCATGCATGACGGCGACGAATCCGCACCGTTCGCCGACCAGCACCAGACCATCGACGCGAGCCAGTTGCTGATTCTCGCCTTGAGAGAGCGTGGGTTCGCCTTCGGGACCATCTGCTCATCACCGTCGGCGTGACACGGCATTCGGGTGCTCGTTCAGCTCGAATATCTGGGTGTCAGCCACCCAGTCCCGAAATCGTCCGATCGGGGTCAAATCGGGGCGCCGCGCGATTCGCTCCAGGAGATCGGAGCACTCGTCAAGGTCGTAGAACGCCTGATGGACAAGGACGTACCGGACGCCGAGCTCGTTGAGTCTCGCGATCGCCTCGTCATCGGGAAAGGTGCGCATCCGCTCGCGCGTCTCGCCGTAATCGGGCGGTTCGTACCCACTGTATCCGTTCACGAGTCGGTGCCAGTGAAAGATGGACTGGTACATGAACTGCGGCGTCAGGTCGTAGTCCACCATGGGGAATTCGATGATGACGGACCGATCGACGGTGCGGAGAAACCGATAGACGTCGGGTCCGACGGCGGGAACGTCGGCCAGGATCATCGGCGCCGATCCGCACTCGACGGCGATGACGACGAGGACCGCGGTCAACAGCGAACGCCGGAGCGGTCGCACGGATACGAGACGCCGGAGGGCCTGAAACCCGAAGCCGGCCAGTACCGCCAGCGCGCAGCAGGCAAGGATCGAAAAACGGGCCGGCGCGCGAAACCCGCGAAATACCCACACGTGGTCGTTCAGCCACTGATACAGGATGCCGTTGGATCCGAGCGAGAGCGCGGCCGTCAGAACGGTGAGGCCGACGTATGTCCACACGTGACGCCCGCGCCGTACGAGGGCGAGGAGTCCGAGCCCGATTGCGGCCACGCCGGGAAACAGATGGAGCTCGTTGCCTTCGAATTTGAAAGCGGTCCATCCCCACAGCCAGTTCTGCTGCGGTGTCAGCAGGTAGCTGTCCAGCTGCGCACTGAAGTTCGCAATCTCCGCCGGATTGCGCGGGCCGAGCGCACGAGTGGTCTGGACGTACGGGATCGCGTACGGCAGCACCAAGGCGGCGGCAAGCAGCACGCCGACTCCCAGCGGTACGATCGCGGCTGGCGTCAGCCTCGGCTGAAATGCCAAGAGCAGTACGACGAGCGCCACGAGCATGACGCCAAGGAACGCCCCGTAGTAGACGGACGAAATGACTTGCAGCCACAGCAGGAGTCCGCTCACTGCGCCCCATCGGACCGACCCGTCCTCGACAGTACGATGGGCGGCCCACAGCGCGAGCGGCATCCACATCGTCCACTGCAGCTCGAGGTGCATGAAGTGCTCGATGCGGTAGGGCACGAGCGTGAAGATGACCGCGGAGACGAGCGCGGCATCGGGATCGGCGGTCAGATGGCGGACCAGCACGAACATGCCGATGCCCGACAACGCGATTCCACCAAGCAGGAGGACGTTGTAGACGAGAACGGGGTTGACGTGCGCCCAGAGCCACGGCGCCGCGATGAGGGCTTCGAGGAGCATCGCGTCGGAGTAGGCAAGCGTCCTCACGTGTGGGTGGAAGATGTTCGCATCGAAGACGTGCTGCGGGCTGGCCGGCAGCGTGTGCGCGACCCATGCGAGCCGCCAGATGCTGAACAGCGGATCGTCGTGCGCCGCGACCTTCGACCCGAGATACAGCGCTTGCGGCCATGTGAGCAGGACTGTCAGCGCCGCCAGTAGCGCCGAGGCGGCCAGGAGCGGGTGCCGTGGCATGTTGGTCAGAAGAGCGGCCGCCACGTATAGAACAGCGCGGCGTTGTAGGCCTGCAGGGCTCCGAAGCTGGCGATCCAGGCGACGCGATGCCTCTCCGGAATCGCGGCAGCCAGCCAGATGAACGCAGGGAATAGTACGGAGGAGAATCGGCCGGCAGAGAGCAGCCCGCCAATCGCCATAGCCGGGAGGATGTTGAGGGCTACGTACAGTCCGTACGCGAGCCCGAGGCGTCGCGCCACGGGATAGATGGTGGCGACAGCGAAGAGCGCACCGAGTGCGTTCAGGACGTCGTACCCCGGGGTGCCGACATAGCCGCTCACACCCGTCTTCGCGATGATTGAGTACTGGTGGGCGACAAGGGTTCCCAGGCCCTGGTAGGTGCGTCCCCAGGCGCGCTGACCCGTGACAAAGGCCAGCGGTTCCCCCGTCATCTGCCAGACGAAGAGGCCATAGAACACGAGGCCTCCGAGCGGCGCGGCCACGGCCGCGAGCGTTCCGAGCGTGCGCCGCGAGCGCACCGACTGGATGGCAAGGACGGCCAGCGGCAACGCGAGCAGCGCCCCGTTCAACCGCGTGAGGCCGACGAGCAGCCCCCACATCGCCGACCGGCCGAACTCGCCCCTCGAAAAATGGTAAAACGCCCCAATCGTGCCGAGCAGAAACAGCGACTCGGTATACACCGCGCCGAAGAACAGCGCGAACGGATACGCAGCAATGAGCCAGAGAGCGTAGCGTCCGGCGTCTTCGCCGACCGCCTTGCCGGCCATCGCGCCCAGATACACGAGCGCCCCGAAGAACGCTGTCAGCGAGACGAGCATTCCGCCCCACACGTAGCCGATGAGGTTGCCCCCGAGCACACGCCCAACCACTCGGACGAGCATCGGATACGCCGGGAAGAAGACGATGCTCTGTTGTGACGTTGCGTCGTTCGCGGAGTACGTATAGCCGTCCGTGACGATGTGGAGGAGCCATCCCGCGTCCCACCGGACCGGGAGATTCAGCAACTCATTGTTGAAATATCGCAGGGGTGCATGACCCTCTGCATAACCGAACATGAACACAGCAGCGTAGCCGACGAACAGGATGACCGGGCGCGTGCCAATGATCGCCGTTGCTGCAGTACGGACCGCCGCGACGCGCGCCCAGGCGGCGAGATGGAGCGGCACCTCGTAGTACACCGGTTGCCAGGGTGCGGCGACGTGCCGGATGAGGCCGATTGCAACGGCCCAGATGAGCAGCGGCAGCGGCGTGGTGACCCCGACGCGCAAGCCGCCGAGATGCAGTCGAAAGCCCCCCGACACAGCGACGATGGCAGCGAGGAATGCCAGCAGGACGCACACGACGTCCAGCACGCGTACCCACGGTGCGAGTCGAACTTGATCGGTCATCAGCGTGCCGCGACGCTGTAAACCTTCACGACCGAAGATCGGAGGAGTGAGCGCGTCGGGAAGCGTGCGTACGTCGTCGCGGATCTGAGGCCGCGACGCAACTGTCGTACCAGATCAGTGGTCCTACGCCCGCGACTCCTGGCTCTGAATCAGACGTTCAAGAGTGTAATGAGTACATCGTCCGGCGTACAGAATCCCGGCAGACCGACCAAGACGATTGCAGGGATGACCACCGTCCCCGTTGCAGTTTCTTCACGGGGACGGAGGTCGCTGATATCGTGGAGCGGTGCGGATCAAGTGGCTCGCGTTCGGGGTGGCTGTCGGCGCGCTCTTCGTGCTCGAGAGGCTGCGTCCGCTGCGCGCGCGGAAGGAGCCGGGACCGTCGCGTGTCGGGCGGAACCTCGCGATCGGTCTGCTCGCGGCCGCGACGACGGCGGCGAGCGAGATGCCGGTCGTCGCGCCGGCGCAGCGTCTCGCGGAACGGCGGCGGCTGGGGCTGCTGCGGTGGGCGCCGCTCTCGCGCCTGCCGCGCGCGTGGCGATTCGTTCTGGGTTGCATGCTACTCGACTACACGTTGTACCTGTGGCACTGGCTGAACCATCACGTGCCAGGTCTCTGGCGCTTTCACGCCGTCCACCACGTCGATCTGGATCTGGACAGCACCACCGGAGTACGGTTTCATTTCGGCGAGCTTGCTCTCGCAGCGGGGTTCCGCGCTGCACAGGTCGTGTTGCTCGGCGTCGATCGCAACACACTTCGCGCCTGGCAACAGACGCTGCTCGTGTCGGTCGTCTTTCATCACAGCAACCTGGAGCTGCCGATCGAGGTCGAGCGCGCGCTGCAGTACGTCTTCGTGACGCCGCGCATGCACGGCATCCATCACTCGACGAGGGGCGAGGAGATGAACACCAACTATTCCAGCCTGCTGTCCTGGTGGGATCGCGTGCACGGCAGCCTGCATCTGGAGACGCCGCAGGGCGCCGTCACCATCGGCGTCGCAGGCTTTTCGGACCCCGGGCAGGTGACGCTGGTGCGGTCGCTGTCGCTGCCGTTCGAGGCGGGTCCACCACGGCGCATGTCCGGCTAAAGCCGGACACTACGTACTGCTTGCGTCTCGGTCCTACGTACGTGCTTGCGTCTCGGTACGTCTCGGTACGTAGTGTCCGGCTTTAGCCGGACCCGCAGGTATGATCCGCTGTAAGATCCGCGGCATGCGAATCACGTTGATCGTCGTCGCGGCCGCTGTCGCAGTGGCCGCGTCCCCGTCGACCCCTCAGAAGATCGTCTTCGCCAGAGTGTTCCCCAATGCCGGCCAGATTGGCCTGTTCGTGGCCGCCGCGGATGGCACGGGCGAGCATCCGCTGTTGCCCACGGCGGGGATCGACTACGACGCGGTGTGGGCGCCGGACGGCTCATCGATTGTGTTCACCTCGGATCGGGACGGCCAGGCCGATCTGTATCGGGTCACACCGGACGGCACGGGGCTCGAGCGGCTGACCGACAGTCCCGCCTATGACGATCAGGCGGCCTTCTCAGCCGATGGCAAGCAGCTGGTGTTCGTCTCGACTCGCAGCGGCGGGACGGCGGACCTGTGGACGATGGATCTGCAGACTCGGCGAGCGCAGGCGCTGACGTCGGGGCCAGCGGGTGACTTCCGACCGTCGTGGTCGCCGGACGGAAAATGGATCGCGTTCTCGTCGGATCGCGGCAGCACGATGCCGTTCGCGCACGGACGATGGGAGCACCTGCACCTCGTCGATCTCTACGTGATTCGGCCCGATGGATCGGGCTTGAAGCGGATCACCGAGCACGGCAACTTCTGCGGCAGCCCGAAATGGCTCGCCGACAGCCGGCGCGTGCTGGCGTACTGCATGACGGCGGAACAGACGCTGGCGAACCGCCGTACGTCGCCGGAGCCCGGCAACGACACGCGGTTGGTCGCGATCGATATCACGACCGGGACCGCGTCGGACGTGCCCGCGGGCCCTGGCGTCAAGATCCAGCCGTCGCCGCTCGCCGGCGGCGAAGTCGGCTACATACGCAAGGACGCCGGTGATGCCGGCGCGGGCATTTTCTACGCGAACGGAAAGCGCGGACCAAAAGGAGACATTCGAAACGCGTCATGGTCGCCGGACGGCGGCCGCGTGGTCTTCCACAAACGGCAGACGGCGCCGCCGACGGTGTGGCGCTCGATCTGGAGCCGGAACCCCGGCTACGAGCTGACGCTGACCCCGCTCCTGCCGTCATTCAGTCCCGCGGGCGATCGATTCGTGATGAACGGCCGTTCGGCCGGCGGCGTCCTGGGCGCGACTGTCGCCGTCGCGGCAACGGGCGGCGACAAGGTCGAGGTGATTTACGAGGACAAGTCGCGCAACGTGCTCGCACCGCAGTGGTCGCCGAGGGGCGACAAGATCATTTTTGGCATCGGCGCATTCAACGCCTTCTTCAACGGCTTCCACGGTCTGTTCCTCAAGCCCGAGGATCGCGCCGAAGGGGGCGCGCAGATTGCCGTCGTCAACCCCGATGGCAGCGGGTTCCATGAGATGACGACCGGCCCCAACAACAACGGGTTCCCGTCGATGGCGCCCGACGGCAAACGGTTCGTCTATCGCACATTCGGGCCCGAGGGCGATGGCCTCCGGATCATGAACGGCGAGACGAAGGCCGTCACGACGTTGACGAAGGGCTACGACAACTTCCCGCTCTGGTCGCCGCGCGGCGATCTCATCGTGTTCTCGCGTCAGGCCCAGGGAGACTACGAGATCTACACGATCAAGCCGGACGGCACCGGCGTGAAGCGCCTGACCTCCAGCCATGGCAACGACGCGCACATGGCGTGGTCGCCGGACGGCGAGCAGATCGCGTTCGTCTCGTCGCGGCTCGGATTCAAGGACGAAGCGCCCTATACCGACGCGCCGCAGCCCTACGGCGAGCTGTTCGTGATGCGGTACGACGGCACGAACGTGCAGCAGCTGACGGACAACCAGTGGGAAGACGGCACGCCGGCGTTTCAGCCGACGCGACGACAGCTGTCGAGCCGGTAGCCGACGGCGTCAGCAACGGGCCTCCGCCTCGCGCGAATCTGTTTTGATTTGCGAGTGAGTCGGTTGGGTGCGCGAACCTTTTGGTGAGCAGGTGACCGGAGGGGATATGAACCGTCGATCTCTCGCAATGCTGGCCATTCTCGCGGCCCTCGTCGCAGGCGCGCCGTCGATTGCAGGACAATCGCCGGGCGCGAAGGGGAAGCCGGGGGCGGCCAGTGTCTGGACTCCCGCCCTGGGCGCGGACGGCCATCCCGACCTGCAAGGCGTGTGGCTGAACGACAGTGCGACCCCGCTGGAACGCCCCAAGGCGCTCGAAGGACGACAGTTCCTGACGGATGCGGAAGTCGCCGAGCTGCGCAGGCGAGCCGATCGCCTCTTCAAAGGCACGAACGCCGACTTCGCTGGGGGAGACGCAGTCTTTCTCGCCGCGCTCGCCGATATCGACCGGTTCAAGAGCGCCAACGCGACAGGCACCACGTTCGAGATGATCGAGCGGGAGTTCGACAATCGGACTTCGCTGATTGTCGATCCACCCGACGGCCGGATCCCGGCCTTGACCGATGACGCGCGGGAGAGAAGAGCGGCGGCCGACGCGAATCGACGCCGGCCGTTCGAAGGACCCGAAAGTCTCAATCACGTGGAGCGGTGCCTGACGTATGGAGTGCCGAGGCTGAGCGGGACGAACACCGGCGCCGGGCCGCTGGGGTACTACCAGATCGTCCAGACGCCGTCGTACATCGTGCTGTTTCTCGAGGCCATTCACGAAGCGCGCGTGATCACTCTGGATGGCCGTCCGCATCTGCCGCCGTCGGTGCGCCAGTGGCAAGGCGATTCGCGCGGACGATGGGAGGGCAACTCGCTTGTCGTTGACACGACCAATTTCTCCGCGAGCAACAACTTCATGGGGTCGTCCGACCACCTCCACGTCGTCGAACGCTTTACACGCATCGCGCCCGACCGAATTGACTACGCGATCACCATCGACGACCCGACGACGTGGACCAAGCCTTGGACAGCGGTCATCCGACTGAAGCAGCGCACTGATCGTTTGTTCGAGTATGCCTGCCACGAAGGCAACTACGAGATCGTTCGCGGGATGCTGGCCGCAGCGCGAGCGATCGAGGCTGGCCGATGAAGCGAGTGGTCTGGGCCTTTCTACTCGTCGTCGCCGTTTGTGCTGGTCATCGCGTGCAGGTCACCGCTGCGCCGTCGGTGCGCTACGAGGAGGTCAAGGGCTGGCCTGCGCTTCCCTCGAGTGTTCAGCTCGGCGAAGTCGCCGGCGTTGCCGTCGACATCAACGACCACGTGTTCGCCTTTCACCGTCCGGGCAGAGGGTTCGACCCGACGGCGACCACGAAGCTGACGGAGCCTGCGATCCTCGAAATCGATGCCGACACCGGAAAGCTGATTCAATCGTGGGGCGCGAACACGTTCCTCGTGCCACACGGCATCACGATCGACCAGGCGAACAACGTCTTTGTCACCGACGTCGGGCTCCAGCAGGTGTTCAAGTTCACCCACGACGGCAGGCCGCTGCTCGCGCTCGGCGAGCCGGGCGTCGGGGCCTGGGACGCCCGGCACTTCAATCAACCCACCGACATCCAGATCCGGACGGACGGCACGTTCTATGTCTCCGACGGCTACGTCAACAGCCGCGTCGCGCTGTTCGACCAGCACGGCACGTGGATTCAGGAGTGGGGGAAGAAGGGCTCCGGGCCCGGGGAGTTCAGCAACCCGCATGGGCTCACGTTATTGCCCGGCAGCACGGATGTGCTCGTCGCGGATCGTGAGAACTCGCGGCTCCAGCTGTTCGACCACGCCGGTACCTTCAAGAAGCAATGGGTCGGTGCGAAGGGCGCGCAGACCACCGGGCGGGTGTTCTGCGTCGCCTCGGGTCCCGACGGCAGCTACTACGTCGGCATCAGACGGGCCGACTACGACACGCAGCACACGGGCGTCCTGAAACTCGATCGCGAGTGGAACATCGTCACGTCGATCGGCTTCGGACGGCCCGGCGATCCGGTGTTCAACGCGGTACACGACATCGCCGTCGGAAAAGACGGGTCGATTTACGTGGCCGAGACCCGGACCAAGCGCGTGGTCAAACTCCGGGCCATCGGATGACCCTGCGTCGCATCCTGGCCGTGTGGCTGATGGCCGGCTCCACAGTCGCGGCGCAACAGCCGCGCCCGCCCGATCCGCTGATCGACGGCACCGCGATCACGAAGGTCTCGGATCACGTGCACGTCATCTCCGACCGCAATGTCGGCCTGGTTCCCAACGTCGGCATCGTGGTCGGCACGAGAGGGACCCTGGTGGTCGACACGGGCCTCGGTCCTCGAAACGGCCGGACGGTTGTCGATGCGATGAACGGCGTCAGCAAGAATACGGAGCTCTACGTCGTGAGCACGCACTTCCATCCGGAGCACGCGCTCGGCGAGCCGGCGTTCCCTTCGAGCGCGCGAATCATTCGCGCACAGGCGCAGCAGAAGGACATCGACGAATTCGGCCTGACGCTGGCGCAGACGTTCTCGAGCCGCTCGCCGCTCGTCGCAGAGCTCTTGAAGGATGTCCAGTTCCGCAAGGCCGACACCCTCTTCGATCGTGAATACGCCCTCGACCTGGGCGGCGTGCGCGTGCGTCTGCTCTCGCTCGGACCGACGCACACGCGCGGTGACACCATCGTGTGGGTGGAGGGAGATCGCATCCTGTTTGCCGGCGACGTGGTGATGAACCAGACGTTCGTGGCGTTCGCGAGCCCCTATTCGAGCGTGAAGGCGTGGCTGGCCGATTTCGATCAACTGGAACCGCTCCGGCCCGTGCGGATTGTGCCGAGCCACGGGATGATCGGAGACGCGTTGCTCATCGAGCAGCAGCGCACGGTGATGAAGGGCATTCAGGCACGCACCGGCGAGCTTAAACGCCAGGGAAAGTCCGCGGACGAGACCACCCAAATCGTGCAGACGGAGTTCCAGGCCAGATACCCCAACTGGACGGCGCCAGCACGGATAGGTGCCATCGCCCGTACCGCCTTCGCTGAGTCGCCGTAAGCCGCCCGCAATCTCTCGGGCTGCCGCACGAATTCGCCACAGATCTCCTGCGTTCAACAGCGCAAGCGCCATGCCTCGATATACTGAGGCATGAGCCGATCGACCTCAGTGTCACGGCACCGTCGCGGCGATGCTCGTCGCCTTCTTGCCTCGGTCATCGTGGTGGTGGTCCTAACGGCCGGCTCTTCGCGAGCCCTGGCCCAGAACCGGCTCGAGGCCGGAGCGCACGTCGGCGTGCTTCGACTCAGCGAGCTCCGCACCACCGATGTCGGCATGGGCGCTGACGTGCGATGGCACGTTGCGCCCGCGGTCGCGGTCGAGGGCGCATTGACGTGGTTTCCGGGATCGGACAGCGTCAGCGCTGGTGCAGCTGGTCGTCAACACCGCGCGCTCGGGCTGGCCGGCCTTCGAACGCGAGTCGGCTACAACAACATCGACCTGTTCGCGCGGGGCCGCGCCGGATTCCTTCGCTTCGGTCAGGAGCCTGCGACCGTCTGCATCCTGATCTTTCCCCCACCACTTGCGTGTCAGCTGTCCGCCGGCTACACGGCATTCGCAGCCGATGTTGGAGGAGGCGCCAGCGTGGGCCTGACCTCCAGCGGCCGGCTGCGCGCGTCGATCGACGCCGGCGATCTGCTCGTCCGATACGGGCTCACGACGCTTCGCCTGAACGGCAGCACCACTGAGGGCTTCGTCAGCCACAATCTGCTGGTGAGGTTCGGCGTGGACTGGCGATTCTGATCAGGCGGCTGAGCGTCGGTTGAGAGGCGGCGCCGCTCGCTGGTCAATCGAGTCGGAGCAGTTCGGCGACGTCTACCGCCCCGGCGCGGCGGGCCGGACCGAACGCGGCGGCGAGTGCCAGGACCATGGCCGCGACGGCCACGAAGAGCCCCGTGAGCAGATCGAGCGAGAGCACGCCGATGAAGGCTCCTCCCGCCAGGCGGACGGCACCGGTTGCGACCGCCAGTCCGGCGACGATTCCCACGCCGGCCGTCACGGTGGCTTCGTGAATGACCAACCTGGCAATTGAGGCTGGCGTAGCGCCGAGCGCAAACCGGACGCCGAACTCGCGCCGTCGAGCGCCGACCCAGTGTGCGAAGACACCGTAGACGCCGATCGCCGCGAGCGCCGATGCGACGGTCGCCGCGACAAGCAGCAGTCGCTCGATGACGCGAATTGGCGACAGAGAATCACTGACAGTGGCGCTGAGCGCTTCGAGCTCGGCGATCGGCTGGCGATCGTCGAGGTCTGCAATCGCCGCACGGACCTGGCGCGCGACCGACATCGGATCGATGCGCGTGCGCAGGAACGCCGTCGTCGTCCGCGCAGGCGACTGGGCGTCGGCCAGGTAGACGATCGGCCGGCTCTCCGGGTCGTACCAATTCAGCACAAGGTCTGAGACGATGCCGACCACTCTTACGGGCCGCGGGTCGTTGCCCAGCCGAATCGTCGAACCGAGCGGATCCCGATCCAGCCAGAATCGTCGCACCGCGGTCCGGCTGACCGCGGCGACACGCGCCGTGTCGGACGAGTCGCTGTTCATCAGGGCCCGCCCCGCGAGAACGTCCAGGCGCAGCGCTTCGAAGGCAGCCGGCGAGACGACTTCGATGTCCGCTCGCGGCAGGTCGCTCGGCTGCATCGCCGGGATGTCTTCGCGCTGGAGCGTCAGAAGGGGATTCGGCACGTTGCTCGCCGGGCCGTTGCGGATGAGCGCCGCGTTCGCGACCTCCGGCAGCTGTCGCAACTTCTCGAGCATCGCAGCGTGAAATGAGGCAACCTTCAGCTCGTCTGGGTAGCGCGATTCTGGCAGCGTGAGCGTGAAGCGGAGGAGCCGCGACGGCGCCAGCACTTCGAAGGCCGTGGCGATTCGCGCGAAGCCCGCGACCATCACCGAAGCGCCCAGTAGCAGCGCCGCTGCCAGGCCGATTTCGCCGGCTACCAGAACCCGTCGGCCGCGGGTCGACCGACGGGTTTCGCGGACACCGACGACGGAGCCGCTGGCCGAACGCAGGCTCGTGATGGCGACGACCGCCGCGATCGACATGGTGACGAGAAGGCCGATGGAGATGCCCGAAGCAAGAGCGGTCCTATCAACCCGAAGAGACGACCACCCCGCAATCCATCGCGCGATGCCTTCCGGGAGGCTGGCCCGGATGCCGTTCAGCAGTCCGCCCGCAAAGAGCGCGCCGCACGCGATGCCAGCCGCTACGGGCAGAAGGACTTCGACAACGGCGAGACCGGCGAGGCGGCCAGCGCTCGCGCCGAGCATGGAGCGCACGACGAGCTCGCGGCGGCGGTCCAGGGTCCTGGCGAGCAGCAGCGTGCTGACGTTGACGACCGCCAGCAGGAGCACTAGGAACGCGGCGGCCTGGACGAAGGCGAACAAGGGCGCGGTGAACTCGAACTGTTCCCGCTGGAGCGCGATCAATTCGAAACCGCGCCCGCGATTGGTCGCGGGAAAACGCGTGGCAAGAGCCTGCGCCAAAGAGGTCAGCTGTCCGATCGCGTCCGACGTCGTGCGATCGTCGGCCAGTCGCCCGATCGCGTTCACGCGCTGCGCCGCACGTTCCGCCCGTTCGGCTGCCGTGAAGACGAGGGGAACCCATGCATCAACCCCGGGCGGATAGCATTCCTCGTCACGGACGATCCCGATGACCCGTGCCGGCCGGCCATTCAGGTGGATCTCGCTGCCGAGAGTCGCTGGGCTGGCGCCGAAGCGGCTGGACCACAGCCGGCGGCTGATCAGCACGACATTGTCGCGACCGGAGGTGTCGGCGTCGGCGTCGAACGACCGACCGAGCATCGGCATGATGCCAAGCACGGTCGGGAAATCTGCGGTGGCGGCGGCGCCCTCGACACGCTCCGGATCGGCGCCGGGATTCGTGATGACCATCGGCTGCGGGCGCCACGCCGTGAGTCTGGCGAAAGCGCCGACGCTCGACCGCGCGTCCAGGAAGTCCGCCACGGCGATCGATCGTCCCTGATGGGCCCCCTCGCGTGGCTTTGAATCCCGCACGAGCTGGAGCTGACGCAGCTTCGGATAGGGGTACGGATGGAGCAGCAGTCCGTTGAGCAACCCGAAAGTTGCGATGGTGAAGGCGAACGCGACGGTCAGGGTGGCAATGATCGCGAGCGCCAGACCGGGCGCTCGGCACAGGCTTCGGAAGGCGAGACGCATGTCCGGACCGACGCAGATTCAGTCGCCGCGGTTCGATGAGTTGTTATGAGTTCCGATGAGTCGGCAGAAACACGCGGAAATACGGACAGCGCTCCGGGTGGACGAGGTGGTCGTACACGAACTGGCCGGCTGGCGCATCGCGCGTGATGATGCCGACGCCGAATCCTGACGCCAGGGCGAGGAGAATGGCGGCGGCGATCGCGTAAGGCCTTCGCGAGGGCTGGGCGGACCCGGGCATTGGTTGCGAAACCTGGCCGACGAACCGGTAGCCGCGGCGGGGGACGGTCTGAACCAGGTGGGCATCCGGTCCGAGCGCGATCCGGATCTGGCGGATCGCGAAGTTGATGCCCTGGTCGTATTCGACGACGGTATCGGACCAGAGCTGCTCGCGAATCTCGTCGCGCGTCACCACCTCTCCGCGTCGGTCGATCAGAAGCGTCAGGAGTCGCAGCGGCTGGGACTGCAGCACGCAACGCTCACCGGCACGCCGCAGGGTGGCGGCGTGGGGATCGAGCTCGTGGGACCCGAAGCTGATCGGTCGTCCGGGCACGGTTCAATTATAGGATCGCCAGGTCCGCGAGAGGATCGGGGGTCCGCCGCGTTCTTAATAGTGTCAGGCCATGACGGTCGATCCCGAAGCGCTGTTCGCCGCTCATCATCACCGGCTGTACAAGTACTTCTGCCGAGCGGTCGGCCCCGACACGGCGCGCGATCTCACGCAGGATGTCTTCCTGAAAGTGACCCGCACGCCCATCCCGGTTGCGGCGGAAGGAGAAGTCCGGGCCTGGCTGTTTCACGTTGCCAGGAACCTCGCGCTGGATCACCACCGCCAGCGTCTTCGTCGTCCTGAACCATCGGAGTTGACGGACGAAGGCGCGCGCACGGCGTCGCAGGACGTCGACCTCGCGGTCAACGAGGCACTCGCGGCGTTGCCCGATCTCGATCGTGACGTGTTCCTGATGCGCGAAGTCGTGGGCCTTGGCTATGAGGAGATCGGACGGGCGTGCGGGTTGACGCCGGACGCCGTTCGCTCGCGCATCCATCGCGCCAGGCTCCAGCTGCGCGAGCGGCTGGCGTCTCCGATCGCCACACGACGAACGATCCCCATGCGGCATTCCGGCCGCCAGACCTGAGAGTGGAACCCATGAGTGACCGGCACGAAGTCATATCTGCTTTTCTCGACGACGAACCATTCGATTCGAACGCGTTGGCGGAGGCCCTGAGCGAACCGGCCGGCCGCGAGCTGCTGATTGATCTGCTGGCGTTGCGGCACCTCATGCGGACCGAAGGCAAAGAAGCCGCCGCGCAGCCCGTGCGCAGGCCGTGGCGGGCGTCGCTGCCGGCGCTTGTCGCGGCTGCCGCGGTTCTCCTGGCTCTGGTCGGAGGCTATCTGGCCGGCGAGCGTCGAGGCGAATTGGCAATGTCTGCGGCGCCGCCGGCAACGCGTGTCGTGCAGGCACCCGCCGCATGGAAGGACGTACGCTCCGGGAGGATGCCATGAGAATCATTGGCTGCTGTCTGTTGATGATCCACGTCGCCGGCACCGTACAGGGACAGACACTCAACGATCTGCAGATTCAGCTGGGCGCATACAACTCGAGCGACAAGGGTGGCGAGAAGCCAGTCGGAGTCTGGGGAAGTACAGGCCCGGTGATCATCGGGAGGACGGTCGCCTTCACATTCTCGCTGGGGAACAGCTGTGATGCGTTTGCAGTGAGTGCAGTCCGCGGCGACGTCAGGGAAGACGCGACGGCCGCATGGAACATCGAAGTGACGGCGATTCGTGTCGTTCGCGACGCCGTCACGTTCCGATTGCATTGGGTTCGCTTCGCGGGACTCCGGCAGCAGTTCGATCAGGTTCCATTGGAAAGCAGTAAGGCCTTTCGTATTCCGAGCGAGGATGTCGAGCTGACGCTGCGTCCGGGAGAGTCGTGGCTGCTTGATTCCGCCCGCGTGCCCGCAGGAGCGAAGACCGTCGAGGGGCGAAGCTGCCGTGGAAATGCGTCGATCCGAGTGTCGGTCGATCCCTATCCGGAAGCGGACGAGGACCGCCGGCTGATTGGGGCGGACCTCTGGCTTGTCGAGCGGCTCGCGAACGGCGGTGAGGTCCAGCGCAGCCAGATGCTGTCCGTCCGCGGTGTGCCGAACCGCCCCTTCCGATTCTATTTCGATCGGATCGTCGACGCGACCGTGCCGCTCGACATCTTTGGCTTTCTTACCGCCCGGCCCGAGGCGGACGCGACGGCGGTCTCGGTTGAGACCCGGTGCCGATGGGGAGCGTCCGATCCCCATGTCACTGGTCCCCAGCAGTTCGTGGAGTCGGCAGTCCGGGTAAAGCCCGCGGAGATCGTCGAGATCCGGCTACCGAAGCTGGAGGGCAGCGCCGGCCCGTTCGCCCACCGTGAGTTTTCAATCAGGATTCGCGCGCGTCAGCTGCGCTGACCACACACAAGCACCTTCCCAATCACCGCAAACGCGGGCCGCTCCGGCCAGTCAGCTGACCGATGCGGTCAATCGGTTGGCCGGTCACACTTTTCAGACCGATCACATCGATTCCCTCACGCCGAACGCGGTAGAGTTCGTTCACCCAAACGGTCAGGTGAACGGCGCACTCGAACCGCCGCGCACGGCGCGGTGAAGGAGACGAACGTGGCACTGCGCGATGATGTGACTCGAATCTGTCGTCGGCTGGCACCGCTTGGCTGGGGACGTCTCATGGCGCTCCACGGGCTGCGCCTCGATGCGAAAACGCTGAAACATCCAGCCTCGCTCGAGAAGGAGCTGCTGCGACGGCTGCCGGGCATCGATCGCAGCGTCAAAGGCTTCGAGGATTTCTCACCGGCCGGCCGTCGGGCGATCGAGAAGGGTCAGCCGGAACGCAGCCTGCTGTATCACGCGCTCGCGAGCCCGCTGGTGCATCCATTTGGCGACGATGTGCCAGACGAGGACTCCTATCCAACGCTCGAGGACCTCGACACGCTCGAAAACTACATCTACGCGCTCAAGCGCCGCCGGGTGTCGTTCGCGACGAGGCGGGCGGTTGGCGTGTTTGCCTATCAGTATCGAATTGGCGCCCGGAGTCCGAATGGGAAGTTTGCCGATCTCGCGTTCTCGAGGACGGGGATCGCGCGGGTCGGTACAACGGCGCCGATCTACGAGAACCGCCGGCGCTCGTTCTGGCCGGTGGTCGAGGGATCGCCGAATGACATCGCGGTGATGCCCGCGCGGTACGCGGCCTTTCTGGCCGAATGGCGCGGTCCGCTTCCCGTGGATGCGATCCTGAGGGAGCAGCCCGGCGACGACGATCGCTCGTTTCTGTTTCCGGTCCACAAACTGTTCGACGGCAAGGAGTGCCTCCGCGGCGTCGATCTGCGGCTGACGTTCCAGGAGCTGCATCGGAACGAAAAGATCCAGAAGATTCATCGGGTCGAGAAGGTACCTGTCGTCGCCGGCTTCGACATCCACAAGGCGCCGTTCGTGCGACAGTCGGATCGTGTCGACGACCTGGTCGAGCTCGAACCGAAACGGGCCTCGGTCCTCATGACGCCAGTTCCGCACAAACAGCTGGTTCGCTATGCGGTGCAGAAAAACTCAAAGAGCAGACGCAACGAAATCGTGCGTTTCGTGGTTCCCCCTGAGAACGACAAAACCGAAAACCGGTTCGGGTCGAGTTATCAGTTCCTGGACTTGGAGCACGCCGAACGACGCCCGGGACCCGAGTACGTCAACATTCGTCACCGAGTGCGTAACCCGGTCGCTGGCTCTTCAGTCGAGGATCTCAACCGAATCCCTGACCGACAGACATTCCTTGACCTCATCGCCGACGGCGGCTACGAGGCAGCGCACTTCATAGACGACACCTGCGAGGGGTGCATCACCGTCGACGTCGACGTCCGCGGCCGCGGCCTCGATCTCAATAACCCCAACAAGAACAACTACGCGGCGTACTCCCTCGTCTGCGCGCCCGATTTCTTTCCGCTCGTCGATCAGGCCGACGTCATGGACTGGATCGAACGCGTGTTGCTGCGAGGCGGGGAGCGGGAGCACTTCGCGCAGGGCGGTCCGCGTCCGCTGTCGCAACGGCGGTACTGCATCAACCCTTATCTGTATCGGCGCCTGCCCAACCGCGTGCCGGCATCGCCGGTGACAGCCATCGACGGCACGCGCACAGAGACGCTGACTGCCATCGTGGCGGCGAGCCGTTCCAGAACAGAGGGCGTTGCACCCCGCGACGGGCAGCGGTATCGCGACCCATCGACCGCGTTTCTCCCTGACTCGGCGTCGGGCATTTTCGATCCCGGCTGGGATATTTCGTTCACTGGCAACGAGGCGGCCGACTTTCTGGCTTCATTCGGACTCGGAAACCCGTTTCCCGAAGATTCCAAGCTGTGCGCAGCCCTGAACTCGTACTGGCCCGCGGTCGCGCCAGACGCCACCCGGACGTTCGGACTGGGCCCTCCGGACTGGAATGCCGCGACGTCGATTCCGCTCATGGACGACGAGCTGGGTTTTCATCCTCAACATCCGCTGGTGCGCGCACGGAGGGTGAAGTCGTCGCCCGGCTGGGACGGTGAATGCGGCCCTTACTTCGCCCAGGAAGACCGGCGGGTCAATTACGCCGACCTCGCGCGCTCGGACTACGTGTCACACGCGCTTCACCGGAGATGGACGCTGGCACGGCTCGCGATCATCACGCCGGAGGACTTTTTCCGGCGGATGAACGCGATCCGCGCGTGCGTCCACGTGTTGCCCGCGCGCCCGAAGCGCGTGAGCAGTACGCCGTTGTTTCTCGTGAGTGCACAGCGGATCCGGAACTGGGCCACCCGTGACGATCGCGCCGATCCAAGGCTGATAGGCGAAGGCTATCTTTTTCTCTTCGCGCTGCTATCGCGGACGGAACACTTCGCGGGTGTGGAACTCGGACGGACCGAGCGCGTCGTGCGTGAACGATTTACCTGTCAAATCGGCCTGCAGGGCGTCTGCTGGAAGCGTGAAAGGCCAGGTGAGTCATTCACCTTCCATGAAATGAACCTGAGCGTATGAGACCCTCGTCGGACTTCGATGTCGTCGTGGCAGGTGCGGGACCCGCGGGAGCCGCGGTGGCGATCCAGTGCGCCAAGGCAGGTCTGCGCGTCGCCATTCTCGACCGCGCGGAATTCCCGCGCTTCCACGTCGGCGAATCGCTGCATCCCGGCGTCGAGGTGCTCCTCCGTCAGCTAGGGGCGGTCAGCACGGCATTGAAGCCGCCGCTCGTGCGATTCGACGGCATCTGGATCGACAAGGAGGGCTTGCGGACGCTGGAGCGGTTTGGATCCGATCGACGCGGCCCATGGCGTGGATTTCAGGTCGACCGGGCACACTTCGATCGGGCACTCCTCGAGAAGGCGCGCGAGTCTGGTGCGGTCGTGTTGCAGCCGTGCCGAATCAACCGGGTCGCGCGGACTGGCTCGCAACTATTCGTCGACACGCCGCAAGGGTCGCTGTGCTCGCGCGTCGTCGTCGACGCGACCGGGAGCCGGCGGTTCGTGGCATCACTGTTCGGACTCGGGTCGCTCTCAGCTTCCGCGCGCGTCATCGCTCGATACGGGTACCGAGCCGGGAAGTCCCGAGCGCTTTCGAATCGTCCGGTATTCACGCCGCGGCAGGACGGCTGGCAGTGGATCGCTCGCGTTCGACCAGGCGTGTACCAGTGGATCCGAGCCTACGTCGCGCCCGATGCTCCAAGGGGCGACGATGTGCCGACCGAACTTCGTGGGTTTCCCGAGGTCGGGCCGACACGAAGCGCGGATGTGAGCTGGAGGATCCTTCGAGAGCCGGCACAGCCGGGCTTGTTTGCGGTCGGCGATGCTGCGGCTCTGCTGGATCCGTCGAGCTCCCACGGCGTGCTGCGGGCCTTGTCCTCGGGCATCATGACTGCCCATTGCATTCAAGCGACGCTTGTCCGCGGGGCGGACGCGAGAGCCGTCGCACGCGCTTACGGCCACTGGATCCATCGATGGTTCGCCGACGACGTTCGCCGGCTGGTGGCAGCGCGCAAACTCCTTTGGTACACTGACAAGGTGCACTGATTCAACGACCCGGCGTCGTGATGGGCGGACTCTCAATGCGTGAAAGACTCTGCGTCTTGATTGCGACCGTCGCATTGTCGTGGGCCTGCAGCGGCAAGCCGACGACAGCTCCCACGGCGACACCAGCCACCCAAAGTCCCACGGTCACCGCGGTGACGGTGACCGGCAAGGCTCCGCTGGTCGGCCAGACCACACAACTCACAGCCACGGCGACGTTGTCGAACGGCACCACCCAGGACGTCACGGCGCAAGCGACCTGGCAGTCTTCGAACGCGTCGATCGTGAGCGTCGCCAGCGGTGGTCTGGCCACCGGCGCGGCCGCCGGCGAGGCGGATGTCCGAGCGGTGTACAGCGGCGCAACGGGATCTCTTCATTTGAAACTGCAGCCGCGGACGTTTGCCGTGTCGGGCGTGATCGTCGACAGCGACTCGGGACGCGCGATTGATGGCGAAGTCGAGGTTGTCGAGGGCGCGAATGCCGGCATGGTGACGCGCGCCGACAGCGGCGGCCACTACGCGCTCTCCGGCCTCGCCCCCGGGTCGTTTGCGCTCCGCGCGCGTGCCACGGGCTACGATTCGACTGACACGCGGGTGACCGTGGTCGACGCCGATGCGCACGCCGATATCGCGCTACGGCGCACGCCGAGTCGGCCCGACTACTCGGGCAGCTGGACGGGCCAGTACAAGATTATCGACTGCACGAGCATCGATCCGCCTGGCGTGGCCGCGATCGACCTGTGTCGGTATCCCGCCGCCTTGAACACCTACAAATTCACGGTGTCGCAGAACGGCGGTTCGGTCACCGGCACCTACAGGATGGTGACGGCGATGTTCAGCTGTCCGTGCGGCGGCGAGTACGGCACCTTCGACATCTCTGGCACAGTCGCCGCGGACGGTAGCCTGACGATGACCACGAGCGGCGCGCCGCGGGCGTCTGGTGTGATGCTGAACGCAGTATTCACTCTGCGGTTGAGCAGTGCATCCACGCTCGGTGGCTCAGTCACCGGAACGCTCGGCCTCGGAACCACTGTGAGGGCGACGTTCGCCGGCAGCGTCCTCAGCGGCGCGCGATGACGCGCAGAGAAAAGCCGGCCGACGACTCGTCTCGCCATCAACGCGTGGGTCGCCCGAGCAGTTGATTGGCAAGAGCGGTCAGCTCGTCCACCCAGAGCGGCTTGAACCGAATCACCGCGCCGAGATCCTGCAGCTGCGTGATGAGGCGTTCGTCGAGTTGATAGTCCCCGGTCACGATGGCGACGGGCGTCGCGGCGTGACTGAGGCGCGCGCGGAGCGCACGAAGAAACGCCAAACCGTCCATGACCGGCATCCGGAAGTCCACGACGATGGCGTCCGGCGGATGCGCCACGACGTCCCGCAAGGCGTCGGGCGCGCTGATGGCCGTTCGCACGCTGAACCCACCCAGCTCGAGGATCCGCTGGTAGGTGACCAGGGTCGCTTCGTCGTGTTCGATGACCAGGACAGTGGCGCTGGAGTTCGGAGGTGGCTGCGCCGCCGGTTGGTTCATTTCCGCGATGATAGCCCTCGACCGGACCGCGCGCCGGAGAATCGTTGATGGGAGCCAGCCCGACGGTTCCAAGCGCCAGGCGCCGAGGGACGGTGTCTAACCGACGATGGCCCTGCCGATGAGCGCCGCCGAGACATGGAATTCAAACACTTCGTTCAATTGATCGCGATTGGCCTGCAGGCGCGCATCCCGATGCATATGATCGGATTTCCCGGCGTCGGCAAGACCGAGTTCACCAAGAGTCTCGAGGCAGGATTCGGGCGCGCGGGGTTGAAGTGCAAGGTCTTCATCCTCGTCGGCTCGATTCGGGAACCGCAGGACTTCGGCGGCTTTCCCGTGTCGACGCCAGACGGCGTGCGGCTGCTGCCCATGGCCTGGGCGCGCGACGCGCAGCACCTGGCCGAAGAAGGCTGCATGGTCGTGGTTTTTCTGGACGAGCTCACCACCGTCCCACCGACGACGCAGGCGGCCATGCTGCGGCTGCTGACGGAGAACGTGTGCGGTGAGCTCAAGCTGCCCGATTACGAGCCGGGCAAAGGCGGCGTCGTCTATTTGTGCGCCAGCAACGCGGTCGAATGGGCCGCGGGCGGACAGGAGATTCAGCCGCCGATGGCGAATCGGTTGTGGCACGGCGAGTTCCCAATGGACCACGAAACGTGGTGCGACATGATGGTCAGCGACTTTCCGGCGCCCACGGACCTGCCGATCCTGCCGGCTGACTACCTGCATCGACACCATCACCGCCAGCGGGCGACGATTGCCGCCTATGTCAGGGCCGCAGGGCGTGATGCCTGGATGGCGCCGCCCGACGATCCGGCCCGACGGAGCGGGCCATGGCCATCGGGCCGCACCTGGTATCTGGCGTCCCGACTCCTCGCCGCCATCGAAGCCGTGTCTCCAGGCAATCGCCTGCTCCAGGGTGCCGCGCTCGCCGGCCTCGTCGGCGACCAGGCGTTGCCCTTCCTCGAGTACCGTGAGGCCTTGAACCTGCCGGATCCCGAGGACATCTTGAAGGATCCACGCCGGTTCGTGCTGCCCGACCGCGTCGATCGCGCCTATGCCGTCTGCTACTCGCTCGCGGGCGCCGTCCTCAACAACAAGACGCCACAGCGATGGGAGGCGGCGATGATTGCCCTGGGCGTTGCGTGCAGGAAGAACGCAGACATCCCCGCGGCGGCCGCGCGGACACTGTGCGACAAGGCGAACCGCCCGGAAGGCCTGATGAAGCTGCCCGATGAGTGCCGTCCGTTCTATGAGCTGATGCAATTGGCGAGGCTCGTTCCGAGGGAATGACGTGAGAATCAGGCTCATCGACCTGATTCGCGGACCTGTCCCGTCGAAGCTCGATATGTTCCGGACGAGCGAAGGCGGACCTGTCCCGCCGAAGCTCGATATGTTCCGGACGAGCGAAGGCGGATCGGATCGAAACGCCGACGGCTATTCGCGCGCGCTTCAGGCCGCTCGCATGCGGGCAGCGCACCAGCGCAGTTACTTCGCGCCAGCACTCTTCAGCCTCGTTCCGGTCGAGACCGATCTCATTGGCAGCATGGCCGTGGATGCTCATTGGCGGCTGTACTACAACAAGGACTGGCTGGACGCGCACACCGTCGAGCAGAACGCGACCCTGCTCATTCACGAAGTGAGTCATCTCCTGCGCGACCACGAGGGGCGCAAGACGGCCGCGGGCATCAGCGACCACCGTCGCTGGAACACGGCCGGCGACTGCGAAATCAACGACGATCTCCACGAAGAGGGACTGCCGCTGCCTGGCGACCCGCCGCTGCCCGGCAAGTATGGACTACAGAATGGGAACCGGGCCGAAACCTATTACAGCCAGTTGCCGAAAGCGCCTCGAGCGGATGGACATGAGGCGAGCGGGGACACGCAACAGCCGTGGCAGGACTGTGGATCCGGCGCCCACGGTGAACGGCGATTCTGGGAGCTGCCGGCCGATGAGGGGAGTGAAGGAGGAGTGCCGGGTGTCGACAGGCTGAAGGCGGAGCTCGTGCGTCGCGACGTCGCGCGACGCATAGACGCGATGTCCCGCCACGCCTCCGACGTCTCGTTCGCCTGGCGTCGCTGGGCCCGCGCGACGCTGGCGCCAAAGGTCGACTACATGGCCACGCTCCGCCACGCGGTGCGCAGAGCCCTGCGCGACAGCACGCTCGGACGATACGACCGCACGTACAGGCGACCGCATCGCCGACAGGCCTGCTACGGCGAGTTCATCATGTCCAGCTTTTACCAGCCGCGGCCAAGGCCAGGGTTTCTGATCGACACCTCCGGCTCGATGGGAGATTCGCAATTGGCGAGAGCCGTCTCCGAGCTGGGAGGCCTGACGCGGCAGCTCGGCTACGGCGCTGAAGTGATCGTCGCGTGCTGCGATGCGGCGGTGCACGACGTGAGGAAGGTCTTCACCGGGGCCGAGATCGAGTTGTATGGCGGCGGGGGCACGGACATCGGTGTCGGGCTGCGCGCGTTCATCGAGCGGAAGAATCCTCGGATCGACCTGCTGGTCGTCGTCAGCGATTGCCATACGCCGTGGCCGGCGGCGCCGCCGCCGTTTCCCATCATCACGATCCGTGTCGGCGACGGCGCACCTCCGCCGTGGGGAAACCAACGCTCCAACAAGGTGATCACGATCGAGGATCCTGAAGCCGCCGCCAGCGCGAACGACACGCGAACGAGGGGGAGATAGCTATGGCGCGGCGGAGAGTGCCAGCCATGAGCCCCTGGAGAAGATACCAGCTGACGATTCCACCGGATTCGCCGGGCGCCTGGCTCAGTCTCGCCGCCTGGGAATTCTGGATGGGCATGCTCGTGTACGGCGCGCTTCATTTCGGGACCCATCTCATTGCCACCGCTCCAGACAACATCGTCACCGTCTTCGACTTCACGAATTGCTATGCCACACCGCCCGTCGTCCAGCCTTGCGAACGCGTCGCCTACCGGGCGGGCGCTCTGAATGTCGCGTTCAACATGTGGTGTGGCCTGCTGCTCGTTGCTCTCGCGGCCTGGCTCCTGTGGGAGTTGTGGAGCGCGGTCGCGCCCAAGCCCATCACTGATGATTTTCTGAAGCTGCTCGACGACTCGTTCGGGCGCAACTGGCGCCGTCCGCGCACCTGGCCATGGTCGCAAATGGCGTGGGCCTATGGCTTTACTCTCGTAGGCGCCACCTCCGCGCTCTGGGTAGGGTTGGTGGTCTCCGCCATGATCTCGTCATCAGGACTCGTCAGGACGCCGACGGTTCGCGTTGAAACGTCGCATTTCTTCAGGCAGATTCGGTAGTGTTCTATTTGAGCTCGACCGCGATTCTGTCCGCGGGCTGGTCGCTCGCGTTTTGCTCGGTATGCGTCGCCGGGCCCGACATGCGGACATCGTCGGCCTTGGCCCCGGGCTGATCGTTCAAGTACACCACTACACGGTTCAGGAGGTGCTGGTGCAGCGCGCCTGTCTCGTGCGCGTCGTAGTGGACGCGGAGGACCCGCACGTGATCGTTCTCGAATGCGATCTTGTAGTGCCGCCCGTCCACGACCGTGGGATCAAGCTGTGAGGCGGTTGCCTGGCCGGCGGGCGGGCCCTTCAGGTCGATTTCCAGAATCCGGATCGGATGCTCGCTCGTGTTCTCCGCGACGTAGGCACCGCTCGCCGGACGCCATCGCACATCGCCGCGGTGGAACGAGATCGTCTGAGTATCCGTGCCCTCCTGCCGCGTCATGACGCCGTCATCGAGGTAGACGAGGACGCGGTTGGTCGCATGACCGTTCGGTGACCTGGCCGGCGTCCGGGGGAGCAGGGTGGCCACATAGACCCGCGCCTGAGGCGTGTCGAGCTTGTTGGTAATCGCCGGAGGCGCGGGGACGCCCTGCGCCCGCAGACTGGCGGCCAGCAGGAGCATCGGTGCTGCGTGTGTCGCCATTCGCGTGTGCAGTTCGATCATGCCGCCGATTATAGCCAGCGAAGCGCCGAACCGTGCGCCTACAATGTCCTGCCATGAACGTTCGCCTAACGACGGTGCTTTGCGTGATTCCGCTCATCGTCCAAGCGCAGCCGCAGCGGCCGCGCAAGATCTTCATCTCGGTCGACATGGAAGGCATCACGGGGGTCGTGCAGCCGGCGCAGCTCGGTCCCGACGGATTCGAATATCAGCGCGCGCGCGAGTGGATGACCGCTGAGGTCAACGCGGCGATTCAGGGCGCACGCGACGCCGGTCCTGCCGACGTCGTGGTCTGCGACTCGCACGGCAACGGACAGAGCGTGCTCATCGACAAGCTGCCGGACGACGTGCGCATCGTTCGAGGCTTTCCGCGGCCGCTCGAGATGATGCAGGGGATCGACGACACGTTCGCGGCAGCGGCGTTCATCGGGTATCACGCCAGCGAGTGGACGGCCGACGCCGTGCGCGGGCACACCATTTCGAGCGCGAAGCTCCTTGGCGTCAAGTTGAACGGAATGGAGGTCTCCGAAGGCATCTACAACGCGGCGCTGGCGGGTCATTTCGGCGTCCCCGTCGCCTTCGTTTCTGGCGATCGACTGGCGGTCACGCAGCTTCAGAAAATCGCGCCTGCCGCCGAAGGCGTAATCGTCAAGGAGCCGTTCGGCTACCACTCAGCGATGACGGTCACGCCGGCGAGAGGCCAGGCGCTGATTCGGGACGGCATGAAACGCGCGATGGGGAAGCTGGGATCGCTGCAGCCGTACCGCGTGCGACATCCGATCGATCTCGAGGTTGGATTCAAGCTGACGATCGATGCGGAGCGCGCGGCATACGTGCCTGGACTGTCCAGGTCCGACGCCCACGGTGTGAGAGGGACGTTTCCGGATTTGATTCAGATCACAAAACTGCTGCAGGTCCTGGCGAATCAGGCGCCGTAGAGGCTGCACGCAGTCAGGGAACCTTCAATCCTGCAGCCGCGGTTACGCTACGCTCCGCGTACCAGCGCGCGGCCGCCTCTGCTTCCTAGAGAGCTTCTTCGAGGTATTCAACTCGCGGGTCACGGCCGGCTGCGGCGTGGATGCGACGACGCGCTTCCGACCATGGAATTGTCGTGGCGGTACCGGCGTCGACTCGATCGAGCCGCGTCCGAATCTCGGCAGACCACGCCGCTTCAGGGTCGGCGTCTACGTCGCCGTCGAGATTTTGAATCAGCTCGCCAGCGAGTGCGGCTCGCTCCTCCTCAGAAAGTCGAAGCGCTTCTATCAGGAGCTGCTTGGTGCATCCATACAGGAACATCATGACTCATTCACGGAGGGCGCAATATTGATTGTGACCCACGCGACGACTACGCGGTGTCCTCGTCGTGCGCTCGTGGCGGGCTCCTTTGAAGGTACAAAACGCTGCGCAGACCTCGCGCAGGATTGACTGCTGGACCGCTGGCTACTTCGTGGCCAGAACATCGCATGTGTAGTCGCAGAACACGCGTTTCTGAAGGCAGCAACATGTCCTGCCCGCGCCGGAGTCGGGTGCGTGCTGATCCCGCTGGTGCTCGATACTGGAGTCAGTACCTGTACGGCCGTTGACGCGAGTGACCTTCGTCGGCGTCGGGTTTCTGTTCGCGTGGTGTCATCGAAAGACAAGTATCACGCGCCGGTCGTCAGAAGCGCCTGGCTCGGTCAATTGTGAAGATTCGCGACGTGATCAAGATGCTGGAGGACGACGGTTGGTCCGTAGTTCGGCAGCGTGGTTCGCATCGACA
>Ga0114129_10001620_pt1 | contig 30509 bp, 30 predicted proteins | sample RhiMetdeltSRZDD1_FD_80071 | JGI IMG/M metagenome (GOLD analysis project Ga0114129, IMG submission 80071) | Populus rhizosphere microbial communities from Tennessee, USA - Rhizosphere MetaG P. deltoides SRZDD1 (version 2) (version 2) | ecosystem: Host-associated > Plants > Roots > Rhizosphere >...
GCTTTATCCTTTTGTATGATGGCTTTGACAAAGCCCGGTGATACCATTGCTATGGAAAGTCCATGCTATCCCGGTAGCTTACAACTGGCCAGCAGTTTAGGATTAAAAGTACTTGAGTTGCCTACTCATCCAATTACAGGTGTTGAAATAGAAAGCTTAAAGAAGGTGATCAACAAAATAAACCTTTGTTTGCTGGTGCCAAACTTCAATACGCCTTTAGGTAGCTGTATGCCTGATGAACATAAAAAAGAAGTAGTACAGCTTTTGGCAAAACATCATATTCCACTTATTGAAGACGACATATATGGCGATTTGTATTTTGGTAGCCAACGTCCTAAATGTTGCAAAGCATTCGATAAAGAAGGAACGGTGTTGTGGTGCAGCTCTGTATCCAAAACCCTGGCGCCGGGCTATCGTGTGGGTTGGGTGGCGCCTGGCAAGTACAAAGAGCAAATCCTGAAGCTGAAACTGGTTCATGCTATATCATCTGCTACCGTTACGCAGGAAGCGGTAGCTAATTTCCTGAAAAGCGGCCGGTATGAAAATCATCTTCGCAGGTTGCGTATGACATTGCAGAGTAATTATCAGCATTATCTGCATGCTATAGCTGAATACTTTCCTGAGGGTACCAAAACCAGCAGACCGCAGGGCGGGCTTGCCTTATGGGTGGAGTTCAATAAAAAAGTTAATACAGCAGAATTGTTCGACAGGGCCATAAAACAAAAAATAAGCATTGCTCCCGGAAGGATGTATACCCTGCAAAAGCAATTTGAAAACTGCATGCGGCTTTCTATCGGCTTACACTGGTCGGATGAAGTGCAGCGCAAATTAAAACTGCTGGGCCGGTTGGTTGCATCTATGCTATAACAAAATTATAACCTATATAGGCATTATTCATAAAATTTAAGGCATAAAAATTGTACACCCAATACTGAATTTTCACCCCCTCTCACTTCTTTACCGTATGCTGTACCCTGGAAATATTCATAATGAATGAACGGAGGCGCATGAACCTATTTACCTAAAAAAAATTTATGGATATTCATTCCGGTCAGCATCGACGGTTTCCCGCAATGACTATTGCAGTTGTGTTGTTTGTGCTTTGCATTGTTCCCGGACAATCATTGGTCACTAAACTGTTGCCCTCAATCTCCGGACTGGCGCAGATCAATCCTACGCTGATTTTCCTCGAAATTCCTACGCAATTGCCGGTAGGCATCGATCTGATCGTGGCGCCCGGGCTGTTCCTGCTTATTTATCCGCTGGTGGTTTTATTGTATCCTTCGGGGCGGGGCATAACTTATCGTCGGCGCCCCTTGCAAAGAGTTAGGGCTGCATTTTCGGGATTATTTGTGTTATTGTGCTGTATGCTGTTGGGTGGACTGATCTACTTTCTGGTGCAGGACCATCTCACTACACAAATACGGAACGGCATCAACTCAATGGGGATCAATGCAGATATTCATCTTTCTTACCCCGGTCATGAAACCATTGCTTTGCGGGGAAGTTTGGTAATAGGGGTATGCTTTTTCATCGGCCTGTTTGTTTTCATCCGTAAAATAAGAAAAGAACCGGCTGCCGGTTTAACACGCGAACAACGTATGACCCCATACGAAAGAATGGTGCAGGAAAGGCGCATGCAACAAAAACAACCAATGCATGAGCCGCGAATAATACAGCATGAGGAAATAAAAGGGGAGGGCTACAAAGTTGATAACAGCTGGAAACCTGTTCACATGGAACAGCAAACAATTCAATCAGATCCACGCTTATGTTGTGTTCAGCCCGTTATGAGGTTGAGGCCCGAGGCGATGTATTATATGCCGGTCAGGTAATCACATTTGTTGCAACTATTAAATATTTTTTCTCAGGAGATATCCTTTCTTCGGGCGATTTCTACTGAGCACTTTGCATGCAATGCTATCGACTGGGATACTGAACCAAGCAGAAAACGTCCTACCGCTCCGCGGCCATGCGAACCAACTACAATCAAATCGGCCCCAAATTCATCAGCTTCCTGTAAAATTGCATGTTTGGGTGATCCTTCAACCACTACATTTGTTGTGAACAACTTTGGATTTTTCTCTGTTAAAATTTTAGCGGCATTATTCACGGCTTCTTCTGCCAGCTTTTTAGCAACAGCATCGGCTTCTTCCCAGGCGCCGCCTGCCAAACCACCCATTGGCGCCGGAACCGCTGTTATTAAAAGAGTACTTTGAAAAACCGAAATAATACGCACTTCGGCATTGGAAGCAAGTGACCGGGCCGCAAGTTCTTCAGCCGCTGCATTACTATATTCGGAACCATCAGTTGCTAATAATATTTTCATAATTTAAGTTTTAATGGTACTTCCGGGGTTATTGCGTGCTGTGGTAAGCCACCATTGAATCAATGTTGCTGCAATACCAATACCTGATTTCCTGGTATGATATTTTAAAAATTGCAGGTAGATACACCTTTAATACCTGCCTTTTGAGGAAAAACATCAACATAAAGAACGTTTAAACTTCATCCAACCGAATAATAAAAACTTTGAGATGTATGAATAATTTCGAATCTCATATAGAAGGCGCCTTGCCTGTGGTAGTTGAATTTTATGCAAATTGGTGTGAACCCTGTAAACTTATGATACCTGTAATGCAGGAGGTAAAAGAAATAGCAGGCGAAAGAGCCATAATATTAAAGATAGATATTGATCAGAGTGCTGAATTATCACGACAGTATGGTATTTATAGCGTTCCTGCTGTGGCTATTTTTAAAGAAGGCAATATTATATGGCACAAAAACGGTATAACACCAGCCCATGAAATACTGGAACATTTGTTACTGGAATTGAGATGAATTGTGATAGACAGAGATATTAAAAATAAAACCCACCTATATTAATATATTTTAATGCAATCCTTCCTGTAAACGGCTACATGGCCTCGTTACATTCATTTTGCTCACAATTCAGAATTTATTTTTGTAATCGGTTACATTAATGAGCCGACTTCCCTAAATTTATAGTCTAACTAACAATTAATTGCCATTATGAAATTAAACACATTCCTACCGGAAGTGACCAGGATGGTTATTTTCGGAGCAGCGACTATTATGCTCGTTGCAGGTTCATCCATCTTACCAGGTTGTAATAAAAAAAGTACTTCTGCGCCGGAAACTACCGGTGAACGCCAGAGCGGGTATGTTAAGGACGATGCCCAACCTGAATCTCAGGGTACGAATAACGGCTACTTCTGGTCGTTATACCGCGAAGGCGGGTCTGCCAGCATCACTTTTGGCTCGGGAGGTAATTTCGCTATCAGCTACAGCAACGTCACCGATGTGGTGGGCGGTAAAGGCTGGAATCCCGGATCGGCCAGAACGATCGGCTACAATGTAGGCGCCCTTAGTGGCAGCTATAATTTTGTAGGTATCTATGGCTGGACGACAAGCCCTCTCATAGAGTATTACGTTGCTGAAATGGGCTCTGTAACCGGTGGAACGTATATTAACTCCATAAGCAGCGACGGGCATAACTACAGCTTTTATAAACAGCAACGTGTAAACGCCCCTTCCATTATTGGTACTGCAACCTTCTGGCAGTACAAAGATACCTGGGGCGGATCATCTACCGGTTCGAACCGTTCCGTGAATATGGCCAATCACATCAACAACTGGAGAAGCAAAGGTGGTCAGGGTTTTGGTAGTTACAATTACCAGATACTGGCGTTAGAGGCATGGGGTGGTAAAAGCGGCTATATAAACGCAACGTGTTGGTAAATCTTTTAATCATTTGATATTACTAAGGGGCCGATTTGGTCGGCCCTGTTTTTTTCTATCTGTTTAAAGGATACATTTTCAATGAACAAACTGTTAATGGTAGTTTTAACGGCAATAGTGGTTATTGCCGGTTCCTGCTCGCATAAAACGCCTGATAACTTTGTATTGGTTAAAGGCGGAACTTTTGTAAATACAAAATCGGGCTACTATGGAAAAAGTGTAACAATACCCGACTTTTATATCGGTAAATATGAAGTAACGCAAAAGGAGTGGATGGAAGTAATGGGAGGTAATCCCTCCACATTCAAAGGCGACAATTTACCGGTAGAAACGGTAAGCTGGTATGACTGTGTTGAATACTGTAACAAAAGAAGTATAAAAGAAGGCTTACAGCCATATTACAATATAAACAAGGATAAAAAAGATCCGGATAATACGAATGATCTTGATGATATAAAATGGATGGTAACGGTCAATGCCAAAGCTAATGGGTACCGGTTACCCACAGATGCAGCGTGGGAATATGCTGCAGGTGGAGGCCAACAGAGCAGGAGTTACACATACAGCGGAGGTAATAATGTAGATGAAATAGCATGGTATTGGAAAAACGCCGGTGATAAATACTTAACAGGGAACTGGGCCTGGGCTGTGTTGGAAAAAAACAATAATAAAACAAAACCAACCGGTAGCAGGCAGCCCAACGAGTTAGGATTGTACGATATGTCGGGCAATGTAAGAGAATGGTGCCAGGATTGGTTCCGCGCAGGCGCGGAAGGTAGTGGCGCTGATGCTCCTCCAGGACGCATCTGGAAGGGCGGGGGATGGATGGGCGGCGACTTCTGCTGTGAACCATCTTTCAGGGCCGGCTATGAAGCAAATGGCAAAGGACCCGACCAGGGTTTTCGCGTGTGCCGGTAATACAGGAAAATAAAAATTTCTTTTTTCTGTTATGTAATCCCCTCTTTTTTATCATCTCATACCTAAACCTGCGTATGAGATTTTTTTATGCACTTGCAGTATTGCTGCTTGCCGGCCATACTATTTCTTTTTCACAATCTGTAACTATCAGAGGTAAAGTAAAAACCAATGTGGATAGTGTGCTGGAAGGAGCAACTGTCGCGATTAAAGGCACTTCAAAAGCCACAGTAACGAATACAAGGGGCGAGTTTTTGATTGCTGTGCCAACACTTCCTGCCACCTTAACTTTTTCATCCTTAGGATTTAAATCAAAGGAATTTGTTTTAAAAAGAACAGATAGTTCGAAGTACATTTCTATCAAATTAGATCCGGCAGGAGCGTCACTGGACGAAGTTGTTGTTGTGGGTTACGGAACTGCTAAAAAAAGAAGTGTCGTAGGTTCTGTTTCAACAATTAGTACCGAAAAATATTTTTCATCCGCCCTTGAGGGAAAGGCTGCAGGAATAAGTGCCGGTAAAGCTGAAAAATCAGTCAGGATCAGGGGTGCAGCTTCTCACAAGGCACTTAGAGATGACTCGAAAATCGATGCCAGACCACCATCAACAGTTAAGTTATCCGATGGTCACTCAAAAATCCTAACAGCCGGTGAACTTAGCGATTTTAAAAAATGGAAATTATGGGAAAGCTATACAAAAGCTGAATTCAAACAATGGAGCGAACACTGGGGCATAGCGCCGATGAACCGTTATTGCGTTCAGGTACAAAATGAAGACCGTAAGGGAATTGCAGGTGAGAAAGTTTATCTGATTGATCTCCATACAAACGATACTGCCTGGCGTGCCGTTACAGACAATACCGGCAAAGCCGAATTATGGGCAAACTTTAATACGGCCGATAGCAACCAAAGTACCTATGCGATTGTGTGCGGAACGCAAACCAATCGCTTTCCTACCACTTTTGAAAATGGAATTAACCGCATCACCATTAAAAGAAATTGTGCAAATGCAAACCTGGCAAACATTGCTTTTGTTGTGGATGCCACCGGCAGTATGGGCGACGAAATAAGATACCTGCAGGAAGAATTGCAGGATGTGATTGCCAACATAGCTCACAAAAATAAAGGCATCGACCTTCGCATTGGCTCGGTTTTTTACCGCGACCGCAACGATGAGTATCTTACCCACTCAATAGATTTTCAAAGCAGTCCTTCTCCTTTAATTCAGTTTATTAAAGATCAGTCTGCCGGCGGCGGAGGCGATTTCCCCGAAGCAGTGGAAGATGCTTTAAGGGTAGCATTGGATAGTTTGCATTGGGATACCGGCGCGGGAGCAAAAATTATTTTTCTTATTCTGGACGCACCGCCACACGACGAGGCAAAAGACAAAATGAAAAAGTTAATGGTACGGGCAGCTTCAATGGGTGTTCGCATAGTGCCTGTAGTATGCAGCGGCATTGATAAATCTACCGAATACCTGATGCGTTCGATAGCGTTAACGACCAATGGCAGCTATGTTTTTTTAACCGACGATAGCGGTGTGGGTGAGAAACACATTAAACCCACTACCGATAATTTTAAAGTGGAGCTGCTCAACGACCTTTTTCAACGCCTGATCGCGGAAATGATTTTCATGGCCCCCTGCAATGATAAAGACAAGTTTACAGCGCCTGTAAACCCCGATACAAACAGTGCAAAGATTATTGTTTATCCCAATCCTTCTGCAGGAAAAATTCAAATCAAATCTTCTGAAAATATAAAGGAACTATACCTCACCGATTTTACAGGAAAGCTTTTAGAAAAAATAAACACCAGCGGCAAAAGTCAAACCTGGCAAACCGATTTAAGCAACTATCCTTCCGGCACTTATTTGATCAGGTATTTCACCGAACAAAAAGGCTGGGGGGCAGAAAAGGTGGTGTTGGTAAAATGAGTACCTCACCCCCAACCCCTCTCCTTTGAGGAGAGGGGTTGGGGGTGAGGTTATCGCTCTTAAAATTTGTAACTCAAAGATGCCGAGAACTGTGTGGGCGGAAGGGGATTAACGCTGTAGTTCTCATGTACAGTAACGTTATAGGTATTAGTGATGTTGGAAACCTTTGCCAGCACGGATATTTTTCTGAAGGTATAACCGGCCGTAACATCGATCGTTGTATAACCGCTTACCGGGATCAGGCGGTTACGGTAGGTTAAGGGATTATTAAAGTTGGTTCTGCTGTTAACATCGGTATTCCATCCGCCAAAGCGGTCGCCAAGGTAAACGATCGTTGTGCCTATCTTCAAACCATTCAGGCGGCCACTTTCAAAAGTATAGAAAATGCTGCCGTTGGCAGTATGGGCTGGATTATTTACCAGGCGCTCACCGGTTTTAAAACTACCTGTTGTAGTGTCGGTTTTGGTATAGCGCATATAGTTATAGCTGTAACCGGCTGTTATGTTCAATCCTTTCAATGGCGACCCGGCAATGTCTACCTCAACGCCATCGCTGGTGGTTTCACCGCCCAGCATTTTGATATTGGTGTTAACATTGGCCGCACCGCTTAACAAATAGGGGGCTGTTTGGGCCAGGTTGTTATTTTTAATGCGGTACAGGGTAACATTGGTCGACAACATGCCATTCAGGAACTGGTTCTTAACACCCATTTCAAGTTGATCAATGATAGAAGGTTCTATCGCCTTGCCATATATGTCCCAACCTGAATTGGTGACGAACGAATTAGAGTAGCTTACAAAAACTGATGTTGAATTGAATGGTTTATAAACCAGGCCAAAACGGGGTGAAAATGCTTTGTCATATCTGGTGGCTCCGGTTATTTTAGTGCCACTGGTAAGGTTGGTACTGTCGATGCCCCGTGTTTCAACATAAGCCCACCTGATACCAGCCAATAAATTTAACTTCGGAGTGATTTTTATCAGGTCCTGCACAAAAACACCAAAGCGGTTCACCGGCGCCAGTCTTTCCCTGATGGCAGTAGCTATGGGAATATCGGTTCGCTGTGCATATTTTCCGGGGTCCAGGATATTAATTGTGTCATAAGTCGTATTGGTAACATCAAAGTCCTTATTGTAAGAAACAGTACGGTCAGCATCTATACCGGCAAGCAGGTTATGCTCCATTTGAGCTGTATTGAATTTACCGATCAGGTTTACCTGGCCTGCATAAAATTTTTCGGTGTTAATGATCTTGCCCAGTGGTCTGGCCCATTTTCCTAATGAGTCGGCCTGTACGCGTTCCACTCCATAATAATCTCTGTCGTAATACTGGTACGAAAAAGAGCTATTGATCTTCCAGTTGTTCGAAAGCTGGTGTCTTACAGTAAGGGTAGCGGTTGTTTGCTGTACTTTATTGTACTGCCAGGGCGTGCCCATAAAGCGTGAACGGGGCACATCGGGGATCCTTATCGTCGTTTTGCCATTAAGTGTTCCTATACCGAAATCGGGCGTGAAGTTATTGTAGAGGTAATCGCCTTCAGCCACTACTTCGGTACGCTTACCCAGTTTGAACAGGAAGGAAGGGTTTACATAATACCGTTCGCTGGTTACCTGGTCGCGGAAGCTGCCGGTTTTTTCATAAGTGCCGTTAACGCGATAAGCAACAGAAGAAGAGATTGGTCCGTAAATATCGAAAGCGGGTTTGTAAAAATCATAGCTGCCAAGGCGCATCGTTACTTCACTGCCAAAGTTGAATTTGGGTTGTTTGGTGATCATGTTCACAATACCACCGGGTGCTACCTGACCATACAGGATAGCGCCGCTGCCTTTCAGTATTTCAACTTTTTCAAGCGATGTCATTTCGGGTATTACACCTGAGTTTATGCGGAACCCGTTTTTGAATAAATTGGTACTGCCCAGGCTATAGCCCCTTGCGCCGAAGCTTTCCTGCACACTGCCCCTGGTGGTGGTCATGTATACACCATTCACATTCCTGATCACATCGCTCAGCTTTAACGCCTGCTGCTCGCGGATCAAACCCTGTCAGATAACAGTTACGGCCTGGGGAAGGTCTTTCGGGTCGATGGCAATTTTACCAACGGTTACCGGCTGGTCGTTTAAACTTTTATGTAGAATTACAACAACTTCTTCGAGTTGTTTATGGTTTTCAGACAATGTAAAATTAATTTCAGTCGATTCATTGGCTTTTACTGTTACGCTTTGTTCCTTTGACTGAAGGCCTGCCATAGTAACCAGCAGGGTATATTGACCGGGTTTAATTTTTCGTAAAGAGTAAAATCCGTTTTCAGCGGTGATGGTGGTGCGATTGGCTTCTTTAAGTGTAACGGAAACATAAGCAGCAGGCTGATTATCATTGGTTTGAATAAGCCCCTGTATAGCACCGGTTTCCTTGTCTTCGGGCAGTTCGCCGGCATTGTTTGCTGATGCTTTCAGCATAACTGTTTGTGCATAGGCTCCATTAAAAGCGGCAAGAACTACAAATACCAGGGTGTAAAATCGGCTCACAGTCAGTAAATTTTTTTGCAAAGAAAGGCCCTGTCAGGCAGAGCCTTGTGCTACAAAAGGAAAACTCTTTACGCGATCGGGAAAAAGGGGTGTTTGCTTATAAGTGGCAATGGGCCTTAGTTGGTATTAATCAGGACATATGGCGTGTTTTCTTTTCAATTCAACCTACATGTGGTACATATTTGTAGAATTATTTACGCTTTTAGTAAACCCTGAAAAATAGGTCATGCTCTATACGTTCGTGCATTGCAATGGTATATGCTTTGAATGAAGTAGGAAGTAATCGCTAAACCAAAAACACATAACTATGTATAGTAAAGTTAAAGTATTGGGCCATCCTGTGCACCCCATGCTGGTTGCATTTCCGGTTGCTTTTTATACAGCGGCTCTTGCCTGTTACATGAGCTACAACTCAAACAATGATATTTTCTGGTATAAAGCTGGTTATATTGCCAACCTTGCGGGAATAATTATGGCACTGGTGGCAGCCATTCCTGGTTTTATTGACTGGTTGAATATTCCTTCAGCTTCAAGTGCCAAAAAAACCGGTCTTATACATCTGATCGCCAATGTAACCGCTTTAGTGCTTTATGCAATTTCATACTTTATTCAAAGAGAAAAATGGAATGAACCAAATCCGGCTGTTGGAGATTCCATTACATTAACTACTGCAGGGTTTGTGATTACCATTGTTGCCGGTTTTCTTGGCTGGACATTAGTTCAAAAGCATCATGTTGGGGTAGAGGAAACAACTGTCGATGAAAAGGTAGAGAGTGCGGTGAAGCATGCGTAAGTAGTAAACTTTTTATTTGATAGGTAATTTGAATGGAACACCAGGTTCTATATCGGATACTTCATTGTATTCAACATTTAAAAAGCGTGTACAGGTAAGCAATAAATGTAAAAGCGGGAAAGTCATTCTTTTTCTGACTTTCCCACTAGTATGCCTACGCACGGAGGCCAGCGCCAATGAGATGTTTTGTTATCCAATCAATAATTTCCTGGATCTTCTCGTCTATTAATTCCTTAGCAGGATTAAAGGGAGTACCATCGAAGTACCTCGCAATTGTTCCGGGACCAGTGGGGCTGCCATGGTCCTCATCAATGGAGTCACGCCATCTTTCTGCATGAGTTCTCCACTCTTCCACATCCACTAATGCGGGGTCCGTGAACCACACGTTCCAGGACAGTAAGTTACCAGACTGTAGTATGTTGCCGGAACCTAAGTTGAAAAGATCCATGACCAGTTGGTTAAAGGTATCAACGATTTCGTTATTGGTCTTTATGATTGGGCCGATCTCCACTTCCACATTTCCTACACCATAAGCTTCAGGGTGCCTTGCAAAGTCAGGACTCTTAAATAACGTGGTTTCGCCTTTCCGTACCGGAAAGATGGGTTGATCGGGATTTTGAAACTGGTGGGTGGTAACTCTGATTGCTTTTGCTTTGCTCGAGGGAAATGGCAGGTTGCTGGTATTAAACAGGTTCCATAACATCTTAACAAACCAATTTTGGTTCGCACCTGGGCTAAACCAAATCTTACCTTCAACGGTCATATCTGCTGCGAGATTATACTCCTTATTGGGCTCATCAACCCAACCCCTTTGTCCGGTAACGGTAACTTCTACATTCAGGCAACCTATGCCAGGAATCCAAATACCTTGCTGGGGACAAATGATGGAATATACCCTTCCTGAATCGTCGTAACCGATCCGGGAAATGTAGGGGGAAAACATCTGAAAACACCGCTTTGGATCGGGGTTTCCCTTTTCGGTTTCCCAGCTAAACTCGGGCCACTCAACGCCCTGCTGGCGTTTCAATAAATCAATGTTCGCCATGTTTTCTAACATTGGCAACGATGAAAGGTTTGGGTTCGGATAGGCAAACTGAGGATTGGACTGGGCGAATCCGCCTATCCATCCTGGTGGAATGGTTGAAATCTGAATAGTTGTCATAAAATTTTACTTCGGTTTTGATGGTTATAGAATAGCATTTTATCTGCATTGCGATGAACAGGGCAGCATAGATTTTAAAACCATCAGCGATAGTGATGCTAATGCTTTTAAAATATCCGGATTGTTAACTGAGAAATGAAGAATTGAAAAGGTTTTAATTATCGTAGGGGCCGATTTGAATATCCTTAGTCTAATGTACAGCTTATTGGTTAAATTATAACGATAACGCTTATACTTATTTGAAAACTATTGTCATGATTTTATTGGTTGCAATAAAATCAGGTGTTTTCCACGTGTTTTATTTGGATATTTTTTATTATTGAATCCGGAAGATCAGAAAAAAACAAAACCTTGCTGAGCAAGGCTTTAATAATAAGTGGAGTTCGCCGACAGATTTATTTTACTCTGTTGTCAAGTGCGTACTTCAGTAATTTGTGAAAATTCCCGCCTTCTATTTCAGGGCATGGCAGTTCGCCGGCCATAACTTGAGTCGTATTTGCACTACCTTAGTGGACGTATTAAACGACATTCAACGAATAAATAATCTCTAAATAATGTTATGATTTTCATTAATCCACAGTGGCAAGGCTCAGGTTTCACAGATGATTTGAAATTGGGAGCAGAGACTTTCATTTCATATTTCAAGGATAGTGACACTATAGTTATCCCACTTTCAACGAAAGGGTTAACAACAATCGCCAACATTAAATGCTTTGAACCAATACTTGAGCAGACAAAGCTTTTCAAAGAAATAATTATTAACAGTAAACCTGATAAAATATCAACTATTGGTGGCGACTGTGGAATTGAAATCATACCTATTTCCTATCTAAACAAGATATACCAAGAAGATATTTGTATCATTTATATAGATGCACACGCAGATTTGAATACACCAGAAAGCTCCCCAAGCAAGGCATTTCACGGAATGCCACTACGAACACTCCTGGGAGAGGGGAACGAAGAATTTATTGGCTTACTGTTTTCAAGATTGAAACCAGAACAAATATGTTATGTTGGGTTGAGGGACTTAGATGAGCCTGAAAGCAACTATATCATACAGCATAATATAACAACAATTACAGATTGTCAATTTGAATACGTTCAAAATAAAATTAAGAATTTCAAAAATGTTTACATTCATCTTGACTTAGACGTTTTAGATAAATCCGAATATGAGTTTTCAATGTTTCCGACAAACATTGGTTCTTCAATATCTGACGTTGCTGAACTTATAAGAAAAATAAAAGCAAATTATAATGTCGTTGGGTTTTGTATCACAGAATCAACAGCTACAACTTTAGAACAGTTGAACACAATAAAACCGATCATAGACCAAATTAAACTCTGAACAATGGCAATCGAGATTCGTAAGGCCATTGCTGACTTTTTTCGCAAGCCAGACGCAAAAGAAGAAATGGAAGCACTGACTATATCCTTTATATCAAATCAAACATTGTCTCAACGTATCCCTCCGGGCAACGTCTGCATCCTGAGTCACATTATCGTACTTCAACCCGGGAGATCGAGGTTTGAAGTACGCTTTTTTTTATTGGATAAAAATCTGCCCCTGGCATTAGTAGTTACCTCTTTGTTTCATTCTCCATATCAAGGTTTTTATCAAAAGGACTTTTTGTAAATGGGTACACCAGTTGATTCATATACCCTTTGGGAAAATGCGTCTCGCGCAACCCGGTGCCTTCGGGCCAGGTATTGCCTGGCAGATAGTAAGTGCCGAATATCTTATCGATAAACGGAAATATGGTTGCAAAGTTTTTGCCATAGTATTTGGGGTCTTCGCAATGGTGCCAGTGATGGTATTGGGGCGTAGCAAAAATATATTTCACGAAGCCAAAGTTGATGCGGGTGTTGGCATGAATGAGCACCGCATGGATGGCCATGAAAATTATATAGGTATTAAAAGTGATCTCAGAAAATCCAAAAACGTACAAGGGAATAAAAGTCATGGACCGGGTTACAAAGATGTCTACAAAATGGGTCCTTGATCCGGCCAGCCAATCCATATTTTTTGTGGAATGGTGTACGGAATGGAAGCGCCACAGGTAGGTGTGTGAATGGAAAAAGCGATGGGCGGCATATTGAAAAAGGTCGGTGATCAGGAAGGCGAAGAAAAGCTCAATAACATACGGAAGCTGTTGCACCCATTGCTGGATCTCTGACAGTCCGATCCATCCAAAAAATAGTTTTGCCGGCTTCTGTGTGATCACTCCAAAGAACTGAATGAACAAATGGCTGATAACAAAATAAAGCAGGTCGGTTCTCCATTCTTCGTGAAACTTGCTTTGTTGCCTGTTTTTAGGGAATACCATTTCAATGGGAATAAAGATCACGGCCATCAGCAACAGGTCAAGTAATAACCAATCAACGCCCAGGTGCCAGCTGTTCTTTTCAACTGGCCGGCCCTGTACCTGTAAACCTCCGAAAACTATGGCCAGGATACAAATGAGCAGTCCTGCCATGGCCCATTTCTTTTGTTTGCTAAGTACAAAACTGATGAGCGCAAAGAGAAAAGAGGCGATAATGGTAGCCGTCAACAATATCTTCATGGACTCCCCTGTGTATATTTCTCTGAATTGCGGTGTGGTGAGCCATTCCGGATATTTAAAACAAATAACGCCAGTCAGGGAAAGTAAACCAAGGAATATCGACGAATAGCCGCTTATTTTCCCTTCGCCAATTTTAAGACGCTGAAAAGGTGTACTCATATTAATACATTCAATATGTTGAATTGGAAAATTATGTAATTAAACTCCCGATGGGCTGCTTTTATTGTTTATTGTCTATACGCCGGCATTAGTAGCTAAAAGACGCACAAAAAAAGCGCTGAAATTCAGCTAACGATAGAAAAAATGATGTTTTCAGACATATCCAGAGGCGGAATTTTCTAGTCTGTTTTTGTTATCTGCAAAACAACTTGATCCTATCGCCAGTGTTATGTAATGGTCTCATCTTACCTTTTACGTATCATCACTTGCTTTTTATTAACCTTCGATGCGTATTTATACATTAACCGAAGCTTTTTATGCATTATCACTCGCCTTTTATAGTAAATCCCTTACTCATTCTATTTGTATGGATTGCTTTTTATGACTCGTCAGTAGCAAACTTTATGAGGTCAGTAACCAATAATGGGTTACTAATAGCTAATTTACGATCGTATGTTGCTTACTTAAGATCTGAAATTGGCTATTGGTGTGGCATAAAAAGCAATTAATGATTTGAAAATGCGAAGGGATGCGCTATAAAAAGTGATGTATGCGCCATAATAAGCTACTAGTGAGCCATAGTTAGCTTTGGATGAGTCATAAAAAGTAAGGGACGCACTATAAAAAGTTACTGGCGCACTATAAAAAGCTACTGTTGCACAATAAAAGGCAACAGCTTTTTCAAAGTTGACAACTTTTTAGGTCAATTGGCGACTTTAGTTTCAGATATGTCCACTTCTTGCCCGAAGTGAACTCCTGGATGAACTGTGCTCCTTTCATGGGGTGGCGTAAATTGATACATTCATTTTTGTTAACTTTACTTAATATTTTATTGGCTTATGAAGCGGAATCTATGCTGCCAGGTGCAAGGTTTTCCCGAATTAAACTTCATGTGATGCGTTTTCTTATTTGGGTAGTTTTACTGTTACAATCGCTTTCTGTTTTTGCTCAAAATGAGCATTATAATTTTTCCAAATTAGATACTTATACCGGTCTCTCAAATAACCAGGTGAATGCTATACTAAAAGACCAGGACGGTTTCTTATGGTTTGGCACCATGTCTGGCCTCAACCGCTATGATGGTTATTCTTACAGGGTATTTCGTAAAAATTACATGACGTGTATGCGTTCCTCCATTATACTACACGTCGTTGCGGTGCAAATGCAATAATTATACGATACAAATTTAATTGTGTTGTATCAGGTGGGCTGTTGTGCCGGCATTGGATGTACCGGCAAAGTACACGGTATATATTTTTCCGTCCTGCAACCCGGCCATATCAAAATCACTGATATGCTTACCTTGTGCTGTTCCGTACACTTTAAAAGAAAGCGTGCCCGGGTCAATGGTCTTATAACCGCTTTGGGTATTTCGCGAAAGATTGGTTATGAGATTGCCGCCATTGGCATTTTCAATTCTGATATCAGAAGGCGCATCGTCGCTCAGGTGAATAAAACGTACCCTTACCTTGCCATTGTCGGGGGTAGATAGATCATCATTAAACAATTTTACGCGCTCTGAGCCGTTGCCACCTGCCAAAAAAACAGTGAAGTGCTGGTCTTTATACAACCACAGTTCGCCCGATGCATAGGTAGAACCAGCGTTCCCGTTTTTGAATTCAGCAACAAGCCGCGTTCCTGCATAGGCAGGAAGGTAGTCAGAGGCGCCGGTAAAATTAAGGCCGTCGCTGATCAGCGTTTTTCCTGCCAACTGAAAGCTTTGGGCCTGCGAACCGGGTGATGCGTTTACAACTTTGAGATTTGATGTTCCTGAATCATCGATATCATTTTTTTCGCAGGAAGAAAACAGGATACTCATTAAGAGAATGTTGAAGGCTGCAATTGAGCCTTTAAGAATAAGTTGACATTTCATGTGCTGATTTCATTGATTAGAAAACGAAAATCGCCATGAACAATCATGCTATCAACAGAGAAGCGTGTGAAACGGACAAATTGAATAAGGAGGCGTCGATTTAGGTGGTGTTTTTTTGTTTTTCCAATTATTACTACCCCCTTTGCGAAAAAAAATCGCCTACTTGCGCTCATAAGAATGCTGGTATTTGGAGTATAGTCATTAAAATACAGATTCTAGCTCTGGTGTGATTTTATAAGAAACAAAGGCCCGTTCTGCAGAGCGGGTTTTTGCTTACCGGTCACTACGATCAATGCCACACAACCCGGCTTCACATCGTAATTCCTGTTTAAGAAATGCTTAATCAATAGTCACATACATATCATCTCCCATTTTCCGGAGTTTCACATTGTCAACGTCTACAATTTCCTGGAAAGTAACCGGCGAAACTACTGTGGCAGCAAACCGAACGATCAGCAAATCATTGACTTCCCGTTCTGTTAATATATGATAGTCTTTCATTGAATAGCCTTTGCTGCTTTCTCTTGCTTTGATAGATTCCTCTACTGCTAATATTTTTTTACCGGAGCAGGCGATCATGCCCAACATAAGAATGAATGGAATGGTTTTCATAGTATGGATTAATTTTTTTTAAGATAATAAGAATATTTTATAATATGAAATGTGGCTAAAAATAAACCCCCGACAAAAAAAGTGTTGTTTACTGGTCGATCGTAACGGTAGCTGTCATCATTTCGTTACCTATGCCACCAAGGTTTTTTATTTTATATACGGGAAACTGTACAACAGAAGGTGCTACGATATTCATCCTGTCGCCAATTGCCAGAAAGTCTTTTTGTTTCAGGTCTATAACTTTTTCTCTTTTAACCAGTCCGGCCTGATCAATTACAGCAGCTACAAGCACGGCATTGCTATACACGTCGGAACCAACAGGATCTAAATTAATATCGCGGTTAATGTTCTTGTCAACATCATTGTAAAAAATAATCACTTTGTCCTGTGATGAAATAACAGCATAACTGTCGCCTATAGTAGAACCGGCACTGGTTCGGGTTTTGGGTATTCTTACAAATGTAGTTGTTGTATTTCCGAAGGAAACAACAAGAATACTTCCCGAAATATCAAATGCCGCTCTTGTGCCCCACACACGGGTCCTGAACTCTGCTACCATGTTTACAATTCCATCGCCTGATTCTATTAATACAGGAGTAAACTGCGGGTACAAACCGTATTTTTTTGATTTCGTACTACCCCAGGCATCTTTGGCAAACCGTTCAACAAGGCTGTCGGTAAAAGCACTTCTTCTGATGGTTGATAATTTAAAATCTGTGGTAGTCATACTGGCTTTATATGCTCCGGCCAGGTTTTCGGTTTCTTCAAAAAAAGTACCTGCTATATAAATCAAATCTCCTTTTTGGGAAGCAAGTAACTTCACTTCTTTAAGTGTTCCGTTAAGGCTAACCGTTTTATTAACAGGGGCCCCTGTTTTTTTGAATATCATTATATGGCCCATGTTGGGGGCATTTTTGATATATTCGGTATAACTCAAATAAATGTTGCCATTGTTATCTATTACATTTGACTGAATGTTATTGTCGGTAATACCGGCAATGGTTTCTTTTCGGCCCCAAACAACATTCAGTTGCTCATCGAGCCTCGCCAGATAGAACTGTTCTTTACTGGCGCCCACCAAAAGCAAACTATGTTTTTGATCGGGTGAAGTAACAAACTGAAATTTTAGTTTTGACATGCCATCAACCATCGGTAACGAAAGTTCCATACTGCTGCCGGCGGCAAGTAGTTTTGGCGTACCGGTAGCAAGCGTAACGGGATCAATGCTTACCGCCATTACATTGCCAATATTGCTCTTTTCGGCCGGCTCTACATAAATGAACCAATAATTATCGCCAATTTTTTTTAAAGCAGAATAAAAGCCGCTATACACATTGTCGCCATTCGACAGCTTGTTCTCTTTTATCATTTTCATGTCTTTATCATACAGCTTCACCGTTACTGCAAATCTGAACCTGTTCCAGTTCATGCCCGAAACATTTTTTGCTGTTCTGTCAATGCCAATAAAACTTCCGTTGGGCGCAGATAAAGTAGAGAAACCGAAATCGGTTGGTGATGGCTCAGTCAGCGATACATGAAATTGTTGTGCAAAAGCAGTATTCAGGAATAGCAGGCACAGAATGGCGCTAAGGTTTGTTCTCATTTTTCGTAAAGGTTGGTTAAATAAAACAAATATGATAAAAGTTTATACAATAAAAAAGGCTGCCCTCAAATTACTTTGAAGACAGCCTCTTTTTGGTTACTTTATTTACTCCTTCACGAATTTTATTTTCTTTTTTTGATTATCGCGGCTTTCAATAATGGCGATATAGATTCCAGGTTTTAATGTTTGTACAGAAATTGAATTGGCGGGATTTTTAATTGTCATTATTACATGCCCGCTAATATCATAAATGCTCATTGTTTTAACATTTTCATTTCCGCGCAGGAACAACTGACTGGCTACCGGGTTGGGCGACAATGACAGGATGTTGTTCTCAGCAACTGGTGTAACGGGTGTTATTGTTGCCTGCCTGGCAGTTAAATTGTCGGTGATGGTTAAATAATTAAGATTGAAACCACCGGTTGATGTGGCAATACCAATAGAGTAGGTGCCTGCAGGTAATGTTACGTTATGTGCAACATCGGCCCAGTTTTGCCATCCGCCTGTATTGGGTATGGTTACCGATCCTAATTGTGTGGCGCCGGCATCTTTTTCCAAACGCAGCGTTGTATTGGAATTGGGGCTTGCCACGCGGTAAATAACCCGGTATGTACCTGTAACCGGTATGGTAACCTGGTACGACATCCAGTCGCCGGCATCTATATAGCCTACGTTTTGTCCGCCACCGGCATCGGTAGTGGTTTCGAGTTGAATGCCCGACATGTAATTATAGCTTTCGGCCTGAATAACTGTTGAAAAGCCAGTGGTCTGTCCGGCATAACCGCCAACAGTGATGGTAGCGCGTACAGGTGAAGGTGCATTAATGGTAGATGATTTATCGAATACATCATCGTAGCAAAATGCATACGTTAAACCATTATAGCTGATGTCGGGCTGATGCCAGAACTGGCAATACCAGTTAAAGGGCGATGTTGTATAATATTTTGATGCATTTGAAAAATCCTGTGTAACCCCTGTAGCAACGTTCAGATCGATGGCGTGCCGGTTAATAGCTGCGCATATCTGCGCCTGAACAACTTTATCTAATGAACTGCCGGATGCCAATACACCACTTCCTTCCATTACTTCGGTATTGGTAGGTTTACGCGAAATAGTAGCTACGCTTCCGTCGGATGCTCTGGTGAATGTAAATACATCACCCGATACCCGTCCGCTAAATGTGCCGGCATCACCTGCATAAAAAATAAGGTTGCCGCTGCTATACTTCGACCAGATGGCATCTATGTAAGAACCAAAATAATTCGCCTGTGCACCGCCACTTCGAAATGCGGCTGTTTTAGATGGAAATTTGATGATGCCATTGGTGGCATCATAACAACCTGCAAATGCCGAAGGCACTGTTGATTGCCATTTCGAAAGAATTTCTGCATGTGTTTTCAACTCACCCACTTTTTTATAAAAGCCTGAGTTGCCCCACACTTCAAGTCCCATGGGATATTGATACGAATCAACACGTGTGGTGTTGGCCCACAAACCATTGGCCGCATTGGTTAATTCGATCATTTCGTACCTGATGCCCTGGTTGGGATCGGTAGGATTGGCCAGGTTGGGAGCTGCATAACCACTGGGCGCTCCCGACGCACCAAAAAAATACAGATACAACTGCGAGTTGAACGACATCAAAATACGGCATCCTGCGATACCTGGAATGTTGATCACTTTATTAGGTATTTCGCTGAGCCGTGCAAAACAGTTTGCATACCGGCCGTTGCCACCGGGGCCCTGGTTGCCACCGATCACCGGGCCCGCCACCGTATTATCTGATGCGCTCATTAAATGAACCGCACTTGTTTTTGTGTCGATCCAAACATGATTGCCATTGATAATACCTACCACAGCAACATACACGTTGGCATCGGTGTACGTTGAGTTGTTGTTTACTGTGAAGGGAACCGTGGCTTGACTAAATGCCTTGCTGTTTGTAAGCAGCATGAAGGAAAGTGCGAATGCAATGGAGACGCATTTTGTGAAACTTCGGATAAGTAAATGTTTACATGTCATTTTCATAAAGTTTAAACAATAAATTAACGGATTGTATATGCGAATATAGACCATTAGCAAGGCCACTATTTTTTTGTGGAAAAACTGATGGAACCTATTGGAGTTTAATATAAAAACCGTTGAAAGCGGCTTATATATGCATAGCAATTATTATCTTTCGGCTTCAAAATCCAATTAAGACTAAACTAAACACTGAACTTTTGAAACTAATTGCATTTCCGGTTAAAGTAGATAAGAGCCAGATAGACGGTAAAGGAGTGTATGCATTACAACTTATTCCGGCACGAAAAAAGATCGGAGAGTTGGGCGGCACCATTATTCCCTTAAAAACGGCACAGAAAATTATAAAAAGCACCAAGCGAATTGCCATGGTTGAGCTCGACAACGGCAAGGCATTAAATGGCATGATAAACGGGAACGAGCTCAGGTATATTAACCACTCCTGCGATCCCAATGCTTATATGCGTATCATCAACAACCGGGTTGAATTTTATGCAAAGCACGACATAGAAGAAAATGAAGAAATAACCTGCGATTACGGCGAAACGCATCACGATGGAAAATTAAAATGCCGTTGCAATAGTCCAAAGTGTAAAAGATTTCTTTAGGCTTCGTGCACTGTTTTTTCGCGGATCTTAAATTCTTCCATATCAACAAGGGCAAAATATTTCCTGATCAGCTCTTCGTCGAACTCAGCCTTGTGGTTCATTTTATTCAGCAATTGCCGCTGATGTTCGAGCAGCTCAAGATAAATGTGTTGAAAGCTGCTCAGGGCGTTGTCTGTTGTGCTGATTATTGCTGAGGGCTCACGGTCGAAAAATCTCAGATCGGTGGTTAGTTTTGCGTGTAAATTATTTACGTGTTCGTTTGTATGGCGGTAGTCGCCATATTTTTCTTCCAGAAACTTAAGCGAGTATAGTGCGATCTTCTTTTGAATGATTATTTCCTGCTCATGATCAGGTATAAGGGTTTCACTGCTGGTGGGTTTTATTTTTTTGATCACCCAGGGCAGGGTTAATCCCTGAAATACGAGGGTAACCAGAATTACAATAAAAGTAATAAACAGGATCAGATTACGGTATGGAAAGGGTTGTCCGTTTTCCAGTAACAGCGGTATTGAAAGAGCAGCGGCCAGCGAAACCACCCCGCGCATGCCAGCCCAGCCCAGCACAATTGGCGACCTCCATCCCGGATTAGTTTCTGCAACGGTAATAAAGTTGCTCATAATGCGGGTAAAAACCGAAGCGCCTAAAGTACAAAGCAGCCGCGCAATGACCAGTACAAAAGAAATGGCCAAACCATACCAGATCGCTGTCCCTAAACTGATATCTCCCAATTGGCGTATGATCGAGGGCAACTGAAGTCCAATTAGTAAAAACACGATTCCATTCAGCACAAAGCCCAAAGTCGCCCAAACGTTTACGCCCTCCAAACGGCTGCGGTACGTAAGCATACGCTGGCGCTTACCCGATAACAACAAACCGCCGCTCACCACAGCCAGTACACCCGAAAAATGAAAGTGCTCTGCAAAGTAGTACATACAGTAGGGGGTAACCAGCGTTAAAACGATTTCGATGCTGGGCGTTACAGGCAACCAGCGATGGATGCCGTAGAAAATAAATCCAATAGCAAGGCCTATCAGCGTTCCCATTACAATTACGAGCACAAAACTGGTGGCCGCTTCCTGAAAATGAAACTGCCCGGTAATCACAGCGGCCAGTGCAAAACGAAATACGATCAGGGAAGAAGCATCGTTCAGCAAACTTTCACCTTCGGCTATACTTACCAGTCCTTTCGGCACCTTAACCTGTCGCATGATGGTGGTGGCCGAAATGGCATCGGGCGGAGAAATGATGCCGCCTAACAAAAAACCCAGCGCCAGCGTGAAACCGGGAATGAGCATGGTAGATACCCAGGCAATTACACAGGAGGTAATGACCACTATAGGAAAAGCGAAACTGATGATCACCCGCCTCCATTTCCAGAACTGTTTCCATGAAACCTGCCAGGCTGCTTCGTACAGCAGGGGAGGAAGAAAAATGAAGAATACGAGCTCGGGGTCGATGGTGACTGTTGAAAATTTACCAATAAAGCTCAGGGCCAGGCCTCCACATACAAGCACAATGGGGTAGGCGAGGCGCACCTTATTGGCTATCATTACCAGCGCCAGTATGATTAAAATAATATAAATATATTCTATAAATATGCCTTGCATGGGTGTAGTTTGAATAGAAAAGGTAAGTTATTAAAATTGATCCGAACCGGGAGCGCCGGGCGGGAATTGCTTTCAAAATTCAAACATTTGCTACAATGTACTGATCATCTCCACCTCTTCTTTCTCTATCGCTTCTGCAGCCGCCCGTTGGGTAATAATTTTTCGTCCCAGCAAAAAAACAGCAAAGGCTGAAGTAGCGCAGCAGGCCATTACACCCGTCATGGGTATGGCCGTGTGGTTTTGTAAAATACTAACCAGGGCCGATGCACAGGCGCCAATACACATTTGAATGGCTCCCATGAGCGCCGAAGCACTGCCTGCATTATGACCAAACGGCGCCATTGACATGGCCGATGCATTGGGAAAAGTAAATCCCTGGCAACACAGGAAAATAAATATCAGAAAGATGGTGATAAACAGTTCACTCCATCCTAAAATGGTAATAGTGGCCAGCACAATGCCGGTAATGCTCTGGCAGCATAAGGCCGCTTTGATGATCTGCTCGCTGGTATAATTTTTCAATAACACACTGTTGATCTGGCTGGCGCCGATGAGGCCCATGGCTATCAGCGCAAATATCCATCCGTATTGTTTTTCGCTTACATGAAATAGTTCCATAAACACATAGGGCGATCCGCCGATATAGGCATACAGGCCGGCTGCTGATATGGCTGCCGTTAAAGCGTAGGTGTAAAACTGCGGATGCCTGATTATGCCTGCAAAGTTGTTGATAATAAGCGCAGGCTTTAATGAAAAATTGGGGTCTGGCTTTTTGGATTCGGGCAATAAAAAATAAATGCCTGTAAGTATGATGATGTTTATTACAATAAGCGCCACAAAAACATAACGCCATCCAAAAACCGCAGTAACATAACCTCCTAATGTAGGTGCAATAATGGGCGATACGGCCACCACCAGCATGAGCAGGGAAAATATTCTGGCATTTTCTTTAACGTCGAACAAATCGCGCACCATAGCCCTTGCCGCCACCATGCCTACACAACCGCCCAGGGCCTGTAACAACCGCAAAGCGATCAATGCATTTACCGAAGCGGCCAATGCACAACCTGCCGAAGCGACCAGGTATATCGACAACCCGTAATACAATGGTTTTTTACGGCCAAAACGCTCCAACAACGGACCGTATACTAATTGTCCGGCCGAAATGCCAATGAAAAAACTGGATAGCGACAACATCACCTGCGCTACCGTAGTATGCAGGCCTTTTGCAATATCAGGAAATGCCGGCAGGTACATATCAATTGAAAAAGGCCCGATGGCCGACAACGAGCCCAGGATCAGAATGAGGTATACATCTTTTTTGCGGTTAGTGGTGTTCATTGTTGCAAAGCTAACGAAAACATCAGGCAATGGGCAATGGGCAATAGGCAATAGCCCTCCTCCGCAGCCAGTCCTACTGCCCACTGCCTACTCACTATTCACCATTCACCTTTCACCGAAAAGTTCTTAATTATAAAATGCAATAGCTGCGTAACCCAGGTTGCCAGTAATTCTTTTTTAAACCGGTAATCCGACAGCAATTCACTGCATATTTTACCGAATAAACTATTTAACTCCGGCACCTGTTGTTTGTTAAGGGCAAAAGGCCCGCAACCCTGCTGAAAGAAAAGCGGTAGTTTATGCAGTTTTTCAGTAAGCTGCCTGGGCAGAAAATGGTGATTGAACAGCACCAGGTACCCCTGCCGGTTTTCAGATGAATGATGGGTAACGAAACCGAAATCGGCATTCAGCATTACAATGGAAGGATCGCTGTATTCATTGATAAAATATATGCCATACCAAAGCTGCTGATCAAAGCCTGCGGGAAAGCATTCTGCTAAATTCAGTTTATCAAGGCTAAATGCCTTCAGATTTTCCATGCTGTACCATTTCAATGGCAAATGTAATACAGGAGGTTAAAGAGGGCTTTACGTGTATCAAACCATTATTTGCATAATTCAAACAGTTTTAGCACAACATGGTAAAAGTGGCCAAAGGCCACAAAATAAAACTGCGAGACTTCAAGTCTCGCAGAGCATACAGTGGAAATATATTTTGGGTTAAAAAACTACACTATTACTCACAGTAAATATTAGCTGCTGATTGCCAACCTGAATATTAAAGTCACCTGCTTCGAGGTGCTTTTTAAGATCAGTTCCTACAAATGCCAGTTGCCTTAAGGGAATGTTGAAGGTAACTGTTTTCGATTCACCAGGCTTCAGATCAATCTTCTCAAAACCTCTTAACCGTTTTACATCGGGTGTTAAAGAAGCGATGAGGTCAGCAATAAACACCTGCACTACTTCCTTTCCGGCTCTGTTGCCTGTATTGGTAACCGTTACAGCAATAGTGGCTGTTTCGGCGGCGCTAAAACTTTTTTTATTGATGGTGAGATTGCTGTATGAAAAACCGGTGTACGACAACCCAAATCCGAAAGGATACTGTGGATTGCTTTCGCCACCCTGCGGGTTACCTTTTCCTTCAGATGGTTTGTGAATATAGCCGGCCAGATCATTGGTATACCGCGGATAGGTGATGGGCAGCTTTCCACTGGGGTTCACCGCGCCCGTTAAAATATCTGCCAGCGCATCACCGCCATAATTACCCGGCAACAGCACATCAACAATGGCTGCAGCGCCGGGTTCAATTTTGCTGATGATGCGGGGACGGCCTTCATTTAAAATAAACACCACCGGCTTGCCGGTTCTTATCAATGCATTGGCCAAAGCGACCTGGTTCTCAGAGAAACTGATGTCATTGGTATTGCCCGGTGTTTCGGTGTAGCTGTTTTCGCCAATGCACAACAACACATAATCAACATTGGCGGCGGCGTTAACGGCTGCCTCGATATTGATGATCGTGTCTTCAAAATATTTTCCCTGCATTTTATAGGCAACGCCCTGTTCGTATACCACATTGGCGGCGCCCAGTTTCTTTTGCAATGCTTCGAGAATGGTATTGTATTTAGATGCATATTCGTCTGTTCTTTCACCCTGCCACGAGTAGGTCCAGCCGCCGTTCAATGTGCGCATTGAATTGGCATTCGGACCGGTTACCAGCACTTTGGCATTGGAACGAAGCGGCAACGTGTTGTTGTTATTTTTTAACAGCGTGATCGATTCGGCAGCTGTGTTATATGCTGCGGCTTCAAATTCGGCACTGCCGAATTTTGGATAATCTTTCAGATATGTAACAGGTGTTTCGAATATTCCGGTTTCATATTTCACGCGCAGTATTCTTCTTACTGCATCGTCAATACGCGTTTGCGGCACTTTGCCTTCTTTCACCAGGGCAATCAGGTCGGTACAAAATTCCTTGTAATCGTACGGGATCATCGACATATCGATACCGGCATTGATGGCCAAACCGATCGCTTCTTTAATATTCTTCGTCATTTTATCGCGGCGGTACACATTTTCAATATCCTGCCAGTCGGTAACAATAAAGCCGGTAAAGCCCAGTTCGTTCTTAAGAATATCAGTAAGAATATGTTTGTTGATATGGGTTGGAATACCATTGATCAGGGCCGAGTTTACCATTACATTTCTTGCATTGGCATTGATGGCAGCTGTAAAGGAAGGCAAATGGTATTCGCGCAAATAATGTTCGGGGATCCAGGCATCGGATCTGTCTTTACCCGATTTTGGGTCAGAATAAGCCATGTAATGCTTCAGGCTTACGATCAGTTTTTCTTTATTGCCCAATGGTTCCTGTACCGCTTTTACAAACTGAACGCCCAGTTCGGCACTCAAAAAAGGATCTTCACCGTATCCTTCCCATATACGCGGCCAAACAGGATTGGTGCCCAGGTCGAGCACCGGTGAAAACGTCCAGGGAACGCCGGCCGCTCTTGATTCGTAAGCCGTAATTACGCCTGCATTAAAGATCAGTTCGCGGTTCCATGTGGCGGCCTGGCCAATTTGCTGGGGAAATAAAGTAGAACCTGCCACATAATTTACGCCATGAATATCATCGAGGCCGTATAATACAGGGATCTTCAGTTTTGTTTGTTGTGCGGCTGTATGAATATCGGCAATGATGCGGTTCCAGTCGGCTGCGGTTTGCAAACCGGGCGTGTTTAATATCGAGCCGATCTTATAATTCACTACGGCATCTTTCATTTTGTCGGAAAAAGTAAACACATTGTTGTTGGCGCCGCCTAAGGATTCAATACTCACCTGAGCCATTTGTCCTACTTTTTCTTCAAGGCTCATTTGCTTTAGTAATGCATCAACTTTTTTTTCAATAACAGGATTTATTTTTTGTTGCGCCTGCATTGAATAACAAATTAAAGAGAGGCTACATACGAGGCTAAAAAACTTAAACATTTTCATACAGCTTTATTGATCAAACTTTTTTCAGTACAAGGCAAGATAATACATTCGAATGTACCGAAGATAACCTGCAAAATAAAGCGTAGAAAGTGCAAAAATGCACGAAGCATATCACCATTTGTTATGATATGAATCATTCTTTGATATGCTGAATCAAAAAAGCCTCCCGACTGCCGGGAGGCTTTTTGATACCTATGAAGACCAATTATTTTTACAGCATAACTTTTGTGCTTTCTGTAATGGCGGCTCCATCGCTTACCTGCACAATGTACATTCCCGACTGGCAGTTGCCGGCATTGAGGGTAATTCTGTAAGCTGCTTTTTGCACCTGCAGTTGATTGATGAGCTGGCCATTTGTATTAAAAAGGCGAATGGTAACCGCATTTTTTATTGGCTGGTTGAACTCTACATTTACCGATTTACTGTTTGCATAAATTTTTGTAACCGGTATGGCGCCATTGGTGCGGATGATCTTTACAGCCGAATAAACCATTTTTCCGTTTACATCCGCCTGGGCAATGCGGTAATAAGCAACAGGGGCAGTCATGTTTTTATCAACGAAACGGTATTGTTGTATGGTGCCTGAATTACCTGCGCCTGATAGAACAGCTACTGATGTATAATTGCGGCCGTCAAAGCTTCTTTGCACTTCAAAACCTTTATTGTTCATTTCTTCTGAAGTGCTCCAGTCGAGTACGATATTGCTGTTGCTTTTGCTTACAAAAAAACTATTGAAGGTCACCGGTAGTATCATCGGAATGCTGAATCCGACAGGAGAAACCCCTGAATTAAGGGCCGCATAAGCTGGTCCTGTAACATTCAACGGGGCTTTTTCATCATACTTGTTTACATTATTCAATGTTATCTGTTCCTGGAGGCGGTTGGTCCCCAACGCAGTGATTGTACCGTTCAAAGTAATTTCAATTATAGAACCTGCGTTTAATCGCAATTTCTTTTTAATAGTTAAGGTGCCTGATACTTTAATATATACATTGGCGAGACTATCGTTTTTATCGAACATCACCGATTTTCCCTGTGGAATTATTATCGAGTCTCCATTGGCGGGTACCCGGTTCAGGCTCCAGTTCGAAGCGGTTGACCAATCGCCCGATGTGGAAGTAAAAGTAATAGTGTTGGCATAACTAAAAGAAGAGGCCAGAAAACAAATTGCGATTATGGTGTAAATGTGTTTCATATGGTAAACGTTCAGTATGATGGATATAATCCAATTGGCATACCACGCTTTTTTGGCGCGGTGCTAAACCGGCAAAACGGGATGGATGAAATGCCTTGTTATATGTTGATTTTCAATAAACTGAGGGATGAAAAAAATATTGGCTTTGCGAAAATGAGCATGAAGAAAAGGGTGTAGGAGAAATGGAAAATGTTCCGTTTTCGGGAGAATAGTAATGGTTTGGGAAAAAACAGCATACCAGGAAGGATGTAAAATAAGTAGATACGCTTATTAAAAAAGCAAAACCCCGCTAAAAGCGAGGTTTCCTGGTTAATGGTACTGTTATATGACACTCCTTACCTGATGACTGTCTTGATATAAAGACACCAATGTGTAAAGAATGACAAAAGGAATTTTGGAATATTTGTTATTGGGGATTTTTTTCCTGTGCATTTATTTTTTGTGTTATTTCACGGCCATGATCGTTCTGTTGCCTGAGCGTTAAGTTTTCGGTAATAGAAGTTTTCAGCCACATATTACCCAGGCGGCGGTAAACCCGGGCCATTAAACCAAAATTGTCCCGGATAGAATTTTCCAGGTCCGAAACGGTCATATTGTCGCATATTTTCAAAACCCATTTATCTTTCTGTTGCATGCATACATTTGACGGGTATTTAAGTTGGGGCCTGTAAGCCGATTTATAAAATTCAATTTTTAAGTATGGGTATAATTCAGTGAAATTCTTCTGTATTTCACCGGCAACTTCTTCTCTATTTAAATTCAGATTCATACAGAGTGTTTAATAATTAAAGATCTTTCACCAGGAGGGGCCTGCTTATTAGTAGATTGTAAGCTGTCCCTGTTTACAACAAAGCTACCCCGTTAAATAGCGGAAAAACATGATGTTTCGGGTGGTACAAGGATGATTTTGATCATTCCACGGGCTACAATTCAATGTCCACATGAATCCTTGCCAGGTATTCGTTCATGTGCCTTGTTATTTCCTCGCCACTATCGTTCTGCTGATGTAAGGTCCACCTGTCGGTCATAGTTGTTCTCAGCCATCCGTTACCCGACCGGCGAAATACATGTACGGTGAGTCCGAACTCTTCCATGAAAGTATGTTCCAGATCAGCCACGGTCATGCAATCGCATATTTTTAACAGGCCTTTGTCTTTTTTCAGATGCCAGGCTTCTCTTAATTGCCATGACGAAGGAATTGTTTTGAATGCAGGATGCTGTTCTCCGCATTTAAAAAATTCAATTTTTAACCAGGGAAACAATGAGGTGAAATTCTTCTGTACTTCGCTAACGAGATGTTCACCGTTAATTTGCAGGTACATACAGGAATATTTAATGATTAAAAAGTTGCTTCAATAAGATGCAGATCAATACATAAAATCAATCGCACCCTGTTGCATAACAAAACTACCTGTATAAAGCTTTGAATAAACTGATCTTATAAGTCACAAAGGCTGATCGTGATCAGCAAATCAGGCAGTTGAGGATGATGTGCTGCGGAAAGCAACGGTAACAGAAGTATGTGTTTTTTGAACTCTTTGTTGGCGAACCGGGAGCAGGTTGTTGTGCAATTTTGCTGCAGAACTTTGCTTCAGATAGTATTTACAAGTTGATTAAAGTCAAATAATTACAATAATTGGCTCAGTTAAACCAATAACGCCAAAAAATTTTACCCAACAAGTTTGGATAATTAAAAAAAGTTTTACCTTTCATTCATAGGATAAGGTTTAATGGTTATTGGTATTTGATTAGTGCAGCCTCCCCTCCGGGAGGCTTTTTTTTTTTACAACTAAAATTTGCCCCTATACCTGACCCGGGATAGTTGTTTATGAATTTGTTCAGGTATAAATGAATTGGCATGATATATATATTTGTTATTGCGAAGAATGATTATTTTATAAAGACCATTCAGGCGCCCTTGCTTTCGGACCACCAGATAAAGATTGTGAAGATTTGTCGCCAGATTGAACATGCAGTAAACATGTACCGTGAACATGAATATAGAACAGGGATCGTACTAATGGATATTAACTGGAACCGACATACGCTTTCCGGAATACAATTGTTGCAGCAGTTGCTGGAGTGTAATCCGGCCTTGCGGGTAATTGGTTTTACCAACTCATATGAATGGGATATTGCCAAAAAATGGAAAGATGCAGGCGGCTGGGCCTATGTATACCGCACTATAGAAGATGTAAATGAAATAGCAGCCTGTATAAAAAAAGTACACAATGGCGAGCATTATTTTGCAGAAAAGAAAGATGCCGCTAAAAGCTAAGCTGCAGACAGCAAAACAATACCCAATTAATTATTTAAAGTCTGTTAATCTTCTTTTGAATCGTTTGCCTGTCGGTTGGTGTTTTTGCGAGCGACAGGGCTTCTGAGAAATGTTGTTTAGCCTTTTTGTTATCGATGCCGGTATACAATTCGCCCAGCAGGGTATAGTAAAAGTGATTGCCGGTGAGTTGTAGTTTTTCCGCTTCAATAATGGCTTCCTGTTTTCCGTTGGCTTTGGAAAGCGCATAGGTTCTGTTGAGGGCTGCAACGGGCGAGTATTCAATTTGCAGCAACCGGTTGTAGAGCTGTAAAATGGCTTCCCATTTTTCGGGCGTGTCGGCTTTTTCGGTGCTCCAGTAAGCAATAGCCGCTTCGAGATGGTATTTCGACAACTGATCGCCGCTGGCGGAGCAGTTTAAAAAATATCCGCCCTTACTGATCAGGTCAGCATCCCACAGGCTGGTATCCTGTTCGTCGTATAAGATCAACTCACCTTTCTTATCGAAACGTGCTTCGAACCGCGAAGCATGAAAGCACATCAGGGACAACAATGCATTTACGGCC
>Ga0114129_10001621_pt1 | contig 30508 bp, 26 predicted proteins | sample RhiMetdeltSRZDD1_FD_80071 | JGI IMG/M metagenome (GOLD analysis project Ga0114129, IMG submission 80071) | Populus rhizosphere microbial communities from Tennessee, USA - Rhizosphere MetaG P. deltoides SRZDD1 (version 2) (version 2) | ecosystem: Host-associated > Plants > Roots > Rhizosphere >...
CTGGTACCGCCGAAAACGTCCAGACACTTGCCACTGTGGACGCTGACGACCGTGAAGTAGCCGCCGCCGGCATCGGCGAACCGCCAGCGCTGGTTGGTCTGCCCGTTGGCCGTCCACTGCACGATATTGGCGCCATCGGCGGTAGACGCGTTGAACACGTCCGCGAGCTTGCCGCTGTGCCGGGCGACGAGGTTGTACGTCGCCGGTGGCGGGACCGTCGTCAGTGGGGTCAGCCGGTAGAGACCAGCGCCGTGGGCCGGTAGCGCACGAGTGAGTGTGCCCGTGGCCGTGCCCAGGTTGGCGCCGGACCACAGGTCAGTGACCGTGGCCGAGCCGATGCCCAGATCCGCCAGGCTGGCCGATACATTGGCGGTCCCGCCGGACCGGTTGAACAGGGCCACGTAGCGATCGGTCGAGTTGGGTACATCGGCCGCCCAAACCTGGAACGTGCCGCCGACGAGCTGCCGATTGTTGGTGCTTGCCTGGTCCACCGCCAGCACCGCGGCGTTGGTCATCAGCGCCAGCTCAGCGGCCCGGTTCTCGGTCAGGTTGCCACCCCACATCAGCGGCGACCGAGTGATGCACCACAGCGTCATCAGAGTGCGCTGCTCGTCCGGTGTGAGGTTGGAGTACCGCGGTGGACCGTTGGGACCTTGCTTGGACAGCCGGCCGATCGGGATCATGTCCGGATCCGGCCAGGCGCCCGGAGCCCGGTGTGGATTCCAGTCGCGCAGTACGGTGAACTCCGCGTCCACGGTCGGCCAGTTGTCCCACAGGTCGTTCACGACACGCCACATGTGGGCGTTGGCCCGCACGTGGGACGCGGCCGACAACGGTGTCGGTCCCGGGGAGAGGCTCAGCACCATCGGCCGGCCGCTATGTTGGATCGCCAGCCGATAACCGTCCACTTCGGACTGTCGGTACGTGGGGGCGGCGATGTCGTCGACCTTGACGTAGTCCACGCCCCAGCCAGCCAGCAGGGCGAACACCGAATCCAGGTAAGCCTGGGCGCAGGGGTTGGACATGTTCAGGCCCCACATGAGGTTCAGCCAGGCCGCGGTCGTACCGTTGTTGATCTGGTTGGCGCGGCAACTCGTGCCGAGAATCGGCACATTGTCGGCCACGGCCTGCCGCGGGATACCGCGCATCAGATGCACACCGAACTTCAGGCCCTGGGCATGAACATAGTCAGCCAGCGGCCGGAACCCGTTGCTACCGGCCGCCGACGGGAACCGGACTGTGTCCGGCAGCAGCCGGCCGTTGCCGTCCATCCGCAGCCGCGGGTTGAGGTTCGCGTCCTGGTTCGGACTGCCCGTGCCGCTGCCCGGGTAGTACCACGCCCAGTCGATGATGATGTACTGCCAACCGAACGAACGCAGGTTGTCGCGCATGTAGTCGGTGTTGGCCCGTACCTGCGCCTCGGTGACGTTCCAGTTGTACGAGTCGTAGCTGTTCCATCCCATCGGCGGGGTCGGCGCCACGCCGTTGTCCCAGGCCCGTGCCGGCTCCTCCGACCCGGCCACGAGCACAACCGGAGCCGCGGCGAGCACCAACGCCACGACGACCATCCGGGCAGCAGCCATTCCACGCCTACGACGCATGGCCGGCCTCCAACTATCGTCAGTAGTCGATGCCCGGCTGTCCGGATGTTAGCGTTCACAAGCCTCCGGGCGCAAGGGCTCCCATGTTATCCACAGTGGACAGTGCGAGCTCACGGCGCAGGTCGCCGAGACCAGGGACGCTCGCGAGGGCGTAGCGTGTCGTCATGACGAACCCACAGGTTCCCACCCTGATCCGTCGTACCATCGCCACCCTCGCCGTCGCCGGCGCCGCGGCGGCTGCGGCTCTGGTGCCGGCCGGACCCGCGCTGGCCGACCCGGACAATGCAAACACGCTGCACATCGTGCTGGACTGCGGTTCGCTAGGCACCGTCGACGCGGTCTTCGAGCTGTCGTCCGCCGACGCGTTCCATGTGGTCGGGATGTCGTCGAACTTCCTCTGGAAGTCACTGGACTTTGTGACGCCGGACGGCCAGACCGGCCGCATCGAGCGGGGTGTGCAGGGCCACGGCCACCCACTGGTCACCTGCACCTACACGGGCGCGGTCAGCGGCAACCGGTATACGGCGACCGGATTCTTCACTCCGTAGTCCCGGGTCCCCGTCCATCTGTGGCGGACCGCTCTTGTTCCATGCCACTAACGTCGGTGCGGTGAAGGGAAAGGTGCTGCGTCACCGGTACCGCTTGACCCTCACTTCCTCGAGCGCATGCGGCTGGACTGGGCGCGGTTCATCGTGCGGCTCGACCATCCCGACATCGTCGATGTCTACGATCTCGACGTCGGCCCCGAGGCCGGCCTGTTCGTGATCATGGAGTATGTCGAGAGTGAGTCGCTGAGCGCGGTACTGACCCGAGAGGGACGGCTCACCCCGGCCCGCACCATGGACCTCGTGTCCCGGATCGCCGACGCCCTGCAGGCCGTGCACGACATCGGAGTCGTCCACCGCGAACTGGGACCCGACCGGGTACTCATCCGTCCGGACGGGACGGTCGCGCTGTCCGTCTTCGGGTTGGCGCACTGTTACGGGTTGATGCGCCCCGGCAACGTGCCGCCGGTCAGCGCGCTGCGTCACGCCTCGCCCGAGCAGCTCATGGGGGAAACACCCAGCAGGCTTTCGGACATCTACTCCCTAGGCGTGATCGCATACCACTGCCTGACCGGGCACACCCCGTTCGACGGCGACAATCCGTTCGAGGTCGCGTACCGCACCGTCACCGACGAGCCGCCACCGCTGCCGACCAATTTGCCGAAGCCGGTTCGCTCCATTGTGGAGCATGCGATGGCCAAGAAGCCGGGCGACCGCTGGCACACCGCTGCCGCGTTCGCCGCCGCGGCCCGTGAAATCCGCGGCGTCCCGAGGGCCGGCTAACGATCAACCGTCCAACCCGGTTACCAGCTGACCCCCAGCCGGAAGCCGGCGTTGGTCGGGCTACCGTTAGGCGCGTAGCAGCGGACCACCATGATCAACGTGGTGCTGCTCGGGTACCAGTTGCCGACGTGGCAGTACGACGCGGTGTTGCCGATCGCGGTGGCGACGACCTGTCCGCGCGGGCTGCCCATCTCCTGCGCGGGAACGTTGTAGACGCCGGTACCGGATTGGGTGACGCCGGCGGAGGTCTGGGTGTAGTCGCCGAAGCGGTTGTCGGTACGGCCGATGATGCTGCCCTCGGCGCTGAAGCTGACCACGAACCTCGCGTCGTACAGGGTTCCGGGCGCGTCCGTACACAGGACTTCGTGGATGCCCGCCCCGGCGTACGGCTTGGAGACCTTGCACCGGAATGTTGACGCGCCGTACGTGGTGACCTGAATCGTGTTCGGCTCGTTCTGCTCGTCGTAGGACGCCGGCAGGAACACGCGGTACTTGCCGGCGCTGATCCGCTCGATCCACGGCTCGCGACCGGTGGAGTCGTACCGGTAGGTCACGTTGGCGTTGTGCTTCCCGGTGGCCGAGGCCTGGTCGGACCACAGGTAGCTGAAGTGCGCCGTGCTCTGGTGGCCGACCGCGAAGTTCGCGACGAACTGCGTGTCCGCGGGCGCGGTGTTGCTGGCGTAGCAGGCCACGTTGACCTTCTCGTCGGCCCCCGAGGCCCCCCAGTTGACTACGTTGCACCAGTTCGAGGTGCTCCCGTACGCCTGGACGTGCGCGACGCCGCCGCTGGTGCCCAGACCGGCGTAGGTGATCGTGTACCGGCCGGTGCTGGTGTGGGCGATCGAGATGCCGCCGCCGGTCGAGTTGTACCAGTAACTACCGGTCGCTGTATAGTCCGCCGACGCGTTGGGGTTCCACACGAAAGCGGCCTTGCTGGCGATGGCCGAGTGGGTCACCGGGCCGAGGCCGCCGCCGCTGCTCGACGACGACGTCGTAGCCGGCGCACTCGGGCTCGCACCAGGCGAATGCGACGGCGTAACCGAAGCGGACGCCGAGGCCGAAGGGGTCACCCCGTCGGATCGGCCGCCGAAGCCCGCCTGATCCGGGCGACCCTTGTTGTTGTTGGAGCAGCCGGCCGCCATCGCCAACGCGGTAAACAGCACAGCGGCTGACACGACTCGCCGACGCATGTCGAATCTCCCTCACGATCACTGCCGTGGGCGCCATGGTCGCCGTCCGGCGCCCGCCCGGCGATCCTGTGTCGGATTGCCGTCAACCGCCCGGGTTCTCGAGATCTGGTGCGGCGCTCGGTATACCGCACCACCACACCGTCGCAGAGTCGGCTTTCCGACTGCTGGGCGGGTATTCGACGACGCCTTTTCGGGTCTCGCGGCTCAATCATGTGGCATGAGCCGAATCGTCACGCTCGCGAGTTTCCCCGGCGTATCTCGCGAGGACGACATCACCGTCGTCCGAGGCAACGCCTCGAATCCCGCGGCCATCGAGTTCACGCTCGCGACCGCGCCGGCCGTCAGCTCGTGGAAGGGATTGAGGCTCGTCTCGCCCGACGGCGCCGTCGTGAACCACGTGGAAACGTACGACTCCAACCACGGGCCGACGGCCGTCATGACGCTACCGTCGAACCAGGCCGGCACGGTCCGGCTCCGCCTGCTGAAGGCCAAGCTGTTCGGCATCCACACCGGCCGGTATGAGCTCGAACTCAACGGTGAAACGGGCAAGCGCCTGGATCTGCAGTGGACGCGCGACAAGCACTCCGGTGGACGGTTTCTAGGCTTCGTCCAGGACCTGGGGGCGGGCATCGCCGACGCCACGCATGTGGTGGCACAGGCCATCGAGGACTTCGTCGGAGCGGTGGCCGAGGCCATCGCAGACGCGGTCGAGACCGTCGGCAACCTCATCGGGGACGGCCTCGACGCGCTGGCCGGCCTTCTGCGCCGCATCCCCGGCATCGGTATCGTCCTGTACGGCATCTTCCATTGGCTCGCCGGCGTAGTCTCGGCCGGGTTCGACTTCGTCGGCGCCGTCATCAAGGCCGGCCTCAACCTGCTCGCGGACTTCGTCGCGGGCGGCTTGCGGGTCGTCCTCGGCGGGCTCGGCGGCCTCATGGCGTGGGACGGACACGTCTTCGTCAGAGGCGCCAAGGATTTCCTGTCCGGGCTCGTGGGCGCATTCCTGTCGACCGCGCTCAAGGGATTCGCGGCCACGCAGAGCCTGTTCGGCTTGCAGTGGAAGAAGCGAGCTCTGACCAAGACGGAGCGGGAACTGCTGTACAAGGTGTTCCGCCGCTCGCTGTCGTATTACAACGTCAGGGTGGTGCTGGGTTTCGGCGGTGTGTTCAGCATCAACGAGCGCGCAGTGACGATCGGAAACACCATCTACCTCAAGGGCTACGACCCGGCCACCCGGCCCGACGTGCTCGTCCACGAGTTCGCGCACGTGTGGCAGTACCAGCACGCGGGCAGTCGCTACATCTCTGAAGCCGCCGGCGCGCAGGCGTTCGTCTTCAACGCGTACGGCTGGCGTACCGAGCTGACGCGGGGAGACCGCCGCTGGACAGAGTTCAACCGCGAGGCGCAGGCCGCGTTCATTGAGGAGGTCTGGACCGGCGGCCAGGAGACACCGACCGGCCCTGTCGGCAACGGCGGGTTCTACACAGATCACCCGGTCGGGCCGGACACGCTCTTCACCGACACGAGTACAGGAGACGATCACACGTTCCTCGCGCGCGAGAGCGTGCATACGCTGCGCAACCCGTGGACCTGGCGGATCTCGACGCTCATCGACCGGATCTAAAGGTCGGTGCCCCCGCGACCAATGCCCTCTGTACGCGAGAGTATGTCCGACGACGCGCCGTTCGAGCCGTGACGCGATAAGCTGCCCAATCACCAAGCTTGGTTGAGCTACCTCCGAGGTGACCGTCCGCGATGCATTTCGAGCAATCCATCGACATCGACGCCCAGCAGCAACGCGTGTGGGAGGTGCTCAGCGACGTCGAGGCGTGGCCGCAGCGTATCGAGACTGTCGACCTCGTCGAGCTACTCACACCCGCTCCCGTGGGTGAAGGTAGCCGCGTGCGTCTCAAGCAACCCAAGTTGCCCGAGGGCACCTGGGAGGTCACTGTCTGGGATGCGCCGTCCTACTTCGAGTTTCGCCAGAAGTCCGGCGGCGTTACCAGTGTCGCGGGTCATCGTGTCGAGGCGCTGGAAGAAGGCCGCTCCCGCCTGACCCTGACGCTGGATATGCGAGGCCTGCTGGTCCCCGTCGCTCTGTTCTACAAGGGTCTGACCAACCGCTACATGACCGTCGAGGCTCAGGGCATGAAGCGGGCAGCCGAGTCCGCGTGAGACGTGAGGACCGGAGGTCGACCACCTTGACGACATCGTTATGGCTTGCGGCGATCTCGACCGCCTGCGGTTTGATCGGCGTCAGCCTCGGCGCCTTCCTCACCGCGCGGGTACAGAAAAAGCAATGGACGAGAGGCAAGCAGGTCGACGCGTGCGCCGCCATCGTCGTCGAATCCGCTCGGGCCCAACTTGCCCTCAGGCGGCAATGGAGGCACCAGGAGCGAGTCGATTGGGTGCCATGGAATGAAGCCCTCGCCGGAATCAGCCTCGTCGCGGATCGGACTGTAACGGACGCAGCAGGCGACATCGACGAGGTGTTCTGGCGGCACAGTGACCGCATCGACCGCGGCGAGATCAAGGACGAGGCAGCATGGTTCGCGGCGACGGGTCCGATGGAGTCAGCGCGCCTGGCATTCGTTAACGCAGCGAGGGATCGTGTGATTGGTTCCCGCGAGCGACTCGACCGGTTGCCCATTCGCCGGCCCACCGGATACACGCCCGGCGCGTGGGCGAACGCCAGCCAGTCCGTGCCGTACGCGATGAACGGATAGTCACGATTCGTCGCGACGAGGCCGATGACGAACAGAACCAGCCAGACGCGGATCTTCATGAGGGTGGGCACGACCGGACAGTAACGTCATCCTCTGCGGGCTGGCAGGCGGAGAGGCGGGGGTGGGATTGAGCGGATCGATAGAACTCACGTGCGTCGCGCACACCGGTGCGGGCATTGCGGCGCTGTGGGATCCGGCGAGCTTTGCGACGATCACCGACTACGACACTTGGGAAGCGGCCTTGCTCGAGGACGACGATGTCGTTCGGTACATCGAGCGCGGCAGTCTGGTGCCTATCTGCATCGGCGCGGACTTCGCGGGCGGTGTCGTCGTACGATGCGCAGCCAATGGCCATCCGGCGGAGCTCACGGAGCGTGAACGCACGTACCTGTACGTCTCGTCGGAGCCGTATCTGTTCGTCTCGACCGGTGTCGGCTACGTCAGCGGGTACGAGGCCATTGACAACTCGCCGCCGCCAGACCTGCCGCGCCTCGACGTGCCAACGGGTCGGCACGTCGCGACCATCCACCTGCTCGATTGGGACGCCGAGCCCGGCGCTTCGGACGAGCACGGCAATCCGACTGAGCATGCGTTGCCGGACTTCGTCGTGCTCCTCAACCCCGAGATCGGGCCGCAGCCGAACTACCGGACGAACGTCGAGTCGTTCGAGCGGTCGGACATACCCGACTTCGAGGACTGACGCGTCTTCCGGCGGGTCGCTGCACGGACCCCACGCTCAGCAGTCGAACACCGACCAGCAGATGTCGTTTCGCAACCGCTGGTCATCGAGCACGAGCTCGCGGATCGCCTCCGGGAGTTGCTCACGTTGCCATCGGCACTCGAGTCGCCCTGCGGTATCGCTCTGGCCCTCCGGCGCGGCCGCACGTACGGCCTTGATCGCATAGGCGGCCGCACCGAGTTCATGCGCGGCGACGTGTGCCACCGCCCCCGCCTGGCCAGCAGCGTACGCCGAATGCCGTGCTGCCCCACGCAAGTCTCTTGCCGCGCCCATGGCATGCCCGCCCGCCGCGCGAGCCTGCATCATCGTGACCTCACCACGTACCCAGGCGCGGGCGTGCTCGATCGCTTCGCGCGGTCGTGGGTCCTCCGGCCGAACCGACTCGAACAAGTCGAGAACGTGCTCCGCGCACGACGCCGCCCACAGAGCAAGGAGATGATGATCCGAATCAGTGAGGGTCCCACCGCGACGAAGCGTGATGAAGCGAGGGTCCCGAACCTTTGGAAGGATCATGGTCGGACGCTCCTTCCAGCTACGCACGAGCACGCGGCATTGTGGCACGGCCCCCGGTCAGGGGACCCGGTTGATGGCCAGCGGTTCGCCCCCCTCGAGGAAGACGCGGCCGTTGCGGACCTCGCCCCGGATGAACAGCCGGCTGTTGAACGGGTTCGGCCAGTCCCGGTCCACGCCGTAGTCGCCGCGCCGGACCTGGTTCCTCATCCTCGGCCGCATGTCGACCAGCGTGCGCATCTTCTGGGTTTCCCGCCGGACGACCTCGTTGGCGTCCGCGGTGAGCGCGTTCGCGGCGGCGTACTGCCGCACGATCGTCATCCACTCAGCGGGACTGAAGAACACGAACGGGAGTACCGCCGCGATCTCCCACGCGACCGCCGACCAGACGTTGTACTTCGTAATGCAGGCGCCCATGAGGTTGGCCAGCGACCCGGCGGCCTTCTCCGCGCTCTCCATAACGAACGCGACATGGAGGTTCTGTGGCACGATCTGGGACAGGTACGCCTCGGCGAACCGGCCGTGCCAGGGCGTGGACCCGGACCGCCCGCGGAAGCTCGAGTCCACGTCGAACGCGTGCTCAGTCGTCTCGTCCCGGATCTCCCGAACCAGCTCTGCGACGTCCAGCCAGATTCGGATGTCAGCGACCAGAGCGAACGGCACCTCCGACGCCTCGAGCAAGAGCTCCTTGGCGGTCTCCAGGACGTTCTTCGCCATCGTGAGCACACCTTTGATCATTGGGGAGTACTCCAGGCCGGGAGTCCCTTCGATCCATCTGATCGTCCTTTCCAAGGTGTCGACGACCGTCGCGAACCAGCGCACGAACGCCTGCCATTCCTCGCGGGTACGAGGACGGCTTGGCAGCAGATCCTCCAGCTGGGCCATGGCGGATCACCTAGCCGGGCTCTGCGTCATCCGGGCGTGCATGGGGTGGTTGGCGTCGGCCCGGGCCTCGTCGTGGAGTCTCGTGAGCCGCTGCCTCGCCGCGTCCTCGTTGAACTCGTACTTGTGTTCGGCGACGCGAAGCATCGCGGCTATCGCCGCCCAAATGGCCGCGCCCTCCCGGCAGCCGCCACCGATCTTCGTGATGAGTGCCTCGTGTTGTGACATCACCGACTGGAAGTCCTTGGCTTGGCTCAGGTGGCGAAACTCCAGGTGGTCTATGGCGGTGGCGACCTCGGTCAGCTTCGGACCCCACCTCTCCCACCGCTGTGCATGCTCCTCGATCTTGTCGAGCACCAGATAGACCCGGTCGGTCATCGACGTCACGTCCCTTCGAGATTTCAGGACAGGCTGCGGAGCAGTCCCCGCAGCCGGGCGTACAGGTCGTCGACGCGCTCACCGAGCGCCGCCCGGGCGGCCGCGGCGCCGGCAAACTCAGCGCGCGCCGCCGTCAGGACCCGGTCGAGCGCGTCGGTCAGTTCCTCCGCGGTCAGCTGGGACGCCCAGTGCGCGTCCGCCGTGCACGACACGGTGCCGCTGGGATCCAGGCTCAGGCTGAGCTTGCCCAGGGCGGTGACGCCGGTCGCCCGGGCGACCGCCGGTCCGCCTTGGATCGGTTCGTCCGTCAGGGCCAGCACATCCTCCATGAGCATGCGCGGCGGGCGGACCGCGTCCGGCGGTACTCGGGACGGGTCGACGCCGGAGGGCGCGGTCCGGCCTGGCTCGGGCGGCTGCCGCAGCGCCTCGGACCAAAGCTGGCCGCGGCGGGCCACGGCCGCGACCGACGCCTGCGTGACAACGTCGCCGAGCGCCTCGGACCCCACCAGGCGCAGCCAGTCCTCAGCGACCTGTATCGACTCCGGCAGCCCGTCCGGCCCCAGCACCACTTGTACCGCGCCGCTGTCATCGGTCGCCTCGACGCGCTGTGGCGCCGCGGCGATCGTCCGTTCGAGCTCCGCCATGAACGCCGCGGTTGGGTCGGTCATCGCTAGCCGACCTCCGAACCGACGACGTGCAACTGTCCAAACTGGACGGGTTGTGCGTCGAGTCCCTCAGCCGTGCTCACCAACCCACCTCCGGAGCTAGGGTAACAATCGATCGATGCCGGCAACTGTCGGCCGGCCGCCTTCGTCGGTGTAGGCGAGGGCGGCTGCCAGCCACGGATGCCCGGCGACCCGGTACCGTGCCCACCGATGGCTATTGATGCGGCCGGCAACGTGCTCGTCGACCAGACATTGGTCTGCGAAGCGTCGAGGCTGCTCGCGTCCCGTTCGGGGCAGGACCGCGACGGCGCCGAGCGTTTGATCCAGCTGAGCCTGCTTCTCGACGCGGTACTGGTGTATGAACGCCTCTATGTCCTGGCTAGCGAACTGCCCGCAGACGCGGCCACTCTCGAGCTACGAACCGCATTGATCGACGGCGGGGTGCTTCGAGTCCTCGATACGTCGCAGTACGAACAGTCGATGGCCGCCGAACTGGGTACATTCCTCCACACCAGGTCGGAAGCGGCGGCCCATGGTCCGCGCGTGACGCTCTCGGATGCCACCTGCTTTGTCCGGTCGGCGCTCGACGGTACGCAGTTCCGCGCTACCGACGGCCCGTGGTCGCGCATCACGCCGTTGGTGGTCGACAGTTTCCAGCGCGCCGCGGAGGGTCGGCTGGATCGGCGAGAGTTCGAGCGGTTCCATGGACTGCGTTCGGACCGCGACCTCACGCCAATCGAGGCCCTGGGCACGGACCTGCTCGCACGGGCGTTCTCGGGCACGTCTGGCACGAACATCGTCGACAGCGCTTCGCGGCTGCGCACTCTCGTGTACTGGCGGTTCGCCGCCCACACCGGTTTGCCGTTCTATCCGTCCTGCATGCGGCTTCCGCAGTACTACCAGCTCGTCAACCACGTCGCCGAGTCGACGCAGGACGCCGTGTACGGCGCCATAGCGGAGTCGTTCCGCACAACCGTCGAGGAGGTGTACGCCGACGACGCCGCGCAGGTGTTGTATCTGCCCCCGGCGCTTGCCCTCTTCCTCGACCGTGTGCGCGGCGGCGAGTCCTACGGCGACGCCGTGGCCGGCCTGCGGTCCGAGTACGGCCCGTTGCGCGCGGCGCTCGCCCGGCTACAAACGGAGTCGTCGGAGTCGGCATCGCTTGGCGATCGCCGGAAGGCGAAACGTCGATTTCGCGAAGTCATGACACAGCTCAGGGCGGTGGCATCCGACCGTGGTGCCGCGGTCGACCAGGCACTAGACCTGGCGCCCGACATTGGCGGCGTGCTCGCCAACCCGCTCGACGTGACCGCATATACGGGAAACCTGCTGACGACCGCGCGCGACTCGATTCGCAACTGGTGGCTACGCCGCCCGTATCGATTGGCGTTCCAGCTCCGTAGGCGGCTACTCGACGTGCGCGACTACGACCGACTACTCAACGACGTCGGCGTTACCTCTGAGCAGATGGCCGCGTTCACCGTCAGGTACACCGCGCACCTCGACCGCTATCGAACCTACGGCCCGGCCCGACGGCCGGGCGCGGGCCATTGACAGCCTGACGCTCGCGGGCGCCCGCTATCGGTACAAGCTCGGTGAAACTGTGCCGGCGAGGAACAGCCCACCGCAGCACAGCACCACGCCCAGAATGATCCCCGCTATGACCCACGCCAGGATCCTGGACGGACGGGCACCACGCTTCGGCGGTTGTGGATAGGCCATCCGGCGATTGGACCAGCCCGCCCTGCCCCTCCGCCACCCCGGAATCGCAACTCGTCGAACGCCTCGCCCACGTCGTGCCGCAACCGGTCACGACCTCATGCCGACCGGGATCGAGGGGCGGCCATCGATCAACGGCTCTCGCGGACCCCGGTTCCAGTGACAAGACGGCTCGGTCGGCGGGCGCTTACGGTGGGCCTGATTGGCCCCCGCATTCCTTATTCCAGGCACGTCAGACCAGCAAGTACATACATCATGAGGAAGGAAATCAAGGTGGCTGAAAGCAGTATCGAAACGGCGACCCAAGGGCTGACGGCCGAACAGGTGGATTTCTTCAAGGAGAACGGGTTCCTCGGGCCGTTCGACCTCTACTCCGAGGAAGAGGCTCCGCTGGTCTGGAGCCAGGGCATGATCGAGATGGTCACGTCCGCGAACAAGCCACACAACTCGACCATCATCAACTACGACCGCCACCTCGACTGCGACGCGCTGTCCAAGCACATCGCGCATCCGACGATCGTGCACAAGCTTCGCAGCCTCATGGGCGAGGACATCATGTGCTGGAAGACGCACATCTTCGAGAAGGAGCCGGGCGCGACGGGAACGGGCTGGCACCAGGTCGAGGCGTTCACCGTGTTCGAGTCGGCCACCGTCTCGTATCCCTCGCTGAGGTACACCGAGGAGTCCACGGCGCCCACGCAGGAGCTGACCGTCTGGACCGCCTTCAGCAATGCGGACCGGGATCACGCCTGCCTCCGCTTCCTGCCCGGCAGCCACAAGCAGTGGTACTACGACGAGACGAAGCCGATGTCGTACAACGTGGAGAACAAGTCCCACGACTTCTTCGGCTACGACTACGCGGAGCTCAAGCTCGACAAGGACTGGGATCCGAACAAGCACGAGATCGTCGATATGGAGCTGAAGGCGGGCCAGTTCGTCATCTTCCTGGCCAAGTGCGTCCACGGCTCGCGCCCGAACACGAGTGCCGACAAGCGCGTGGGCATGGCGTCCCGTTACGTCTCGCCGTCCGTCCGGGTCTACGAGCACATCGACCGCCTCAGCGGGTTCGGCGACTCGATCAGCCTCGACAAGCACGGCTGCGTCATGGTGTCCGGCGAGGACAAGTACGGGCACAACCGGATCTACGAGAAGAACCTCAACGGCTTCACCTTCCCGAAGGTCGAGAGCAATGGGCGCTGACGACTACCGGCACAAGTTCGCCGAGTTTCTCGCGACTCAACCCATGGGCGGCGACCTCACCTACGAGCAGATCGTCCGGGCGCAGTCCCGCGAGGAGCTGGGCATCAGCTCGCTCAACATGATCATCGTGCTGTTGAACTACATCAAGGAGTACGCGAACGGCACCGTCACAGTCCGCCCGGAATGGGTCCCTCAGCTGAACGACGTCGACGGCATCGTCTCCGTACTCCGCGAGATCGACGCGAGCGCGGTCGTACCGGCTCGATCCTGACGTACGCCGCCTCGCCGGGTCTGGCATCTTCCCTCGTCCGTACTGCCGATCGAAGGAATCATGATCTCGGATCACGAAGACATCGGGATCGGCTCGTTCGCGTGCGCTTTCGGCGACGTGGAATGCAAGCCGGATAACATCCCCGATTTCGAAGCCCTCTGGGAGACCGTGTCGTTCGGTACCGATTTCGCCGAGATGGGATGTACGACGTACCGGAAGATGTCGGGTCCGGTGGAGGAGTATGTCGTCGACGCCGTGCGCCGGACCCTGCGGGACGCCGGCGCCTCCGCCGCGGACATCGACCACATCGTGTTCGCGACCAGCGACCCTACCCTTGCGCGGTTGCCATCCGACTTCGCGGGCCGAGTGCTCCTCGCCGTGGGACTGGACGACTGCGTCCCGCATGTCGTGTCCTTCCAACGGTGCTGTAGCTCGCTGACCGCCCTGCGGCACGGCCATGAGCTGTTCTCCGATCCGGAGGTGACGCACGTGGTGGTGGTCGCCGTGGATTTCGTGCCGCACGACCGCGACCGGGTGCTTTCCTACGCGGTGTTCGGTGATGCGGCCGTCAGCTGCCTGCTGACCCGGGACGATCCGGGGCTGGTGCGGCTGGTCTCGTGCGCGGTCAAGGTGGATCCGGACGGGTTGCGCGGCCGCGACTCGTTCATCTCGCGGAAGAACGTGGCCGACCGGACGCTGGCCGCGGTGCTCCGCGCCGGCGACCGGCAGCTCGGGCAGATAGCCAAGGTGTTCGCGGCCAACCTGCACAAGCCGCTGACGTTGTTCAATGGGACGTCTGTCGGTCTGCTGCCGGACACGCTGCACTTCGTCGAGACGCTCGCCGCCTACGGACACTGCGGAAACGCCGACTGGATGATCAACCTGATCGATTATCACGAGCGGTTCGGCATCCGGTCCGGGGATACGTATCTGGCGCAATCCCTGGCGCCGGGGTTCTATGCCTGCGGACTCTTCGAGGGAAGCGCGCGGTGAACGGGTCTCTGTCCACAACGGACTGCATCGGGCCGATCACCGTACCGTACGGCGTGATGGGCACCCTGCACTGCCTCGCCGAGGCGGCCGGGGTGGACGACTTCGTCACGTTGTCGATCTGCGCCGGCGTGCTGGTCGAACGGCTGCCACGCCCGGGCACCGACTGCCGCGTCCTGGTCACCCGGGGGCCGGTCGAGGCGATCGTCCCGGCGGCCGGCGGCAGCCCGGACACTTCCCTCAGCTTCCGCGAGGCGCTGCGGCAGGCCCCGCGGTCCGGGAACGCCACCACGCCCGCTGCCGGCGACGACCAACCGGTCGCCGTGACGATCCTGATCGCTCGGGCCGGCCGGCATCTGTACGTCGAGGCCATGACGGACTCGTCCGATCTCCCCTCCGCGCAGGCCTGGGCCCGCTCCTTCCTGCAGCTGCTGGCCGGCATGGCGAACGAACCCGATCTGCCGATGCTCGACCATCCGCTGGTCGGCACCGAGGAACGGGAGCGGATCCTGCACGGCCTCAACCCGCAGCGCGACCCGGAGGTCCGGTACCGCACGATGGCGGAACCGTTCGAGGAGCAGGTGGAACGCACCCCGGATTCGGTCGCTCTGCAGGACGAGGACGGGGACACGGTCAGTTACCGGGAGTTGAACGAGCGCGCGAACCGATTGGCCCACTACCTGCGCGAGCACGGTGCTGGTCCCGGTACCCGGATCGGCATCTGCCTCCAGCGTGGTATCCACCTGGTTGTCGCGACCTACGCCGCGGCCAAGACCGGCGCCACCTACGTTCCCCTCGACGCCGACCTGCCGGACCAGCGCATCGCGCTGATGCTGGCGGACTCGGCGCCTCGTCACGTGCTGACCGACCCGGTCTGCCGCGGTCGCATACCGGACGGCGCATGGGAGATCCACGACGTCCACGCGGAGCAGACCTGGTCCGGTCGTCCCGCGACGAATTTGCTCGACGACGACACCGCCTCCGGGCCGGTCCACATCCTCTATACGTCGGGGACGACCGGCCGCCCCAAGGGCGTGGTCTCCCGCACGGCCGGCACCCTGGCCAATGTCTTCTGGATGCAGCGCCAGTACCCATTCCAGCCCGGCGAGACGGCGCTGTTCAAGGCCTCCCCCGGCTGGGACGCCCATATCTGGGAGATCTACTGGCCGCTCTACCACGGAGCGCGCCTGGTGATCTGCCGGCCCGGCGCCGAGCGCGATCCGCGGCACCTCGCCAGGCTCGTCCGGGACCACGACGTGTCGATGATCTTCCTGGTGACGACGATGATGCCTACCTTCCTGGACGAGATGTCTACGGTTGGAGCCGACGCGCTGCGGTGGGTGGTGTGCGGCGGCGAGTCGATGAGCCCGCGGATCCCAGAGGCCTTCCACGCCACGCTGCCCAAGACCAGTCTCGTCAACGCCTTCGGTCCGACCGAGGCCGGTCCGGTCACCGACAATGTCATCGAGCCCGGCTCGAGCGGCGTCTTCGTTCCGGTCGGCCGTCCCGCCGACAACTTCCGGGTGACCGTGCTGGACGCCAATCTCGATCTCGTACCGGTCGGCGCGCCCGGGGAGGTGTACATCAGCGGCGTTGTCGGCCTGGCGGACGGCTACTGGCGGCAGCCGGGCAAGACCGCGGAGCGGTTCGTCGCGGATCCCTACGGGCCGCCGGGATCGCGGATGTACCGCACCGGTGACCTCTGTCGGCTCCGCGAGGACGGCGCGCTGGATCACCTCGGCCGGATCGACCGGCAGGTCAAGATCCGTGGGCTGCGGGTCGAACCCGGTGAGATCGAGTCGGTGCTGGCCGCTCACCCCGCGGTCGGGGACTGCGCGGTGATCGCCCACGGACAGCCGCTCCGCCTCCTCGCCTTCGTCGTGCCCGCCGGCGGGAGCTCCGCCGCCGACCTGGACCCCGCGGCGATTCTCGCGCACACGGCCGGGCTACCCCGCCTGATGCGGCCCGAGCGGGTCGTGCCCGTGGACTACCTGCCGAGGACGGTGAACGGCAAGCTCGATCAGAACGAACTGATCAAGATCTGGCAGGAGTTGACCGAGCGCGAGCGTACGGTCGTTCCCCCCGCCGACGAGCTGGAAGCGACCCTGGTCGAGATATACCGGCGGGTCCTGGGCCGGTCGCCGATCAGCATGCTGGACACGTTCGCAGAGCTCGGCGGCCATTCGATGCTCACCTTCCGGCTGCGCGACGAGTGCGAGGCGACCCTGCGAGCCGCGCCCGACATGACGGAGCTCCTCGACGGGACTCTGCGCGACGTGGCCGCGACGATCCGCGGCGGAGGGCGCCCACCCGAGACGAAGATTTCCGTCACCGCTGGGCGAGAACCGGAGGACGGCTTTGGACACTCTGACGATCGGCGACACGGAGAAGCTCGCTGATACGTTGCGCGGCGATCTGATCACCCCGGCGGACCCACGCTACGACCAGGCCCGCAGGGTCTGGAACGGAGACATCGACCGGCATCCGTCGCTGATCGCGCGCTGTGCGGACGCGGCGGACGTGGCCGCGGCCGTCACGTTCGCCGCCGAGCGGGGACTGCCCATCGCGGTCCGCGGCGGCGGCCACAGCGTGGCCGGCCACGGGCTCTGCGACGACGGCCTGGTCGTCGACCTGTCCCGGATGCGAGCGGTCCAGGTGGACCCGCACCGCCGCCTGGCCCATGTCCAGGGCGGAGCGCTGTGGGGGGACGTCGACCCGGCCACCCAAGCGCACGGCCTGGCCACGACCGGCGGGATCATCAGCGAGACCGGCGTCGGCGGGCTCACGCTCGGCGGCGGGATCGGCCACCTGATGCGCCGCCATGGGCTCACCGTGGACAACCTCGTCGGGGCCGAGCTGGTGACCGCCGACGGCCGCATCGTCACGGTGGACGCCGCGACGGATCCGGAACTGTTGTGGGGTCTGCGCGGTGGTGGCGGCAACTTCGGGACCGTGGTGCGGTTCGATCTCCGGCTCCACGAGGTGGGTCCGACCGTCCTCGCCGGGATGATCATTTATACGCTGGACGACGCGCTGTCCGTCCTGCCCCACTACCGCGACCTGATCGCGGACGCCCCGGACGCTCTCGGGACGATCCTCAACCTCCGGCTGTGCCCGCCGCTCGCGGCCGTACCCGAGCACCTGCACGGGTCCCCGATCGTGGCCATCGTCGTGTGCTGGTCGGGCGACATCGAGCAGGGACAGGCGTACCTGCGTCCGCTGCGCGGCTTCGGGCGGCCGCTGCTCGACACGGTCGCCCCGATGCCGTACGTGGACGTGCAGCGGATGCTCGACGCCTCGTCGCCCCCCGGCAACCGCTACTACTGGCGGTCGGTGGACTTCGGACCGCTCACCGACGAGGTCATCGCGACAGTCGTCGAGCACGCGTCCCGGATCACGTCCCCGCTGTCCGGCGTGCCGATCTACCACCTGGGCGGGGCGGTCGGCAGGGTGCCCGCCGAGGACACCGCCTTCGGATCCCGTGGCGCCGTTCACAACATCAACGCGCTCGGCGCGTGGGCACCCGAGCGGGCCGACCGGGACCGCCACGTCGCCTGGGTCCGCGACTTCAGCGATGCGATGGCACCCCACTCCGTCGGGCAGTACGTCAACTTCCTCAACGACGAGGGACCCGACAACGTGCGAGCGGCGTACGGCCGGCGGTGGCGGCGCCTGGTCGCGCTCAAGCGGCGCGTCGACCCCCAGAACCTCTTCAGGTACAACTTCAACATCGATCCCGGCTGGGCGGACGAGGAAGACACGTGAGATTTGGAATCCAGATCGTCCCGGAGGATCGGTGGCAGACGGCGCGGGTGAAGTGGCGCCGGGCCGAGCAGATGGGATTCGATCACGCCTGGACCTACGACCACCTGAACTGGCGGACGTTCCGCGCGAAGGACTGGTTCACCGCCGTCCCGACGCTGACCGCCGCGGCGGTGGAGACCGAACGTATCGGGCTCGGTGTCCTGGTCGCCTCGCCCAACCTGCGGCACCCGGTGTACCTGGCCAAGGACGTCACCGCCATCGACGACATCGCCGGCGGCCGGCTCATCCTCGGTCTCGGCTCCGGGGCCGAGGGCTTCGACTCCACCATGACCCGCCGGACCCCGTGGAGCCGGCGCGAGCGGACCGAGCGGTTCGAGGAGTACGTGCGGCTCACCGATCTGCTCCTGCGGCAGCCTGTCACCACGTTCGACGGCCGCCACTACGTGGCCAACGAGGTTCATTCGTATCCACTGTGCCAGCAGCAGCCCCGCGTCCCGTTCGCCATCGCCGCCGCCGGGATCCGCGGCATGCGCCTGGCGGCCGAGCACGGCTCGTACTGGGTGACCACAGGCGAGCCCAACCGGCTCGTGAGCGCGCCGTACGAACAGGCGCTCCCCGTTCTCCGCCAGCAGGTGGAAGCGCTCGAGAAAGCCTGCGTGGAGGTCGGCCGCGACCCGGCGACGGTGGCCCGGTTGCTGATCTGCGGCCCTTCCGTGGGCGGTGTCCTCGAGTCGCCGGCGGCGTTCTTCGACGCCGCGGGCCGATTCGCCGAAGCCGGCATCACGGACTTCGTCGTGCAATGGCCGCGGCCGTGCGAGCCGTTTTCGGGAAAGGTCGAGGTCTTGGAGAAAGTGGCCGAGGAGCTGGATCGCCCCCGAAACACGTGACTCTCGCGACGGAATGAGAGTCGCCTACCATCTCAGAAGAGTTCCGAATTCGACTGAGAGGGCTTGCGTGATCCGATGCGAACCCACTATGTAGCGGACACCCCACTCGATGACACCCGCCTCGCTAAAGACCTCGAGCAGGCCGATTCATTTCCGTGGTCCGAGGCGCACAGCGACTACGTTTCCGGCGGTGCCTATAAGAGTTGCATGATCTGGACCCTGGGCGGGGACGCCGGCGACGGAGTGGTCACCAAATACGATCACCACCAGCCCGGCGCGTTCACGCAGTTCGGCAACCAGCTTCCCTATCTGCGCGAACTGATCTCCACGGTCACCGATCTGGACCGGCTGAACTTCGTGCGGTTGGCGAAGGTACAGAACAGCGTGATCATCCCGCACCGGGACCTGCTCGAACTCGGCGATATCCCCGACGACACCCGCAACGCCCACCGGGTGCACATCCCCCTCGTCACCAACGAGGACTGCTTCTTCAACGAGGGCAACACCGTGTTCCGGATGCGCAAGGGCGAGATCTGGTTCCTCGACGCCTCGAAGATCCACTCGGTGGCGAACCTCTCCACCGAGGAGCGTATCCACCTGATGCTCGACTTCGTGAACATGCCGTCCGCGAAACCTTTGATCACGATCGAGGGCCGGAGCGCCGACGCCGGCATTCCGGAGGACCGGACGGTCAAACGACCGCCGCTCACCGATGCCGACCGCGCCAGCCTGTTGCAGCTCGCCGGCGTCATAACGATGGAAACGGTCGACGACATATTCAGTATCGTCATCAAGAAACATTACCGGTACGACGGTGGCGACGATTTTGTGTGGAACACCATGATTGACATCGCGCGCGCTTCCGAGGACACGGCCGTAATCCGCCACATCGAGGACCTACACCGCTACTTCACAGTGGAACGGTCCGCATACGAATAGCCGCGCGAGCCGCCGGTTGCCTTGGCCACGATAGACGAGGAAATAGTGCCAGCACGTCTGCCCTCTTCTGGGACCGGAAGACAGGAGAGAAACCTTGGCCCCAACCACATCTGACGTGGCCTTGTCGGACAAGCCCTCGGCCCGCCCGGCGCCGCTGATCGGGGCAATCGACCACGTGGGCATACAGACGATGGACCTGGAGAACGCCGTCCGCTGGTACCAGGAGTTTCTGGGCTGCACGGTCTCTTGGGAGATGAACGAGGGTTTCTCCGACCTGAGCCGGCGGCGGCTACCCGGACTGGCTCGCCTGGTCGAGGTGGCCGTGGGCGACATCCGCTTGCACCTGTTCACTCGCGACACCGGTAGGCACGGGCCGCCGGCCAGCGAGGTGAACCAGTTCCAGCACCTGTGCATTCGGGTCGACACGCCGGAACAGCTGCGGCTGTGGCGCGGCCGGTGGCTGGAGCTGTACGCGTCAGGCCGCTACACCTTCGTCCGCGCCGAGCCGGCCACCGAGATCGACATCGACGGTCAAGGCATGCAGAGCTTCTACGCGTACGACGTGAACGGCCTAGAGATCGAATTCACATACCTGCCGGACTCCGTCGAGGGAAGGGACATCGACGATGGGTCCGCTTGAGACACCGGCCATCGTCACGACCATCCCGTCCGGGGCGGAATGGGAGTTCGGCGGTCATCCATACGGGCTCGAGCCGCTGGCCCTGCCCACCCGGTGGGTACCCCGAACAGTGGCCGTCGACCCGGTGCGGATCGAGGAACTGCGGAGACGGCTGGCGCACATGTCACCCGCCTCGGTCCGCCACCTGCGCCCGGACAGTGCCGAAGAAATCGACCGTCTGTTCTGGTTCCGGTGGATCACCGCCCACCAGACCGTGTTCCTGCTTTGGCAGATGCTCGCGGCCATCCTGCAGGAGAGCGAGGCCGCGCACGTCGAACACGAGGAGCTCGCCGCGCAGGCGCGATTGTTGGTGTGCGGCTATTCGCTGATGCTGATGTACGGGAGTTCCGCCCCCCGGGACATCTACGGGCGGGTCATCCGGATGCCGATGGCGCGCCAGCACGTCAATCTCACGGGCGCGTGGGCCCGCGACTATTCACCGGTGCGGCCGCTGATCCGCGGCAAGGTGGCGCTCGCCCCCGGCGTCGCGACGGACGCCCTGCGCCGCGAGTGTGAACTCAACGAGCAGGTCCACGAAGGAATCGCGGACAAGGTCCTGCCCACGGGCGTGTCGTCGTTGCTGCAGAGCCCCAAACCCGAGGGCCGCCGGCATATGCCCCGGAACACATTGCTGTGGCTGTACGACGGCATCTTCCTGACCTGCCGGGCGGTCGTCTCCTACACCGAGGTTGCCCGCCAGCTGGTCCGCCGGCTGCACGCCATTTTTCTCGACGTCACCGCGAACGACCTGTACCCCTCCTTCGCGCCAAGCATGCATGAGGAACCGCCCCGCCTGCGGACGCCGGAGCTGATGCAACGCAAGGCGGCACTGACGGATTGCGTCCTGGAGATCCTGAGCTTCGTGGGCGCGCCGGCCATCCAGGCCCACCGATGTGAAAGTTGAGGATCACATGACCGCCGCGCCGATCCAATTGCTCGAGGAAGCGCGATATTGTGCGGACACATTCAACGGTGCCGTGGCCGCAGCCGCCCTCAGCGCGGCCTGGGACATCGGCTTGTTGGACGAGCTCGCCGACCGGGACGCTATCGATGTACCCGAGTTCATCGCCCGCACCGGCACCCACCCGGAGGCGGTTCGCAAGATCCTTGTCGCGTTGTCCAGCCGCAGGATCGTGGTGGTCGACGCCGGACCGAACCTGGCCCAGCGAGGACCGGGATTCGACGAGGCATTCCTTACCAGGGGATTTTTCTACTGGCTGACCCGGGGTTGTGCGGAGCTCTTCACCGACCTCACCACCCTGGTTCGCGCCGATGAACGCGCCGACCGCCAGATGCGCCGGGACTCGCGGGCGATCAGCGTGGCCTGCCGGAGCATCGCCCGCAACTTCTTCGACCCGCCGCTGCGGGACCTCCTCGACGGTATCGACTTCACCACCGTCGCCGATCTCGGCTGTGGAAGCGGCGACCGGATCATCATGTTGGCCGAGCAGCGACCCGCTATCCGGGCCATGGGGGTCGATATAGCCCAAGGAGCGTTGGCGGTCGCGGGGGAGGCCATCCGGGAGGCGAAGCTGGAGGAGCGGATCACGCTGACTCAGGACGATGTGCTGAATATGTCGCCGCGGCCGGAGTACGCCGACGTTGATCTGGTCACCTGCTTCCTCATGGGGCACGACTTCTGGCCGCGAGACACCTGCGTGAAGACACTGCAGCGGATCCGAGAGACCTTCCCCAACCTGCGCAACCTCATCCTCGGCGACACCTGCCGATCCGTTGGCGTCGAAGGCCCGGACCTGCCCATGTTCACAATCGGCTTCGAGACCGTGCACGCGATCATGGACAAGTACCTGCCCACGCTGGACGAGTGGTACTCGGTCATAGACGAGAGCGGCTGGCGCCGCGCCGATCAGCGGCTCATCGAACTTCCCGCGTTCAGCTTCATCTTCAATCTGACCCCAGCCTGATCCGTCATCGATGCCGCCCAGCGGCCGTACCTGGAGGACCGCCCCATGGACACCGCCACCCGGCTGGATCTCCCGCTATTCCGCGAGATTCCCGGGCATCACGCACCCACACCGTTCTACCTGACCGACGACATGTTCGGCGGGCTGTCTTTCGAGCTGGCCGGCGGCGAGATCAGCGACAAGGTGGGGAAGCCGGTGGCCGAACCGCATACCCACGAGGTTCCCGAGATCTACCTGCTGCTGTCGCCGAATCCGGGCGGTGGCGTGATCGAGGTGGTCGCCGACGGACGCCATCACATGCTGGCCTCGCCAGCGACCTTCTTCATCCCGGCCGGTACGGTGCACCACTTCGTCACCCGGAAGGCCGAACCCGGCACGTACTGTCTGGGCCTGCTGCTCACCGGGTCGACCCAACGATGACCGCCCGCACCACCGTGGCGGAGGTGTGAGCCGATGACCGTCATGCGACCCCAACTGACCGGAACATTCGGGGCCGTGGCCTCGACGCATTGGCTCGCTTCCGCCGTCGGCATGGGCATCCTCGACAGGGGCGGCAACGCCTTCGACGCGGCGGCGGCCGCCGGCTTCGCCCTCCAAGTGGTCGAGCCGCACTCGAACGGACCCGGCGGCGACGTCGTGATATCCGTCTACCCGCGCTCGATCGGCAAAGTACGCGTCATCTGCGGCCAAGGCCCCATGCCTCGAGCGGCGACCATCGACAGGTTCGCCGCGCTCGGCATCAAGCAGATGCCCGCGGCGGGCCTGCTCCCCGCGACCGTGCCGGGCGCGTTCGGGGCCTGGATGCGCCTGCTCGCCGAGTTCGGCACGATGCCACTGGCGTCCGTCCTCGAGCCGGCGATCGGCTACGCCTCCTCTGGCTACCCGCTGCTGCCCGGCGCCGCGTCCACGATCGCGGCCATGGCTCCGCTGTTCCAGACGGAATGGACCGAGTCGGGTCGCACCTATCTGCCCGACGGTGCGGTGCCGGCGGCCGGCTCGCTGATGCGCAACCCGACGTTGGCCGGCACCTATGAACGGCTGGTTCGCGAGGCGCAGGCCGCGTCGGCCGACCGGGAGGCCCAGATCGAGGCGGCACACTCCGCCTTCTACCGGGGCTTCGTCGCTGAGGCGATCGACCGCTTCGCGCTTACCACCGAAGTATTGGACTCGACTGGCGGGCGGCACCGCGGCCTGTTGTCCGGCGACGACCTGGCGAACTGGCGGCCGGAGGTGGAGGAGCCGTGCGCACTGCCCTACGGTGACTTCACCGTCCACAAGCCGGGGCCGTGGTCGCAGGGCCCGGTATTCCTGCAACAGCTGGCGATCCTCTCCGGCTGCGACCTGCGCGGCATGGGGCTGGGTAGCGTCGAGTACGTCCACACCCTCGCGGAGGCGGCCAAGCTCGCGTTCGCCGACCGCGAGGCGTGGTACGGCGATCCGGCGCACACGCCGGTGCCGATAGCCGAACTCCTGGCGCCGGCGTACTCCGCACAGCGGCGTGCGCTCATCGGCGAGTGCGCGGCCCTCGACCCCGAACCCGGCCGGGTGGGTGGCGGCCAGCCCTGGATCCCGCAGGCCGAACCGGAGCAGCCGGGTGCCGACGAGCCGGAGTGGATGACTCAGCTGCGCAGCGGCCTGCCCACCGTGACCGCCGCCGCGCCCCGCGCCGGCGCCGGGAACACCTGCACCGTCGCGGTCGCGGACCGGTGGGGAAACCTGGCCGTCGCCGTGCCGAGCGGTGGCTGGCTCAAGAGCTCACCGGTGATCCCGGACCTCGGCTTCGCGCTCGGCACCCGCGGCCAGACGGCCTGGCTCACCGAGGGACACCCGAACTCGCTCGCGCCCGGGCGGCGTCCGCGCACGACGTTGAGCCCCAGCATCGTGCTGCGCGACGGCGAGCCGTTCCTGGCCTTTGGCACGCCAGGCGGTGACCAGCAGGACCAGTGGACGCTCCAGGCGTTCCTCGCGATCGCGGAGTTCGGACTCGAACCGCAGGCGGCGGTCGAGCTACCCGCCTGTCACATCGACCACTTCGCGCAGTCGTTCGCGCCGCGCGTCTCGCGACCGGGTGTGGTGGTCGTGGAACGTTCGTTCGGCCCGGCGGTGCTCGCCGGGCTCGAGCAGAAGGGTCACCGGCTCGACGCGGTGCCGGAGTCCACCCTCGGCAAGGTCTGCGCCGCCGGTGTCGACCCGGGCACCGGCTTCCTGCGGGCCGCGGCCGGACCGCGCGGTCGCCAGGCGTACGCGGTGTGCCGGTAGCCACCCCATCTCGCGCTTAGGCGGTAACCGATGTTCGTGCCCAGCCACTACCGGATCGAGGACCATACCTGGCACCGCCGGATCATCGACGGCCACCCGCTGGCGACGCTCACCACCAACGGTGAGACCGCCCCTTGGGCCACCCGCCTGCCGGCCCTGGTCGCCCCGGGTGAGCCCGAGTCCGGTCCGCTGGTCGGCACCGAGATCTACGGCCACCTCAACCGCGCCAACCCGCACTGGAAGGCACTGACGGACGGCACGTACGCCCGGCTGATGTTCGACGGGCCAGGCGGCTTCGTCACGCCGGCGGTCTACCCCGGCGACCCGTCCGCCCCGACGTGGAACTTCGTGGCCGTGCACGTCTGCGGGCGCCTCCGGTTGATCCGCGGGCTAGAGGAGACGCTGGAGGTCGTCCGGTGGACGGCTTTGCGGCTGGAGAGGCGCTTCGGTGCGGGCTGGGACCAGACCTCGTCGGTCGACTACTTCCGCCAGATCGTGCCCGGCGTCGGCGCGTTCCGGCTGACGATCGAATCGGTGGAGGCGCTGTTCAAGCTCAGCCAGGAGAAGCCGGCGGATGTGCAGGAGTCGGTGATCCGGCACTACGAGGCGGACTCCAGCGGTGCCGGCTGGCCGATCGCCCGGCTGATGCGGGAGGCCGGGATGGGCTGCTCCGAACGGTCGCCGGACGACGCCGCGGCGGTCTGCCCCTTCTGAGCCGCCCGCCACATGGGTCGGGGCGGGGTTCTCGTGAACCGCGCCCCGACCTCATCCTCAGATCTCCTCGTACCCCATCCGCCGGGCGATCGCGGCGCTGATCGCCGCGGCCAGCTGGTCGGCATGCTCCTGGTCGAACAGGCTCAGGTGGCTTCCCTTGATCTCGACGGTCGTCACCTCGGCGGCGAAGGTGGACCAGCCACGGTCGCCGTCCATGTACCCGGCCGGGAACGGCGGCGCGTCGGCGGGCAGCGGGTCGCTCGCGCGCAGGAGGTCCACCTCGGCCGGGTAGTACAACGGCCGGTAGTCGAGGAACGCCGCGCGGTTGCGCTCGACCGTCGCGGTCAGCTCGGCGAGCGCCGCGGGGGCGGCGTCGGCACCCTCCAGGCGCAGCACGTCGAGCCCCAGGATCGAATCCCGGACCTGGGCGGCGTCCGCTGCCGTGGACATGAACGAGGGCGGCGCCCAGGTGTCCAGCAGCAGGGTCGCGGCGACCCGCTCGTCGCGGTGCAGCCAGCGGCGGGCCATCTCCAGCGCCACGCAACCACCCATCGACCAGCCGGCGAGCACGACCGGGGCGACGCCGCGTACCGCGTCGACCGCCTCCACGTACCGGGCCGCGATCTCCTCGATCGACGCCGGCGGGTCATCCGACGGCGACTGCAGCGCGTACACCGCGAACTCCTGCCCGAGCCGCTTGGCCACCTCGAAGAATGGCAGCACCGAACCGCTCGCGGCGTGCACGAGGACCACCAGCGGCGCGCCCGGGTTCTCGACCAGGCTCACCAGTGGCTCCACGCCCGCCGAGGCGGCCCGCATCGCGCCCAGCGTCGCCGCCAGCGCGCGGACCGACGGGCCGGTGAACACGTCCTGGACGCTCGGCCGCAGCCCGAGCTCGCTCGCGCATTCCTCGATCAGTTTGAAGACCAGCAGCGAGTGGCCACCCATGTTGAAGAAGCTTTCGGTGACACGGACCGAGTCTCGGCGCAGGACCCGGCAGAATATCCCGGCCAGCCGCGCCTCCAGCTCGGTCTCGGGTGCGGCGGTGCCGTCAGCCTCGCCGGCGTCCGCGTCGGGGTCCCGCAGGTCGAGCAGCGCGGCCACGTCGATCTCGCCGCTGCCCGTCCGGGGGATCTCCTCCACCACCGTGACGGTGGCCGGCATCAGGTAGTCCGGCACCCACTGAGCGGCGCCGTCGACAAGCCCCGGGCCGGACAGTTCCCGATCGCCGTCCGGCACCACGAAGGCGGCGAGGCCGCCCTCCGGCGCCGCGGTGACGACAGCCCGCCACACGCCGTCCTGGGCGGTGAAGGCCGCCTCGATCTCGGCCGGCTCGATACGCAGGCCGTGGATCCGGACCTGCCGGTCGATCGGGCCGAGGTGCTCCAGGACGCCGTCCTCCCGGTACCGGCAGAGCTCGCCGGTGCGGAACATGCGGGCGCCGGGGGCACCGAACGGGTCGGCCACGAACCGGTGCGCGGTCAGCGCCGGCCGCCGGTGGTACCCGCGGGCCAGGCCGATCTCGCCGCCGACGTACAGCTCGCCGGCCACCCCGATCGGCACCGGCGCCAGCGCCTCGTCCAGTACGTACAGGGCGCGGTGGGCCGCGGGCCGGCCGTTCTCGGTGACCCGGCCAGTCTCGGCCAGCCCGTAGCCGGTGACGAGGTCGCCCGGGAACCCGGCCACGTCCGGCTCCATCGACGGCGTGACCGACAGGGTCGTGACGCCGTACGTGTCGACGTACTCCGGCAGCCGCAGCGGGTCGTGGTGCACTTCCGGCGGGCAGATCGCGACCGTGGCGCCCTTGGACAGCGGCCAGAAGCAGCCGTCGGGCGCTTCCAGAAGTGCGACGTCGCCGGGACCGAGGGGATGGTCGCGCTGCAGTTGCTCGACATCGGCCAGCGCCCCCTCGACCGGGTACGCGACCGCGGCCGGTCGGTCGGTGGTGCCCGCCGCGTAGCGCAGGTGAACCAGGTCGTACCCGGTTCCCTCGACCGGCAGGTCGTCCGCTGACGCGCCGGCCCACCGGCCGGACTCCGCGAACGAGAGCACCTGCCACGATCCGGCCGGCACCCGGCCCGACGTCGCCCGGTCGGTGAGTACCACGGCCGGGGCGGCGTCGTCCAGCATCGCCGCGAGCCGGTCGTCCTCCGGGTCGAGCGGTACGTATGGAGCACCGAGCTTCGCCGCGGCGACCAGCGCGACCGTCTGGTCGACGCCACGGGAGAGGCACAGCGCCACGACGGTGCCCCGACGGACCCCGGTGTCGCGCAGGAACCACGCCAGCCGGTTGGCCCGGGCGTTCAGCTCGGCGTAGCTGACCTGGCCATCGTCACCGCACACCGCGATCGCGTCCGGGGCGAGCCGGACCTGCTCCTCGAACGGCTGCGCCAGCGTGCGGTACGGGACGTCCGGCCGCACGTCCCGGTTGAGCCCGTGCAGAACGCGGTCCCGCTCTGCCTGCGCCAGCAACGGCAGCTCGAACGCTCGCGCGTCCGGCCGCTCGGCGGCCGCGGCCAGCAGACGCTCGAGGACACCTGCGAACCGGAGCGCGGTCCCCCGGTCGAACAGGTCGGCAGAGTAGATCATGATGCCGCCGAGCGCGTCGCCGTCCGGGTACAGGCTCAGGGCCAGGTCCCACATCACGGAGTTCGTATTCAGCTGCACAGTCAGCTCGGCCGCCGTGCCCGCGCCGCCGCCCGGCTGCTGCAGAGTGATCATGGTCTGGAACACCTGGTGCACCCCGGACAGCCGGGGCAGCCCCAGTTCGGCCACCACGCGGTCGTACGGCACGGCCTGATGGTCGTGGGCCTCCAGGAAGGCCTCGTGCACCCGGCGGACGACCTCGCGGAACGTCGGGTCGCCGGACAGGTCGGTGCGCAGTGGCACCGACCTCACGAAGCAGCCCACGATCGACTCGGCGACCTCCTCGTCCCGGCCGGCCAGCGGGACACCGACGAGGATGTCCCGCTGCCCCGCCATCCGGGCCAGGAACAGCTTGTACGCGGCCAGGACGACAACGAACAGGGTGACTCCGTCTTCTGCCGCCAGCCGCTGCAGCCGCGTCAGCAGCGAACCGGGAATCGCGACCGGCACGGTGTATCCGGCCCGGCTGACTCGGGCCGGCCGGGGATGGTCCCTCGGCAGGTCCAGTACCGGCAGGTGACCGGCCAACTTGTCGGTCCAGTAGGACAGGTCGCGCTGGACCCTCGCCTCGTCGGTGTGCTCGCGTTCCCAGGCCACGTAGTCGAGGAAGCCAACCGGCGCGGGCGGGTCGAGTGGCCGGCCGGCCAGCAATGCGTCCAGCTCCCGGATGACGTGCTGCCGGGACAGCCCGTCGGCGACCAGGTGGTGGAAGTTGGCCGCCAGCATGGTGCGCTCGCCGGGCAGCGCGAATCCGATGATCGTGAAGAAGCACGGCTCGTCGAGCGGGATCGGGCGCTGGACGGCCCGGTTGCTGATCTCGGTGGCCAGTGCCGCCGCCTCGTCCGCCGGCAGGTGCCGCAGGTCGTGCCAGGTCACCGGTGGCTCGATCGGGCCGCAGTCCTGCTGCATCGGCACACCGTCGCGCTCGAACATCCGCACCCGCAGGATGTCGTGCCGGGCCATCAGCTCCGCCGTGGCGGCGCGCAAAGTCGCAAAGTCCAGCGCCCGCTCCATGATCCGCAGGTCCGGTATGCTGTACGCGCTGCTGTCCGGGTACTGCCGGCAGGAGAACCAGATTCGCGCCTGCGGCGAGTTGAGCGGCACGGCGGTGCCCGGCGGTACCGGGGGGATGCGCGGGGCTTCGACCACGGTGCCCCGCTCGCGCAGCAACTTCATGAGCAGTCGCTGCTTGTTTGTGTCCAAAGTGGTCATCGGCTTGCCCCTTCCGGGTCGCCGAGCCGCTCGGCGACGTCGTCGTCGGACAGCGTGGCCACCTCGGCGGCCAGCGCCGTCTCCAGGTACGCGGCCACGCCCGCGATCGTCGGCGCGTTGAAGAACTGCCGGACGGTGATCGCCACCCCGAACCGGGTCTTGATCCGGTGCAGCATCTGCAATGCCGATAGCGAGGTACCGCCGACCGAGAAGAAGTTCTGGTTGCGACCGAGCTGGTTGACCTGCAGCAGGTCGCACCACACCTCGGCGACGTCCGCCTCGATCAGGGAGAGGACCTCCGAGACACTGGTACGGGCCTCCCGGTCCCGGATGGTTGGAACGGGCAGCGCCCGCCGGTCCAGCTTGCCGGACGGGGTCAGTGGCAGGGCATCCAGCTTCACGTACACCGCCGGCAGCAGGTACTGGGACAAGTACCCGGCCAGGTACTCAGCCACCTCGGGGATGAACGCGTCCTGGCCGACCAGGTAGGCCACGATCTCCTTGACGCCAGGCTCGTCCTGCCGGATCGCCACGACCGCCCGCTCGACCGCCGGGTGGCTGTCCAGCACCGCCTCGATCTCGCCGGGCTCCACCCGCACGCCCCTGACCTTGGCCTGGTTGTCCGCCCGGCCGGCGTAGTGCAGCAGGCCGTCGTCGTCCAGGCTGGCGAGGTCGCCGGTACGGTACAGCCGCTCCCCCGGCACCACCGGGTAGGGATGCGGCAGGAACCGCTGCGCCGTCAGCTCCGGCTGGCCCAGGTAGCCGCGGGCCAGGCCGTTCACGCCGGCGACGTACAGCTCGCCGACCACGCCCGGCGGCACCGGCCGCAGCGCCTCGTCCAGCACGTACAGCCGGTAGCCGTTGACCGCCCGGCCCATCGGGACGCCGCCGCCGGTCGGCCAGGCGCGCCCGGTCCAGAGCGCGACCTCCGAGGTCTCCGTCTGGCCGTACGCGTTGTGCAGATCGACGTCGAAGCGGGTGGCGAACCGCTCCAGGAGCGCTGCCGGCACCGCCTCGCCGGACGTCTGCACGCAGCGGAGGTCCGGGTACTTGGTATCAGGAACCGTGGCCAGGTACATGTCCAGCATCGACGGTACGAAGTGGGCCAGCACCGTGCCCGGCTCGGCGAGCAGCTCGGCCAGGTACGGCACGTCCGTCTCCGAGCCCGCCTCGGCCAGCTCGACTGTGGCGCCGGCGGCGAGCGTAGCGAAAATCTCCCAGATCGCGACGTCGAAGATCAACGGCGTCTTGTGCACCACCTGCCGGCCGGGCCCGAGCTCGTA